>Ga0210389_10000014_pt1 | contig 172742 bp, 144 predicted proteins | sample IncBWH28OmetaG_FD_160127 | JGI IMG/M metagenome (GOLD analysis project Ga0210389, IMG submission 160127) | Forest soil microbial communities from Barre Woods Harvard Forest LTER site, Petersham, Massachusetts, United States - Inc-BW-H-28-O ...
CGGGGCGACGTTTTAGACTTCGCCGACCGGTGGGGGTATGAGTACCGGAACTGCACCTCCTACGTCGCCTGGCGCCTGGCCGCGGCGGACGTGAACGCGAAGCTCTTTCGTGATCTCGGTAACGCCGCCCAATGGCTCGGTGCCGTGCGCGGCGAGGCTGGTGTCGTGATAAATCGCACTCCGTCCGCGGACGCGGTCGCGGTGTGGGAGTACGGTGCCTACGGTCACGTGGCCTGGGTCGACTCGGTCCGCCGCGGCACCGTGACGGTCTCCGACTACAACTACGGGGGCACCGGCGCGTACGCCGAGCGCAGGCTGCGGCGTACCGACGACGGCCCGGTCGCGTACATTCACTTCCCCCGCCAGCACGCCGCCGGCAAGGGCAGTGCGAAGCGGCCCGGATAGTGCGAAAATACGGAGATAGCGCGAGGCAGCGGGGCGCTGAGAAGCGACTGGAGACTGTGAGCGAGGCGACAGCCGAACGCCGCCCATCAGGAGCCGCCGACTTTGTGCATTCGTTCACAAACGACGTATGGTGGGTGGGACCGTTACCGTTAACGCGCTATACACATAGCTACCTAAAGCCGGGTCGCGACCGCCAATCCCTTCGCTGAGCCCGCGCTACCGCGTCGAATCCGCACCAGGAGCGCCGCATGTCCAGTGCCGCCGAGTCTTCGGACGTACCGCGTACCAGTCAGGCAATCGCGGCCGACGCCGGAGAGCCGGGCGATCCTGGTGACACGAGGCCAGGCAACGGCCGGCCGCTGCCGGAAGCCACCATTGCCCGGCTGCCCGTTTACCTGCGCGCGCTGTATACCCTCGCCGAACGCGGCGTCAGTACCGTGGCGAGCGACGAACTCGCGGCCGCCGCGGGCGTGAACTCCGCGAAACTTCGTAAAGATCTGTCACATCTGGGGTCATACGGGATACGAGGCGTCGGGTACGACGTTGACTACCTCGTGTACCAGGTTTCGCGCGCGCTCGGCCTGACGCAGAAGTGGCCGGTTGTCATTGTCGGCGCCGGTAACCTCGGGCGCGCCCTGGCGAACTACGGCGGTTTCGTCAACCGCGGCTTCCGGATCTCCTGTGTCCTGGACACCGACACCGAACTCGTCGGCGGGAAGATCGGCGGCATCACCGTCGGCCACGTCAACGACCTCGAGGAAGCCGTCGCGGCCAACGGCATCGCGATCGGGGTCATCGCCGTCCCGGCGGGCGCCGCGCAAGCGGTGTGCGACCGGATGGTCGCCGCTGGCGTGACCAGCATCCTGAACTTCGCTCCGCTGGTACTCAACGTGCCAGCAGGAGTCGATGTACGTAAGGTCGACCTATCGATTGAGCTGCAGATCCTTGCTTTCCACGCGCAACGGCGGTTCGCCGAGCGCGTCGGTCAGGTGCCGGGATCCGCGGCCGTGGAAGCGTAGGCGGTGCAAGCGTGAGCGTCCTCGTTGTTGGCCTCAGCCACAAGAGCGCACCCGTCTCCACTCTGGAACGTGCCTCTGTGAGCGGAGACACGCTCGGCAAGCTCCTTGAGGATGTCGCGCACCTGCCGGATGTCGCGGAGTCGTTCGTCATCTCGACCTGCAACCGCGTCGAGGTGTACGCCGACATCGACCGCTTCCACGGCGCGGTCACCGGGGTATGCGGCCTGCTGGCCCAGTATTCGGGTATCCCGGCGGGGGAACTGACCTCTTCGCTTTATGTGCACTACGAAGACCGCGCTGTGCAGCATCTGCTCGGCGTTGCGAGCGGCCTCGATTCCATGGTCGTCGGCGAGGACCAGATCCTCGGCCAGGTCCGCTCCGCCCTCGCCCTCGCCCGCTCGCACGGGACGCTTGGCCGTGTTCTCGGCGACCTCGGCCGCACCGCGCTCCGCGCCGGCAAGCGAGCCCGGGCGCAGACGGGCATTGACCGCCTGGGCCTCAGCCTGGTCAGCGTGGGCCTGGAGCTGGCAGTCGCCAAGATCAACCCCGAACCTTCCATCCATCACGTCGATGGCATTCTCGCCGGACGCCACGTCGTGGTCGTCGGGGCCGGCGCGATGAGCGGACTCGCGGTCGCGACCGCCGCTCGCTCCGGCGCGGCACGAGTGACCGTGACCAACCGGACGCTGAAGAACGCCGAGCGCCTGGCGGCCGCGGTCGCCGAGCACGCGCCCGGCGCCATCGGCGACGTAGCCGACTTCGCCGAGCTTCCGGTGGTGATCGCGGAGGCCGACCTGGTCGTCTCGTGCACCGGGGCGTCGGGGCTGGTCATTACCGAGAGCATGGTGCGTGATGTAGTAAAGCAGCGCACCGCCGGCAAACCGCTGCCGCTCCTGGACCTCGCCATGCCCCGCGATGTCGACCCGGCGGTGGCGGAGCTGCCGGGCGTGCACGTGATCGGGATGGACGAGATCAGCGGCAGCGGTGGCGCGGCGGTCGGGGAGGAAGAGGTCGCCGCGGTCCGGTCGATCGTGGAGGAAGAGTTCGCGGTCTACGGGTCCGCGGTCCGCGCGGCCAGCGTGACGCCGACCGTCGTGGCGCTCCGGGCGAAGGCGGCCACGGTCGTCGACGCGGAGCTCGCCCGGCTCTCCGGGCGGATCAGCGAAGACGGGCTGAGCGGCCATGTGCTTGATGAGATAGCCCGCACGGTGCATCGAGTGGTAGACAAGCTGTTGCATGCACCGACCGTGCGGGTGAAAGAACTCGCGTCGGCGCCAGGCGGCGAAGAATACGCCAACGCGCTGCGGGTGTTGTTCGACCTGGATCCGCGCACGGTGGAGGCGGTCACGCGAGCCGACGTCGAAGCTGCCAGTGCCAGTGAACCCAGTGTCAGTGAACCCAGTGTCAGTGAACCCAGCGGGATTCAAAAGGAGGAGTGCTAGTGGGTGCCGACGCCCTACGGCTGGGCACGCGCCGCAGTCCCATGGCGATGGCGCAGTCAGGTGATGTCGCCCGGCTGATCACGCAGCGCTCGGGCCGGGCAGTTGACCTGGTGGGCATCACGTCGTTCGGTGATGTCAGCAAGGAACACCTGACCCAGATCGGCGGCACCGGCGTGTTCGTCAGCTCGCTGCGCGAGAGCCTGCTGCGCGGCGACGTGGACTTCGCGGTGCACTCGCTCAAGGACCTGCCCACTGGGGCGGCGCCGGGGATCACCATCGCGGCGATTCCGCCGCGTGACGACCCGCGTGACGCGCTCGTCGGACGGGACGGGGCGAAGCTGGCCGATCTGCCGAGCGGCGCCCGGATCGGCACCGGTTCACCGCGCCGCGCGCAGCAACTGCAACTGCTCCGCTCCGACATCACCTGCGTGCCGATCCGCGGCAACGCGAACACACGGCTCGGTAAGGTGCGCGACGGGGAACTGGACGCGGTGGTGCTCGCCTACGCCGGGCTGGCCCGCATCGGGTTCACCGACCTGGTCACCGAGATCTTCGAGCCGGACGCGATGCTGCCGGCGCCGGGGCAGGGAGCCCTGGCGGTCGAGTGCCGGTCAGACGACGCGGAGCTGGTCGCGCTGCTAGGACTGGCGGACGACGCCCCCACGCGTGCCGCCGTGACGGGGGAACGGAACCTGCTCGCCGGACTCGAGGCGGGCTGCAGCGCGCCGGTCGGCGCTTACGCCACAGGTACGGACACCCTGCACCTGCACGGCCTGGTTATCGGAATCACTGACGAATCAGGCGCGTCAGCTGGGGAATTGGACGAAACCGCAGGTAGCGCGAGAATGGTAGTACGTGAACGCGCCGAGGGGCCGGCCACGCGGGCGGCTGAACTCGGGCGCGACCTTGCCGCGCGAATGCTGGCGCGCGGTGCCGCGCGGCTGATAGGCGCGACAACCAACAGGGATGATGCGCATGACTGACATTGACGGCTGGGTAGCGTTCGTCGGGGCGGGGCCCGGCGACGAGGGCCTGCTTACGATGCGCGCGGTGCGGCTGCTCGCCTCGGCGGGCCTGGTCATCGCCGCGCCCGAGATCGCCGGCCGGTTCCGGCACCTCTTCGCCGCGGACGCCGAGGTGTCCGAACCAGGTGACGCCGCCGCGGTGTCCCGCTCGCTGCTGGCCGTGGTGGGCGAAGGACGCCTCGCGGTACGCCTGTACGAAGGGGACCCGCTGCTCAACGGCGGCACGCAAGAGGTCGCCGCGGTCGCCAAGACGAAGGTCCGTTTCGAGGTCGTCCCCGGCCTGCCCGCCGCCACCGCGGTGCCCGCGTACGCCGGGTTCGCGCTGGTCAGCGAGGGTGGCGCCGGCGAGATCCGGGTTATCCAGGCGTGTGACGCCAGCCACGTCGCGCACAGCTCCGGCTCGCTGATCGTCACCGGCGTGGAAGCCGGGCCGCAGGACCTGGGCAAGATGCTCATCGCGGCCGGCTGGCCGGACACCACGCCGTACGCGATCACCTGGGCGGGCACGACGACCGAGCAGCAGACCGTGGTCACGACCCTGGGCCGTGTCGGGCCCGACCTGAAGGCCGCGGGTGCGACGGTCGCCACGACCTACGGCAAGGCGGTCGCGATCGTCGGCGACGCCGCCTCTCCGGCGGGCCGGATGTCCTGGTACGAGACCAAGCCGCTGTTCGGCTGGCGGGTCCTGGTGCCGCGCACCCGAGAGCAGGCGTCGGTGGTGTCGGACCGGCTGCGTGAGTACGGCGCCGTGCCCGACGAGGTGCCGACGATCGCCGTCGAGCCGCCGCGGACGCCGCAGCAGATGGACCGCGCGGTCAAGGGACTCGTCACCGGCCGATACCAGTGGGTGGCGTTCACCTCTACGAACGCGGTGCGCGCGATCAGGGAAAAGCTCGAGGAGTACGGCCTGGACGCACGCGCCTTCGCGGGCGTGAAGGTCGCGGCCGTGGGCGACGCGACATCGGCGGCGCTGCTGGACTTCGGTATCCGGCCGGACCTGGTGCCGGAGGGGCAGCAGTCCGCCGAGGGCCTGGCCGAGGCGTGGCCCGAGTTCGACGACGTGCTCGACCCGATCAACCGGGTCCTGCTGCCGCGGGCCGACATCGCCACCGAGACGCTGGTCGCCCGGCTCACCGAACTGGGCTGGGAAGCCGAGGACGTGACCGCGTACCGGACGGTGCGCGCGGCGCCGCCGCCCGCCCCCATCCGCGAGGCGATCAAGGGCGGCGGCTTCGACGCCGTGCTGTTCACGTCGTCGTCGACGGTGCGGAACCTGGTCGGCATCGCCGGCAAGCCGCACGCCGTCACGGTGATCGGCGTGATCGGCCCGCAGACGGCGAAGACTGCGGTCGAGTTCGGGCTGCGGGTGGACGTGCAGTCGCCGAAGGCCTCGGTGGCGGCGCTCGTGGACGCACTCGCGGAGTTCGGCGCGGCCCAGCGTGACGCCGCCGCGGCCGCGGGCGAGGCCCTGAAGCGCCCGAGCGAACGTCGCCGCGGCGGCCGCCGCCGCCTCGCGATCAAGTAAGGCGCCCAGCGGACGGGCTTCGCTGGGCCGATGGTGGATTCGCGAGGAGAGGGTCATGACTGCTGGATTCCCCGAGGTCAGGCCGCGTCGGCTGCGCGGCACGAAGGCGCTGCGCGCCATGGTGGCGGAGACGGCGCTGCGTCCCGCTGAACTCGTCCTCCCGGTTTTCATCAAGGAGGGCATTACCGAGCCGCAGCGGATCAGCTCGATGCCGGGCGTGCTCCAGCACACCAGGGACAGCTTGCGCAAGGCCGCGGCCGAGGCGGCCGCGGCCGGCGTGGGCGGGATCATCGTCTTCGGGATTCCCGAGGAGAAGGACGGCCTGGGCAGCGCCGCCGATGATCCGGACGGGATCTCCCAGGTGGGGATCCGCGACATCCGCGCCGAAGTTGGCGACGATCTCGTCGTGCTGGCTGACCTGTGCCTGTGCGAGTACACCGACCACGGGCACTGCGGCATCGTCACTCCCGACGGCTACGTTGACAACGATCCGACTCTGGACCGCTACGCTTCCACGGCCGTCGCCCAGGCGGCCGCGGGTGCGCACATGGTCGCGCCGAGCGGCATGATGGACGGCCAGGTCGCCGCGATCCGCGCGGGACTGGATAAGGCCGGGTACGTTAACGTGCCGATCTGCGCCTACTCGGCGAAGTACGCGTCGGCGTTCTACGGCCCGTTCCGCGAAGCCGCCGAGGGCGTCCCGAAGTTCGGTGATCGCGCCACCCACCAGCAGGACCCGGCCAACGCCCTTGAGGCCCTGAAGGAGGTCGAACTCGACCTCGCCGAGGGCGCCGACATGGTAATGGTCAAGCCCGCGCTGGCCTACCTTGACATCATTAACAGGGTCGCCGCCTCGGTTCGGGTCCCGGTGGCGGCCTACCAGGTGAGCGGAGAGTTCGCCATGCTCGAGGCGGCCGCCGCCAACGGCTGGATCGACCGCGACAAGGCGATCATGGAGACCCTCACCGCGATCCGCCGCGCGGGCGCGAGCGTGATCCTCACCTACTGGGCCACTGAAGTCGCCCGCACCCTCCGCTAATCCCGACGCTGAGTGATGTATCGCTTACTATTGGTGAAGCGATGCGTGGCGAGAGTCACCCTGATCCGTTCGAAATAATCCTTTTACCCAGAGTACGATTTCGGCTATCCCACCGAAATGGCATCAGTGCCGCTCTGGCGTACCTGCCTACTTGCGTACCTGCCTACCGGTGTGGGGGCGGTGGACGATGAGGAGTTCGGGGCCTGATGGTGACGATGATGCGACGACGAAACCGTCGGACGGCGCAGCGGCCGCCCATGTTTGGTACAGCGGCGCTTGAGTACGCGGCAATGGGCTGGCCAGTGTGCATAGGAGCGCATCCCCGCAGGGGGATCGACGGGAAGCCGGAACCGGGACGCGCGTGCTCGTGCGATCGGGTCGGCTGCCCCGTGCCGGGGGCACACCCGGTATCTCCCGCCTGGCAGATGCAGGCGACGGCAGACAACGAGACGATAAGGACGTGGTGGGAAGCCCGCCCGGAGGCGAACGTGATACTCGTCACCGGGCGGGTTTTTGATGTTCTGGACGTGCCCGCGCTGGCCGGCGCGACCGCGCTGGCGCGGATGGCCGCCGACGGAGTGAACACCGGTCCGGTCGCCGTGATCGGCACTGAGCGGATGCTGTTTTTCGTGCGCACGAGGGGCGCGCCCGCCGACGAGGAAGAGTGGTGGTCGTGCGGGCTCGACTCCTCGCCGGACTTTTCCGCGGAGACGGAGGCGCTGCGCTGGCACTGCCGGGACAGCTACGTGCTGGCGCCGCCCTCGCGGCTGCCCGACGGGCAGGACGTACGCTGGGTGCGGCACCCCGAGGGCCGACCGCTGCCGGACGCCCTGCGGCTGCTGGAGTACCTGGTGGACGCCTGCGAGGAAGAAGGCCCCTGACCCATGAGTGACCGCTCCGCTGAACTGTTCTCCCGCGCTACCGCGGTGACTCCGGGAGGAGTCAACTCGCCGGTCCGCGCGTTCGGGCCCGTCGGAGGGATACCGCGGTTCATCGAGCGAGGTGAGGGCGCGTCCCTGTACGACGTCGATGGCCGGCGGTATGTCGACCTCGTGTGCTCGTGGGGGCCGATGATCCTCGGCCACGCGCACCCCGCGGTGGTCGCCGCCGTGTCGGCGGCGCTGTCCCGCGGGACGTCATTCGGAGCGGCGACGCCCGGTGAGGTAGAACTCGCCGAGGAGATCGTCGGCCGGGCGCCGGTGGAGCAGGTCCGGCTGGTCAACTCGGGGACCGAGGCGACGATGTCGGCGCTACGGCTCGCGCGCGGTTACACCGGCCGGTCGCTGGTCGTAAAATTCGCCGGCTGCTACCACGGGCACGTGGACGCGCTGCTGGTAGCGGCGGGATCCGGCGTGGCGACGCTGGGGCTGCCGGACACCCCTGGTGTCACCGGGGCGTCGGCGGCGGACACCGTGGTGCTGCCCTACAACGACTTCGACGCCGTGCGGGAGCTGTTCGCGGCGCGCGGACCGGAGATCGCGTGCGTGATCACCGAAGCGTGCGCGGCGAACATGGGCGTGGTCCCCCCCGCGCCCGGCTTCAACGAGCTGCTGCGGTCCCTGACCAGCGAAGCCGGCGCGCTGCTGATCATGGACGAGGTGCTGACCGGCTTCCGGGTGTCCGCGTCCGGCTGGTACGGGCTGGACGGCGTGCGGGGCGACTTGATGACCTTCGGCAAGGTCATGGGGGGCGGGCTGCCGTGCGCCGCCTTCGGCGGACGGGCCGAGATCATGCAGCGGCTGGCGCCGGTCGGCCCCGTCTACCAGGCGGGCACACTGTCCGGTAACCCGCTCGCGACGGCCGCGGGCCTGGCCACGCTGCGGGCCTGCACGGCCGACGTGTACTCGGCGGTGAACTCGTTCGCGGGCTCGCTGTCCAAGCTGGTGTCGTCGGCGTTGTCAGAAGCCGGCGTACCGCATTACCTGTCGATGGCCGGGAACCTGTTCACGGTGTTCATCGGGCGAACTGATCCGGTGCTGCGTTTCGAGGACGCGAAGGACCAGTCGACCGAGGCGTACGCGGCGTTCTTCCACGCCATGCTCGACGGCGGGATATACCTGCCGCCATCGGCCTTCGAGGCGTGGTTCTGCTCCGCCGCGCACGACGACGCGGCACTGTCCCGCGTGGCCGACGCGCTGCCCGCCGCCGCTCGTGCCGCGGCCGGGGTTCTCGGCGCGTAACCCGCGGCGTTTCCGCCGCATAGCGCTGCGTTTCCGCGGCATAGCGCTGCGTTTCCGCGGCGTATCGACTGCCCGGCGATGTCCGGCGCGGTGGCCTCGATGACCTGCTCCAGTTCGGCTGCTCGCTCGTGGGCGAGGCACGGGAACTCGCGTCCGTGCTGGGGCGTTCCCCGGCGGCGCACGCGTTCTGGGCGCGGCCCGTCGAGGCGCCTGACGAATTGATGCGTTGGCGCAGCTGAGCCAAACCTATTGGCTCAGCTGCGCCAACGGCCCAAACCCGTTTCGAGGCGGGTACGCCAGCGCCCCGGGGAATCGGTGAAGGCGGGCTGGGGCCGATGCAGACTGCGACGTTATGACGAACGCGCAGAGATCACCCGTAGATATGACTGCGTAGGGTCACCGAGCCGCGACAGTGGCGGCATCCCGGTCATCCCCGGGTGAGCACTTAAGGTCACCGAATCGACGCAGATCAGTGGGTCTCGAATGCATGAGGCCAGGTACGCGTATGGGGCGTCTGGCTTTCGACGCGGATGGATGTTAGGAAATAAGGGGTTGACTGTTAGTTAGATAAAATAATATGATTTAGATAGATAAAGTGGGTATTTGGGCGTACTGGCTCACGGCGGCTGGGCTTATGTGTTTGGAGGCGGTTGTTTGCGTGCCGAGGCGCCGAAGGCGGTTATCGGGCCGCCCGCGGGGGACGGCTGGCTCAAGCGGGTTCTGCCCGTCGTATTCGCACACAAGTGGGTATTCGGACTATCGCTGCTGCTGAGCTTCCTCAGCCTGCTTCTCCAGGTGCAGATCCCTAACCTGCTCGGCCGGGCGATCAACGTCGCCGACAGCGTCAACCGGCAGGGGCTCGACGGCTACGTGCAGTGGATCGCCATCCTCGCCGTCATCTGCGGCGCGCTTACCTATGGCTCGCGGCTCTGCCTGCTGCGCACGGCGTACGACATGGAATACGACCTGCGCAACATCATCTACGAGCACCTCAGCACGCTCACATTCGGTTTTTACGACCGCGTGCAATCCGGGCAGCTCATCTCCCGCGCGAACTCCGACATCCGCGCGGTGCAGATGTACCTGACCTTCGGCCCGTCGATCGCGGTGCAGTGCTCGGTCGTCGTCGTGGCGTTCATCGAGATGCTGTCCATGAACGTGCCGCTCGCCATCGTCGCGATGATCACGATGCCGCTCGTCTACTGGGTCGGGACCCACATGCGAAAGGTCCTGTTCCCCGTTTCCTGGTTGATTCAGGCGCGGCTCGCGGACGTCGCGAGCATCGTCGACGAGAACATCAACGGCGTCCGCGTCGTCAAGTCCTTCGCCGCCGAGCAGAGCCAGCTGGACGACCTGGGCCGGGCCGCCGAACGGGTCAAGTGGGCCTACACCGAGGACGCCGACATCCGTGCCCGCTGGGCGCCGTCGATCGAGAACTTGCCGCGGGTCGGCCTGGCGTTCGTGGTGCTGCTCGGCGGGTACATGGCGATCCACGGCGGCACCTCGGTCGGTACCATCGTCGCGTTCAACTCCTACGTGCTCATGCTCCAGCCGCCGTTCCGGCAGCTCGGCATGATGCTCATGATGGGCCAGCGCGCCGCGGCCAGTGCGCGCCGCATCTACGAAGTAATCGACACGAAACCCGATATAACCGATAAATCGGACGCGGTGGTCCTGGGTGCGGACCAAGCTGGGCCGGGTGCGGACCAAGCTCGGCCGGGTGCGGACCAAGCGGACGCAGCCGGGCCACGCGCGGTGGAAGGCACGGGCCAGGGAAACGGGCGGGCTCGCGGTGACATCCGCTTCGATCATGTCTCCTTCGCGTACGCGGCCGTCGAGGAATCCGACGACGTCATCCCCGACGCGTCCAAGGCGAAGCCGGGGCCCCTGGTCCTCGACGACTTCACGTTCCACATGGCCCCGGGCGAGACCGTCGCGCTGGTCGGGCCCACCGGCTGCGGCAAGTCGACCGTCGCGCGGCTTCTCGAGCGCTTCTACGACGTACAGTCCGGATCCATCACGATCGATGACCTCGACATCAGGGACGTCACTCAGCACAGCCTGCGCGAGCAGGTCGGGATGGCGGCTGACGACCCGTTCCTGTTCTCGGTCTCGATCCACGACAACATCGCCTACGGCAAGCCAGACGCGAGCCGCGACGAGGTAGTACAAGCCGCGAAGGCCGCCCACGCCCACTGGTTCATCGAAGAGCTTCCCGACGGGTACGAGACCGTGATCGGCGAGCGCGGCTACACCCTCTCCGGGGGTCAGCGCCAGCGGATCAGCATCGCCCGCACGCTGCTGGTGAACCCGCCGGTGCTCATCCTCGACGACGCCACCAGCGCCATCGACGTCCGCGTCGAGCAGGAGATCTACCAGCAGCTACGCGAGAAAATGCAAAACCGCACCACGCTCGTGATCGCCCACCGGATGTCCACGATCAGCCTCGCGGACCGGGTCGTGCTCCTGGATGAGGGCAAGGTAATCGCGGACGGCACGCACACCGAGCTGTCCGAAGGTGTCCCCAGGTACCTGGAGATCCTCGCCCAGGCGGCCAAGGAAGAAGAGACGGAGGCCGTGTAACCAATGGCGTTCGGCGGCGTAGGCCTGTCCAACGGCGCCCGCCACTCAGGAAATCCTGGTGGCGGCCTGCCGTTCGCGGGCATCCCGAGCGAGCTTCTCGACGGCGTCAAGAAGACCATCGCGAAAGAGCCTGAGCATCCCGAGCCGACGGCGGTATTCACCCACCAGCCGCCGAGGGAGCGGACCGACAAGGTCTCGGTCCCGCGCCTCCTGCTCGGGCAGAAGAAGGCCCTGCTCCTGTCGGCGGCGCTGATCTTCATCGAGACGATCAGCCTGCAGGCCGGTCCGCTCCTCACCCAGATCGGCATCGACAGCGGCATCATCCCGCGCGACTTCACCGTCATCGTGATCGTCGCGGCGACGTACCTCATCAGCGTCGCCGCCACCGCCGTCGCGAGCCGGAGCCGCGTCCGGTGGACCGGGCGCCTGGCCGCCTGGGTCATGCACGACCTGCGCGTGAAGGTCTTCCACCAGATCCAGCGCATGTCGCTCGACTACTTCACCGAGGAGAAGGCGGGCGTGATCATGACCCGCATGACCTCGGACATCGAGGCGCTCCAGCAGCTTCTGCAAGACGGGCTGGCCCAGTTCGCCATCCAGGGCCTGACGATCATCTTCGTCGTCGTGGTGCTCGTCGTGTACAGCCCGCTGCTGGCGCTGATCACGATCGTGCTGATCTTCCCGCTGCTCACGGTGTTCTCGGTCTGGTTCCGGCGCCGGAGTCACGTCGGCTACCTGCGGGTCCGGGACGGCATCGCCGGGGTCCTGTCCCACCTGGACGAGAGCCTGCACGGCGTTCGCGTGATCGTCGGGCACAACCGGCAGCGCCTCAACGTGCTGCATCACCGCAAGGTCGTGGGCCACTACCGGGAGGCGAACAACTACACCGCTCAAATCGCCTCGGTATACGGCGCGGGCACGTACACGATGGGCGTTCTCGCGCAGGCCGCGATCCTGCTCATCGGCGGCGACATGGTGCTGCACCACCACCTCACGGTCGGTGAGCTGACCGCTTACGTGCTCTACCTGAACTCGCTGTTCCTGCCGGTGCAGCAGCTCGTCTCGATCTACAACAACTACCAGCAGGGCACCGCGGCGGTCGTCAAGATCCGCGACTTCCTGGCCTCAGACCCCGCGGTGCAGGAAGCCCCGGACGCCAGGCCGGCCAGGGACGCCAGGGGCGAGCTCGAATTCCGGAACGTCGATTTCGGTTACGACCCCGCGCAGCCCGTGATCCGGGATGTCAACCTCACCATCGAGCCCGGCGAGACGGTGGCCTTCGTCGGCCCGACCGGTGCGGGCAAGTCGACCCTGGCCAAGCTCGTCACCCGGTTCTACGACCCGCTCACCGGCGAGGTCCTGCTTGACGGCCAGGATCTGCGCGAGCTCACCCTCAGGTCGCTGCGTACCCAGATGGGCGTCGTCCCCCAGGAGCCGTTCCTCTTCGCCGGCACCCTGAAGGACAACATCACGTTCGGCCGCCCGGACGCGACCGACGAGGAGATCGCCCACACGGTCAGCGCCATCGGCCTTGCTCCCCTCGTCGACCGGCTCAACGGCGGACTCGGTGCCTACCTGCACGAACGCGGTCAGTCGCTGTCCTCGGGCGAGCGCCAACTGATCGCCCTGGCCCGTGCGTTCCTCGTCCAGCCAAAGGTCCTCGTCCTCGACGAGGCCACTTCCAACCTCGACCGCGAGGCGGAGGAGAAGGTCGAGTCGGCGCTCGACACCCTCCTGGACAACCGGACCGCGATCCTGATCGCCCACCGCCTGTCGACCGCCATGCGCGCCGACCGCATCGTCGTGGTCGCCGACGGCGGCGTCGCCGAGCAGGGCTCGCACGACGACCTCCTGCGGGCCGGCGGCCGCTACGCCGCGATGTACGAGACCTGGGTTACCCACTCGCGGAACTGAGTGAGCCGCACCGGGTAGGCTGGCGGCGCCATGGCCGAGAAAACTGTCGTTCACCTGCTCAGGCACGGTGAAGTCCACAATCCCGAAGGCGTCCTCTACGGACGCCTTCCCGGTTACCACCTGTCAGCGAATGGGCGCGGGATGGCTGCCGCCGCGGCTGATTTCTTCGCGGAACGTCCGGTGGTAGCGCTCTTTGCCTCCCCTCTCGAACGCGCTCAGGAAACGGCTCAGCCGGTGGCCGACCGCCTGAGCCTGAAGATCACCACCGACGACCGCCTGATCGAGTCCGAGAACGTGCTCGAGGGGAAGACGGTCACGCTGAAGCACCTTGCCCTCAACCCCGCGAACTGGCGCTATCTGTGGAACCCGTTCACCCCTTCCTGGCGTGAGCCGTACCTGCGCGTCGCGAACCGGGTGTGGTCGGTCGTCGAGCGTGCCCGCGGCGAGGCCGCCGGGCGCGAGGCGGTCTGCGTCAGCCATCAGCTCCCGATTTGGGTCACCCGGCTGCATGCCGAGCGTAAGCATCTGTGGCACAACCCCAGCAGCCGCCAGTGCGGACTCGGCAGTGTCACCAGTTTCGCGTTCGACGGTGACGAGCTGACCAGTGTCTCCTACGCGGTGCCGGCCCGGCGCGGCGTCCGCGAAGGAGATGCGGCACAATAGACCGAGTACTACCCCCTGTAGGAGATTTCAGCGCAAGGGGACTCCTGGTGTTCAAAGTCAAGCGACGGGTGGTCGTCACCGCGGCGGCCGTTATTGTCGTGCTGCTCGCGGTCGGTCTCGCGGTCAGCTTCACCGGCGGAAGCAGCCAGGCGAGTGACCGCCAGTACCTCGACGGCAGCACGGCCGCCTGGCTGTACAAGTCGGGCCACCGTCCGCTGGCGCCCGACTTCACCGGCACCACGCTGACCGGCGCCCCCCTGAAGTTCTCCGCGTACAAGGGCAAGGTCGTCGTCCTGAACTTCTGGGGATCGTGGTGTGACCCCTGTCGCGCTGAGGCGCCGACCCTCGCGGTCCTGTCAGAGAAGTACGCCAAGGACGGAGTGTCCTTCCTCGGCGACGACGTGGGAGAAACCCCCACGAGCGCGCTGACGTTTACCCGCGACGAGGGCATCACCTACCCAAGCGTGAACGATCCCAGTTATCAGGTCGCGCAGGACTTCGGGAACGCCGTACTCATCAACAACACCCCGACGACGCTGGTGATCGACCGGACCGGGCACATCGCGGGGGTCATCTACGGCTCCGTGACGTACGCCGAACTCGACACGATGATTCATGACGTGGTGAGCCAATGACCGACGTTCGCGTCCCCGGGCGCACTGACCCGGGTGGACAACCCCCAAAGGACCCCCCGGAGGGGGCCGGCCCGTCGGCTGAGGACAGTCACCAGCGCTCGTTTAGCCAAAAGAACTTGCCTTGGTGGCGCTGGGCGTGGCGGCAGATCACGTCCATGCGGACGGCGCTGATCTTGCTCTTCCTGCTCGCGCTGGGCGCCATTCCGGGATCGATCATCCCGCAGACGGGCAACGACCCGGCCCAGGTGCAGCAGTACTTCACCTCGCACCCCGGGCTCGCCCCGTGGCTGAACCGATTCGGGCTGTTCAACGTCTACGGCTCGCCATGGTTCGCGGCGATCTACCTGCTGCTGTTCATCTCGCTGGTCGGCTGCGTGGTCCCGCGGACGTTCCGGCTGGTGGGGCAGTCGCGCACGCCGCCGCCGAAGGCGCCGCGGTTCCTGAAGCGGCTGCCGCACTCGGCGACCTACACCTCGCCGCTGCCGCCGGACCAAGCGGTCGCCGCGGCGGAGTCGATGCTCAGCGGCCGCCATTTCCGGCTGCGCAAGCCGGCCGGCGAGGACAAGACCTTCTGGCTATCCGCGGAAAAGGGCTACCTGCGCGAGGTCGGCAACCTGTTGTTCCACCTGTCGCTGCTCGGGATCCTGCTCTGCGTCGCGGCGGGCGGGCTGTTCGGCTACAAGGCCGACAAGCTGCTCGTCCAAGGGCAGTCGTACGCCGACACCCCGACCGCGCTCGACGACTTCTACCCGGGGAAGCTCGCCACTGGCTCGGACCTCGCGCCGTTCAGCATCAAGCTGAACAAGTTCACCGCCGACTTCATCGCGTCCGGCCAGAACGAGGGGCAGCCCGAGTCCTTCGACGGCAACATCACGTACACCTCGACGCCGGGCGGACCGGCCAAGACGTACAACCTGCAGGTGAACCACCCGCTGAACGTGGACGGCGTGAAGGTGTACCTGATCGGGCACGGATACGCACCCGTGTTCAAGGTCACGGACGCGCAGGGCAAGGTCGTGTACAACCAGGCGACGCCGTTCATCCCGGCCAACACGTCGACCTTCCTGTCCGACGGCGTGGTGAAGGCCGCGAACGCGGCCCCGGAGCAGCTTGGCTTCATAGGCGTGTTCGTGCCGACGGCGGCGGACGCGGCCAACGGGACGCTGAGTTCGGCGTTCCCGGCCGCGAATGATCCGGCCGTGTCGCTCATGGGGTACAGCGGCAACCTTGGCGTGGACTCCGGTGTACCGCAATCGGTCTACCAGCTGGACACGACCGCCATGACGAAGGTGTCGGCGCAGCCGCACCTGCTGTTCCCCGGCCAGACCTGGAAACTGCCGAGCAATCTGGGCTCCATCACCTTCGTCGGCTACCAGCAGTGGGCCAGCCTCACGGCCACCTACGACCCCGGCCAGGACGCCGCGCTCGTGTTTTCGATCCTGGCGCTGCTCGGGATCCTGCTGTCGTTCCTCGTCCGGCGCCGGCGCGTGTTCGTGCGGGCCGTGCCGGCGGAGGCGGGCGGCGGAAGCATCGTGACCGTCGGCGGCCTGGCGCGGACGGATGCCAGCGGCGGATTCGAGGAGGAGTTCGCGGAACTCGCCGCCGAATTGGCGGGAACCGCTGGCCAGCCGGCGGGAACCGCCGACGGACCGGCGGGGACTGAGCCTAACAATCAGTCAGAAACGGAAGCGTGAAGCTCGTGGGCGTCAACGAATCACTGGCGAATATCAGCAGCGACTTCATGATCGCTGCGCTGCTCATCTACTCACTGGCCGTGCTCGCCTTCGCCGGTGACTTCGCGTTCGGCCGTCCGCGCCGTGCGGCGGCCGCGGCGGTGAAGCAGCGGGCGCGGGTCGCCGAGCTGGCGACGGTGGGCGGTGGCTCGGGTTCGGACCGTTCGGACTCGTCCGTCCTGGACGCGGCACTCTCGGAAGCGGTCGGCTCGGATGCGGGCGACACGCCGGGAGGGCGGCCGCCCGGGACGGCGAACGTCCTGCCGCCGCGGCAGGTGCCGCTGCCGCGGGCGATCAAGGAGGCCGGCAACTGGGTGCGGGCCGCCGTCGTGCTGAGCATGCTGGGCGTCACCGCGCACGTGATCGCGGTTAGCACCCGCGGGTTCGCGGTGCACCGGGCCCCGTGGGGCGACATGTACGAGTTCGTCACGGCGCTGACCTGCGTCGCGGGGATCTTCTTCATCTACGTGATGCTCAAATACCGGGCCTGGGCGCTGGGCGTGTTCGTGATGGGCGCGATCGTGATCGCGCTGGGGCTCGCCGAGACCGTCATCTACACCGCCGCCGGGCCGCTGGTCCCGGCCCTGCAGTCCTACTGGCTGAGCATTCACGTCACCGCGATGACGCTATCGACCGGCATCTTCTTCGTCGCCTTCGTGCTCGGCATCTTGTACCTGGCCACCGACGTGTACCGGTCGCGGGTCGCGGCGGGCAAGGTGGAGGGAGGCAACGGCCTGCTGGAGCGGATCCCCTCGCCCGAGCAGCTAGACAAGCTGACCTACCGGACGGTTATCTTCGGGTTCCCGGTCTGGACATTCGGCGTGATCGCGGGCGCCATCTGGGCGGACCAGGCCTGGGGCCACTACTGGAGCTGGGACCCGGTCGAGACCTGGGCGTTCATCACGTGGGTGCTGTACGCGGCCTACCTGCACGCCCGTGCCACGGCTGGCTGGCGCGGCCGTCGCGCGCACTACATCCAGATCCTCGGCTTCTTCAGCCTGGCGTTCAACATCCTCGTGGTGCAGATCTTCATCACGGGCATGCACTCCTACGCCGGCCTCGGCTAACCCACCCGACCACCCTCCCGACCACCCACCCGACCACCCACCCCACCCTCAACCGGCTCGAATGCGTAAAAGAGCCGACCATAGCGTGCTCGATTGCGCGTTCGAGCTTGCCGGGCAACGTGTTCAAATGCGCGGAAGGGCACGCTGCGTACAGCGTGCCCTTCCGCGCATTTTCCCCGCCCTGCTCCGGTTATTCGATGCTCCGTTACTCAGTCCCGAGGCGCTTGGCGAGGGTTTTCAGGCCGCGGTAGGCGGCGGTCCGGATGGCCCCTGCTCGCTTACCCGCGACCTGAGCCGCGCTCTTCGCGTCCAGGCCCACGACGGCGCGAAGCAGGACGGCCTCGGCCTGATCCCGCGGCAAGGTGGCGATGAGGGCGAGGGCCTCGTCGGTGCCCAGGCTTTCCAGGGCGCGGTCCTCGGTGTCCACGCCGCCGGCCAGGAAGGCCAGATCTTCGACCGGGACCGGGACAGCCGGCGGCTGGCGACTGTTACGGCGCAGGTGATCCATGGCCCGGTGCCGGGCGATCGTGCTAATCCAGCCGCGGAAGTTGTCGTAGTTCCCGTGGAACTTGGCCAGGTCACGGGTGGCCTGCAGCCACGTCTCCGAGGCGATGTCCTCGGCCTCGTTGTCCACGAGATAAGTGAGGTATCGCAAGAGCCTTGGCTGGGTCTCGCGATACAGGATCCGGAATGCCTCGGAGTCGCCGCGCCGCGCGCCTTCTATCGCCGCTGTCAGTTCGTCCGCCGTGTCACCGGTCACCGCGGCATCAGCAGATTTGGCCGCGGCGTACTGGCGCCCGGCCAACGTCATTGTTCCTGCCCGCTCGCGTCCTAGCGGTGTCAGTGAAAATCTCCTCCATGAGGGCAGGCGGGACAGCGCCTCAATGACGCCATCCCGCCTGCAGCGGACCGCTCTCCCCCGTGGATGGTTCCAGTTACGGCAGCTGTGACACGATAGACGACGGAAGCACACCCTGTAGGCCAGATAGCACCGAAGAGGGAAGCTTCGTGAGGATCTGGACCGCAGACCCGTTGGGCAGGCTGCCCAGCAGGGCGCTGGCCTTCCCCGTCGGAAGCGTGGTCAGGACGGTGCTGAGGTCACCCGTCGGCAGGGTGCTGAGCACGCTGCTCAGGTTGCTTGCCGGCAGGCCCGACAGAAGGCTGCTCAGGTTCGCCGCCGGCAGCTGGGTGAGGACGCTGCCAAGGGTGGACGCCGGAAGCGCGGTGAGCACGCTGCCCGCCGACGAGGCCGGCAGGGTGGAGAAGACCTTCGTCAGGTCGCTGGTCGGCAGGCCGGTGAACACGTTGCCGAGCGCCGAGGACGGCAGGCCGTTCAGGACGCTGGTCAGTCCGTTCGCGGGCAGCTCGGACAGGACCGTGCCGGTCGTGGTGTTCGGCAGGCTGGTCAGGACCGTGGTCAGATCGCCGGTCGGCAGGCTCGGCAGCAGGCTGGTGACCGCCGACGTCGGGAGCGTGGTCAGGACGCTGCCAAGGGAGCTGGCCGGGAGCTTCGACAGGACACTGCCCGCCGCGGTGGACGACAGCGTCGTGAACACCGAGGTCAGCTGCGTCGGGGACAGCTCGCCGAGTGTCTGGGTCAGCTCGCCGCTGGGCAGCGAGTCCAGCACGCCGGTCAGGTCGCTGGCCGGCAGCGCATCCAGGGCCTCGGTCAGCACCGTGGACGGGATCTGCGTGAAGGCGCTGGGCACCGGGACCGCCGGGAGGGCGAGGAGCAGGCCGCAGTAGTCAGGCACCGCGGCCGCGCTGTCGACCGTGGAGATCAGCGAGGTGAACGCCGAGCTGCTCAGGACCTGGGAAACGGCGGGGTTGGCCAGGAGCTGGGTCAGGTCGGCCTCGCTCAGCCCGTCGGCGGCGGCGCTGTCAGCGCCGCTCTCCGCTTGCCCGACGGCCGACTCGACCTTGGTGGCCAGGTCGGTGCACAGCTTCACGGGGCTAAGTGTCCCGGTGCCAGACGAGCCGGTCGATATGGCGGCTCCGATCGACTTGCCTCCGGCCGTCGCGCTGCTCGAAGCCGAGCCGTTGGTGCCGACCCCCGCGCCGGGGGCCGCGACGTTAGCCTTGTTGGTGTTTGTCGACCCCGAAGTACTGAAGGCAACTGTCCCCGCTGCCGCCGCGGCGCCGGCGGTTACAACGCCGGCCAGCGACCAAGCCAACACCTTTGCGGTAAGAAGTTTCGCGAGCGGAAGGTTAGACATCTTCCTTTTCCTGGGAGTAGCGACTGGTGGACTGAGAGGAATCGCCTCGAACGGTCGGCTCGCTTCGAACGCGGCCATAGCCGCTTGTTCGCCAGCTAGCTCACCCTCGCGGGCGGGTGCCGTCGCGGCGCTCAGCACTCGGATTAGTTGCTCCGGACCCGTCCCGGCGGCGCCGTCGAGCATGTGCTCGGCGCCCCGCCGGGTGATCCCGTGCGAATGGCGTGTCCTCATCTCATGTCTCTCAGCGTGCAGTCCCGGCTTTTCGTCACACCTACGCCTGATTCGCGCCTATCCGTCGCCCGTGGCACTCCGTGGCAGGCCGGGTGACCTGCGGCGATGCGAAATGAAATGCCTGGCATAAGTCCGCTGGTCGCGATGCGGTCGCTAGCCCGTGTTCTTCTCGGTTAGCCCGTGTACCCGTCGGTTTAGTCCGTGTTCTCGCCGCGCATCTCGCGGATGCGCTGCTCTAGGGCGCGCAGGAATTCCGGATCGTCATCCGGCCCCTTCGGCAGCGCGCAGCCGTCCGCTGGGGTCTGGCGGGAGCGGCCGGCCGGGTGCCGGGCGAACGATGACTCCGCCGACACCCAGTCAGGGTGCCAGTCGCCGTACGTGAGCGCGGGCAGGTCGCGTGCGCGGGCAGGGCGCCTCGCGGCAGGCCAGGTCCTTGCATGCCGCGACCGGCGGGAAGCCGCCAGCCGGACTATGGCGCTCACGAGGAACACCGTGGCGGCGATGTCAAACAGGACAAACAGGACGCCTGACACGAGCATGGCGAAAGCCTAACCTCCGAAATACAACCCCGTATCGGAAATGCTGTGTTTTTTCCATGCGCACATCTAAGCACGGTCTGTCACGTCGGGTGACAGGGCGCAGCTTTTCGGAATACTATGATGATCAGCGAGGAATCAGGGAGAACCGATAATGCGGCTGCGCCTATTCGACCGGCTCCTGCAGCTCATGAGCTGGAGATCCGGATCGCGAGACGCGGGACGTGACAGGAAGCGCGAGTCACGGGCCGGGGGGCACCGGAAAAGCGCAAGGTTTTCACTACGGGCGTCAGCTGCACAGCCGCCCGCGAGATTGCCGGTTTCGTCGTCCGGCCACGAGCCGTCGGACGGAGCCTGGCTCAATTACGCCGCAGCGGATCCGGCGAACCGCAACCACACCAGCCACAACCCCGGCCACAGCAACGGTGGCCGTAACAACACTGGCCGTAACGGTGCAGCCGCGGTTCCGGCTGGCGGAGCCGGCGGTGGAGCCGGGCGGGCACGGATACGGGAAGCCCCGATCGGTTCTGCCCCGGTCGAGTCGGTAGCGCTCGTGCAAGAGGCGCCGATGGAGGTCCGGCCGGCCGTGCCGCGTCAGCCGTGGTACCAGGTAGTCGGGCCTGCGGCCAGGCCGGCCCCTGACCAGTCACGGGTCGGGCCTGCGGCCGTGAGCGCCATGAGCAGCGCGAACACCGCTCCGCCCCCGGCGGCGCGTGCGGCGCCGCGTAGCCCGCAACCGCAGGATCTGCCGTATGCGGCGCCGCACCCCCGCGGGGTGCAACGCGGGGATGGCCGGACGAACTGCGGCCCCATTGAGCGCATCCTCTGGCGGCAGTGGGACGAGAGGCAGCCGCCGCCGCTGCAGGCCCTCGCCGCCGTCGAGCGGCTGGCGAGCTTCCCGCGGGCGCTGCAGGAGAAGCTCGCCAACGGCCTCGACGGGATCTATATCGGTGCCGGCGGGGTGCCGGAGCTGGATCACATGACCGAACTGCGCGGCGTGCCGCTGCCGTCGGGCCGTGCGACCTGGGATGCCTGTGCCGGCGCGTACGGAGAGCGCAAGATTGTGGTCGGCACCAGGCCGTCGCCGACCCCGGACGTTATGTGTCACGAAGTCGGGCACGCGCTCGACGACCTCGACAGTCCGCCGGGGAAGTGGCAATCTGACTCGTCCGTGTTCCGGCTGATCTACGATGAATGTCAGCCGTATATCGCGAGTGATTTCCACCGTCAGCGTGGTGGCCTCGGGCGCAAGGAGTTCTTCGCCGACGCCTTCGCGGCCATCGCCTCCGGGCAGCGGCCGGCACTGGTCGACATGCTGGGCGGTAACACTCGCTGCGCGCTGAAGGTGATGTTGTACTTCAACCGCCGCTATGGCATTTAAGGTGATCGTGCGATGTTCGTCATCCGGCTACCGAACGGAAACCTCCAGGTTCCCCACACCGCGATCCGCAACGACGGCTATGCCCGCATCGTGGCGGACGCCTACATCGAGATCGGCCCGGAAGACTCCGACTACGCGCGCCTGGCGGCCCAGGCCATGACCGCCGACGAGGCGGAGCGGCGCCGTGCGGAGTGGCGCGCCGGGGACGCTGCCCTCGAACGAGAACTCCACGAGTTCGCACGTCTGGTCGACGACGACGTGTGGCCCGGCCCGGAGAACGACTGAAGCTAGCCCTAGGGGGCCGAACCCCCTAAGGGCGGCGCGCCGCCTGGCAGGCGGCGCGCCGGGAAGGGTGCCCGGTGTCAGGCCGCCGGATGCCCCTCGGGTGAGGCTTCACTTTCGCCGTTCAGCAGGGCACGCACCTCGGATTCACGGAACCTGCGGTGCCCGCCCGGCGTTCGGATGCTGGTGATCCTTCCTGATGCCGCCCACCTGGTGACGGTCTTCGGATCAACCCGGAACAGGGCGGCTACTTCCCCTGGGGTGAGCAGCCGCTCATTGTTGCCGTCCACGTTCCCATCTCCTCGAACCTCGGTCGGAGTATGCGAGTATGCCCCTAGTTTGGCGACAAACGGGTACTTTCTGCCTAGATTTCGCAAAATTAGATGATCGTTTTGCGGGTACTCCAGAGTGACACACGAGTAACCCGGCCGCGCTCGCGCCGCCACGAGGCGCGACTGATCGTGGGTGAGGATACGCGTTTGATGGCGTGCAGACACGGTCTTTGGGAACATTGGGGATGGAGGGGGACAACGGGGCATGACGCGGACGTCACCGCCTGACGGCCTCACCAGGGTCTCAGCACGCCATCATGGCGGCGTCGATGGAGGCGGCTGCACGTGCATCCGCTAGTGTGGGCGGGTGCCTGATCTGGTTTCGCTTGACGACATACGCGCGGCTGCCCGACGGCTGGACGGGGTCATCGTCCGAACGCCACTGGTGCCGGTACCGGCGCTGGCCGCCAACCTCCTGGTGAAACTCGAGTCCCTGCAGCCCACCGGTGCGTTCAAGCTCCGCGGCGCCTACAACGCGATCGCTGCGCTGCCGGCGGACCGCCGTGGCAACGGGGTGGTCGCACACTCCAGCGGCAACCACGGTTTCGCCGTCGCGTACGCCGCGCGGGCACTCGGCGTCAAGGCGGCGATCGTCGTGCCGCACAACGCTCCCGCGGTGAAGACCGCCGCGATCGAGAGTGCGGGCGCGGAACTGGTCCGGGTCGAGCCGACTCTGCGGGCCCGGGTGAGCGGATCGGCGCACATCGCCGAAACTCGGGGTTACGCGGAGATCCCGCCGTTCGACCACCGCGAGGTAATCGCCGGCCAGGGCACGATCGGCCTCGAGATCGCCGAAGACCTCGGCGCCAAGGGCACTGTCCCGGCGGTCGTCCTCGTCCCGATCAGCGGAGGCGGGCTGATCTCCGGCATCGCCGCGGCCGTCAAGGCACTGAGCCCGGAGACCCGGGTCATCGGAGTCGAGCCGGAACTCGCGGCCGACGCCCGCGAATCCTTCCACACGGGCGCCCGGGTCGCGTGGGCGGCCGAGGACGTGTCCCGCACCAAGGCGGACGCGCTACGGGTGGAGCAAATCGGCCAGCTGCCCTTCGACCATATGCGCGCGCTGGTTAGCGACATCGTCACCGTCAGCGAAGACGAGATCCTGGACACCATTAAGCGACTCGCGCTGCAGGCCCGCCTGATCGCCGAGCCGGGTGGCGCGGTCGCGGTTGCGGCGGCCTTGTTCCGGACCGCGGCCGAACTCGGCGCGGCGAAGGACGGCGAACGGCCGGTTGTCGCGGTCCTGTCCGGCGGAAACATCGACCCCGCCCTGCTCGCGAGCATCCTCACTTCGGCTTAGTGGCGTCTGGCCGCCCACTCCATGGGTCGTTGATGCCATCGGGCACAGTCAAGCGACTGAGGCCAGATCCCGCACTCGGATATATCCGCTTATGTCCGGTAGTAGAGAGTTCCGGAGAGGCCCAGGCCGACGTGACTTCCATGATCATGGGTCGCTGGTGTGATATACGGGCATCTATGACCCGTGATCATGAAACGGATACCCCTATAGGGGTATCCCGAGATGAGCTGTTCAGGCTGATATTTCATGATGAAAGCGGCGGCCTTTGGAGGCTGAATCGCCGCCTTGGCGGGTTTGACCCATGGTGGCGGGGGAGGGGCGTCCGCGCGCGGCGTGGATGAGTCCTACACTTGGTAGTGCTATGCGAACTGGACTTGCGTACACGACCGCGCGGATACTGATCCTCGTCATATCCCTCGTGGTGCTCTATCTCTGCGGCGCCCGCGGCTTCCTGCTGCTCGCCCTGGCGTTCGTCATCAGCGCGATCGCCAGTTACATGCTGCTGTACAAGCAGCGGGAGAAGATGGCGGGGGCGCTCAACCGCCGGATCAGCAAGACCACGAGCGGCGTTACCGGCAAGGTGACGGAGTTCCGGGAACGCCTCGAGGAGGGCACCGCCGCCGAGGATGCTGACCAGCCGGACATGGACCAGCCGACTGGCGAAGATCAGTCGTCAACCGTCGAGCAGCAGTCGGCCGTCAGCCGGCCGAACTAGCCCGCGAGCCAGCCGCCGCGGATGAGCAGGCCGAGTACCGACTTTACCGCGTCGTGCCTGGACATCGCGGACGTGTCCACGGTCAGGTCGGCGTCCGTCGGCTCCTCGTACGGGTCGGAGATGCCCGTGAACGAGCCGATCACGCCGGCGCGAGCCTTCGCGTACAAGCCCTTCCGGTCGCGCGCTTCGCAGACGGCGAGCGGCGTGGACACATGCACAAGCACGAAGTCCCCGACTTCTTTCACCATTTCCCGCACGGCTGACCGGGTCGGCGCGTACGGCGCGATGGGGGCACAGATCGCGATCCCCCGGTTCCGCGCGATTTCCGACGCGACGTAACCGATCCGCAGGATGTTCAAGTCCCGGTCCTCGCGCGAGAACGTGATCCCGGCCGACAGCAGCCGGCGGACCACGTCCCCGTCCAACAGCGACACCGTGCGGTCGCCGCGCTCGAGCAGCGCGTCGCGCAGGTCACGGGCCAGCGTCGACTTCCCGGATCCGGACAGGCCGGTGAAGAACACGACGAGTCCCCGGGACGACCGGGGCGGCCGCGCTCGCCGCAGTTCGGCGGCCACCTCACCTGGCACCAGCCAGGCCGGCACCGTCTCGCCCGAGTCGAGCAGCGCTCCCAACTCGGCGTCCGAGAGCTCACCCCGTTCCAGGCCGGCCTCTATCAGCGACAGCGGCCGCCACACCTCGGACTTCGGGTCGTAGGCCCACTCGGGCTGGGCGATCACCTCTACCCCGAACGCCTTGTATTCACCATCACGAACGCTGGTGCTCGCGGCCGTCAGCACGTGCGTGGCCCCGTAGGCGCCGGCCACCACGGCGGCGGCCGCGACTTCGGTGTCGGGGTCGCCGCGGGGCGGGAGCGGGACCGGCACTACGACGGTGCCCTCGGGAAGCTGCCGGGCGGCGGCGAGCACGGTACGCACGAGCGCCTCCGGCCGGACGACGACCGCGGCGGGCCCGGCCACCAGCGGCAGCAGGAGGATCCGGGCGGTCGCGCCGTTGGCGGACCGCAACTGGCTGGCGACGTGCTTGAGCTGGCCGATGTGGCGCCGGGTCAGGGGCCTGCGGGTGGCGAGGGCGAGGACTGGACCGTCGCCAAAGGCCTCCCGGACTTCGGCGGGCACGCGGCGCATCGCCCGGAAGGGACCGTGCTCGGGCGCCCGCAGTGCCGTCACGCGCCCGGCGAGCCGGACGGCGGAGGACGCGGCATCGGCCAGGGTCCGTTCCGCTATATCGAGAACAGCCAGCGGCGAGCCTTCAGGGTCCTGCAGCACCAGCTTGCTGGCGTCCTCGGGGACGATGGCGGCGGGGACCGTGAGGGTGACAGGGACCGGCCAGGGGGTGCCGTCGGCGAGCTCACGGCGGGTGGCGACCGCCGCGGCGTCGGCGGCGGTGAGGAAACCGGTCAGCGGAGCGTAGGCGCCGGACAGCAGCAGCTCGAGGTCGCCGAGCTGAGTGTCAGAAGGAGTCCAGGCAGGCCAGGCGGCCAGGTCAGCGGGCAGCTGCTCAACGGTCGTCACTTGCGCCTCCGTATCAAGTCCGCATTCCGCCGGCGTCACACGACGCGCGCGAAGCGATCCTGCGGCTTGCGGATCACATACAGCAGCTCGTCGTGGTCGGCCCCGAAACGACCGCGTGTAACCCAGGAGATGATGCCGCAGGCAGTCCGCACCGATGATGATAGCCGTGTCTCATTCGCCTGTGCCCTGGGCTCAGCGGTGGGTTTGGCGGCACGCTGGGCGATGACCAGGCCGCGCAGCAGGGCGTAGGAGTAGATGCCCCGCTCGGAGACGGATTTCTCGTAGACGGCGGGAAACGGGCCGGGGACATCGGGGTGCAGGCTCTGCCACACGGCCCGGCGGGCCCGGGTCGGCAACCACCTGTCCAGGAGCGCCGCCGCGGTGGCGCGGTCACTCATCCTGATCATCAGGAGGCCGCCCGGCCTGAGCCCCGCGACGAGCCGGTCGAGGACGACCTCGACGTGCCGAACCCTTTCCAGCAGGCGCGTGCAGTAGACGACATCGAACGCCCGCTGCGGTATCGGGGCCGTGCGCAGGTCGCCGGTGAGCACGTCGTCGTAGGCGGAGGCGACGTCGGCGAGGACCTGGCGGGCCAGGGGCGTGTCATCGTCGAGCAGGGTGACCGAGACCTGGAAGCCGCCCTCTTCGAGGTTGCCGATGCCGAGTTCGCGCAGCGGTCCCAGGCAGCCCGCCTGCAGCACGCTGATGGGACGGCCGAGCTCCCGCAGCACATAGTCATGCAGCGGCTGGGCGAAGAAGGGGTTCGACGGCTCGCGGCGCGGATCTCGGTAGAAGTAGCCCTGATCGTCGGTGGCGTTCCAGTCACGCGGGTTGTCATGCTTGCCCGACGGACCGCCGGCGGTGGTCATAGGCAAATGGTAATCGATTAATAGCCCATTGTGATGTCTCATTTTCGGTGCTCGCCTCTCTTATTAGTCGTGTATGGCTGGCGCCGGGCAGCGGGAGGTATGGCGATGGCGGAGGTTCGGTTTTCGCGTGACGTGGTCGTGATCGGCGGGTGCGGTCACGTGGGCCTGCCCCTGGCGATGGCGTTCGCGGACCGGGGCGCGCAGGTGGGGATCTACGACGTCAGCGCGGCGGCCGTGGAGACGGTGAACGCCGGGCGGCTGCCGTTCCACGAGCCTGGCGGGGCGGACGTGCTGGCACGGGCCGTCGCCGACGGACGGCTGACGGCGTCGGCGGACCCGGCGATCGTGAGCTCCGCCGAGCACGTCGTGGTCGTGCTCGGCACACCGGTCGACGAGCACCTCAACCCCAACCCGGAGAAGATCCCGCAGGCGCTCGGGGACTGCGCGGAGTACTTCCGGGACGGGCAGCTGCTCGTACTGCGTTCGACGGTGTTCCCGGGCGTGACGGCGCTCGTGGAGAAGATGATCGCCGGGCTCGGCCTGGACATCGAGGTGACGTTCTGCCCGGAGCGGATCGCCGAGGGCAAGGCCATGACCGAGCTGTTCGAGCTGCCGCAGATCGTGTCGGCGCGCTCGCCGCGCGCCCTGGAGCGGGCGGGGAAACTGTTCGGGCTGCTGACCGCCTCGGTGGTGCCGATGACGCCGGAGGAAGCCGAGCTGGCGAAGCTGTTCACCAACGTGTGGCGCTACATCAAGTTCGCGGCGGCCAACCAGTTCTACATGATGGCCAACGACCGGGGCCTGGACTTCGAGAAGATCCGCGCCGCGCTGAAGCAGGATTACCCGCGGGCCGCGGACATGCCCGGCGCCGGGTTCGCGGCCGGGCCGTGCCTGTTCAAGGACACGATGCAGCTGGCGGCATTCAATAACAACAACTTCGCGCTCGGCCACACCGCGATGACGATCAACGAGGGACTGCCGCTGTACCTGGTGAGCCGGTTGGAGGGGCGGTTCGACCTGCCCTCGCTGACGGTCGGCATCCTGGGGATGGCGTTCAAGGGCGAATCCGACGACATCCGTTCCTCGCTGTCGTACAAGCTGAAGCGGATCCTGTCGTTCAAGGCGGGCGCGGTGCTCACCACCGACCCGTATGTCCCCGCGGCGGCCGACGCGAACCTGCTGCCGCTGGAAGAGGTGCTCGAGCGCTCGGACCTGCTGGTCGTCGCGGCGCCGCATCCGCAGTACCGCGGGCTGATAACGGACAAGCCGGTCGCCGACATCTGGAACGTCCTCGGCCACGGTGTCCGCGTGTGAGCCGTGTCCGCGTGTGAGCCGTGTCCGCGGGTGAGCCGCGTCCGAGTCTGAGCCGCGTGCGGGGCCAGTGCGGGGACGGGGTGGACGGCGGCGTGGGCGCTGGATGGGAAGTAGACTGGGCCGGTTGACGTTGTGCGCTGAGCACCACCCAGTCCAGGCGCTCACCGGGGGTTTCCGCATGCCTGGACACGCCTGAAGACCCTTGACGTTTGGGACAGCATGAGCCTCGCCGGACTACTAGCCGCCGTAGCCGAAGATCCCCAGTTCCGTGACGCACTCGCTCCCTCGCCCGAGACTCCTGGCGAAGAGCGGGAGCTTGTGGCGGCGCCCGCGCTGCGGCCCGTGATCACCGCGGCGCTCGCCGCCGGTGCCGTCACCGGCGGCCGCGGGCGGTTCGTGCTGGCCGTGACCGCGACCGCGCGCGAAGCCGAGGACCTGACCGACGCGCTCGGCTCGTTCCTGCCGCCCAACAGCGTCGCGCAGTTCCCGGGCTGGGAGACGCTGCCGCACGAGCGGCTGTCCCCGCGCTCGGACACGGTCGGGCAGCGGATCGCGGTGCTGCGCAGACTGGCGCACCCGTCCGCCGGCGACGACCCGGCCGGCCCGCTGAAGGCGGTCGTCGCGCCCATCCGGGCCGTGCTGCAGCCGATCGTCGCCGGGCTCGGCGACCTCGAGCCCGTGCGCTTGCGGGAGGGTGACGACGCCGATCCCGAGGACGTGATCGCGCGGCTGGTCGACATCGGGTACGCGCGGGTGGAACTCGTCACGAAGCGGGGTGAACTCGCCGTGCGCGGCGGGCTGCTCGACGTCTTCCCGCCGACCGAAGAGCATCCGCTCCGCATCGAGTTCTTCGGCGACACGGTCGAGGAGATCCGGACCTTCAAGGTCGCGGACCAGCGCAGTTCCGGGAAGGCCCCCGTGGGGCTGTGGGCGCCGCCGTGCCGCGAGCTGCTCCTCACCCCGTCCGTGCGAGCGCGGGCCAAGGAGCTCGCCGGGCAGCACCCGGGCCTGTCCGAGATCCTCGGCAAGATCGCCGACGGGATCACGGTCGAGGGCATGGAGGCGTTCGCCTCCGTGCTGGCGGACCGGATGGAGCTGCTGCTTGACCACGTGCCGCTCGGCGGCCTGGTGCTCGGCTGCGATCCGGAACGGATCAGGACCCGGGCGATCGAGCTGGTCACGACCAGCCAGGAGTTTCTTGACGCCTCCTGGGCCAGTGCCGCCGTCGGCGCCGACGCGCCGATCGACCTCGGCGGGTCAGCGTTCAAGCCAATCGAGGACATCCGCGCCTCGTCGGCCGAACTCGGCATCCCCTGGTGGACGTTGTCGCCCTTCGGCGTCGCGGACGACCTGGATGAGTCACCGGACGAAGGACCCGAGGATGGCGACAATGGTGATTCAGCGGGACCGTTCGGGATAATCAGAGCGAGCCAGGCGACCGCCTACCGGGGCGAGACCGCCCGCATGCTCACGGACGCGCGCGCGTGGCTGCGCGACGGGTGGCGCGTCGTGCTGGTGACCGAGGGGCACGGGCCGGCGCAGCGCATGGCCGAGGTGCTGCGCGGTGAGGGGTTCGGGGTCCGGCTCGGCGACATCACCGAAGCGCCCGAGGCCGGGGTGCCCTATGTGTCCACCGCGGTGCTCATGCAGGGGTTCACCTGGCCGTCGCTGAAGCTCGCGCTGATCACCGAGGCCGACCTGGCGGCGCGCGGCGCGTCGCGGCCGGGCGCGCGGGACGAGCGGCGGATGCCGAGCGCGCGGCGGCGCGGCGGCGTGGACCCGCTGCAGCTTAAGCCGGGCGACTACGTCGTGCACGAGCAGCACGGCGTCGGGCGCTTTATCGAGATGACCTCGCGGACGGCGGCGGGAGCGACGCGCGAGTACCTGGTCCTGGAGTACGCGCCGGCCAGGCGGGGACACCCGCCGGACCGGCTGTACGTGCCGACCGACCAGCTCGACGAGGTCACGAAGTACTCCGGCGGCGAGGCGCCCGCGCTGCACAGGCTCGGCGGCGCGGACTGGGCGAAGACCAAGGGCCGGGCCCGCAAGGCGGTGCGCGAGATCGCGGCCGAGCTGATCCGGCTGTACTCGGCGCGGATGGCGTCGCCGGGGCACGCGTTCGGGCCGGACACACCCTGGCAGCGGGAGCTCGAGGACGCATTCCCCTACGTGGAGACGCCCGACCAGCTGTCCGCGATCGAAGAGGTCAAGCGGGACATGGAGAAGCCGGTGCCGATGGACCGGCTGATCTGCGGCGACGTCGGCTACGGCAAGACCGAGATCGCGGTGCGAGCGGCGTTCAAGGCGGTGCAGGACGGCCGTCAGGTGGCGTTGCTGGTGCCAACGACCCTGCTGGCGCAGCAGCACTTCAACACGTTCTCCGAGCGGTACGCGGCGTTCCCCGTGGTGGTGAAGGCGATATCGCGGTTCCAGACGGACCACGAGGTGACCGAGGCCCTGCGCGGACTGGCCGACGGGCATGTTGACGTTGTGATCGGAACGCATCGGCTGCTGTCACCGGAAGTCCGTTTCAAGCGTCTCGGGCTGGTGGTGATCGACGAGGAACAGCGGTTCGGCGTCGAGCACAAGGAATACCTCAAGCGGATGCGGACCGAGGTGGACGTGCTCGCCATGTCCGCCACGCCCATTCCCCGCACCCTGGAGATGGGGGTCGCGGGCATCAGGGAGATGTCGACCATCCTGACGCCGCCGGAGGAACGGCACCCGGTGCTGACGTTCGTCGGGCAGTACGACGAGCGCCAGATCGCGGCCGCGATCCGCCGTGAGCTGCTGCGCGACGGCCAGGTGTTTTACGTGCACAACCGGGTGCAGTCGATCAAGAAGGTGGCGGCTTCCCTCGGCGAGCTTGTGCCGGAGGCGCGGATCGCCGTCGCCCACGGGCAGATGAACGAGCACGAGCTCGAGAAGATCATGGTGAGCTTCTGGGAGCGGGAGATCGACATCCTGCTGGCGACCACGATCGTGGAGTCGGGGCTCGACGTACCGAACGCGAACACGCTGATCGTGGACCGGGCGGACGCCATGGGACTGTCCCAGCTGCACCAGCTGCGCGGCCGTGTCGGGCGCGGGCGCGAGCGGGCATACGCCTACTTCCTGTACCCGCCGGAGAAGGCGCTGACCGAGACCGCACACGAGCGGCTGGCGACGGTGGCGCAGCACACGGAGATCGGCGCGGGCATGTACGTCGCCCTCAAGGACCTGGAGATCCGGGGCGCCGGGAACCTGCTGGGCGGGGAGCAGAGCGGGCACATCGCCGGCGTCGGGTTCGACTTGTACGTCCGGATGATCGGCGAGGCCGTGCGCGAGCTGAAGGATGACGCGCCGGCCGAGCGTGCCGAGGTGCGGGTCGAACTGCCGGTCAACGCGCACATCCCGCACGACTACGTGCCGGGCGAGAAGCTGCGGCTCGAGGCGTACACGTCGATCGCCGCGATCGACGCCGAAGACGACGTCACCGCGGTTCGCGACGAGCTCGTTGACCGGTACGGGGACCTGCCGCTGCCGGTCGTGACCTTGCTGGACGTCGCGCGGCTCCGTTCAGCCGCCCGGCGCGTGGGGCTGACCGATATCACATTGCAAGGGAACTTCGTGCGGTTCGCGCCGGTGCAGCTGCCTGATTCGCGTACGGTACGAGTTCAGCGGCTATACCCGAAGACTCTGCTCAAGCCAGCGGTCAGTACCATGCTGGTACCGGTGCCGAAATCCGGGGCTTCCAGCGGGGGCTTCGGTGGGGCCCCTCTGCGTGACACCGAACTGCTCGCGTGGTGCGCGGAGGTCATCCGTTCGGTACTCTCCGACTCGTAAATTGTTGTCGCGCTGCGAAAGGGACTGGCTGTGGCTCTGCTGGCTGGCAGGACAGTTTTCATTGGGAGGAAGGGCCGCGTAGCGGGCGTCGGTGGCGTGGCGGCGCTCGGCGCCTGTCTCTTGCTGTCCGCCTGTGGGTCGGTCCAGCTGGGCTCAGCGGCGATCGTGGGCAACCAGCGGATAACGCAGGCGACGCTGGACAGCCAGGTCTCCAACTTCGAGGCGGCGGCGGCTAATTATCCTGGGCAAGTTCAGGTGACGTCCGCGGAGACGCCTGCCGCCGTCCTGACCTGGCTGATCCGGTTCTCCATCGAAAACCGGATGGCGTCGGAGGCGGGGGTCTCGGTGTCCGAGACGGAGATCCAGGCGGGCGTCGAGTCGGTCTCGCAGCAGATCGCGGAGGAGCAGGAGGAAGAGGGGCAGTCCGCGAGCCTGACCCCGGGCCTGCTGAACGTGGGCATATCGCCGCAGATGCTGAGTGACCTCGGCAAGTACCAAGCACAGCTGGACGCGTTCGCGGCCAAGGCCAACGGCGGCAAGCTGCCGTCCACGACGGCGCAGAACAACGCGGTGACCACGGCGGTGACCAAGGCCCAGTGCACGGCCGCTAAGTCGCTGAACATCCAGGTCAACCCGCAGTACGGCCGCTTCGAGTACGGCACCACGTACGCGGTGGAGAGCGGGTCCACGGCCAACGCGCTGTCCGCGCCGGCGGGCAAGCCGACGAAGCCGTCGACGTCTGGCCTCACGCCCGCGTGCTGACGCTCCTGCTCAGCAGTTCCCGCGTCGCGCCCGGGTTGCTTTCTTGGCAAGCCTGGTCGGTTTTGCGCGACGCGTCGGTGGTGCTTACCGGATCGGCGGAGCATGCGCTGGTGCCCGCGCTGGCCGAAGCCGGAGTGGTCGCCGAGGTCGTGGACGTGGACTTCGCGGCCGAGCCGGAGGTGCTGGCGGCCGAGCTGACTTCGGCCGCGATCGCTGTCCTGTCCGCCCCTGGTGTCCTTGGCGAGGGGCCGGCGGTATGGCTAATGCCTCCGGGGGCCGGAGCCTCAGCGGAATTGCTCGGCGCGCTGGCTTCGGCGTCGGAGATACCGGTGCGGGTTGTGCACGGGTCGCGTGACCTACCGGGTGCGCATCTGCTCGACGTGGTCGCCATCATGGACAAGCTGCGGGTGTCGTGTCCGTGGGACCGTGAGCAGACACACGAGTCCCTGTTGAAGTACCTCCTCGAGGAGACGTACGAGGCGGCCGAGGCGATCGAGACGTCGGACTGGCCCTCGCTGCGCGAAGAGCTCGGGGACGTCCTGTTCCAGACGGTCTTCCACGCGCGGGTGGCCGCCGAGCGCGGCGCCGCCGCGGGCGGGTTCACCATCGATGACGTGGCCGATGAACTCGCGGCCAAGCTGGTGCGGCGCCACCCGCACGTGTTCGCTTCGGTGGCCGTCTCGTCGGCGGACGACGTGAACCGGAACTGGGAAGAGATAAAGAAGGCCGAGAAGGCTAAACGTGCCGAGGAATCCGGGTCTGGTCCCGCTTCCGTGCTCGATGGGGTGGCGTTCGGGCAGCCGGCGCTGTCGCTGGCCGCGCAGCTGCAGCGGCGGGCGGAGCGGGCGGGCGCGCCGGTCGCCACGGGCGGGCCGGATTCCGGTGGAGCGGGGGCCGACGGGATCGGCGACGAGTTGATGCGTGTGGTCGCGCGCGCCGGGGCAGCGGGGGTGGACCCGGAGATCGCACTCCGGGAAGCGGCGCGGCGATATGCCGAACGAGTACACGAATGGGAACGCTCCGCCGGCTAACGTGCCGCCACCGGATCCGTGTTCCGTATTCGGCCTGATCATTTTCCCTTATAACGCCGCCATTCCCGCGTGACGGGGCGATGGCCGGGACTGTTCTGTCAACCAAGCGCTTATATGGCGCGTCTCTCTTTCAGATGTCTTGCGGCGTTTTGTTGCCAAAGGACATGGGTTCTGGCGTGAGCTGGCAGCCCAATAGAGGGGGGGCGGGATTTTGTCGGAATATGTCGCGATGGCGGAACGCAACATTCGACGGCAAGTAGTAGGTCCAATGGCGTGGACCCGGGGGTACCTGCGCCGGGCGGCAGTGGTCGATCTTGGATGCGCGGTCATCTCCGTCGGTGCCGCGCTCGCGCTGCGATTCGGCAGTAGTTCGCCTGTGAACTACGTGTTGTTCAGCCTTGCGTTTCCTTTGCTATGGGCGATAGCCATGACGCTTTCTGGCGGATATGATGCCCGATTCATAGGAACGGGATCCGATGAATTTCGTAGGGTCCTGAATGCTGGTGTGAGCCTCACCGCCGCGCTGGCGATCTTCTCATATGTGATCAACAACGAACTGTCGCGTGTCTATCTGGTGATAGCCATGCCGGGGGTCACCCTGCTGGATCTCGGGGCCCGGCTATGCCTGCGCAAGTGGCTCCACCACCAGCGCGCGGCGGGGCGATTCATGCTCACGGTGGTCGCCGTGGGGCACGAGTCGGGCGTCGGCGACCTGATCAGGGAACTGAGCAGGGACAAGTACCACGGCATGCGCGTCGCCGGGGTGTGCATCGCCGAAGCGAGCGACCGCCGGGACGTGGCCGGAGTGCCGGTATTCGGCGGCCTGGACGACGTTCCCCTGGCGGTCCGGCGCTGCGCCGCGGATACGGTCGCGGTGACGGCGTGTCCGGAGATCGACGCGGTGAAACTCCGGGGCCTCGCCTGGGAACTGGAGAAGACAGGTACCGACCTGTGCGTCGCGCCATCCCTGCTCGACGTGGCCGGACCGCGAACCACGGTGCGGCCGACGGCGGGCCTGACGCTGCTGCACGTGGACCATCCGCAGCTGTCGGGCGCGCGTCAGGCGGTCAAGAGCCTGTTCGACCGGGTCATGGCCTGCTTCGCGCTGGTCCTGCTCTCGCCGCTGTTCCTCGCCCTGGCGGCGGCGATCAGGCTCTACGACAAGGGGCCGGCGCTATTCGTACAGACCCGTGTCGGCCGGGGCGGCCGAACGTTCCGGATCTACAAGTTCCGCACCATGGTGGTCGACGCCGAGAAGCGCCTCGCGCAGCTGGAGGCGAGCAACGACCATGGCGACGATCATGTGCTGTTCAAGATGCGCCGCGATCCGCGCATTACCGGCATCGGGGTGCAGCTGCGCAAATGGTCAATGGATGAGCTGCCGCAGCTCGTCAACGTGCTGCTCGGCGATATGTCACTAGTGGGCCCCCGCCCCGCGCTGCCCGCCGAAGCGGAGAAGTACGCGGATCACGTCAGGCGAAGACTGGTCGTCAAACCTGGCCTGACCGGGCTCTGGCAGGTGAACGGACGTTCTGACCTCTCTTGGGAGGAGTCGGTCCGACTGGACCTGCGCTATGTGGAGAACTGGTCGTTCGCGCTCGATCTGCAAATTCTGTGGAAAACGATCACGGTGATCATCAGGGGGTCTGGTGCGTACTAGCGCGGTTGCAACGCTAGAGCAGGACGATGTCGCGGACTTGGACGTCGCACGCCTCGTGCGGCGAGCGTCCGTTGGCGATACGGGCGCCTGGGAACGCCTCGTGGACAAGTTCGGCCGTCTCATCTGGTCGATCACGCGAGACTTCAAGCTCAGGGAGAGCGACGCCGCCGACGTTTTCCAGACGACCTGGATGCGGCTGATCGAACATGTAGACCGGATCGAGCACCCGGACCGCGTGGGGTCCTGGCTCGCGGCCACGGCGCGGAACGAATGCCTGCGTTGCCTGGCGACGCACAAGCGGCTTGTGCTGGTCACCGAGGACGACGGAGTCCTCGGCGACGTCGCCGAGCACGGCGCCGAGATCGACGAGGCGCTGCTAGCGGGGGAGCGGGCGGAAACCGTCCGCGCGGCCATGGCGCACCTCCCGCAGCGCGGGCGGCGCCTGCTCGAGCTACTGATGGCCGACCCGCCCGCGTCCTACCAGGAGATCTCCAGCGAACTGGGTCTCCCGGTCGGCAGCATCGGTCCCACTAGGGGCCGCCTGCTGGCCCGACTGCGCGACCTGCTGGCGGCTTCCTAGCGGCAGGGGGAAAGCTGTATGGGAAAACCGTCGTCCTGGCGACGGTTTTCCCATACAGCTGCGGTTCCAGGGGCAGACGGGGGCTGCCGTTAGCGGAGGGTGTCGGCGTCGACCCATTCGCCGCCGCGCGCCTCGATCTGCGGGTAGGTTTTGCGGACCTCGGGCATCAGGTCGGGGACGAAGAGCACGACCGCGTCCGGCTCGCGTGCCGCCAGTTCAGCCGGGCTGATGACGGGGATGTCCGTTCCCGGCATGCGCAGGCCGTGCTTCGCCGGTGAGGCGTCGGCCACGGCAGGCAGCAGGTCGCGGTCGACGCCCGCCCTGCACAGCAGCGCGACGGCCCGGGACGCAGCGCTGTAGCCGAGCACCTTCTGGCCGGCGGCCCGCGTCTCCGTGAGCCAGTTCCGCAGGCCGTCGGCCCGCGCGGACGCGTCCCGTTGCAGTCCGCTGACGACCTGGGGATCGCGGACGCCCGCGTCGGACTCCGCGGTGAGCAGGGCGGCCAGGGTCTCGTCGGCCCCGTCGCCCGGGTCCCGGCGGGCGGCGAGGAGGACGGTGCCGCCGTAGAGCTCGAATACCCACGACGTGAAGGGGCTAAGGCCGTTGGTGGTGAGCATCCGCGCGATCGCGGTCGTTGAGTAGTAGGCGTAGTGCCCGTGGCGGAGCGCGTTCCACTGACCGTCGCGGACGATCGTCGCCAGCGAGTGGTACTGGAGGAGGAGCGTCCCGCCTGGCCGCAGCCGTGCGGCCCGCCCGGCGATGGCGGCCGCCTGGTCTGCGGCGTGCATCATGCCGAAGCAGTCGAGGATGACGTCGGCTGCCTGCCCGTCGTCCACCGGCGTGAGCCCGCGCTCGCGCAGCAGTCCCAGCCACGATCCGCCGTGCGGGCTGCCGTACTCCGCGACCCGCGCGCCGGCTGGCAGCAGGCCCGCCGCCGCGACCTTGCGCACGGCGTCCTCGGCCTGTGCGACGAGGGCGGCCGGCTCGGCGCCCCTGGGCTCTTCCGGGACGGTGGGATCGGAGATCAGCTGGGCGAGCCCGCACGAAGCACACAGCCACATCTCGAGCGGGTAAACCGGATCGGGCCCTGGATCGTCATATTTCGGGAAGTAGTCGCAAGCGGGCTGCTCTCCGAGATCGAGGACTAGATGTCCCGACTGCCCGCGGCAGGCGCGGCACTTGTGCTCGGTCATTTCATATCCTCCGCCCCGGCGGGAACTACGAGAGAGGTAGGTTCCTCGGCATTACAGAATCTACTGCATGCCGAGCGCTGATTTCTCAATTTAATTTTGGGGGGACATGTCGTCAGGGCATGCGTGCCGCCTTTGCGGTGCGGAACTTACGCTTACATTCGTGGATTTGGGAATGTCTCCGCTCTGCGAGAGTTACGTGCCGGCGGATCGCACGGACGCGCCGGAGATTTTCTACCCGCTGCACGTCCGGCTGTGTTCTGCGTGTCTTCTGGTGCAGCTTCCCGCCTACGTAGCGGGCGAGGATATCTTCTCGGATTACGCGTATTTCTCGTCGTACTCCTCGTCCTGGGTAGCCCACGCCAGGCGGTACGCGGACGACATGATCACGGGGCTGAGCCTCACGGCGGACAGCCTCGTCACCGAGGTCGCGAGCAACGACGGCTACCTCCTCCAGCACTTCCACGCGGCGGGCATCCCGGTTCTCGGCGTGGAGCCGGCCGGGAACGTCGCGGAGGCGGCGCGAGACAAGGGAATCCGCACGGTCGTGGAGTTCCTGGGATCAGGCACGGGCGCCGCGATCGCCGCGGAGCACGGCCGCGCGGACTTGGTCGCCGCGAACAACGTCTTCGCGCACGTGCCCGACATCCGCGGGTTCGCGGCCGGACTGCGCGCCCTGGTCAAGGACACCGGCCTGGTGACGCTGGAGTTTCCCCACCTGCTGCGGCTCATCGAGCGACGCCAGTACGACACGATCTACCACGAGCACTACTCGTACCTGTCCCTGCTGACGGCGAGCCGCACGCTGGAGACGGCCGGGCTCCGCGTGGTGGACGTGGAGGAACTCGGTACCCACGGCGGCTCCCTCCGGGTGCACGCGCGCCCGGCCGAGGCGGCGGGCGAGCCCGGCGAGCGCGTGAAAACGGTGCTGAGCGCGGAGGAAGCGGCGGGCCTGCACTCCGTCGAAGGGCATGCAGGCTTCGCCGCCCAGGTGCTCCGCATTAAAAGCGACCTCGTCGAGTTCCTGCTCAAGGCGGTCGCCGAGGGACGTTCAGTGGCCGGATACGGAGCACCGGGCAAAGGGAACACCCTGCTGAACCACTGTGGCATCCGGACCGATCTGCTGGAGTACACGGTCGACCGGTCGCCGCACAAGCAAGGGATGTTCCTCCCCGGGACGCACATCCCGATCTACGCGCCGGAGCGTATCGCCGAGACGAAGCCCGACTACGTTCTCGTCCTGCCGTGGAACCTGCGGGACGAGATCAGCGATCAGCTCTCATACGTGCGGTCGTGGGGCGGGCGCCTCGTCTTCCCGATCCCCGCACTGGAAATCATCTGAGGCTCCGTATTACTACGGGGTCTGCCGGGTCCTCTGAGGGGGAGGGCCTGAAAGGGGAGTGGGATATGAAGGTCGTGCTTTTCTGTGGCGGGCTGGGCATGCGCATGCGGGACGGCGTGACGAATGCCCCGAAGCCCATGGCGATGATCGGTGACCGGCCGCTGATGTGGCATGTGATGCGCTACTACGCGCATTACGGGCACCGGGACTTCGTGCTCTGCCTCGGGTACGGGGCGTCGGCGGTCAAGGACTTCTTCCTGAACTACGACGAGACGCGGTCCAACGACTTCGTGTTGTCCGGCGGAGCCGGGGCGGTGCAGGTCGAGCTATTCAATACGGACATCGCGGACTGGCGGATCACGTTCGTCGACACCGGGCTGAACTCGGAGATCGGCGAGCGGCTGCGCCGCGTGCGAAAGTTCGTCGACGGGGAGGAGATGTTCCTCGCCAACTACGCGGACGTATTCACCGACGCGCCGCTGCCGGACATGATCGAACGGTTCTCGGCGACGGACGCCGCGGTGAGCCTGCTCGCGGTGCCGCCGCAGTCTTCGCACCACGTCGTGGACGTCGACGACGCCGGTCTTATCACCAACGTCATGCCGCTCCGGGACCTGCGGCAGTGGGAGAACGGCGGCTACTTCGTCATGCGGCCGGAGGTCTTCGACCACCTGTACGAGGGTGAGGATCTGGTCGGGCAGGCGATCCCGCGGCTGGTCCAGAAGCGGAAGGTGCTCGCCTATCCGTATAAGGGCTACTGGTGCCCGGCCGACACGGTGAAGGAACGCGCGCAACTCGAGGAGCGCTACCACCAGGGCGACTGCCCCTGGATGGTGTGGGATCCAGAGCGCTCAGGCGCCGATCCGGAACGCGCGGCCGCTCTCGGGGACGTCTCGGTAGCGGGGTAGCGCGGTAATGCTGCCGTTGCGGCTTGACGCGCCCGGCGGGCGCCCGCTTTCGGTGCTCGCGATCGGCGCGCATCCCGACGATGTCGAGATCGCGGCCGGGGGCACGCTGCTCACGCTGGCGTCCCGGCATCCCGGCCTACGCGTGACCTACCTGCTGCTGACCGGGGCTCCGGACCGGCAAGAGGAGGCCAGGGCGGCAGCGCGGGCGTTCACGCCGGGCGCCGGGCTGTCGGTGCAACTGCACGACCTGCCTGACGGGCGCCTGCCCGCGGTGTACGGGGAGGTCAAGGAAGTCCTTGAAGGCGTGGCGCGGTTGGTGCGGCCGGATGTCATCCTCGCGCCGTCGCCGGACGACGCCCACCAGGATCACCGGACGGTCGGCGGGCTCGTGACGACGGCCTTCCGGGACCAGGTCTGCCTCGCCTACGAGATCCCGAAGTGGGACGGCGACCTCGGGCGCCCGAACGCGTACGTCGCGCTTACCGACGAGATCGCGCGGCAGAAGGTCGAGCTGCTCGACAAGTGCTACCCGTCCCAGCACGGTCGTGACTGGTGGGGCGAGGAAACGTTCCTGTCGCTGGCGCGGCTGCGCGGCATGGAGTGCCGTGCACACTACGCCGAGGCTTTTACCTGCACGAAGATGGTCATTTCCTAGGGGGATTCGATGCCTGCCATCCTGACCGATCCCGAGATCCCCGCGGACGAGCTGCGGCAGCGACTCTACTCGGGCGACCTGGTCGTCCTGACGCGCCTGCGGGCGCTGTCGGAGTTCATCGATTACCTGCGCGGTGAGCTCACCGACCTGTTCGCGCCGCACGACCCGGAACACGTGCACGAGCACATCCAGCCGGCGGAGATGGCGAGGATCCTCGGCGAGTGGAAGCCTCGCTGGATTCACGCCGAACGATCGCGTGACCTGGTGCGCGCGATCATCACCGAAGCCGGGTTCGGGGCTGAGTACACGCACTATGACGTGCCCAAGCCGCGGACGTCGTTCCCCATGGGGCACCTGACCACCGGGATCGCGTTCGCCTTCCCGTGGCACCGGGACGTCTGGTACAGCGCACCCGCGCAGCAGATCAACTGGTGGCTGCCTGCTTTCCCCGTGCGCGAGACGAACGCCATGAGCTTCGACCTGTCGGGTTTCGGCCGCGCGGTGCCGAACACCTCCGACGGCTTCGACTACTACGCGAACAACACGCACCGCGTGAACACCGCGAAGTCGGTGGGCAAGGAGACGCAGTCCCGGCCGGGTGCCGTCGATCACGCGGCGGAGCTCGAGGTGATCCCCCTGCCCGCTCCGGGCCAAGTCCTGCTGTTCTCCGGCGCGCAGTTGCACACGTCGATCCCGAATACCTCGGGCCGGGCCAGGTACAGCGTCGACTTCCGCACCGTTGACACGCGCGACCTGCAGTCGGGCCGCGGCGCGCCGTTGCCGGATGTCTACTGCACCGGCACCTCCATCCGCGATTTCGTCAGCGTCAAGGACGAGAGCGCGTTCGACGAGGAATTCGTGCGGTCGCTCTACGGCGCCCCGCCCAAGGACGCGATGCTCGTCTTCGGCGGTGACGCTAACGAGCGCTGAAGCATCGCTCGAGTAACCCCGTAGCGGCCCGCAGCGGTACAGTCCGTCCTCCCGGCCCCGGGCCGGGAGGACGGACAATTCGGCTCTAAGGGAAGATCGAGGAAAGCAGGCCAGCCCGGTGAGCTGAGCGGCCCGCTAACTATGCCGTTCGCCGACGCGACCCCGGGCGACCCGGTATCGGGGTCATCGCCAAAGTATATAGTTGCCGTCAATCAGCCTTGCGGAAATAGTTCGGTGTCGAGTACCCCGAACTGATCAGCAAGCCTTGCCGCCAGTTCGGCATTACGCTCGCTGAGCGCCGCACGGATTTGCACCGCGTTCGCCTCGAGCTTGGTGAACTGCTCGATTAGGCGGTCAAAGCTGATCTCGTTGGCGTGCTGGCAGAATTCCGGGAGCCCCATGTCTTCCATCAGGGAGACGTTCTTATCGGAATAGCCTAGGGAAATCGCGGGCTTGCCTAGCTTGAGCGCGCACATGACATTGTGATAGCGCGTCGCCACGACAGAACCCGCGGGTGCCATGGCATGCATCAATTCGCTAAACGACGTTATCTTCTCGGCCAGGACTCGTCCGGGAACGGCGCCCGGATGACTGACCCGCAGTGCTCCGATAATGTCGGCAATGGTTTCCATGTCGCTGGCGTCGCCTATGAACAGCCGCACCTCCCGCCCGTCGTCGAGCAACCACTGGATGAACCTCGTCATCGTGGCCGTGTAGGAGGAATGGATCTCGTCAGCGCGGCCGCGATCGTCATTGGTTCCGTAATACGCCATCACGCCCACCCCGACGATCCGCGCGGTGCCGGGCTCGGCGGACACCGGCGGGACAGCGAATACCAAATCTGGGTAGACGCGGTCCTTTGAGACGTCGAGACCACGTTGCCGCATGGCATCCCAGGAGCGGGAGTCCCGATACGACCTGTAGGAGGCAAGCCGTGCCGCCCACGTCGAGAACCAGCGGACCGCGGGCTGATTAATAATCGTCGCCCCCACGCTGACCAGGGCCACCTTGGTGCCGAAAAGCCGCCCGCAGGCGCTCAGCAGGAACAGCGCGTAAGGCACACCCCAAGGATTAATGGGGGTGCTCGCCTCGAGTACCCCCATGCCAGGGACGATGACAACGTCATGTCTGCGGACCCAGGCCGCGGTCCGGATCGCGTCGATCCCCTTGCCGATGGCTTTCAACGCGGCCGCCGGGATACCGGAGAAGCGGCCTTCGTAGCGCTGATACCAGAGCAGGGGGATCGCGTCGATCCCCGCATCGTCCCGCACTCGTTTCGGCCCCATGCACATCGCGTCGATGATCGCGTCGGGATGAGAAGTCCGCAAGTAGACAAGCACCGACTGCATCGAGATGTCGTTACCGATGTTGCCTGAACCGAGGAGGCCGAACAGCCCAACCCGCGGTCCGCAACCGGACGGCCGCGTCACGATGACCTCGAACCCCGGCCGGCGACCATCGCGTCGACAGAGATCGACGGGCTCGCGTCGGCAACCGGTGTCACGGCAGCGACGAGCTGATGCGGCTTGGCGCGGCGAGTCAGCCATTCCACCAGGTAGCCGTAGCATTCCCGCCGCTCCGACGGGGTCAGTGGTGCCCGCCGGATCATCCGCACGTACGCCCATATGTATTCCGCGAGAAGACGCGGTACGGGGTTTCGCCAGGAATTCGTGCGTCTCGGGTCCATATTCGCGCACCGGGCACGAACGCTGGGGTGGGCGCGCTCCGCTCGATCCGGGTGGTCGCGGCGGAAGTACAGCCATTCCGGAACCTGATAGAACGGCCCGTACAAGGCTACTTCCGCGATGATCGTCCGGTCTGCGTGATGGTAGCTCTCCTTCATCGCGGTGCCGAGAAGAACGTCCCTGCGTATCACGCCACCGTCGTCGTCGCCACCTTTGTCGTTCAGCAAGCTGTGGAAACGATCGGGTGCACGAGGCGCCGAGCTGGCGAGTGGATAAGCGTTGGCCTGCGTCACGTTCCCGTCGATGTCAATCATCGCCGTCCAGGAGTGTGCGAGTACCACCCGCGGGTGCTCATCGAGCGCGGCTACGCACTTCTCTAGCAGATCTCTGGCATACAGGTCATCGCCAGCCGCCCACTTGAACAATTCGCCGCTCGCCCGTTCCACGCAGAAATTGTGATTCGGGGCCAGCCCGACGTTTTGTTCCTGTCGGAAATACCGGATCCTCGAGTCCAGTTTCTCGTAACGACGGCAAATGTCACCGGTATCATCTGTAGATGCATTATCCGAGATGATTAGCTCGAAGTCCTCGTAAGTCTGACCAAGGAGCGCCTCAATCGACTCAGCGACATAGCGAGAGCTGTTGTACACCGGGAGCCCGATGCTTAGCCGAGGAATATTACCCATTCCGGAGATCTCCCCTCCCTGTATCTTAATCGTCGTTCCATACGGCGCGGGGCTCGACCCTGGCCCGCGTCTGTGGACTGAGCTTCTTCCGGCCGCGCGGCGCGCGGTGTCGGCCACGGCGGGTTCCTGGGGAGGTGTGGTATTCCCGCAAGGCGATGCGGAGTTGCCACCACCACACCAGGGCCCCGATCCAAGTCGCCACCGCCGTCCCCTCAACTGACCCGAGCGCACCGCCTAGCACCGCTCCCAGCACGCCGAGGAGGAGATAGAGCGCGGAGGCGATGAGCATTGCGCGGAGACTGCGCCTGGCGGCACCGAGTGCCCGCAACCCGGCCGTGGCGCCCGCGATCGCGCATGCGCCCATCATCGCTATGGTCAGCCAGATCACAAGGCCGTAGACGGGCTGCCACTGCTTGGCATGCAGCAGCAGCGCGCCCAGGCCGTGGGGCAGCGCGACCAGCAGGATCATGCCCCAGAGCATGGCGAGAAGAGTGAGCGCGCCGCTGACTAGGAGGCAGTAGAGCCGCAGTCTCTGCGGCGAGCGGCGCAGGAGCCTCGCGGCCTCAGGGACAGTAACTAGCGAGATGCCCATGAAGATCACGAAGAACGGCCCCATGAGCAGGGATCCCTCTTGGATGTAGCCGACTGCGGTGAGTCCCGAGACGAACCCCACGGCATAAACGCGCAACTGGCTGGCGCCGCTGTTAGAGCTGTTTTCCATGAGATAGCGGGGCCCAAGATCCCGGGTCTTGGCTAGCCACTCACGAATGCCGCTCGGATGCGGCCTCAATCGGGCCTGGAGCGGGCCGCAAGCGGCGGCGATGTTAGCCGTCAGCCCCCACGCCAGGACGAAGAAGAACACCGTGTCGTGGTGAGTCAGCCGTAGCACTTCGAAGGCGACACCGAGCATCGCCGTCCAGATGGTGTCGTTGATGAAAGCCCTGCCTCCGCGCCCGAGCGCGAAGAAGGCATAGCGCCAGCTGTCCTGCAACATCAGGCCGGGCAGGGCAATCCCCAGCGCGATAAACGACTGACCGGTAATGCCCGTGGCCACCAGGCCCACGCCGAGGCACGCGAGTCCCGAAACCAAGCCGACACCGGCCGCCGTGGCCGTGCAGCACTGCACTGCCCGTTTCCACACGCTGTGCTCGACATGGCTGTACCGGACCAGCAGTGGGTCAGTGGCGAGGCCACGCGAAGCGTTGAGCACGAATGAGTAGGTCACATACGCCACGCTGAACGCACCGAATTCGGTTGCGCCCAGTTCTCGCGCGATATATAGGCTCATGGCGGCGTTACTAAGGCTGGACATCGCCTGGTCCGCGACGCCCCAGGTGAAGCGATGCGCGACCAACTGCACTAGCCGGATCAGGCCCAAGTTGCCCGTTACCGTCGGCGAGGCGCCGATATGAGGGGCGGGAACAGCCTGATTGGCCCCTGCCACGTCAGGCGCGCGCCGGCATCGGTGTCAGATGACCTTGAGGCCGGAGCAGATCATCGAGGAGCCCTTGGTCCAGCAAATCGCGGATGCGGCGGAGTCGGACGAAGCGCGAAGACGTAAAGTCCTCAAGGGTCAGGCTGTACTTCGTATAGGCGGCGAGCAGTTCGCTGATTCCCTCCCGCACGCTCCAGCGCAGTTTCAGGTCCGGGAAAGTGTCGTTCAGCTTCGAAAAGTCCGCGCGGTAATTGCGAAGGTCGGGACCGGCGCCGTCGGCGAACGTGAGGCGCGACCCGGGCAGCGCCTCGCGCACCATTTCGGCGACGTCGCGGATCTGCACGTTGTCCTCGGCACGCCCCACGTTGAAGGGCTGATCGTGGATGAGCGTCCGAGGTGCTTCGAGGACGGCGAGGAAGGCGCGACTGATGTCCTCGATATGCACGAGCGGTCGCCATGGCGTGCCGTCGCTCTGCAAATGCACTTTGCCGGTGGTCAGCGCGACCGCGGTGAGGTTGTTCACCACGATGTCCAGCCGGAGCCGCGTGGACGCACCGTAGGCGGTGGCATTGCGCAGGTAGACCGGGCTGAACGCGTCGTCGGCGAGCAACGAAAGACGGCGCTCGGCATCGACCTTGGACCGGCCGTACGGGGTGACGGGAAACATCTCCGCATCCTCACCAACGGCATCCGACCCGGCCGCCCCGTACAGGCTGCACGACGAGGAGAACAAGAACCGCGGGACCCCGGCCGCCTTCGCGGCTTCGGCTAGTCGCATGGTCCCATCGAGATTAACTGAATAGGTTGCATCAGGATTCAGGTCGCCCACGGGATCGTTGGACAACGCCGCGAGGCAGACGACGGCGTCGTAATGCTCAAGATCCGCGGAGGTTACCGCTCGCATATCGCGAGCGGGCCGCTTACCGCTTCCCTCCAGGGCGGGTCCGAGATCACATCCCTCATAAAGGCCAAGGTCGAGTCCGTCGACCTCGTGCCCGGCCGCCCGAAGGAACGGCATAAGCACGGCTCCGATATAGCCGCGGTCGCCTGCGACCAGGACTCTCATCTCTTACCCCCAGGAATCCAGATGCGCGTTGCCGACACGGCAGCGTCCTTGTCCGTGTCCACTAGACCCCCAGTGAGCTGGTTTGATACGTCGCTGACAGTCATTCGTGGTTATGCGAGCGTGTCCGCATCCGGCCAAGTCCTCGTTGGTATCAGGAACGTGCGTTCGGTACTCCAGTAGCCGTGGGTCGGCGTCTACATGACAGATCTGGACACGAATCGTGGCTGGGTAACCGACATCAGGCATACGGGGGGTAGTGGTGAACCGAGTTCTCATCATCGTCCAGAACCTGCCTGTGCCCTTCGACCGGAGAGTGTGGCTTGAATGCCAGGCGCTCGTCGCGGCGGGCTACCAGGTCGCCGTGGTGTGCCCGAAGGGCAAGGACGACCCCTCATTTCAGGTCATCGATTCAGTCGAGCTGTATAAGTACCGGCCCTACGCGCCGGGCGGCAGCAAGGCCAGCTTCATCGCCGAGTACGCGTACTCGTTCCTCGCGACCGCGTGGCATACGCTGAAGGCCCGCCGACGCGGCCGCTTCGCGGTTGTGCAGGCGTGCAACCCGCCGGACATCTTCTGGCCGATCGCTATGGGGCTGCGGGCGCTGGACCGCACGAAGTTCGTGTTCGATCACCACGACCTGTGCCCGGAGCTTTTCCTGTCCAGGTTCCCCGACGACCCGGGGCTTCCGTACCGGGGCCTGCTGGCGCTGGAACGACGGACGCACCGGACCGCGGATCACGTGATCTCGACCAATGACTCCTATCGCCAGGTGGCGATCAACCGCAGCGGCAAGCGCCCCGCCGACGTGACTGTCGTCCGCACGGGGCCGGACCCGGACAAGCTCAAGCGCGACGCGGAAGACCCGGCGCAGCGGCGCGGCCGCAAGTACCTGGCCGCCTACATCGGCGTCATGGGCCCGCAGGACGGCGTGGACATCGTGGTCAGGGCCGCTGACGTAATAATCCACGAGATGGGGCGCGACGACATCGCGTTCACGCTGATCGGTAAGGGCGACTGCTTCGACGAGCTGGTCGCGCTGCGGGACACGCTCAAGCTGAACGGGCATGTGGAGTTCACCGGACGGGCGCCCGACGACCTGGTGAAGCTGGTCATGTCCACGGCGGATGTCGGCCTGTCCCCGGACCCGAAGAATCCGCTCAACGACCTGTCCACGATGAACAAGACGATGGAGTACATGTCGTTCGAGCTGCCGGTCGTGGCCTTCGACCTGATCGAGACGAGGGTCTCCGCGGCCGACGCGTCGGTCTACGTCACGCCGACCGGGAGCCCGGATCAGGACGTCCGGGACTACGCCAAGGCGATCGTCGACCTGATCGACAACGAGGCCGAGCGGGCCCGCATGGGCAAGCTCGGCCGCGCCCGCGTCGAGGAGGAGCTCGCCTGGTCGCACTCCGCCCGCGCCTACGTCGGGGTCTACGACAGGCTGACCGGCGGCGTGAAGGCGGGTGATTGAGCAGTGTGCGGAATCGCCGGCTGTTACCAGCAGCCGTGGGGGCGCAAGCTCACCGACGTTATGACCGACCGGATCACGCACCGCGGGCCGGACGCCGGCGGGGTGTGGAGCCATGAAGACGAGCGGGTCAGCATCCACCTGGGCCACCGGCGGCTGTCGATCATCGACCTGTCGGCGGCGGCGGATCAGCCGCTGCGCAAGGACAACCTGACGCTCGTCTACAACGGCGAGCTGTACAACTACCGGGAACTGCGCGCCGTGCTCACCGCCATGGGCGCGGAGTTCACCACCGGGTCCGACACCGAGGTAGTGCTGGAGGCATGGCGGCACTGGGGACCCGCGGCCCTGGGGAAGTTCCGCGGCATGTTCGCCTTCGCGCTCGCCGACACCGTCACCGGCGAGCTGATCCTGGCCCGCGACCCGCTTGGCATCAAGCCGCTGCTCTTCATGCGGCGCGGAAACGGAATCGTGTTCGCGTCCGAGCTCAAGGCGCTGATCGCGGGGCTCGGCCCCGAACTGCGGATCGAGCCGGGCGCGCTCGTCGCGTCCGTGCTCTACTACTGGATTCCCGAGCAACGGTGCGCCATCAGGGGGGTGCACAAACTCCCGGCTGGCTCGTGGGCGCGCATCCACCCAAGCGCGTCCGAGCCGGAGATCCGTTACTACTGGCGTGTCCAGGACGTCGCGGCTCAGGCAGCGGGCCAGCCGGGGCCGGACCTGAGAGCCGTAATCGAGGACTCTGTCCGGGCGCATCTGGTGGCGGACGTGCCAGTGTCGAGCTTTCTGTCCGGCGGCCTTGACTCCAGCATTATCACGGTGCTCGCGCACAAGGACGCCGACAGCGTCGACGCGTACACGATCACGTTCCGGCCGGAAGACCAGAAGCTCGAAGCCATGCCGGACGACGCCGTGTACGCGCGAAAGGTGGCGCGGCAGTTCGGCATTGACCTGCACGAGATCGAGCTATCGCCGGACATCGCCCGCATGCTGCCACGGATGGTCGACATCCTGGACGAGCCGATCGGCGACCCGGCGGCGATCAACACGCTGCTGATGTGCGAGGCGGCCCGTGCGCGCGGCGTCAAGGTGATCCTGTCCGGGATGGGGGCCGACGAATTGTTCGGCGGCTACCGTAAGCACCTGGCATGCCTCATGGCGAGCCGGTACTACCGGCTGCCGGCGACTGTTCGCGGTCCGGCCCGGGCGGCCGTGCGGGCGATGCCGGTGTCCGTCGGTAACCGCGGCCTGCGGTACCCGCGGTGGGCCAAGCGCTTCATGACATTCGCGGAACTGCCCGAGGAAGCGCGGTTCCGCCGCAGCTACACGCTGTACGACGCGGACGGGCTGACGAACCTGGTCGGCCCGGACCTCGCCGGCAGCGTCGACGAGATCATCGGCGAGCACGCCGCGATCTACGACGACAACAGCCTCGACGACGAGGTCAACCGCATGTGCCTTGCCGACACGCGCCTGTTCATGGCCGGTCTCAACCTCACCTACACGGACCGGGCCAGCATGGCCGCGTCCGTCGAGGTGCGAGTCCCGTTCGTGGACAAGATCGTCGCGGAGGCGGCGTTCGCCATACCGGGCAGCGACAAGATCCGGGGCCGGGTGGCGAAGGCCGCGCTCAAGGACGCCGCCGAGAGCTGGCTTCCGCACGAGATCGTGCACCGGCCGAAGGCGTCGTTCGGCGCGCCGCTGCGCGCCTGGGTCCGGGGTGACCTGAAGGAACTGATCGGCGACGTGCTCGTGGGCGGGGAGCTCACCCAGCTCGGGATGCTCCGCAAGGACCAGGTGAATCGCCTGATCGCGGACGAGCGGGCGGGCCGTGAGGACTACGCCAAGCAGATCTGGCAGCTGCTGTCGATGGAGCTGTGGTACCGCCAGGTCAAGGCCGCCGGGGTTAGCGACTGATTGATTGATTGACTGACGGACTAAGGGACTCGATGAAGCAGATAGCCCAGAACTACAAATCCGGGGAACTCGCGGTACTGGAGGTCCCGGCGCCGACATGCCGTCCCGGCGGCGTCCTCGTGCGGAGCTTGTACTCGCTGATCTCGACCGGCACCGAGATGATGAAGGTGTCGGAGGCCAGCATGTCGATGGTCGGAATGGCGCGTGCCCGGCCGGACCAGGTCAAGAAGGTCCTCGATCAGGTGCAGCAGCAGGGTCTCGTGACCACCTACAAGAAGGTGATGAGCAAGCTCGACTCCTACACGCCGCTCGGGTACTCGCTGTGCGGCGTGGTCACCGAGGTCGGAAAGGGCGCCGAGGAGTTCAAGGTTGGCGAGCTTGTCGCGTGCGCCGGCAACGAGCAGGCGCTGCACGCCGAGTACAACTGGGTTCCGGTCAACCTGTGCGCGAAGGTCCCGCCCGGCGTCCTGCCTGAGCACGCGGCGTTCGCGACCGTGGCGTCGATCGCCATGCACGGGGTGCGGCGCGCCGAGGTGCAGCTGGGCGAGACCGCCGCGGTGATCGGCCTCGGGTTGATCGGCCAGCTCGTTGTCCGGCTGCTCGTGGCCGCCGGGGTCCAGGTGATCGGCATCGACCCGGTCCCGGACCGCTGCCGGCTCGCTGAGAAGGCCGGCGCGCGGCTCGCCGGCTCGCCTGACGACCTGGACAGCGTGCTAGCCGAACTCGCCGCGATCAGCGGCGGCCGCGGCGCGGACCACGTCTTCCTCGCGGCGGGCGGCGACAGCAACGGGCCCGTCGAAGCCGCGGTCAAGCTGGCGCGGGACCGGGCGCGGGTCGTTGACATCGGCAAGATGAAGCTGGACCTGCCGTGGAACGCGTACTACGAGAAGGAACTCGACGTCCGGTTCTCCCGTTCCTACGGTCCTGGCCGGTACGACACCAGGTACGAGCTCGAGGGCATCGACTACCCGGCCGGGTACGTCCGCTGGACCGAGAAGCGGAACCTGGAGTCCTTCCTCGACCTGATCGCCCGCAGCCAGCTCGAAGTCGCGACGCTCGTCGACGGGGTCTTCCCGTTCGGTGAGGCCGCCAACGTCTATGGCGATCTCAAGGACGGCACGCTCAAGGCCATCGGCGTGCTGCTCGAGTACCCGGTCCCGGCCGAAGACGCCCCGAAGCCCGCCACCAGCCAGGTGCTCGCGGCCGGGCCGCGGCAGTCACCACACCCCGTTAAGAAGGATGAAAAGAAGGACCGGATCGTGATCGGCTTCGTCGGGGCCGGTAGCTACGCCACCTCTATGCTGCTGCCGCACCTCTCGCGGCTGCCTGCGGCGGACCTCCGGCACGTCGCGACCACCACGTCACTGTCCGCGGTCAACGCGCAGCAGAAATTCGGTTTCACGACGGCGTCCACGGACACGGACGCGGTGTTCGACGACGACGAGCTCGACGCGATCTTCATCGTGACCAGGCACGCGACGCACGCCAAGCTGGTCTGCCGCGCCCTGGAGACCGGCAAGGCCGTGTTTGTGGAGAAGCCGCTGGCGCTCACCCGCGAGGAAACGGACGAGATCGAAGCGGTCATCAAGAAGACCGGCAACGACCGGCTCATGACGGGCTTCAACCGGCGGTTCGCGCCACTGCTGAGCGCGATGCGCAAGAACTTCGGCGTGGGCGCGGCGCAGTCGTCGACGCGGTACCTGGTCAACGCCGGCCCGCTGGCCAAAGACAGCTGGTACCTGAACGAGGACGCCGAGGGATCGCGCTTCACGGGCGAAGGCGGGCACTTCATCGACACGCTGAGCTGGTGGGCCGGCAGCCCGGTCGCGGAGGTCTACGCGGTACGCGGGCCGGAGAAGGGCGACGTGCAGGCCACGTTCAGGTTCGCCAACGGCGCGTCCGGCACGATCGCGTACCTCACCGGCGGGAACCCCCGGTTCCCGAAGGAGACGCTGGACGCCACCGGCGGCGGCCGCAGCGCTCTGCTGGACAACTTCAAGTCCGCCACGGTCTGGGTCGGCGGCGGCAAGACCACCGCCAAGGCCCGGGGGGGCCAAGACAAAGGACAGCGCACAGAGATGGCGGACTTCGTCGAGGCGGTGCGGACTGGCGGCCCGATGCCGATCAGCGTCGAGTCGCTGCTGGCGACCACGAGAGCGACTATCGCGGCTGGTGAGAGCCTGCTGAGTGGACGTCCGGAAAAGGTATAAGGGCGCGGGGGTGCCCGGAAGGCGAGCGGGGAACAGACGATGACTAATTCGGGCTCGTCCCGGCTTGGCTGGTACGCCAAGCGACTCGGCAGGATGTCGCCTGCCGAGATCGCCTGGCGTGTCCGCGACCAGTCGGTCAAATCGGCCTGGTCGCGCCGTCAGGTAACGGCCACTGAACTTGCCCGGCGGCGGCCGGCGCCGCCCGCGGGGGAGCGGCGGTTCACGTCCGTGCTGCCGGCGGGCACCGCGGCGCTGGTCCCCGATGCGGCACGCAAGGCCGTGATTGAGGCGGCGGACCAGCTGATGCGCGGGGAATGGCAGGTACTCGGCGTCCGGCGCGCCGACTTGGAGGCGCCGGACTGGTTCGCCGACCCGGTGACGGGCCGTCGCTCGGATCCCGGCAAGTACGCGTTCAAGATCGACCACAGGTCCGGGGCCGAGACCGGCAACATCAAGCAGGTCTGGGAGATCTCGCGGCTCCAGCACCTGACGCTTCTCGCCACGGCGTGGTTCCTCACCGAGGAGGAGCGGTATGCCGAGCGGGTGGCCGCCCAGCTCCGGTCGTGGTGGCAGGAGAACCCGTTCCTGTCGGGAGTGCACTGGACGAGCGGCATCGAAGTCGGCATCCGGCTTATCAACTGGGCTTGGATCAGGCGATTGCTCGACACGTGGCCCGGTGCGTCCGCGCTGTTCGAGGAGGATCCGCTCGCGCTCGCGCAGATCCGCTGGCACCAGGAGTACCTGGCCGGATTCCGCAGCCGGGGCTCGTCGGCCAACAACCACGTGATCGCCGAGGCCGCCGGCGCGCTCGCCGGCAGTAGCGCGTTCCCGTGGTTCGCCGCCAGCGCCCGGTGGCGCCGGCAGGCGGCGGCCCTGCTGGCGAAGGAGCTCGTCCGCAACACGTTCCCGTCGGGGATCAACCGTGAGCTGGCCACCGAGTACCAGTGCTTCGTCGCCGAACTCGGCCTGCTCGCCGCCGTCGAGGCGGGCGTCGCCGGATACCCGGTTCCGGCGACGGTCTGGGAGCGGTTGGCGGCGACGATCGACAGCGGCGCCGCGCTGCTCGACGTATCGCTGCGGGCGCCCCGCCAGGGTGACGGCGACGACGGCCGCGTGGTGCTGCTCAGCGCGCCCGCGGACAACCCGTGGCCGTCGCTGCTCGCGCTCGGCGAGGCCGTCTTCGGGCGGCTGGACTGGTGGCCGGCCGTGGCGCCGGACGCGGCCAGCGTGCTAGTCGGCGCGCTCGCCAGGACGGCGCGTGAGGTGCCGAGAGAGGTGGCGGGCAGGCCGGATCGGCGGCCCTCGCGGTTCGACGACGCGGGGATCACGATCCTGCGGACGGACCAGCAGGGCCCGCCCGAGATCTGGTGCCGTCTGGACGGGGGGCCGCACGGCTTCCTGTCCATCGCGGCCCACGCGCACGCGGACGCGCTGTCGGCGGAGATCCGCTACGGCGGGGTCGACATCCTCGCCGACCCGGGCACCTACTGCTACCACGGCGAGCCGGAGTGGCGGACCTACTTCCGGTCGACGATCGCGCACAACACGGCCGAGATCGGCGGACGCAGCCAGTCCGTCGAAGGCGGCCCGTTCCTGTGGCAGCGGCACGCGCATACCAGCGAGATCGAGATGCCCGACCCGGATCTGCAGTGGACCGCCGAACACGACGGCTACACCTCGCTCAGTCCGCAAGCCTGGCACCGCCGCTCGGTCCGGCTCCAGCCGGACACCCGCCGCGTCGACATCACCGACGTCATCGACGGCGGCGGGCACGAGGTCAGGCTCGCTTTCCATTTCGGCCCGCTTGTGCAGGCGCGCCTGGACGGCACTGACGCCACGCTGAGCTGGCCGGACGCGTCCGTGCCCGGCTCCGCGCGCATGGAACTGCCCGCCGGGCTCGAGTGGAGCCTGCATCGGGGAGAGACGGACCCGATCCTCGGGTGGTACTCCGAGGGACTCGGGCGCCGCGTGCCGACCGGCACGCTGATCGGCGCTGGCCGCTGCCGACGCGATATCCCGCTAATCACACGACTGGAATTTCTCGACATGCAATTCCCCGATGAGGCCCTATGAGCCAGCAGCCGATGAACCTCCGCCGCGGCATCGAGTTCGTGCGCAGGCACAAGACCCTGGTGGGCGTGATCATGGGACTCGGGCTGCTCGCCGGCGCCGCGTTCGGTTCCATCAACCCGCCGCCGCTGACCAGTCAGGCGCTCGTCGTCCTGCCGAACAACGCGCCGGCGATGCCGACCGAGCTGGTCATCGCGGTCAGTGATCCGGTCCTGAACGGGGCGCTGCCAAACATCACGCCCGCGCAATCGGGCCTGACCGCGCTACGCCATCAAGTGCAGTCGACAAGCGCCAGCCCCAATATCGTCACGATCACCGGGAACGGCGGCTCAGCGCCGACCGCGGAGAGCATCGCGAACGCGGTCGCCAACAGTTACGTGAGCTACCTCGCGTCCTCGCAGAGTCCGGTCGGCAAGGTTAACGCGCACCTCCTGCAGTCGGCGAACAGCGCGTCCGGTCCCTCGCCGCTCACCCACCGGTTTGTCTACGGCATAATAGGCCTGCTCAGCGGGCTGATCGCGGGGATCCTCGCCGCGCTCGTGCTCGGCCGAACCGACCGGCGCCTGCGCGGCAGGGACGAGATCGCGAACTCGATCGGCATCCCGGTCCTGGCTTCCCTGCCTGTGAGCCACCCCGCCAATCCGCAGGACTGGTCGAAGCTGCTTGACACTTATGAGCCGGGCGTGGTGCATGCGTGGCGGCTGCGCAAGACGCTCCAGCACTTGAACGTGACCGGGCTCGACATCACGGGCACGCGCGAGTCCGGCGATTCCTCGGTCGCGGTGGTCTCGCTCACCAGCGACCAACACGCGCTCGCGCTGGGACCGCAGCTCGCGGTCTTCGCCGCGTCACTCGGGATTCCCACGATGCTCGCCATCGCGCCCGGGCAGAACCCGAATTCGGTGGCCGCGCTGCGCGCGGCGTGCGCGGGCTGGCGCGGGCACGGCAACCTGCGGACGGCTGTCATTGACAGCGAAGACGGTCCCCTGCCGGGCGATGCCGTCTTCACCGTCCTGGTAGCCACCGTGGACGGGAAGGGCGCGCGGCCGCCCGGGCTTGTGAACACGACGGCGACGCTCGTCGGCGTCTCGTCCGGGGGGACGACGGCCGAGCAACTGGCCCGGGTGGCCATGTGGGCCGCGGGCGATGGCCGCGACGTGTCCGCGCTGCTCGTCGCGGACCCGGATGCGTCCGACCATACGACTGGCCGGATTCCGCAGCTGCCCCGGTCGGCGGGGCGGATGCCAACGCGATTGACCGGCACGACGACGGAGGCCCGGCGGTGAACGAGTCGGACAACAACAGCCAGAACCACAACGGCAACCACACCGGGACGCTGCCTACATCGGCGAGCGACGACCTGCGCGAGCGGTTGTGGGCGTACGAGGACTTCTCGTCCGCTACCCAGGAACAGTCGCCGTTCAACGTCGCCGGGGCCTTCGCCAGCTTGGGGTTCATCGGCGCGGCCATCAGGCGGAGCCGGCGGTTCTGGGGCGTGTGGGCCATCATCGGGCTTATCGTCGGCCTCGGCATCTACGTCAAGTACCCGGTCTCCTACCAGGCCACGGCGTCGATCCTGATCAAGAACGACCCGGGCGAAGACGCGGTGTCGGCGATACAGACCCAGCTGTCCATAGCGGAGAGCCGTACGGTCGCGGGGAACACGCTGAAGGAGCTCGGCCTCTCGCAGAGCATCAGCAGTTTCCAGGCCGCCTACACCGTGACGGTAGTCACCGACGAAGTGCTCTCCCTCACGGTCAGCGCGCCCACGGAAACAGGGGCCGTCGACCGGACGAACGCGCTCGCCGCCCAGTACCTCGCGTTCCGTGCCAGCATGCTCCGGAACCAGCAGCAGCAGGAAATCGCCTCGCTCGATCAGCAGGTCCCGGCGGCCCAGCAGCACATCGCCTCGCTGCAGAACCAGATAAGCAAGCTGCAGTCACAGTCCAACGGCAGCAGCGCCAAGCTCACCAGTCTGCAGAAGCAGCTCACGACGGCGAATGACTCGCTGGGCACGCTGGAGGAGACGGTGGTCGGCGAGAAGTCGCAGACGCAGTCCACCACGGCGAGCATGATCGACGGCAGCCAGGTGCTCGACTCGGCCTCGCTGATGCACCACTCGAAGATAAAAGACCTGCTCGTGTACGTCCTGTCCGGGCTGATCGGCGGGCTGGCAATAGGCATTGGCTTCGTCGTCGTCCGCGAGCTGATCACGGACCGGCTCAGGCGTCGTGACGACATCGCCGCCGCGATTGGCGGCCCGATCCGGCTGAGCGTCGGCAGCGTCAAGAAGGGGCGGCTACCCGCCACCCCGCGTGCCCGCGCCGCGCGCGTGCGTGACCTGCGGCGGATCGCCGCGCACTTGCGCAACTCGGTGCCGAGAAAGGAACGGGGCGGCACCGCACTCGCGGTCATCACGGTGGACAACGAACAGTCGATCGCGCCCGCGGTGGCCGCGCTGGCCACGTCCTGCGCGGGGGACGGGCTACAGGTTGTGGTCGCCGACCTCACCAAGGACGCACCGGTGGCCCGCCGTCTTGGCGCGGACAGGCCCGGCGTCCAGTCGGTGCGGCCGCGGGACGCTGAACTGATCGTCTTCGTGCCCGAGGCAGATGACATCACGCCGTCCGGGCCGGTGCGGCCCGGCGGCGACCGGTGGCTGGCCTCGACGCCCAGCGAGGCTCTGCTGAGCGCCACGAGGTCCGCCGACCTGCTCGTCACGGTGGCCGACCCTGACGCCGCGATTGGCGCGGACCATCTGGCCACGTGGGCGACGGACGCGGTCGTCGTGGTGACCGCCGGCCGCACCCACTCGGCGCGCGCGTACGCGGTGGGAGAGATGCTGCAGCTGGCCAGGCTGCGGGTGGTTTCCGGCGTGGTCACCGACGCGGACAAGACCGACCACAGCCTCGGGCTCGTCACGCCCGAGATCAGCCCGCCGTCGCCGAACGGTGGCCTGCCGGGGGCCGTGTTCCGGTGAGCGCCACCACCGTCGCCGTCCGTCAGCCCAGCCGGCTCAGGCCAGCTACCGCGGAAGCGGCAGAGCGCTGGGCGCGACGCAAGGTTCGGCTCACGTGGGCCTTGCTCACGCTCAACGTGCTGACGTTCTATCCGAAGACGTGGAGCGGGCAGCCGCTGATCCTCCCCATTCCGTCGTCGGTTGGCAAGGCCATCACGCAGGGTGCGCTGCCGCTCGCGCTATTCGTCGCGCTGACGGTGAACCGACGCAAGCTGGTGCGGCCGAGCATGTACCTGGGGCTGTTCGCCCTGCTCGTGGCCGAGGCCGCGATCGACTGCCTGCAGGCCAAGCATTTCGGCACGATCTACCGGACCTTCCGGCTGGCCGGCTTCGTGGCCACGCTGTGGCTCCTCACGCCCTGGTGGGGCCGGAAGGACATGTTCCTGGTCAAGTGCCACCTCCAGGTCATGGCGGTCGTGCTCGGCCAGGTGGTCCTCGGCCTGATCGTGTCGCCGTCGAGCGCGCTGGGCGGCGGCAGGCTCGGCGGCGCTTTCTGGCCCACGCCGCCCACCCAGGTCGCCGAGTTCGCCGCGGTCACGATGGGCCTGATGATCATGCTCTGGCTCTGTCGGCAGGTGTCCGGGCAGGTCACGCTGCTGGCATGTGCGGGCGCGGGGTTCGTGCTCATCGAAACGCACACCAGAACAGCGCTCGTGGCCCTGGCCGCGGGCCTGCTCATCGCCGGACTGAGCCTGGTCTCGGTCAACCGGCGGGTGCGCAAAGTATTCGCGTGGGCCGTGGCGGTGATCACCGTCGCGGTGCTGACGCTGTCCAGCATCCTCACCACCTGGCTGGCACGCGGCGAGGGCACCCAGCAACTGACGGACTTGACCGGCCGCACGGATGTCTGGGCCGCGGTCGTCACCATCCCGCGCAACGAGTTCCAGGTGATCTTTGGGTTCGGCCTGTCGAACAAGTCCTTCAACGGCCTTCCCGTGGACAGCAACTGGCTGGCGTGCTACCTCGATCAGGGCCTGGCCGGTGTGATCCTGTCAGCCTTGGTCCTGTTCTTCGTCCTGGTCAGCGCCTTCATGCTGCCGCGCGGACCCAAGCGGGCGCTGGCACTCTTCCTCGCGACCTACGTCCTGGTCGCCTCGTTCACCGAAACGGGCTTCAGTGATGCCTCCACGTACCTGCTTGAGCTCACGCTGGCGGCGGCCCTGATCATGCCGTCGATCTATCCGAAAGAGAACGATCAGCCAGAGGGGAGCCTGGCGTGAGCCGTCTGCCAGGAAGCCGGCCGTGAAGATCGCGGTGGTGCACAGCCGGTATCGTTCCGCGGCCCCGAGCGGGGAGAACCGCGTCGTGGACCAGGAGGCGGCTGCGCTCGCGGCCCTTGGTCATGAGGTCATCAGGTTCGAGCGGCGTAGCGACGACATCGAAGGCTGGCCGGCGCTCCGCAAGGCGGCGCTGCCGGCGGCCGTGGTGTGGAATGGTGCCGCGCGCCGGGACCTGCGCGCCGTGCTCCGCGAGCGGCGGCCGGACGTGGTCCATGTGCACAACACGTTCCCCCTGCTCAGCGCGTCGGTCCTGTACGCGTGCCGGGACGCGGGAGTGCCTGTGGTCGCGACCATCCATAACTACAAGCTGGCCTGCGCGAGCGGCGACTTTTTCCGCGACGGCGCGGTGTGCCACGACTGCGCCGGCGGCCTGCCGACTCCGGCCGTGCGGCACGGCTGTTACCGGGGATCACGCGCGGCCACCGCCCCGGTCGCCCTGTCCGTCGTCGCGCACCGGCGGGCCTGGCGGTCGCTAGTGGCGGCCTACATCTGCATTTCGGCATCCCAGCGCGACCTGCTGAGCGGCGTGGGCCTGCCCGCCGAGCGCGTCTTCGTGCGCCACAACCTGATCCCGAAACGGGAGGTACGCCAGGCGGCACGCCGGGCGGACGTGGTGTACGCCGGACGGCTGGACGAGGCAAAGGGCCTGCGCGTGCTGATGGCCGGCTGGGACCGGTACCAGGAGACACGCACGGCGGCCAGCGCCGAACCCGGTCTTCGCCTGGTCATCGCGGGTTCGGGGCCACTGGAGGACGAAGTCGCGGCCTGGGCGTCTGGCCAGCCCTCGGTGCACCTCGCGGGCCAGCTCGATCCCGCGGCGTGCGCCGAGACAATGGCCGCCGCGCGCGCCGTCGTGCTGCCGTCCGCGTGGGAAGAGACGTTCGGGCTCGCGGCGGTCGAGGCGATGGCGCTCGGCGTCCCCCCGCTGGCGGCGGGCCACGGGTCGTTCACGGAACTGATCACCGACGGCGTGGACGGAGTCCTCTTCCATCCTGGCGACCCCGCGGCGCTGGCCGCCGCGCTGTCAGACGCCGAGGTGAATTCCGCAAAATACAAAGACTACGGACGGCAAGCCAGAAAAACCTACGAACAGCGTTTCGATCCTGGGGACAGCATTGCGAAGCTGCTTGAAATATATCGATTTGCGATTGGCAACTCTCTATGACTTCTCCAGGCCGTGAATAGTAGAATTACGACCGGAACGGAGGAGGGGGACCGTGGATAAACGTATAACCCGAGGCGAAGGCGCGGGGCAGCGGCAGGCGGATGGCGAAGTCCGGTACTACAAGCGTGACTTCTGGGGTACCGAGAACCTTAAGTACGCCGAGCCGCACTTCAGGATGCGGAAGGTGGCCAGGGTAGTAAGCGGCACGGCGCGGGGCCGGGAATGCGACCTCCTCGATGTCGGCTGCGGGCCGGGAACTCTTGGCAACCTGATGCCACCCAACGTGCGCTACCACGGAATCGACATCGCCATACCGGAGCCCGCGCCGAACCTGGTCGAGATGGACATCCTCGATTCTCCGATTAGCTTCCGCGGCATGCGGTTCGACTTGGTCGTAGCACAAGGAATGTTCGAGTATGTCGGAGAATTCCAATCGCAGAAGTTCGCTGAGATCAGGGACTTGCTCAAGAGCGGAGGGAAATTTATTCTTACATACCAGAACTTCGCTCATCGGCACAAAGAAATATACTGGCCCTACAGCAATGTGCAGCAGCCCAGTGACTTCCGCAGAGATCTTGGTCGCTTCTTTAAGATCGAGCGGTCATTCCTGGGATCCCATAACTGGAACCACAGTGAGCCGAACCGGAAGTTCATGAAAGTGTTGCAAGCGCGTCTCAACATCAACATACCGGTACTCAGCCCGATCCTGGGTGTGGACCACTTCTACATATGCTCTCCGCTGCGCCAGGCTCTCGGTGAGACCGGGTAAGGCGGGAAGTCCCGCGACTAGAACTTGACCAGGGCCGCCCGCCCCCGGGCGCGATTCCTGGTGAATGGATGAGAGTATGCAGCACACGCACCAGCGGCGGACGACGCGCCGACTGCGCCCGTGGCCGGTGTTCTGGACCATCGTCATTTGCGTTGCCGCCATTCTGATCGGGTCGAACACCCTAAGCCAGTTCGTGTCCGGACTGGTCCATGGCACGGCCAAACCGCCCGACAGGGCAGCCACGGCCGCGCCGTCCTTTGGTGCCGGTGCGCTGCCGAAGGCGGTGTGCGGCGACAAGCAGTTGCTGGGCGCCGGCCCTCGGTCGGCGCCGGCCAGGGCAGTGACTGTGGCCGCAGGTGACAACTCCGGGGTGGACTTCACCCGGCCCGGCACGACGTACTGGTTCGCGCCGGGCGTGCACACGCTCGGATCGGGCGAATACTCTCAGATCATCCCGGGCGACGGCGCCTCGTTCATAGGTGCCCCTGGTGCCGTCCTCGACGGCCAGCAAGACAACGACTACGCTTTCGGCGGCGGCGGGACGCACGTGACGATCAGCTATCTCACGATCGAGAACTTCGGCTCCTGGGGTGACAACCAGAACCAGGGCGTGGTGAATCATGACTCGTCGTCCGGCTGGACCATCGACCATTCGACGATCGCCGACAACGCCGGCGCCGGCACCATGCTCGGCAGCGACAACACACTTTCCGACAACTGCCTGCAGAACAACCAGCAGTACGGCTTCAACGCCTATGCGCCGTCCGGGATCTCCGGCCTCACCATCGAGCACAACGAGATCTCCGGGAACGACACCTACAACTGGGAAGCTCACGAGGATGGCTGCGGCTGTACGGGCGGCGGCAAGTTCTGGGACGTGAACGGGGCCGTCGTCGAGGACAACTGGATACGCGACAACCACAGCGTCGGGCTGTGGGCGGACACCAACAATCGCGGGTTCCAGTTCACTGGCAACTACTTCTCCGGCAACTACTCCAACGGCCTGATCTACGAGATCAGCTACAACGCCGAGATCTCCGGCAACACGTTCGTCCGGAACGGGCTGGGCGAAGGGCCGAAGAACCCCGGCTTCCCGACTAGTGCCATCTACATATCGGAGTCGGGCGGGGACAGCAAGGTGCCAGGGCCGTTCAGCGGCAAGCTCGAGATCGCGCGGAACACGTTTGTTGACAACTGGAGCGGGGTCATTCTGTGGGAGAACTCCAACCGCTTCTGTAACTCGCCGGCGAACACGAGCAGCGGGTTCTGCACGCTGGTCAACCCGCGGCAGGTGACGCTGAAGTCGTGCGATCAGGCGAACATCGCCAGCCAGCCGTACTACAGCGAGTGCCGGTGGAAGACGCAGAACGTCCAAGTCGACCACAACACCTTCGATTTCGACCCCTCAGCGATCGGGGATGGCTGCACCGCGGTCACCCAGTGCGGCTTCCAGGGTGTGTTCTCCGAATACGGCACCTATCCGTCCTGGAGTCCCTATCAGGGCACCGCGGTCGAGAGCCACATCACGTTCGATCAGGGCAACCGGTTCTACGCGAACGCCTACAAGGGGCCATGGCAGTTCATGATCTACCAGCAGAACAACGTCGTGTCCTGGATTACCTGGCGGAGCGCGCCCTATCACCAGGATGCCGGGAGTACGGCGAGCAGTCAGGTCCCCTGACGGCGTCAGGGGAGTTAGCCAGTGGCGCGCGCCAATATCTCATTAATTATGAACGGTTAGCGCATTTGGGCCACCGAGATTAGGCCAGCAAAGCCTTTGCCTCTGCTAGCGACGGAGCTTCCTTGTCGCGCCGTGACCTGATAGTGACCGGCAGCGGCCATGGAATGCCAAGCTCGGGATCGTCGAACGCGATTGAGACATCCTCGCCCGGGTCGTGCGGGCGGTCGATGCGATACGAGACGTCAGCGGGCTCGGTGAGCGCTTGGAAGCCATGCGCACAGCCTGTGGGAACGTACAGTGAAATCTGCTCGTCGCCGCGCAACTCGAAGCTTTCCCAGTTCCCGTAGGTGCGCGACCGCGGCCGCAGGTCGACGATGACGTCGAAAACCGCTCCGTACGAACAGCGGACCAGTTTCGCCTCGCCGTCGCCCTTGCGTATATGCATTCCCCGGATCACGCCCTGTACCGACCGGGAGATGCTGTCCTGCACGAAACTCCCGGGGTCGATTCCGGCCGCTCGCATTACCTCGACGTCAAAGGTGCGCGAGAAGAATCCCCGTTCGTCCACGTGCGGTTGCGGTCGGAAAAGTAGTGCGCCGGCAATACGTGGTACGTGCGTAACCTGCATAACGGTCCCCCTCCGCTGTAAGGTTTGTTCAGTATAGCTGGTGGCTTGTCCGGGGCCGGCCGGGGACCGGATTCAGGCCATTGGCGTTTCTGTTTAAGCGCTGGCTGTTGATAAAGTTTCCGGTAACGGAAATGACGCAGGGTAAAGCTGGCAGGCCGCGGTGGCGGAGCCACGTGCCCTGGTACTGTCCGTTATGCACGATGAGCACGCGGCGGCCGGCAGTACGAGCGGCCGGTGCACAGGACACCTGCGCCGGGGGACGGAGGGGCTGCGACGGGACCAGCACGCTGCACTGGCGTCGCACGCCGCCGGTTTCTCGCTGGCTGGCGTCGGAAGACGCTTGCCGTCGTCGTGGTTCTGATTCTCGCCTTCGCCGCCATTACCGCACGGGTTCTCGTGTGGCCAGTCCAGCAGACCGCCGCGAGCGCCAGTGCGATCGTTATGCTGGCCGGCCCAGGCGACCGCCTCCAGGTCGCGTTGCAATTGGCCAGGGCGCACAAGGCGCCGCTTCTCGTCGTGTCAAGGGGCTGGCTAGGCTATGGCGGCCCGTGCCCGGCGCCGGTGCCCGGAATTCAGACGATCTGCTTCGAGCCCGACCCGGGCAACACTCGCGGCGAAGCCGAGTACATCGGCAAGATCGCGAAGCGAGACGGATGGCGTTCGGTCATCGTGGTAGCGACGCGGCCTCAGGGCGCCCGCGCTGAGCTGCTCATCGCACGATGCTTTAGCGGTCAGATCTACCTGGCCACGGCGCCGATCCCAGCGGGCAGCTGGCCGTACCAGATCGCCTACGGGTGGGGGGCGCTATTCAAGGCGGCGTTCCTGACGCGCTCCTGCTGACTGGCCGGCGTGCCCGCTACACCTGCCCGACTCGCCTCGGTTAGGCTCCATACCGGAACCTAAGTGCGCATAGACAGGCAAGGAGCCGACGGTGGCGTCCATTGAAGCGGTACACGCCAGGCAGATCCTGGATTCCCGTGGTAACCCGACCGTTGAGGTAGAAGTCGTCCTCGATGACGGATCGCATGGCATCGCGGGCGTGCCGAGCGGCGCGTCCACCGGCGCGTTCGAAGCGGTGGAGCTACGGGATGGTGAAGAGGAGTACAACGGCAAGTCCGTCACGAAGGCCGTCGACGCCGTCAACGACGAGATCCAGCCGGAGATCCTCGGCAGCGAGGCCGACGACCAGCGCCTGCTCGACCAGGAGCTGATCGACCTCGATCGCACCCCGGACAAGTCACGGCTCGGCGCCAACGGCATCATCGGCGTCTCCATGGCCGTGGCCCGCGCGGCCGCCGAATCGGCCAATCTTCAGCTGTTCCGCTACCTGGGCGGCCCGAACGCCCACGAGCTGCCCGTCCCGATGATGAACATCCTCAACGGCGGTGCCCACGCCGACAACAACGTGGATGTCCAGGAGTTCATGATCGCCCCGATCGGCGCCCCGACCTTCAGCGAGGCGGTCCGCTGGGGATCCGAGACATACCAGGCGCTCAAGTCCGTGCTGAAGCAGCGCAAGCTGAACACCGGCATCGGTGACGAGGGCGGCTTCGCCCCCGACCTGGACAGCAACCAGGCCGCCATCGACCTCATCGTCGACGCCATCGGCAAGGCGGGCTTCACCCCCGGCCGCGACATCGCGCTCGCGCTCGACGCCGCGAGCACCGAGTTCTATTCCGACGGCGCCTACCTCTTCGACGGCAAGCCCCGGACCGCCGCTGAGCTCGCCGAGGTCTACAAGCAGTGGATCAGCGCTTACCCGCTCGTCTCCCTCGAGGACCCGTTCGCCGAGGAGGACTGGGCGGCCTGGAGCTCCTTCACGGCCGAGCTGGGCGACCGCGTCCAGATCGTCGGCGACGACATCTTCGTCACCAACCCGCAGCGCATCGCCCGCGGGATCAAGGAGAAGGCGGCCAACGCCCTCCTGGTCAAGGTCAACCAGATCGGCACCGTCACCGAAACCTTCGACGCGGTGGACATGGCCCACCGGACCGGCTGGAAGTGCATGATCAGCCACCGTTCCGGCGAAACCTCCGACACGTTCATCGCCGACCTCGCCGTCGCGACGAACGCGGGCCAGATCAAGACCGGTGCCCCGGCGCGCGGCGAGCGGGTCGCTAAGTACAACCAGCTGCTGCGCATCGAGGAGTACCTGGGCGACGCCGCCACCTACGCGGGCGCGGCCGCGTTCCCGAGGTTCACCGCCGCCTGACATGTCACCCAACCAGCAAGCACCGTCGTCCCAGCCGGGGCAGCCTCCTCAGCCCGGGCAAGCGTCCCCGGCGGGGCAGGCACCCCAGGCGCAGCCCGCTGAGCCGAAGTCAGCGTCCCGGCAGTCCAGAGCGCACAGCGCGGCGCAAGCGGCCGCGCACGCCGCCGCACTGGCCGCGATCGGGCGCCAGACGCGGCTGACGGGGCGGGCGGCGGTGCTCGCCGTGGTGATCTGCGCGATCGCGCTGAGCCTGGCCTACCCGGTCCGGGAGTACATCGCGCAGCGGCAGCAGATCGACCAGCTGCTCGCCCAGCAGCAGACGATGTCGGCACAGGTCAAGGCCCTCTCGCAGGAGGACCAGCAGCTCAACCAGACGCCGTACATCGAGCAGCAGGCCGAGGACCAGCTGCACATGTGCTTCCCGGACGAGCAGTGCTACGAGATCATCTCGGGCCAGCCGCCCGCCGCCAGCAGCGCGAAGCGTGCGTCCCCGGTCAATCCCTGGTACGACAAGCTGTGGCAGTCCGTCCAGCGCGCGAACAGCGAACCGAAGTGATCACGGAATCGGACCGTGAAGCGGTCGCCAGGCAACTCGGACGTGAGCCGCGCGGCCTGCTCGGCGTCGCCCACCGCTGTCCCTGCGGCCTGCCCGACGTGGTGACGACGTCGCCGCGACTGCCGGACGGCACGCCCTTCCCGACGCTCTATTACCTCACGTGCAGCCGCGCCGCGGGCGCGATCAGCGGCCTAGAGGCGGGCGGCCTGATGAAGGACCTCACCGCCCGTCTCGGCGAGGACACGGACGCGCGCGCGGCCTACGAAGACGCCCACCGTGACTACATCGCCCGCCGGAACGAGGCGGCGAGCGAAGCGGGCGTGGCTGAACTCCCCGAGGGCACGCAGAGCGCCGGCGGCATGCCGTCGCGCGTCAAGTGCCTGCACGCGCTCGCCGCGCACGAGCTCGCCGTCCCGGGCGCGAACCCGTTTGGCCGTGAGGCCCTCGACGCCGCGGGCGAGTGGTGGTCAAAGGGCCCGTGCGTCGCGTCGCCAACCGCACGTCAGGAGCCCTGATGCCCGCCCGCCGCGTGGCCGCGATCGACTGCGGCACTAACTCGATCCGCCTGCTCATCGCCGACATAGATCCGTCACGTTCCCAGCTGACCGATATTGCCCGCCTAATGGAGATCGTCAGGCTGGGCGAGGGCGTGGATAAGACCGGTCTGCTCGCGGAAGCGGCCATCGAGCGGACGATCACCGCCCTGCGCGGCTACGCCGCACTGATTACAGAGCACGGCGCGCAGGCGGTCCGCATGGTCGCCACCAGCGCCTCGCGCGACGCCGGGAACGCCGATGACTTCACCCGCCGCGTCAAGGAAGTCCTCGGCGTCGAGCCCGAAGTCGTCACCGGCGACGAGGAAGCCGCCCTCTCGTTCACCGGAGCGACCGGGGAGCTCACCGGCGCATCCGATGCCCCGTTCCTCGTGACCGACATCGGCGGCGGCTCTACGGAATTCGTAGTCGGTCCCACCGACGCCCCCGCCACCGCCGCCCCGCACATGTCCGTAGACATCGGATGCGTACGGCTCACCGAGCGCTACCTGCACAGCGATCCGCCCCTCGCCGGGGAGATCGCGGCCACGACCGGGGACATCGATGCCGCGCTCGACCAGGTGGCGGCCAGGGTCCCGGTGACCGAGGCGAGGACCCTCGTCGGCCTCGCGGGCTCGGTGACGACGATCGCGGCCATCGCCCTGGACCTCGACCACTACGACTCCGAGCGCGTCCATCACTCGCGCGTCCCCGCGGCGCGTGTCCGCGAGATCGCGGAACGGCTCCTCGCCCAGACCCGGGCGCAGCGCGCCGCCATCCCCGTGATGCATCCCGGTCGCGTCGACGTCATCGGCGCCGGCGCGCTGATCCTCGACCGCATTATGACCCGCTTCGGTTTTGCCGAAGTCCTCGTCAGCGAGCATGACATTCTCGACGGCATCGCATGGTCCCTAGCGGAGTGATGCCGGAGAAGTCGGCGTCGACTGGAGGCCCTGGAACGTGATGGCAAAGGGCGACAGCCCGGCTGACGACGGGCCCGCGCCGCCGGGGCCCGGCGAGACAGCGGCCGGTCCGTTCGTGCCGCCGGGGAGCGGCTGGCCGGAAGACCCGGCGTCGCCCGATACACCGGTGGCGCGGGTGCCCGCCGACGTGGCGGAACTCGCGGGAAGCGCCCCGTCGCTCGCCGAGCTCGAGGCACGCCAGTCGGTGTGCCGCGCCTGCCCGCGCCTCGTCGCGTGGCGGGAGGAAGTCGCGGCGGCGAAGCGGAAGTCCTTCGCCGCCGAGCAGTACTGGGGCCGCCCGATCGCGGGCTGGGGTGATCCCGAGCCGTCGATCCTGATCGTCGGCCTCGCGCCCGCCGCGCATGGCGGAAACCGCACCGGGCGGGTATTCACCGGCGATCGCAGCGGTGACTTCCTGTTCGCCTCGCTCTATCGGTGCGGCCTGGCCGCCCTCCCGACCAGCGAGCGCGCGGGCGATGGCCAGCGTCTGATCGGCGCGCGGATGGCGGCCGTGGTCCGCTGCGCGCCCCCGGCCAACAAGCCGACGCCCCGCGAACGGGACGACTGCGCGCCGTGGCTCGCCGCCGAACTCCGTTTCGTGGCCCCCACGCTGCGCGTGATCGTGGCCCTCGGCGGCTTCGCGTGGCAGGCCCTGTGGCCGGTGCTGACCGCCGCGGGGTACGCGCCGCCGCGTCCGCGGCCCGCCTTCGGGCACGGTGCCGAGGTGACGCTGATCCCGGCGGTCCCCGAGACCCCGGACGACGTGCTGCTCCTCGGCTGCTATCACCCGAGCCAGCAGAACACGTTCACCGGCCGCGTCACACCCGGCATGCTCGACGCCATCCTGGCCCGCGCCAAGGAACACGCTTCGCCGACTCGCGGCTGATTACATTCCGTTAAGCCATTCTCGCGTTAGTTACGTTCTGTTGGTTAGCGTAAAATTGATAGTCGTAACATTGCAGGTAGCCGCTGTTTACCTATGGATTGGCGGAATTTTTCGGGGAACATTGCCATTTCGGGTTACGATAATGGTGCCCCCGTAGCCCAAAGGAAGAGGCCGACCCCCTAAAAGGGTCCCCAGTGTCGGTTCGAACCCGACCGGGGGCACTCGTTTGATCAGCATCTTTGGAATAGTGACCGTGCATCTGCATAGGTCGATTGCAATTTCATTCGCACACGCAAATGCACGAACTTGTTAATTCTGGTGTTTCTCTGCACGGGTGTAGTGAAAGCGACTGGACGGCTATTTAGTTAGCCGCTACGGGGCGTCGTTGCCCGTGAAGACCGCCAACGGGACGCAGGGCGGCGAAGAATCATAGTCAAGGTAAACGCACTCAGCGTGATGGCGTGCGTGAGTAACCGCCTAGTGTGCTACCAAGACTAGGCTCACGGCCGGGAGCTAAGCTCGCGCGCGGCCGGAACGCTGCGGCGCTGCAGCGCGGACGGGGTAAGAGCGGGGTCAGGCGCCGGCGAGGCGGCGTCGGCGGAGGAGTTCCCATTCGTGGACGATGGCGGCCGCGTAACGGTCGCAGATGTTGTGCTCGTCGGCCAGCCAGTTCACGCGCTCTTCACTGCGCAGGAACGACGGTCCGGACTCTAGGTGGCCGAACCACTCGGCCATCTCGCGGCCGGTCTGCAGGGGGATACGGGCGATGAGGCTCTTGTGCATGTCAGGCGAGTGCGTTAGGGACATATGCACCTCCGGGGGGAAGCCGCTTTCTGATGAGCGTGCCTCACCGGAGAGCGTGTGGCAAGGCCTGATCGCAACCTTCCCGTAATGTCCCGTTTGCTCCGCGTGCATCGAGTGTGCAGGTGGGAGCCCCTTTGCGTCAGTGGCGCCGTCGGGCCAATCGGATTGGTGCGACGGCGCCAACGACTCGCTAGCGGCCGTGTGAGCGGTCCGGTAAGGGACGCGCTAGTTCAGCCGCTCGACGACCATCGCCATGCCCTGGCCGCCCCCGACGCACATCGTCTCGAGGCCTGTGGTCTTGTCGTGGAACTGCAGGCTGTTGAGCAGCGTCGTGGTGATCCGCGCCCCGGTCATCCCGAACGGGTGACCGACCGCGATCGCGCCGCCGTTCACGTTCAGCCGCTCCAGCGGAATCCCCAGGTCCTGGTACGACGGGATCACCTGGGCGGCGAACGCCTCGTTGATCTCCACGAGGTCGATGTCCGAGATCGCCATCCCGGCCCGCCGCAGCGCCTGCCGCGACGCCTCGACCGGCCCGAGCCCCATGATCTCCGGCGACAGCGCGCCAACGCCCGTGGACACGATACGCGCCAGCGGCGTGATGCCCAGTTCGGCGGCCCGGACGTCGCTCATCACGATCACCGCGGCGGCGCCGTCATTCAGCGGGCAGCAATTCCCCGCCGTCACGGTCCCATGCTCGCGGAACGCGGGCTTCAGGCCCGACACTTTCTCCAGCGTCGTCCCCGGCCGGGGCCCGTCGTCGGCTGACACCACGGAACCGTCGGGCAAGGTGACCGGGGTGATCTCCCGCTGCCAGAATCCGTCGGCGATCGCCTTTTCCGCCAAGTTCTGCGAGCGGACCCCGAATTCGTCCTGTTCCCGCCGCGAAATACCGCGCAGCGAGGCCACGTTCTCCGCCGTCTGCCCCATCGCGATGTAGACGTCGGGAATCCGGTCGTCTTCACGCGGGTCGTGCCACGGCGTTTCCTCCGCGGCGGTGGACAGCGTCCGCGACTGCGCGTCCTCGAACAGGGGATTCTTGGTGTCCGGCAGTGTGTCGGACGTGCCCTTGACGCCCCGCGAGACGCATTCGACGCCCGCCGAGATGAAAACGTCGCCCTCGCCGGCCTTAATGGCGTGGAACGCCATCCGGGTCGTCTGGAGCGAGGACGAGCAGTACCGGTTGACCGTCGTCCCGGGAACTCCGTCGAGGCCCAGCAGCACGCTCGTCACGCGCGCCAGGTTGAACCCCTGCTCACCGCCGGGCAGCCCGCAGCCGAGCATCAGGTCATCGACGGTCGACGGGTCGAGTTGCGGGACCTTGGCGAGGGCCGCCGAGATGATCTGCACGGCGATGTCGTCGGGCCGGATCGACGTCAGCGATCCCTTGAACGCCCGACCGATCGGGGAACGTGCGGTAGCGACGATGACTGCCTCGGGCATGGCTGATACCTCCGCGCTGAAGTCAGGTGAGCGAAAAGCGGCGTCTTTCCCATTACGGTAACAGCCCCGTTCACCGGCTCCCAGATCCGGCGACAGCGGTCGGCCTAACGACGCCAGGTCCCCGCGCAGCCGCCGATCCCGGCCTACCCCTCACCCTTCAGTCCTTCCTCATCATCCCGATCCCTGCCCCACTCTCCGTCCCGATCCCTGCCCCACTCTCCATCCCGATCCCTGCCCCACCCTCCGTCCCGATCCTGGGCCCACTCCTCATCCCGATTCCTGCGCCACCCTCCATCCTGATCCTGGGCCCACTCCTCATCCCGATTCCTGCGCCACCCTCCCCTCCGGAGCAGCATCGTGAACGTTTCATGGGTCAAACACGCCAAAGCTGCTGGCACGGCAATCATGCCGCCGGATATTTCCGGATATAAGCCCCGGTACAGTCACCCCGGAAAGCCGTCTCGGAGCCATCCGGCAAGATCATGGGTCGTAGATGTCAAATACTGGCCTCTACGACCCGTGATCTTCGAAATCGCCGATCGGGCGGGCTGCGACAGTGTCCGGACTGACCGAAATAACACTATATAAAGATCATTTCGGGCAGGCTCACCTCAAGATCATGGGTCAGTGGTGCCACGCACGCCGAAACGACCCATGATCTTGACGGCGAGGGGTCGGCCCGCACGAGATAAGCACGCCACCCGCCCTCGACAGCGGCTACCGCGACACCGGATACTGTGTCGCCGGATACCGTGTGGGGAGATGCGAGGGGGAGATGAGCATGCAGGTATACGACTCGCTGACTGAGATCATGGGCAATACGCCACTCGTCCGGCTGCACCGGGTTACCAGGCACCCGAACGTGCTCGCCAAGGTCGAGTACCTCAACCCGGGCGGCTCGGTGAAGGACCGGATCGCGCAGCGCATGATCGACGCGGCCGAGGAGAGCGGAAAGCTCAGGCCGCACGGCACGATCATCGAGCCGACTTCCGGCAACACCGGCGTCGGGCTCGCGATCGTCGCGCAGGCACGCGGCTACAAGTGCGTGTTCATCTGCCCGGACAAGGTCGCCAGCGACAAGATCAACGTGCTGCGCGCGTACGGCGCCGAGGTCGTCGTCTGTCCCTCGGCGGTCGCACCGGACCACCCGGATTCGTACTACAGCGTCGCCCGCCGCCTGGCCGAGACCACGGACGGTGCCTGGCAGCCGGACCAGTACACCAACCCCGACAACCCGAACGCCCACTACCACTCCACCGGCCCTGAGATCTGGGATCAGACCGACGGGAAGATCACGCACTTCGTGGCAGGTATCGGGACCGGCGGCACGATTTCGGGGACCGGCCGGTACTTGAAGGAAGTCTCCGGGAGCGCCGTCCGGATCGTCGGCGCCGACCCGGAAGGCTCGGTCTACTCCGGCGGCACCGGCCGCCCGTACCTGGTCGAGGGCGTCGGCGAGGACATCTGGCCGAAGACCTACGACGCCAAGCAGGTCGACGAGGTGATCGCGATGAGCGACGCTGACTCCTTCAACATGACCCGTAGGCTCGCCCGTGAGGAAGGGCTGCTGGTCGGCGGCTCGGCAGGCCTCGCGGTCGCCGCCGCCGTAAGGCTCGCCGAGGAGGCGCCCGCGGACGCGGTGATCGTCGTCCTCCTCCCCGATGGGGGTCGCGGGTACCTCTCCAAGATCTTCAACGACGAGTGGATGGCGGACTACGGGTTCTTGCGGGCGCCGGGCGCGGAACCGACCGTCGCCGACGTTCTCGTCACCCTTCATCCGGAACGGACCCGGCTCCCCGCCCTGGTTCATGTCCACCCGGATGAGACGGTCGGGCAGGCCATCGCGCTCTTGCGCGAATACGACGTGTCCCAGCTCCCGGTGGTCCGCGAGGAACCCCCGCTCATGGCCGCGGAAGTAGCGGGCGCCGTCGCCGAGCGCGACCTCCTCGACGCCCTGGTCGCTCGCCGTGCCACCCCGAACGACCCCATCGCCGACCACATGAGCGCCCCCCTGCCGGTCATCGGCGCGGGCGAGCCGGTGAGCGCCGCTGCCGCGACCCTGGAGAAGTCCGGCGCCGCCCTGGTCCACGTGGACGGCAAGCCGGCGTCCGTCCTGACCCGCCAGGACCTCCTGGCCTACTACGCGGAGGGATCCCGATGACATCCACGTTTGGCTTCGAGACGCTAGCCCTGCACGCGGGTCAGGAGCCGGACCCGCTGACCGGCGCGGTCGTCCCGCCGATCTACCAGACGTCTACGTACAAGCAGGACGGCGTCGGCGGCACGCGGGGCGGCTACGAGTACTCGCGCACAGCTAACCCGACGCGCGGGGCGCTGGAGGAGTGCCTGGCCGCGCTGGAAGCGGGCACGCGCGCGTACACATTCTCCTCCGGCATGGCCACGGAGGACTGCCTGCTGCGGGTGCTGTGCAAGCCGGGCGATCACGTCCTCATCCCGACCGACGCGTACGGCGGCACTTTCCGGCTGTTCGACAAGGTCCTCAAGCCCTGGGGCCTGAACTACACGCCGGTCCCGCAGACGGACCTGGACGCGGTCCGGGACGCGCTGCGGGCGACGAACGCCAAGCTCATCTGGACGGAGACCCCGACTAACCCGCTGCTGAACATCACGGACATCGAGGCACTGGCCGAAGTCGCCCGCGACCACGGCGCGAAGCTGGTCGTGGACAACACCTTCGCGTCTCCTTACCTTCAGCAGCCCCTGACGCTCGGTGCGGACGCCGTGGTCCACAGCACGACGAAGTACATCGGCGGCCACTCCGACGTGGTCGGCGGGGCGGTGATCGTGCGGGATACCGAACTGGCCGACTCGATCGCCTTCACGCAGAACGCCACCGGTGCGGTCGCGGGTCCCTTCGACGCGTGGCTGACCCTGCGCGGCGTCAAGACCCTGGCCGTCCGCATGGACCGGCACTGCGCGAACGCCACCCGGATCGCGGAGATGCTGACTGCTCACCGGGCCGTCAGCCACGTGTACTACCCGGGCCTGCACGAGCACCCGGGGCACAAGATCGCCGAGAACCAGATGCGGGCGTTCGGGGGAATGGTCTCGTTCCGCCTGAAGGCGGGCGAGGAGGCAGCGGTGGCCATGGTCGGCCGCACGCGGCTGTTCACCCTGGGCGAGTCTCTCGGCGGCGTGGAATCATTGATCGAGCACCCGGCCCGCATGACCCACCAGTCGGTGGCCGGCTCGGCCCTCGAAGTCCCCGCCGACCTGGTCCGCCTCTCCGTCGGCCTCGAAGACCCGAACGACCTCCTCGCCGACCTCCGCAACTCCCTCCCCTAACTAACCCACCGCGGTGCCCACCGCTGGCGGCGGCGCCGCGCCCGCAACGTGCTCAAACGCGCTTTCGCGCACGCCAGGACCGGCCCAAATGCGTATTTGGGCCGGTTGATGAGCATGTTCGTCTGCGCATTCGAGCCCGCTTGAAGATCCCTTGCGGATGCCCGCCAGGCGACTGGCCGTGGGTGACCGTCGGCGCTCGTATCCCCGTTTCGCCGCAGCCGCGAACGGGCTCAAATGCGCGTTCGAGCCCGTGAGCGCGAGTGCTCTTCTGCGCATTTGAGCACGCCAGGGCGTGTCCGTTTGCGCATTTGGGCCGGCTGGGTGGGGCAGGTGCCGGAGCGGGGTGGGGCGGCAGGGGCCGGAGCGGGGTGGGGCGGCGGGGTTAGCGCCAGACCATCAGGATGAGGATTACCAGCCAGATGAGGCCGGTGACGCCGGCCAGGGAAGCGATTCGGCCGCGTTCGACGGCCGCGATCCGTTCCGACGGCGACTCAGCAGGGGCGGCGGTGACCGGTGGGGCGGGTTGTGCGGCGGCCTTTTCGGTGTCGGTGCCGGTCTTCGCCGACTCCGCCGAGCCCGAATCCGGCGAGCCCGAGTCCGCCGAGCCCGAGTCCGCCGAGCCCGAGTCCGGCGAGTCCGCATCCGCGCCTGCGCTTGGCGCCGCATCGGACGCCGCGGTTGGGTCCGTCGCCGGGGCGGGGGCCGAGGTCAGGGCCGGGGTTGACGCCACGGGTACGGGCGGGCGGGCGGCGGAAGCCGCCACACTTTCCAATGCGGCGACCGCTTTGCGCTGGTCACGGATGATGAGGACGAGCAGGACGATGGCGACGACATACAGCGTCATCGAGATCGACAGCCACGGCTTGCTGAGCTCGTTCAGCATGTCGGCCAGGATGATGCCGAAGATGAACAGCAGCAGCGACGCGATCGCGTAAAGCCGTGTCACCCGGTACAAGTAGCCGACGATGACCGGGTTCCGCTTGCGGATGTACCGGGGGGTGGACATTATCGCCGCGGTGACGGGGCCGATCGTGAAGATCGCTACGCCGACGTGCAGCCACAAGATCGCCCGCTCAGAAAAGGACATGCGGCGATCCTAGTCAGGATCGCCCGCGGAACCCTTGTTCTTCAGTGCGAAAACGGCGCCGATGGCGAATGCCACGCCCGCGATCGCGGCGGCGGTGACTCGGAGCGGGTGGTGGCCCGGGCCGCCGGCAACGGCTTGCGGAGCGAAGTAGGTGACGAACGCGAACGCGATAAGCAGCACCGCCACGACCGCGAAGATCACCGTGCGGACGAACTGGCCGCGGGACAGTCCGGGCGAAGGGCTGGTAGCCGTGGTCAATGCGCCTCCTTTGCCGGTAAATGCCGCTGCCGGTAAACCTACCGCTGCCGGCGCGCGCCGCGTGTCCGAAGGAAGTCACTCACCACATATTCACCGAGATGCTCTGGCTGCGCCCGTAGCACGCGGCCGCCGTTGCGCTTGGCGACGTTGTCCACGAAGGCGCTCAGCCGGTCGTCCTCGGCGAGCATGAAGATGTTCAGCGCGGCATGCCGACGCGTCATTTTATCTACTTCGGCGAGCGTGAGCTCGATCGTTTCGGGTGCGGGCGGCCAGTCGAACCACGGGCGCCCGTCCCGCTGGAGATGCGCGGTCGGCTCGCCGTCGGTGACGATCAGGACCACCGGCTCGTGCTCGGGGTGCCGGTCGAGATGCCGTCCGGCCAGCATCAGCGCGTGGTGCAGGTTGGTGCCCTGCACCATGTCCCAGCCCAGGCCGGCCAGCTCGGTCTCGTGCAGTTCCCGCGCGTAGTTCGAGAAGCCGACCACCTGGATCGCGTCCTGCGGGTACTTGCTGCGCAAGAGCGCGTGCAGCGCGAGCGCGGTCTGTTTCGCCGCCGCCCACGTGCCCCGTAGCGCCATCGAGTACGACAGGTCGACCAGCAGGCAGACCGCGGCGGCGCTGCGCCGCTCGGTCTCGGCGACCTGGAAATCCTGTGGCGCCAGCTTGACCCGTGCGCGATTGCCGGTGGATTCACCCCGTTCCACAGAACGTAGCAGGGCCTTGCGTACGGTCGCGGGAACGTCTACTGGTTGCTCGTCGCCGAACTCCCAGTCTCGTGTCGCGCCCGTCAGATCGCCTGCCTGGCCCGCGTCCTGACGGTCGTGATCGCCTGACCGGAAGCCGTTCTCGAGTCCCTGAAAGACGCGGCGCAGGGCGGTGTCGCCGAGCCGGCGGACTGCCTTCGGCGTGAGGTCGAGGTGGCCGCCGTTGTTCGTAAGGTAGCCCTGACGCTGCAGTTCCTTCTCGATCCGGCGCAGTGCCTCGATGTCATCGACCGCCTGGCGGCCGAACGCCCGCCGCACGGCTTCCTCGTCGACGTCGTCCAGGCTGGCACCGGCGTAGTCCTGGGCGAGCGCGTCCTCCAGGCCCGCCAGGTCCGCTAGTTCGGCCACGGCGCTGGTGGCGTCCCCGAGCCCGAGGGGCTGCTCGCCGTTCATCCGCACGCCCCGCTGCATCTGGCCGAGCTCCGGCCGCCGGGCCATGAGCGCGTCCGACAGCGCGGACATCTCCGCCGCCAGGCCGGCGTCCTCCATGGCCTGCGACATCAGATTCGCCAGCTCCTCGCGCTGCTCGTCCGACAGCGAGTTGAGCAGCTGCTGGGCGGCCATCATCCGGCGGACCAGGGAGTCGACGAGCTCTTCGAGGTTCTGCGGATTGTCGGGGAACATGTCCCCGTACTGGTCCATGAACTGGTCGAAGTCCTCCTGCGTGTGCTCGCCGCGGGTGTCCGCGTCCAGCATCTGGCGCAGGTCGGCCATCATGTCGGCCACGCGCTGCATGGCCTGCGGGTCCGGGTTCTCCAGCGCGTCCTTCATGCCGCGGAACTGGCTGTCGAGCACCTCACGGCGCAGCAGGTCCCGCAGTTTCTCGAACGTCTCCCGCGCGGTCTGTGACCGCCAGTCGTAGTCGGCCAGCTGCCTGATCGCCTGCGACGTGTCCGACGGCAGGGTGTCCAGGTCCGCCTCGCGCATCCGGGCCTCGTCGCTCGGGTCCGGGAACAACTCGGCGCGCTCCTGCCCGACCGCGGTGTCGAGCAGCGCGCGGGCCTGCTCGAGCATCCCGTCCAGCCGGCCCTGGCCGCGCAGCTCACGCTGCCGTTCCCGGACGCGGCGCAGCATGTCGTCCAGGCCGCGTCGGTCCTGCCAGCCCCGGCGGAGCAGGTCGCGCAGGGCGTCGCCCGGCGTGCCGCCCGCCAGCACCGAATCGCCCATCTCGTCGAGCGCGCCGCGCACGTCGAACGGTTCCGCGAGCGGGTCGGGGCCGCCATCGTATTCGCCGTACCGATAGTTACCAGGCATGTGATGCTCCCGCAGTCGCCATCGACGTGATGATGAAGGGCCTTCAGGTTCCGTAGATGGAGACGCCGTTCTCCGTGTCCTTGGAGAGGCGACGCAGCAGATACAGGCCCTCAAGCGCGAACTCGATCGCGGCCGCCGCCTCGCCGAACGACTCCCGGCCCTCCATGCCGAGGCGCTGCATGATCTTCGCGAGGCCGGGGACCTCACCGGTGTGGCGCAGCAGTTCGCTCGCCGATACCAGCTCGCCGGACTCGATCGTGCCGCCCTCCGCGAACTTGTTCAGCAGGCCGGACAGGTCGGCGCCGCCCAGCCGGGCACGGAACGTGTCGGCGATCGCGCGGCGCAGCAGGTGGGCGAGGAGCTCATCCTCGCGTCCCTCCTCGCTGACCTCGAACTCGACCTTGCCGCGCAGCGTGGGAACGATGCCGGGCAGGTCGCAGATACGCGCCACCGGTGTCTCGTCGCGTCCTTCGGGGATGAGGGCGCTGCGCCGGACGGCGGCGGCCGCCGCGGCCTCCGCCGCCGCGATCGCGAACCGGGCGGACACACCCGAACGCGCGTCCGCGGCGGGGGACTCACGGACGAGGCGCGTGAACCGGGCGATGACCTCGATCAGGTGCTCGGGCAGCTCGGCGCCCTGTTCCCGGCCGTCCCAGGAAACCTCCGCCTCCTGGCCGATGAGGCTGAGCTCGTCGTCCAGGGTGACCGGGTAGTGCGTGCGGACCTCGGCGCCGAAGCGGTCCTTCAGCGGCGTGATGATCCGGCCGCGGTTGGTGTAGTCCTCGGGGTTCGCGCTGGCGACGAGCACGATGTCGAGGGGGAGCCGCAGCGAATAGCCGCGCACGCCGATGTCGCGCTCTTCCAGGACGTTCAGCAGCGCGACCTGGATGCGCTCGGCGAGGTCGGGCAGCTCGTTCAGGCAGAAGACACCCCGGTTGGTGCGCGGCACCAGCCCGAAGTGGATGGTTTCGGGGTCGCCGAGCGTCCGGCCCTCGGCCACCTTCACCGGGTCGATGTCGCCGATGAGGTCACCGACGCTCGTGTCTGGGGTGGCGAGCTTCTCGCCGTAACGCTCGTCGCGGTTGCGCCACGTGACCTTGAGGTCATCACCCTGCTCGCCGGCGAGCCGCCGGCAGCGGGAGCAGACGGGCACGTACGGGTGGTCGTTGATCTCGCAGCCGTCGATCACCGGCGTCCACTCATCGAGCAGGCCGGCGATCGTGCGGATAAGGCGGGTTTTGCCCTGGCCGCGCTCACCGAGCAGGATGATGTCGTGTCCGGCGACGAGCGCGCGCTCGACGTGCGGAAGGACGGTCTGGTCGAACCCGACGATGCCGGGAAATCTCTCTTCGCCGACGCGCATCCGCTCTAGCAGGTTCTCGCGTATCTCCTGCTTGACGGTCCGGTAGACGTGCCCGCTGATGCGCAGCTCGCCTACGGTCGTGGGTGCTGGCGTGGGGTTGCTCTGCTGCTGCTTGCTCTGCTGCTGCTTGCTCTGCTGCACACCTTCGACACTATGTCCCTAACGTGCGTCTTCGCATCTTTCGCAGGTCAGCCAGGTGCCTCTGGGGGACTAGTGTTGCTGTCTGTGACGACATTTCCCCCGCTGGTGCAGTCCGACGATGTGGTCGCCGCCAGAGAACTGCTTCGCGACGTGATATCCCCCACACCGGTGCTCTACTCGCGGGTCCTTTCGGAGATGATCGACGGCCCGGTGTACCTGAAGTGCGAGAACCTGCAGCGAACGGGGTCCTTCAAGGTGCGCGGCGCCTACGTGCGGATCGCCCGGCTCTCGGATGAGGAGCGGGCCCGGGGCGTCGTGGCGGCGAGCGCGGGGAACCACGCGCAGGGCGTGGCGTTCGCGTCCACCCTCCTCGGCACGCGCGCGACTGTCGTCATGCCCGAGCGGGCGCCGCTGCCGAAGGTGCAGGCGACCCGGGCGTACGGGGCCGACGTGATCCTGCACGGGGCGAACGTGGAGGACGCGCTGGATGAGGCGCTGCGCTTCGCCGAGCGGACCGGCAGCGTGTTCATCCACCCGTTCGACCACGCCGACATCGTGGCGGGCCAGGGGACCCTCGGCTACGAGATCATCGAGCAGCTTCCGCAGGTCAAGACGATCCTGGTGCCGGTCGGCGGCGGCGGGCTGGCGGCGGGCGTCGCGGTAGCGACCAAGAGCCTGGACCCGGACGTCCGGGTCGTGGGGGTGCAGGCGGGGGCGGTGGCCGGGTATCCGCCGTCGCTTTCGGCCGGGCACCCGGTACTGGTGCACGGCGCGCCGACGATGGCCGACGGGATCGCGGTCCAGCGGCCGGGGGACATCCCGTTCGGGATCCTGTCGGCGCTGGGGGACGGTTTCGTGACCGTCTCCGAGGCCGCGTTGTCCCGCGCCCTGCTGCTGTGCCTGGAACGGGCCAAGCAGGTCGTCGAACCCGCGGGCGCGGCCGCGGTGGCGGCGCTGCTGTCCGCTCAAGAGTCCGGTTTCGGTTCTGGCTCCGTTGAGCTTGAGCCGCCGATCGTGGTGGTGCTGTCCGGCGGAAACATCGACCCGCTGCTGCTGTCCAAGCTGCTGCGGCACGGGCTAGCCGCCGCCGGGCGCTTCCTCGGCATCCGGTGCCGGGTCCCCGATCACCCCGGATCGCTCGCGGCGCTGCTCGGCTACCTGGCCGACCTGGGGGCGAACGTCCTCGAGGTCAGCCACGAGCGTCTCGGGGCGGGGCTGCTCGTCGACGAGGTCGAAGTCGTCCTCCAGGTCGAGACCCGTGGCCCCGAGCACTGCGAGGATGTGAAGTCGAAGCTCGAGGCGGCGGGGTACGCGCTGTCGTTCAGCTAGCGCTGTCGTTCAGCTAGCACTGTCGTTCAGCTAGCACCGTCGTTCAGCCAGCACCGTCGTTCCACTGGCGGATTCAACCGCCGATGTCGCTGGTCAGGTCGTCGGCGATTTCCAGCACGATTTTGCGTAGCTCGTCCCGGCTGGGGACGTCCTGGTGGGGTTCGCCAGGGGCAGGCCGGTCGGAGTCCTTCATGAAGAACATGCACGACGCGCTCACCGCGAAGATCGCGGCGGTGGCCCGGATCCGTGACCTGGGCGGCACGCCCCGTCCGGCGATGACGTCCACGAGCGCGTTCAGCCGCGGCCGGAAATGCTCGAAACGGTGGTTCTTGCCGTCTTCCTCCGAGGCGTGGACCAGGGCCTGGTTCCGCTCCAGGAACATGAAGACCTCGGAGCCGTCCACGACGATGCCGATGTAGCGCTCGAGGATGTCGTGCGCCCTGTGTACGGAGGGCGGCTGCGACTGGCCCCAGTCGACCAGCGCGTCCAGCTGCGCGAAGTAGTCCTCGGTGAAGCTGCGGACGATGTCTTCCTTGGACTTGAAGTGGTAGTACAAGGCGGCCTTGGTGACGCCGAGGCGCTCGGCGACCTCGCGCAGAGAGGTCCGTTCATATCCCTGCTCAGCGAACAGTTCCAGGGCGACCTGCTGGATGCGCGCCCTAGTGTCGCCCCTTCTGGCGGTCACCATTGTTACCTACGCTTGTCACTCGAAATTTACTTGACGGCCGGTTAGTTACGAATATAGCGTTTGTCCTATACGTATGCTAGCCGGGCGGCAGGCAAGTGCGGCATGGAAGCAAGGCAGCGAGTAAGCCGCCGGCACAGGGTCGATAGCAGCGTCTACGGGCAATGTGAGATGGAGCGAATCAGTGAGTGAGGGAACGGACGGGGTCTCGCCCGTGCCTGATGAGGGCGCGCAGGACTACGTCACGTCGGGCGGGGGCACGTCGGGCAGGGGCGGGACAGACGGGTTTACGGCGGGCGGGAAGGCCGGAGCCGCGGCCGTCGCCGCGCCGGAGGGGGGCGGCGGGTTCCTCAGCCATCGGCAGATCATGATCGTGCTGCCCGGCCTGCTGCTGGCGATCCTGCTGTCCATGCTGGACCAGCTGATCGTCGGCACCGCGCTGCCGCGGATCGTGGGCGACCTGGGCGGTGTCTCGCACCTGTCCTGGGTGGTCACCTCTTACATTCTCGCGTCCACGGTCACCACGCCGTTCTACGGCAAGCTCGGCGACATGTACGGCCGGAAGAAGCTCTTCATCTTCTCGATCGTGCTCTTCCTGATCGGCTCGGCGCTGTCCGGGCTGTCGACGTCGATGGCGGAGCTAATCTCGTTCCGCGCCCTGCAGGGCCTCGGCGCGGGCGGGCTGATGGTCGGCGCCATGGCGACGATCGGCGAGATCGTCCCGCCCCGCGAGCGCGGCAAGTACATGAGCTACATGATGGTCGTGATGATGCTCGCCACCGTGGGCGGCCCGCTCGTCGGCGGCTGGATCACCGAGTCGTTCTCGTGGCGCTGGATCTTCTACATCAACCTGCCGGTCGGCGGCGCCGCGCTCATCTACATGATCGCCACGCTGAAGCTGCCCAAGCGACGTGTCGAGCACCGCGTTGACTACCTTGGCGGTGTCCTGCTCGGTATCGTGGCGACCGCCATCATCCTGATCGCCACCTGGGGCGGCACCGAGTACAGCTGGGGTTCGGTCCAGGTCATCGGCCTGGCCGTGCTCACGGTCGCGGCGCTGGCCGGGTTCTTGTACGCCGAGTCGCGCGCGGAAGAGCCGATGCTGCCGCTGCACGTGTTCAGGGACCGCAACTTCTCGCTGACCATGGTCCTCACGTTCTTCGTCGGCCTTGGCCTGTTCGGCGCCATGACCTTCCTGCCGCTGTACCAGCAGACGGTGCAGGGCGCCACCCCGATCGTCAGTGGCCTGCTGCTGACGCCGCTGATGGTCGGCTCGATGATCACGTCGGTCGTGTCGGGCCAGCTCGTGACGCGGACGGGCAAGTACAAGATGTACCCGGTCGCCGGCGGCCTGATCATGGCGGTCGCGATGTACCTGCTCACCAACCTGGGCCCGCACACCGGCAAGCTCGAATCGAGCCTGTACCTCGTCGTCCTCGGCCTCGGCATGGGCTTCCTCATGCAGATGGTCTCGCTCATCGCGCAGAACAGCGTGCAGCTGAAGGACCAGGGCGTGGCGAGCAGCGCCCGGATGTTCTTCCAGCAGATCGGCGGCTCGCTCGGCGTGGCGGCCTTCGGCGCGCTGTTCGCCAGCCGGCTGAGCGACTCGGTCGCTTCCTCCGGCAAGGGCGGCGTGAACATCCAGGTCAGCGGCGGCTCGTTCGACCCGACTCAGGTCACCAGCCTCCCGCCCGCGACCAGGGAAATCGTGTTCGCCGCGATCTCCCGCGGTATCGACGACGTCTTCTGGGCCGTCCTGCCGACCGCGGTCGCCGTCTTCGTGATCGCGCTGTTCATCAAGCACGTGGCGCTGCGCGGCCGTGGCGGTCCCGGCGAGGAGAGCAAGGTCCCGGAGATCGAGCTGGTCGGCTAACACCGGCTGACGTCGGCCACCGGCGGCTAGCACCAGCCAGCGCCGCTTGGCAAAAGCGCCCGGCGGACCCGCGAGGGTCCGCCGGGCGCTTCCCGTATATCGGCCCGTATATCGGCCAGCGGCTACGCGCCGGCGTAGGGCACGGCGTCGATGATCTCGACGGACGAGCTGCGGCCGTTGGGCAGCGTGTACGTCGCGGTCTCGCCGACCTTCTTGCCGTTGATGGCGGAGCCCAGGGGCGACTTCGGCGAGTACACGTCGATGGGCGCCCCGCTCTCCTCGCGGGAAGCGAGCAGGAACGTTACTTCGTCGTCGTCACCGGCGAACCGCACGGTGACCGTCATGCCGGGGCCGACGACGCCATCGGCGCGCGGAGGTTCACCGACACGCGCCGTCTCCAGGATCTGCTGGAGCTGGAGGCGGCGTCCCTCCATCTGGCCTTGCTCGTCCTTCGCCGCGTGGTAACCGCCATTTTCGCGCAGGTCCCCCTCCTCACGAGCCGCCTCGATCTTCTTCGCGATATCGATGCGTCCCTGTCCGGAGAGGTAGTCGAATTCGGCCTTCAGCCGGTCGTACGCCTCCTGGGTCAGCCAGGTGACGCTTTCGTTGCGCGTCTCGGTCACGGGCACTCCTCAAGTGCAGTGCAGGACTAGTCTGTCCGCTGTGGCTGGCAAATGGCCGCGAGGAAGGGCGCAACACGTTGCGCCTGCCTCGCTCCCAGAAACCAGCCGGTCTCCGGGGGTAATCTTTTAAGGCTAACAAGGGTCCGCCACTGCTCGGCACCTGTCAAATGACGCAGGTAGGACGCGTGGCGTTCCGAGGGCCTGGATGCGTGTTTTCCCGCTGGGAATGCGGTCAAACCGTCGGAGTGTTCAGGAAACGATGACCAGAACGTATGTGGAGGCTGACCGCATTGTCATCCCAGGGCCTGCGGCTGATGGCCGTGCACGCGCACCCCGACGACGAATCGAGCAAGGGCGCCGCGACCATGGCCAGATATGTCAGGGAAGGCGCCCAGGTGCTGGTCGCCACGATGACCGGTGGCGAGCGTGGTGACATCCTGAACCCGGCGATGGACCGGCCCGAGGTGAAAGCGAACCTGCCCGCCATCCGCCGCGAGGAGATGGCGCGGGCCCGTGAGATCCTGGGCGTCGAGCAGAAGTTCATGGGCTTCATCGACTCCGGCCTCCCCGAGGGCGACCCGAAGCCGCCGCTGCCGGAGGGCTGCTTCGCGCTGCAGCCGCTCGAGGTGGCAGCGGAGCCGCTGGTCCGGGCCATGCGGGAGTTCCGACCGCACGTGATCCTCACCTACGACGAGAACGGCGGCTACCCGCACCCCGACCACGTCATGACGCACAAGGTCGCGATGGAGGCGTTCGAGGCCGCGGCCGACCCGGACCGGTACGCCGACGCCGGGGAGCCCTGGCAGCCGCTCAAGGTCTACTACTTCCTGTCCTTCAACCACGACAAGTACGTCGCGCTGCACGAGGAGATGCTGCGCCGTGACATGAACTCCCCGTACGTGAAGATCTTCGAAGAGCGCGAGGAGCGGCGCCGGAAGCGCGCCGCGGCGGGGATGAAGGACTACGAGATCACGACCAAGGTCAACGTCGCGGACTATTTCGAGATCCGTGACCAGGCACTTCTCGCGCACGCGACGCAGATCGACCCCAACTCCTCGTGGTTCGCCTGCCCGATCGACGTGCAGCGCGCCGCGTGGCCGACGGAGGACTATCATCTAGCCAGGTCGCTCGTTGACACCGAGCTGCCGGAAGATGACCTTTTTGCGGGTGTACGGGAAAGTGTGAGCCTTTGACCTCCCTAGCCGCCGCTCTAGCGAGCGGCTCAAGCAGCAGCACGCTCAGCCAGGTGGAGCCGGGCGCGCTCGGCTTTCTCGTCGTCGTCGGCATGGGGATCGTGCTCTTTTTCCTGCTGCGGAACATGAACAAGCAGTTCAGGAAGATCGGCCCGAAGCCGGAGGAAGCTGAGATCGAATCCGCGGCGATGGAGGCGCTGGCCGCGCGCAGGCGGGCGAAGGCCGGCGCCACCGTGCTGGCCGGTTCCGTCGTCCTGCCCGATGGCACGATCCGGGCCGATGACGAGGCGCAGGCCGATCAGGCCAGGCAGGCTATTGACGCGGTGCAGACCGGCGACGCGGAGCAGGACGCCAGGGCCCGGGGCGCCGCTAAGCGCAAGTAGCGCCAGCGCCACGAGCCGGACGGGTAGCACGGCACGATGCTTGTTATTCATGCAGCCTGGGCGTACGGCGAGCTGCACGTGTGGGCGGAAGATCCACTTTTGCCGGAGTATGCGGCGCCGCGTGCCGGCCGTTCGTCGCGCGCGCCACGCCCGCATCCGTTCAGTAGCCCCGCCTCCGACGTGGCCGACGCGCTGCCCGAGATCGCCCGCAAAGCGGTCGATGACGAGCTCACGCTTCGTCTCCCGGCCGTCGGCGACGCCCCGTTCCCCTCACCCGAGCTCGGCCGCGAGCCCCCGTCCGGGCGGGCCGCGCTGGCCGCCTGGCGCGTTCCCGCCCTGGTCTTCGACGCCCCGGCCGCGCTGGAGCTCCTGACCGCCCTCGGCGACACCGCCCCCAGCGACGCGGACCCCGGCGACATGAACCAGCAGGCGTTCACCGTCGGCGTAACCATCACCTATTTGCGGGCCGTCGCCGAGTTCGCCGTCGGCCTGGCCGCCCGCGGCCGGGTCCTCCCGGTCCTGGTGCCGGAAGGCGATGAGGAACGCCCGCGGGAGGCAGCCGCCTACTCCGCCCGCTGGCGCCCGGTGCTCGCCGCCGCCGACGCCCAGCGTGCCCGTGAGCTGGCGGCCGCGATGCCGCCACTGCTGCGCGCGGCCGACGACGCGCCCGCCGGCCCGCTCCTCGCCGCCGCGCTCGACTCGCTCGCCGACGCAGCCGCGCGGTCCAGGCTGGCGGATCTGCTCCCGGCGCGCCGCGGCCGCCGTCCCGCTCGCATCCCCTTTCCTGAACGAACCCTGGTGTCGCTGACCGCTCCCGACCCCGTGATCCCGGTCGAGGACGGGGCCGACGAGGCGGAGGCGCGTGAGTTCGCGGCGGAGCTTTCCGACTGGCTGGCCGCGGCGCAGCTACCCGTCGGACCTGTCCGCACCTGCTTCCGGCTGGTGGAGCCGGGGCCGGACGACGACGCCGACGCCTGGCACGTGGACCTCGCCCTCCAGTCGGCCGAAGACCCCAGTCTCATCGTCGGCGCCGGGGACGTGTGGGCAGGGACGGGCGACGCCGTGCTCGCGGGCGAGACGCACCCGGACGAGGCGCTGCTGGCCGGCCTGGGGGCCGCCGCCCGGGTGTTTCCCGGGCTTAACGACGCGCTGCACGAGGCCGCGCCGACGCAGGTGACGATGGACACGCCCGGGGCACTGCGCTTCCTCCAGGAGACGGGGCCGCTGCTGTCCGGGGCGGGCTTCGGCGTGCTGCTGCCCGACTGGGTGCGCAAGGCGCGGCTCGGGCTGCGGCTCACTACCAAGTCGTCCAGCCCCGGCGGGGCCTCGTCGGGACGCGCGTCCCAGTTCGGGATGAACGACCTCGTCGAGTTCCGCTACGACCTCGCGGTCGGTGACCAGGTCCTTTCCGCCGGGGAACTCGCCGAACTCGCGGCGATGAAGGTTCCCCTCGTCCGCGTTCGCGGCCAGTGGGTGGAACTCGACGACCAGCACGTGAAGGCGGCCCTGAAGTTCCTCGCACGTCGGAAGTCGGGCACGATGACCGCTGCCGAGGCCATGCTCGCGGGGACACGGGGGGAGTCCGCCGACGTGCCGGTGACCTCGGTGGACGCGCAAGGATGGCTGGGTGACCTGCTGTCCGGCCAGGCCGACCGGCGGCTGGTCCCGATGGTGGCGCCGGCCGGGTTCGACGGCGAGCTGCGGCCCTACCAGGAGCGCGGGCTGGCGTGGCTGTCGTTCCTGGGCGACCTCGGCCTGGGCGCGGTCCTGGCCGACGACATGGGCCTCGGGAAGACTATCCAGATCCTGGCCCTGGTCGCGGCGGAGTCGGCCGCTGGCACCGGCTCCCGGCCGACGGACGAGTCGCGGAAAACGCTGCTGATCTGCCCCATGTCACTGGTCGGGAACTGGCAACGGGAGGCCGCCCGCTTCACGCCGGGTCTGCGCGTGCATGTGCATCACGGCGCCGACCGGCTCGCGGGGGACGAATTCGCGGCGGCGGTGGGGGACGCGGACCTGGTGATCACCACGTACCAGATCGCGACGCGGGACGCCGGCACGCTCCGCGCGGTGCCCTGGGCACGTGTGGTGTGCGACGAGGCACAGGCGATCAAGAACCACGCGACCGCCCAGGCCAAGGCGGTGCGGGCGCTGCCCGCCGCGTCGCGGGTCGCCGTGACCGGCACGCCGGTGGAGAACCAGCTGTCCGAGCTCTGGTCGATCATGGAGTTCGCGAACCCGGGGCTGCTCGGCTCGGCGTCGTCGTTCCGCGAGCACTACGCGGTGCCGGTGGAACGGCACGGATCGGAGGCCGCTTCGGAGCGGCTGCGGGGAATCACCCGGCCGTTCGTGCTGCGCCGCCTCAAGACCGACAAGTCGATCATCTCCGACCTGCCGGACAAGCAGGAGATCAAGGTCTGGTGCAACCTGACCCAGGAGCAGGCGTCGCTGTACCAGGCGACCGTGACCGACATGCTGAAGCGGATCGAGGAGGCCGACGGGGACATCCAGCGGCGCGGGCTCGTCCTGGCGACGATGGCCAAGCTCAAGCAGGTCTGCAACCACCCGGCACACCTGCTGGGGGACGGGTCACGGCTCGCGGGACGTTCGGGGAAGCTGGAGCGGCTGGAGGAGATCTGCGAGGAGATCGCGGCCGACGGGGACAAGGCCCTGCTGTTCACGCAGTACGCCGAGTGGGGACGTCTCCTGCAGCCCTACCTTTCGTCGCGGATCGGGTGCACGGTGCTGTTCCTGCACGGAGGCACCTCCAAGAAGCAGCGGGACGCGCTGGTCACGCGGTTCCAGTCGTCCGATGAGCCGATCCTGTTCCTCCTGTCCCTCAAGGCGGGCGGCACTGGGCTGAACCTGACCGCGGCGAACCACGTGATCCACGTCGACCGCTGGTGGAACCCAGCGGTGGAAGACCAGGCGACGGACCGGGCCTTCCGCATCGGGCAGCGGCGTGACGTACAGGTGCGCAAGTTCGTGTGCGTGGGCACGCTGGAGGAGAAGATCGACGCGATGATCACGTCGAAGAAGGACCTGGCGGAGCAGATCGTCGGGACAGGGGAGAACTGGCTCGGGAACCTGTCGACTTCCGAACTGCGTTCCGTAGTGGAACTGTCGTCAGACGCGGTGTCATCGTGAGCCAGAGTGGCGGGACGGCATGAGCTGGCAAGATTGGGGGCCGTCGAGGCCGATCGCGGTCGAGGGCGGCATCAGGGCCAGGAGCAAGCGCGGCGCGATCGGCGAGCAGTGGTGGTCGCGGCGGTTTATCGCGGTGCTCGAGTCCTACGGGATGAGCGGGCGGCTGCAGCGCGGGCGTTCCTACGCTCGCAAGGGCCAGGTGATCGAGTTCTCGCTCGGCACCGGCACCGTGACGGCGCTCGTCCAGGGCTCGCGCCCGTCTCCCTACAAGGTGACCATCAAGGTCCTGCCGCTGACGAAACCGCAGTGGCGTGCCGTCGAGGCGCGGCTGGCGTCGCAGGCCGTGTTCCGGGCGAAGCTGCTGGCGGGCGAGATGCCGCACGAGATCGAGGAGGTATTCGCCGAGTGCGGGACGCCGCTGTTCCCGCGTTCCGCCGCCGACCTGGACATGCGATGCAGCTGCCCGGACTGGGGCGTGCCGTGCAAGCACCTCGCCGCGGTGTGCTACGTGCTGGCGGAGGCGTTCGACGACGACCCGTTCGCGATGCTGGCCTGGCGCGGGCAGGGGAAAAGCGAGCTGCTCGCGTCGCTCCGGCCACCGGGCGCGGCCGTCGGCGGCGGTTACGCGCGCACGGCTGAAGTGGAGACCGGCGCCGATGGCGACAGCGCCACGCGGTCGGTGCTCGCCGACGTGACCGGACCACGGCTGACGGCCTCGCCCGAGTTCTGGTCGGCCGGGCTGAGCGCGGCGCGGCTGCGCTCGCTCGCGGCCACCTCGACCACGGCGGCCGCGCCGGACCTGCTGCTGCGCATGTTCGAGCCGCCCGCGGTCAAAGTGCGGGGCAGGGACCTGCGCGACATCCTCGCTCCGGCCTACGACCAGCTCGCCGACGGATAAGTCCGACCAGGCGCGCTGCATGGCCTCGGGGAGGCCCCACCACCCGAGCGAGGTGAGCCGGTCGTCGGCGTCGATCGCGCCCAGGACGCTCCACATCGCCGTGACGTGGAGGAACAGCCCCTCGATGCTGAGCTCGTCGAAGTCGTCGTAGCCAAAGCCGTCGTCTTCGTAATCATCCCCCGGGGCGAGCTCGGGGTCGCCGCCGGCGGCGTCCGCCGCCGCCACGACCGGAGGCTCCGTGCCTGGCTCGTAGTCGCGCACGTAGCGCGCGAGGTCCGCCGCCGAAGCGGGCGTGCCCGGGCCGCCGCTGACGAGGGCCGTCATGACCGCCAGCCAGTCGTCGTGGTCGAGCGCGCAGACGGCCGCCATCGCGGCCGACATCTCGTCGGGCTCCTCCTCGTCGGAGTCATCGACGTCATCGCCGCGCGTGCCGAAGGCGAGGTCGTCCTCCTCCGCCCACTCCATGGCCCGCGCGAACTCCTTGTCCTCCTCGGACATGGGGTCGCCCTGCGGCGACGCGACCGAGGTCGCGAGGGTCAGCCACATCTCCGTGTCGTCCGGCGGCAAGGTCTCGGCGTTCCGCCCGCTGAACGACACCAGCATCTGCCCCGGCCAGCCCGGCCGCGCGATGTCGGACCGTAGCTTGGCGGCCGCCGTCTCGAGGTCCGCCTTCGGCAGCGGCCGCTCGCCGACGTGCGAGAGCAGGGCGCGCAGCGCGTTCAGCGCGTCCGCCTCCGCCGCCGCCCAGTCGGCGAGGAACGCCTCGTCCTGCTCGTCCAGCAGCACGTTCATCGGCACCCGGCCATCGGGCAGTGGAGTGGTCATCCATTGCTCCTGGATCGCCACGTACTCCCGCCTGGCCTGCGCTTCGCCCGCCGCCAGCTGGTCTGGCTCGATGTCGCCCGCGGTAAGGCGATCTTCGAGGTGACTCACCAGCCGGGCGTGCATCTCCTCCTGGAGGGGGCTGCGGTGCGCCGGCTCCTCCCAGACGTGCAATCCGATGATTCCCGTCGGCTCGGTGCCGGTAGCCTCCAGCCAGCCGTGCACGTCCCCGAACGTCGCCTCATGCTCGGCGATCTTCTCCAGGATCTCCTCAGCGGACTCCCAGAACGGCGCGGACATCGGGTTCCCGGCCGCCAGCAAGGCACGACGCAGCCCGGGAAGCGACGTGATCGCGTCGTCCGGGGCCACACTGAGCAGGGCGATGGCGACATCGCGCCGCCGCAGTTCGCCGAGCGGCCGCCCGGAGATCTCAGCCACACGATTAGCTTCGAGTTCCACGCCTCGCAGCGTACGACGCCCCGAACTCACGCGCACGGTCCTCCGTTCTTCCGATCGCCTCTTAAAAGCTTTTCCGGCCGCCTAGAGTTCTTCTCGGCCGCCCAGGTAACCACGCAGCACTTCGGGAACTCGTACTTTCCCGGCGGCGGTCTGGTAGTTCTCGACAACGGCGGCGAGCAGTCTGGGCGTGGCGATCGCCGTGTTGTTCAGCGTGTAAGCGAACCGCACGGTGCCGTCGGTGTCGCGGTAGCGCAGGCTGGCGCGGCGCGCCTGCCAGTCGTGTAGCGACGAGCAGCTGTGCGTCTCGCGGTACTCGCCCAGCGACGGGAACCACGTGTCGATGTCGTTCATGCGGTACTTCCCGGTGCCCATGTCGCCGGTGGAGTTCTCCAGCACCCGGTAGGCGAGGCCGAGGCCTTGCAGCAGCTGCTCGGCGACGCCCAGCAGTTCGGCGTGCCAGCGGTCGGACTCGGCGTCGTCCGCGGCGCAGATGACGAACTGCTCGACCTTCTCGAACTGGTGCACGCGGATCAGTCCGCGCACGTCGCGCCCGGCGCTGCCCGCCTCACGGCGGAAGCACGGCGAGATGCCCGCGTACCGGATCGGGAGGGTCTTGAAGTCCAGGATCTCGCCGGAGTGCAGGCCGACGAGGGCGACCTCGGCGGTGCCCGCCAGGTAGAGGTCGTCCGCGGTGATCGCGTACGTCTCCTCGCGGTGCGCGGGGAACTGGCCGGTGCCGATCAGCGCCTCGTCCCGCACGAGGGAAGGCACGGAGATGACGGTGGAGCCCTGGTTGGTGAGGTAGTCGAGCGCGTAGGACAGCAGCGCGCGCTCGAGGAGCACCATGTCCCCGATGAGCGCGTAGGCACGCTCGCCCGCGACCTTCCTGGCGCGCGCGAACTCGGCCCAGCCGCGCTTCTCGAGCAGTTCCACGTGGTGGACCGGCTCGAAGTCGAATTCCGGCTTCTCGCCCCAGGTCCTGATGACCGTGTTGGCCGAGTCGTCCGGCCCGACCGGGGAACCTTCCCACGGAATGGTCGGCGTCAGGAGCAGCAGCGCCTGCAGCCTCTCGTTGACCGCGGTGAGCTGCTCACGGACCTCCTTGAGGCGCGCGTCCTGCTCCTCGTGCTGAGCGCGGAGCTTGACGCGGGTCTCCTCGTCCGCCTTGGCGAACTCCCGGGCGAAGCTCTTCCGGCGGCCCTGCGCGTCGTCGAGTTCCCGCTGGAGTTCGCGACTGGACTGGTCCAGGCTGAGCAATTCGTCCACGTCGACGTCGATGCCCTTGACCCGGACCGCGTACTTCACGGCGTCCGGGTTTTCCCTGATGAATCGTCTGTCCAGCATGATGGCGTATTGGTCCTCAGTGCGAGCTTGTCTGCCACCGAAAAACTACCAGTAGTGGTGGCTCTCGCGCTGAGGCGCTCACGCATGACAGGTACGTTATGCCCATGCTGATCACGAACCACGTCCTGTCGGGTGCGGCGATCGGTGCCGTCGCACGCGGGCCTGGCCAGGCCTTCGCGCTGGGCGTGGCCTCGCATTTCGCGCTCGACGCGGTGCCGCACTGGGGTAACTGGCGTGACAGGAAACATTTCATGCACGTCGCCGTGCGCGACGGGCTGTCCGGGCTCGCGATCATGGGGACCATGACGGCGGCAGCGCCCGCCGGGCGGCGGCTGACGATGCTGGCGGGCATGGCCGGGGCCGCGCTGCCCGACCTCGACAAACCGTGCCGGATCTTTCTCGGCTTCTCGCCGTTTCCGCCGCCCGTCGACTGGCTGCACGGCATCATCCAGCGGGAGTCTCAGGATCGCGTCCCCGTCGAAGTGGCCGCCGGCGTGACCTTCACGGGCGCGGCGCTCACCGCCCTGCGCCGCCGCCGACGGGACCTCAGTTAGCTCCGAGCGCCGTGCCCAGCGTCCCGTAGTCAGTGTCGAACTGGTCCAGGGACTGCTGGAACGCGTTGCCGTCTACCAGGTTCTGCTACTGGGACACGTTCGGGGCCTGGCTGAGCTGGGTGAACTCCTGAGCGGCCTTGATGGCATCGGCGTGCACCTTGTTCGCCGCGGCGACAGCACCTGACGGTTCCGGAGTCGTGTTCACGGTGCTCGCGAACGTCGAGAAGTCGGCGGCCGCCTTGGCGTCATCCTTCTGCACGCATGACAACTGCCCGTTACACGCCTGCGTCGCCGACTGGAGACTGTTCACTTCGGTGACCGTCACGCGTGTGTACCAGCGCACGAATCCGGTCAGGTACGAGTCGGCGAAATCCGGCAGGCGTCCCATGAACAAAGCGCCCCACCAGCCCAGGAACGCCACTATCACGGCGGCGATTTCCAGGAAGAACGTGCCGTTAATTGCAGAGATCATACCGAAACCCAACATTTCCGGTATTACCCGTTCGATAAAGCTTTCGCGTCGATACCGGAACCAGCGAGTGAGTGCTCAGGGCGTAGCGACGTGCGCCTGGCGGCGTTCGTGACGGCCGGTGGCGAGCCAGCACAGCAGCCCCAGCGCCGGGAACAGGGCGGCGACGAGCGTCGCGCCGGTCCAGCCCCAGTGCGCGTAGGCCTGCGCGCCGACCGCGGAGCCGACGGCGCCGCCCGCGAACATCGTGGTGATGTAGACGGTGGTGATGCGTGAGCGTGCCTCGGGGAGCAGGTCGTAGATAACGCTCTGGTTGGTCACGTGCGCGCCTTGGACGCACGCGTCCATCAGCAGCACGCCGATGATCAGCAGGAAGAGCCCGAGCCCGCCGAGGTGCGCGCCGGCCAGGCCGATCGGCACGTAGGACAGGACCAAGAGCGCCAGTGCCCCGCCGGTGACCCGCCAGCGCAGGTGCGGCCGGGCGTCGAGAACGCGGCCGCCCAGCATCGCGGTGGTCGCGCCCGCGGCGCCGACAAGGGCGAACACGCCGATCTCCAGCTGGCTGAACCCGTACTGGGGGCTGGAGAGCAGGAACGTCACCGTCGTCCAGAAACAGCCGAACGTGCCGAACCCGCACGCGGCGATCAGTGACCGCCAGCGCAGCACCGGTTCGGCGCGCGCGACGTCGAATACGCCGCGCATCTGCTCGCGGTAGCTGATCGTCAGCTGGCGCGGGTGGTCGGGCAGCGCCCGGCGCAGCGCGAGCGCGTTTATCGCGATCAGCACGGCGGCGACGCCGTAGACGGCGCGCCACCCGGCGAACTCGGCGATGACCCCGGCGAACGTCCGCGACAGGAGAATCCCGATCAGCAGGCCGCCCATCAGCGTGCCGATCACCTTGCTTCGCTCATTGTCGCTGGCCAGCGTGGCCGCATACGGGACGAGCATCTGGACGACCACGGACGTGATGCCGGTGAGCAGCACGAACGCGTCCAGGGCGGGCAGGCTCGGCGCGAACGTGCAGCCGACCAGGGCGAGCGCGCAGACCACGAGCAGGCTCGTCAGCAGCGGGCGGCGCCGGGTGATGTCGCCGGCCGGGACGATGAACAGCAGGCCCGCCGCGTAGCCAAGCTGGCTGGCGGTGACCAGCAGGGAGGCGGCCGCCTCGCTGGTATGCAGCGTGTTCGCCACGGAGTTGAGCAGGGGCTGCACGTAGTACAGGTTCCCCACGGTGACCGCGCACGTGACGGCCATGAGGCGCACGAGCGCCGGGGAGATCCCGTGAGCGTCGGCCTGAGTGGTCTGGGTCTTCTCCTGGCGTACGGGCACGAGTGGTAAAACTGCTTGCCTCGAGGCAAGTATTCCTGAAACGCCGATCAATTTCGATACGGGCGGTTTCGCTGCCGGGGCGATACAGTAAGCGGCACACAGTACCGGTTAGGCAGCTCCCGAGGAGAACGATCGTGTTTCAGTCCGACGATGCCCAGCCCGAGGTCGTGTCGGCGGAAGTGCCGGCCGGTATCTACCTCCTCGACGTCCGCGAAGATGACGAGTGGGCCGCGGGTCACGCGCCCGAGGCCGTCCACGTGCGGCTGGGCGAACTGAACGAGCGCAGTGAGGAGATTCCGCGCGACCGCGAGGTCTACGTGATCTGCCGGTCCGGCGCGCGCTCCGCGTACGCGACCCAGGCGCTGACTGGCGCCGGGTGGAAGGCCATCAACGTGGCGGACGGCATGACCGGCTGGGCGATCGCGGGCCGCCCGATGGTGAGCGAGACCGGCGCCGAGCCCTTCGTCGCCTGACAGGAACCCCGGAGTCCGCACGCCGGCCAGGCGGACCCTAGCCGGTGCTGATTGCTAGGACGAGGGGGAGGACGGCTGGTGCGCCGGCCTCGCGGAGCGTCTTGGCCACGACCGTCATGGTCCAGCCGCTGTCCACCCGGTCGTCGATCACCAGGACCGGGCCTTCCTGGTCCGCCAGTGCGTTCCGCAGCGCGTCCGGCACGGCGAACACGTCCCACACCGAGGCGAGCCGCTGGGCGCTGTTGTGGAAACCACGGTCCGTACCGGGGAACGACCGGTATTCCAGCGCGCCGAGGTAGGGGAGCCGGCCGATCGTCGCGATGCGCTGGCCGAGGCTCTCGATCAGCGCGGGCCGCGACCGTGACGGGAGGGTGACGATCCCGGTCGGGCGGTCCCGCCAGTCCCACGCGGCGAGCACCTTCACGATCGCGTCCGTGACCGCGTCCGTCACCGGAGCGTCGGGCGACTGTTCCGACAGCAGGGTGCGCAACGTGGTGCCCCAGCCGATGTCCGTGAGACGGCCCAGGGCGCGGCCCCGCTCGGCCGTCATCGCGATCTTGCCGGAAGCGTTTATGCCGAGGTCCTTCATCCCGGTTGGCCACATCTTGCGAGGTTCGATGGTCACGCCGGGGCGGAGCAGGCGCTCGCGGGCGGCGTGCTGGCTTCCCTCCGGAATGTCCGTGTCCCAGTGCGTGCCGGTGCAGTTGTCGCAGCGGCCGCAGGGCGCGGCCCGCGGGTCGTCGAGCTCGCGGCGGAGGAACTCCATGCGGCACTCGCTGGTCCCCTGGTAGGCCAGCATCGCCTGCTGCTCGCGTTCGCGCTCTTTGGCGACGCGCTCGTAGCGCTCGCCGTCGTACGTCCAGCCCTCGCCGGTGGCGGCCCAGCCGCCGCTGACGCGGCGGACGGCGCCGTCCACGTCGAGAACCTTCAGCATCGTCTCCAGGCGCCCTCGCGACAGGTCCACTCGTGTTTCCAGCGCGGAGGTGGACAGCGGCCTGCCCGCCTCGCCCAGGGCGTCCAGCGTCGCGCGTACCTGGTGCTCAGGCGGAAACGCGAGCGAGGCGAAGTACGACCAGATGTCCCTGTCCTCCCGGCCCGGGAGCAAGACGACCTGTGCCTTGGCGACACCTCGCCCGGCCCGGCCGATCTGCTGGTAATAGGCGACCGGGGACTGCGGGGCGCCCAGGTGGACGACGAAGCCGAGGTCCGGCTTGTCGAAGCCCATGCCGAGGGCGCTGGTCGCGATGAGGGCCTTGACCCGGTTGTTCAGCAAGTCGTCCTCGGCTTGCAGCCGTTGCGCCTGGTCGTCCTTGCCGCTGTAGGCGGTCGCCTCGATTCCCTGGTCGCGGAGGAACGCGGCTGTCTCGTAGGCGGCGGCGACGGTCAGCGTGTAGACGATGCCCGACCCCGGCAGGGTTGCGTCCTTCATGTGGGCGGCGAGCCAGGCAAGACGCTGGTGTGCCGCCGGGAGGCTGACGACGCCCAGGTGCAGCGACTCACGGTCCAGGGCGCCGCGCAGGACGAGCACCTCGTCTTGTGCGCCTCCGGCGCCCAGTTGCTCGGCGACGTCGCGGGTGACCCGGGCGTTGGCGGTCGCCGTGGTGGCCAGCACGGGAACGTTCCCGGGCAGGGTCTGCAGCAGCGTGCGGATGCGGCGGTAATCGGGCCGGAAATCGTGGCCCCAGTCTGAGATGCAGTGCGCCTCGTCGATCACGACGAGGCCCGCCGCCTCCGTCAGCTTGGGCAGCACCTGGTCGCGGAAACCGGGGTTGTTCAGCCGCTCGGGGCTGACGAGGAGCACGTCGACCCAGCCGTTGGCGATCTCGCCGTTGATCTGGTCCCACTCGTCGGTGTTGGCCGAGTTGATCGTGCGGGCGTGGATTCCGGCGCGGTCGGCGGCCTCGACCTGGTTGCGCATGAGCGCGAGCAACGGCGACACGATCACGGTCGGGCCCGTGCCGCGCGCCCGGAGCAGCGCGGTCGCGATGAAATAGACGGCCGACTTGCCCCAGCCGGTGCGCTGCACGACGAGGGCCCGGCGCCGCCGCGTGACGAGCGCGCTGATCGCGGTCCACTGGTCGTCGCGCAGCCGGGCGCTGTCTCCCGCCAGGGCACGCAGATGCCGCTCGGCCTCCTCTCGCTGCTCGCCGTCCTGCGCTTGCCCGTCCTGCGCTTGCCCGTCCTGCGCTTGCCCGTCCTGCGCTTGCCCGTCCGATGGTGGCGGGTCCGATACTGGCTGGTCGGCGGTCTCGCTCATGGGTCCATGGTGTCAGCTCCGGGACGCGCCGGGGCGCTGCACTAGCATCGGAGGGGTGACGGACACCGTATCCATCAGGGATCTCAGCGTCTCCGCGGTCATCGGCGTGTACGACTGGGAACGCGAGATCGAGCAGACGCTGGTGTTCGGCGTCGACATGGCCGCCGATGTGGCCAGGGCCGCGACGACCGATGCCATCGAGGACGCGCTCGACTACTCGGCCGTCGCCGCGACGGTCCGGGCGGTCGTCACCGAAGGCAAGTTCCAGCTGATCGAGACGGCCGCGGAACGGGTGGCCGCGCGCCTGCTCGCCGACTACCGGCTCGGCTGGGTCAGGGTATCGGTGGTCAAGCCGCTGCCCGGCGAGGGCTACACCGCCGCCATCACCATCGAGCGCGACGCGGCCTTATCGGGCCGCCGGATCAGTGCCGCGGGTACTGATAAGGGTCGCCGGGCGGGGAGTACGCGGGCGGTCCGTAGCCGCCGCCGGGGCCACGCGGCCCGCGGCGCGAGCGGTTCCGTGACCGGACGATGAGCGCGATCACCGCGGCGATCAGGACCACGACCACCACGATGACGACGATGAGCAATGTGCTCAGGCCGCCCGACCCCGTCGCGGGCGCGGACGACTTGCCCGTCGACGCGGCCTTGGCGGACTTTGGGCCGGGAGTGGCGGCGGCGACCTTGACGCCGTTCGCCTTGGCCCAGGCGCGGCCCGAAGAGCTACGCAGCCAGGAAAGGTACCGTGCGTAGACCGGGTTCGGCGAGGATGCGGTGACCGCGAACTTCGCGGCGTTGACCGCCTTGGCGATGTCGATGACGCCGTAACCGTAGGCGTTGCTCGGCACCGGGGTATCGATGTGGATGGCCGTGCCGATCAGGCGCTGCACCACTTGGTACCACGGCATCGACGGATAGCGTGACCGGATCAGCGCCGCCGCTCCCGCCACGAGCGGCGAGGAGAAGCTCGTCCCGTCGCCGACGGTGTCGTAGCGGCCGTCGCTCCCCACGTAGACGATGTGGTCACCGGGGGCAACCACCGACACGTATGGTGCGCGCGTGCTGTTCGGCCACAGTGTCGAGTTCTGGCTCACGGCGCCGACCGCGAGGACACCCGCGCATGACGCCGGCTCCTCGGGACCTGTGCCGCCGAGGTTGGTGTCACCCGCGGCCGCCACCACGACGACGTTATGCGCGTCCGCGTACGCGACCGCGTCCTGCAGCACCGGGTCGCAGGACAGCGCGGACGGGGCCGGGCCGCCGAGTGACACGTTGATGACCTTCGCGCCGTGCTTGACCGCGTAGTCGATTCCGGCGGCGATGTGCGCTGGGCCGTTGCTCAGCAGGGGGTAGAGGACGTGCACCGGGAGAATCTTGGCTCGCGGCGCTATCCCGACGGTCCCCGTGCCGTAACCCTGTCCGGCGATCGTTACGGCGACCGCCGTCCCGTGTCCGTCCCGGCCGGAGTCGCTGTAGGTGGCGTAGTCGATGTCGCCGCTCCCCGCGTAGCCGATGACGTCACCACCGCGCAGCACCGCGCCGCGCAGGTCGGGGATCGACGCCTGGACGCCGCTGTCCACGACGGCCACGGTGACTCCAGCGCCCTCGGTGAGCGGCCAGACCTGCTGCGGTACCGCCCAGCTGGTCATCCACCATTCGTTGGCGCCGGGGGTGTAGCCGCCGGGCGCGGCCTGCGCGGCGGTGGCTGGCAGGGCGCCGAGCCCCAGCACGGCGCCGAGCCCCAGCACAGTGCCCAGCGCCGTCAGTCTCCTGAGAGGGCTCATCCACCGCCCTCGATCACCGGGGGAACGTGGTCGGTCGGCATTCCCCAGATGCTCTCGTCCTCGTTCATCCACGCCTGCCGGCGCCGATCCTTCTCCTGCTGCGCCGCGCCCGCGCCGCCCATCGGGACACCCGTCATGTCGGCACCGGTCGTGTTATCGGCGCCCAGGGCGGAAGAACCCGCGGCGTCCCCCGACTCGGCTCCGAGCGGAACGCCCGAGACCGCTCCGTCGGTGGCCGTGGCGGTAGCCGGGTCGGCCGCGCCGAGCATCCCCGGACCGTTGGCCCCGTCGATGCCGGGCAGGCCGTCACCGCCTGGCCCATTCAGCAACGCGGCGTCTTCGGGTACCGGGCTTCCGTCGGCCGCCCCGCCGTCGTCGGGTCCGCCGCCGTTCCCGAGCCCGTTCTCGTCCACGAGTTCGGCATTGTCCGAGTTACCGGATCCGCCGCCGCGCGGGACCGGCCCGCCCGGGATCGGCATGCCAGAGCCCGGCCCCGCGCCCGGCCCGGGGCCCGCGGCTCCGGGCAGGCCTCCGCCTGTCCCCGGCGGCGTCCCGCCGCCCGGTGCGGGCGTGAGCCCCTGCAGGTTGCCCGTTGACCCGCCATTCCCGCTGGTGCCTCCAGGCGACGACGAGACCGGGCTGACCCGGCTGACCGTCGATCCCCCGGTGCCCGCCGAGCCGCTGCCGGACGAGGTGTGCTTGGTACCCGTGTGTGCGTGCGTGCCGCTGCCGCCGGATGTACCCGGGCCGCCCGGGCCAGGGACCGGCGACACCGGCGGCGTGTGCGTCACGCCGCCAGCCCCGCTGGCCCCGGCGGGCGGAACGGACACTGGGGCCGGAGAACCTCCCGAACGGGCGTTAGCCATCCCGACGGTTTTCGGCATGTTGTTGTACGCCGTTACCAGGTGCGTGTTCAGCGCCGTCAGGTATTTCTGGGCCGTGGCGTTGGCCTGGGCCTGGCCGTTATTGCCCAGGCCGAGCATGTGCTCGAATCCGCCCACGACGGCACCGGCACCGTCACCGATGACCGCGCCGCCGGTTCCGGCCACCTTCTCGCCGATCTTCGCGCCCGTCTGTTCGTCATGGGCGGTCGTCGAGGTGACCCGGGGATCCGGCAGCTGCTGGAATTTCGGCAACACGTCGTTGCCGAGCCAGGCCAGCACGTTGCCCGTCTGTGTCGCCTGCTGCGCGAGCTGTGCCGTCTGGTCATGCATCGACTGGAACCGGTTCATCGCTGCCTGTGCGGCGTCGCCTTGCCAGTTCTGGGCGAGGGTCTGCGCGTTGGTCGCCAGGCGGTCCGCGATGCGGCTCAGCGTCTCGCCGAGTTCCAGGTGCGCTTGCCCGGCCAGCGCGACCTCGCCCGGGTTCAGGCCTTTCAGGATGCCCATGATCTGGGTCGCGTCCATGCCCGTCACTTCGGACCCGTCGGACGCCACGACTTGAGGTTTGATGTCGTAGCTGACCTCGCCGGCGGCGGGACCGGCCGGAGCCGCGCGGCCGCTGGGAGTGATCGAGCTCGCTGATGTGCCAGTCCAGGATGCGGTACTCGTGCTCATCGTCAGATCCCGCCCGCCGCGGATACCGATCCGCCAGAAGCGTCAAGCTGCGAGCCGACCTGGCCGATCGCCTGCCGGTTCGTGGTTTCGGCCTCTTCGTAGGCCGCGGCGGTGTCGGACAGGCCCTTTGACGTGGTGCTCTGCACGACTCCCGTCTGCGTGCCGACCTGCGCGAAACCGTGGCACGTGCTCTCGCCGTTCTCCGCGAACGCCTGTCCGGTTGTCCACCCGCGCAGGGTGCTGAACGCACCGCTGGACGACCGCACCTTGGAGATCGCGTTGTCCAGGTCTGTAAGGTCGGACAGCATGCCCTTCGCGACCGATTCCAGCGCGTCGCGATGCACCGAGAACTGTCCGCTCCCGTTGGCCTCCGGTGCGCGCCACGTCGCATCGGAAGTCTTCGGCAGCTGCAGGCCCTTCACCGAGGGCACTGGTGCTGACTGAGGCGGGGATGATCCGGTTACCGCGTCCCCGAGCGCGCCCATGAAATCACCGATGATGCTGCTCATCGAAAGTCCCGTCCTCCTGCACCGGTGTCAGGTGGCGCGGCCAGCGTAAGCCGCGCCACCAGCGGCTGGCTAGGACCAGCGTGAGGTGTTGACCGCCTCGGCCTGCTGGTAGTTGTCGTTCGCCGTGCCGATCACGACGCCGAGCTGCTGGAGCACCGACTGCATGTTGGCCATCGCCGAGTTCCACACGATCTGTGCTTCGTGGTACGCACCCTGGGCCGAGCCCACCCACTCGGAGAGGTTGGACTGCAGCTGGGACTGGAGGTTGTCGATCTCGCTCTGCAACGAGGAGTAGGTCTGCTGGAAGTCGGCCTGGCCCTGCTCCAGGGCGCCGAACATGACCCGCGTGTAGTCGTTTCCGGCGGTCATCCCATTACCCTCCGAGCAGTCCGGCGACCCGGTTGACCTGGCCGACGTTGGTCTCTTCTGTCGTGGTGTACGTACTGTCCGTGCCGACCAGCTTCTCCTGGATGGTCTGCAGCGCGTTCAGCACCTTGGCGAAGTCCGCGCTGAACGCCTCGTATGTGTTCGAGAACGCCGACGCCGCCTGTCCCTGCCAGCCCGACTGCATCTGGCTGGCGTAGCTGTTCATGCTGGACTGCAGCCCGCGGATAGTTGTCACTGCCGATTCGACCTGCTGGGCCGCCGTGGCCATGGCCTGCCTGTTAACAGCAGACTCTCCCGCTGCCATACGGTCCACCTCGCTTTCCCCTCGTGGTCCAATCCAGACGGCTTATACCGTCCCTCTACCAGAAGATACGCCTTATGAAGATCATCGGTTCATCACGTACAGGTGTGATCGATTTGTTATGTTACCGTGGATAGTTGAGCGTGCATAGTTCCGTTATGTCTGGCTGGCATAGCGTTAGCCGGCGGCCTGGTCCGTCGCGGCGGCCGGATCCAGGACCGGACCCTGCGGTAGCAGGTCCACCACGGACGCGGGCAGCAGAGTGTCGTCGGCGGACAGGTTGTAGCCCAGCGCGGCGGCCAGGCTGGGCGATGCCAGCGCGTATCTGGTCGCCCCGGTCACCAGGAACCAGGACGCAACGCCGGACGTGGAGTTGGGACTCGCCGCCACGCCCACGAGCGCGCCGTGATCGGCGGGCAGCCACACCTGATCGACGCCCACGGCGTCGGTCGCCGACGTGGTCGCGTTGGATGAACCACCAGAACTCCCCGAACCACCAGAACCTCCCGTCACCGGCACCGCGCCCGAGGGCACCGTGCCGCCCGTCGTGATCGAATGGTTCAGCCCCGCGCCGTACTCGACGCAGACCGGGGAACTCGTGGCGGCGATAGCGGGAACGGTGGCGGGCAGTCCGCCGGGGGGCAGGGAGACACCGGCCAGGTCGCCGGCCGCCGTGGCGGGCGAGATCTGCGTCAGCTTGTTCGCCCCCGGCTCACGGTCCAGCAGGTCGGCCTGCACGGGGGTCACCGTCTCCAGTTTCCCGTCGGCCGCCACGACGTAGTACTGGGTCGGCGTGCCCGCGGCGCCCGGGACTTCGTAGACCTGACCGATCCGTGCCGCCCCCGCGGGCCCGTTCGCCGCCCCCCCTTGCCCCTGAATCTTCGGCGCCGAGAAGTTCGGCCCCTGAGGGAGCGAGTCCAGCCAGGCCGTGGGCACCGAGGTCGGCGTGACGCTGCCGCCGAACAAGCTCAGCATCATGGTCGGCGCGATCGAGAGCCGTTCACCGTGCCATAGGACCCAGTCCCCGCCTGACACCCAGTTCCCGCCCGTTTTGGTGGTGACCAGCGCCGCCGACCCGGCCCGCAAGGGTGTCCCGCCCACGGAAACGCCGCCGACCAGCGTCGAGACGCCGTTGGCGGCGCACACCGCCCACGGCCCCCTAACCAGGTCACCGGACGTAGGCAGGTCCTGTGGGAGCCCGGCGATGCCGATCGTCGGCCCGATCTGGTAATGCGACAGGGTCGACTGCGTGACGTCTACCTCGTTCACGTTCGCGGTGTCGAGGGCGAGGAGCGCCGAGGCGTAGTTCAGCGACGGGCACAGTTCCTTGCCGTGGCACGGCACGTACGGCGTCGCGGTGTTCTTGTCGATCACCAGCGTCCCGGCCGTGGTGAGACCGGTCACCGTGCCCGGCGACAGGAGCCCCAGCACGCCGAACCCCGCGGCCGCGATCACGCCCGCCAGGATCCCGCACACCGCCAGGGTGGTCCGGCGCCGCAGCGGCTGGTCGGGGGAGTCTGGATCGCCGACGATGAGCGCGAGGGCGGCTCGCTGGGTCATCAGGCGGTGTGCCTGGAGCAGGTCCTTGCGGTTAGGCATGACGCACCCGGTTAACCGTTCAGCCCGTGCAGGTAGCTGAGCACGCCCGCGACGCCCAGCGCTAGGGGGATCAGCGCGACGACGCAGGCCATGTCGGCGATGTCGGCGGCCCGTCCCCAGAACGGCGACGGCCGGTTCGACGGCAGCCAGCTGCCGGTCCAGGCGACTAGCAGGGAGCCGGCCACGAGACCGGCGACGGCGGGGAGATGCTGCGACGTGAGGGCTAGCCAGGCCAGGCCTGTGTAGCCGGGGACGAGCAGCCATAGGCGCTGAGCGCGGCCGCGGAACAGCCGGGACTGCAGCAGCATCGCGCACGCCAGCACCGCCGCGGTCACCGCCGTCACCATGCCGTGGCCGAATCCCAGCGTGAGCAGCGCGCCCGCGCCGACCAGGCCGATCCCGCAAACCGCCCCGGTCACGGCGCGGTCCGCCACCGCCGTCCTGGGCCGTATGTCGGCTTGTATCGCGGTCAGGGAGTCGTCACGCAGGTCGTCCGGGGTAACCGGCATCCGTGGCAGCGCGATGCCCGCGATCCGGAACGCGGTCCACGGGATCAGCGGCGCGATCGCGAGCGCCGGGATGGCGATGAGCGCGGCGGCGCCCTCGGCTGTCACCGACGGGTCCCCGTAGGCGATTCCCGCCGCCCCGACGCCGAGCAGGGCCGCGGCCGCGATGCCGAAGAACGCGGGCACCCCGCTGGCCACGCCGGCCGCCGCCACGACGGCCGCGAGCAGTACCAGCGCGAACCCGGTGAGCAGGCCGAGCGCTCCGATCGGCGGCAGCCCGAGCGCTTCCAGGCCGGTGTGCGTGAACGGGAGTCCGGTGGCCGTCCCGGTCCCGGTCCCGGCGGCGCCCGCCGCCACGGCCGCGGCGCCGGCGACGAAGGCGTACGGCAGCGACGCGCAGCCCAGCATCGTCGCCAGGAGCGCGTTGCCCCAGGCGCGTGACGCGGCCGTCGCGGCGGCCAGCAGGACCACGGCGATCACCCCGGCCGCCAGCGCGGGCACCGTCCAATGGGGTCCGGAACGGGCGACCAGGACGGCGCCGGCGAACAGCCCGACGGCCCCGGCGCCGACGCCCAGCCGGCCGGCGTCGGCCGGCTTCCAGCGGCCAGCGCCCGCGTGCACGCCCGAGATCTCGTCCGCGATGTCGTCGGAGATCTGCGGGGGCAGCTCCACGGACTTGGGCCGGAGGTAGACCAGGTCGCCGTCGGTCAGCCCCTCCGAGGCAGGCGTGCCGGACATGCGGAGCGGGGCTTCCCCGAGCCGCTGCAGCACCCAGCCGCCCGGCTCGCGCACGAGGTCAGTGTGATCTAGGCCACAAAACCGGGCCACCGCTGGAAAGAGATCGGCGAACGGAACCCCCGACGGCAGGGCGATATCGACTCTCCTGCGCGGTGCGACCACGGTTACCCTGCACGTGTCGCTGGTGATAGCCGGGCTCATCGTGACCCCTTCATCGTGCCCCCAAGACCAGTTCGGGCGGAGGCTCGGCAAGCCCCGCGGCGAACACCGCCGAGCCTATCGACCAGACGATTCTCTTTTCCGCAGAATTGAACGGAAGTGGCACCGCGAACGGTTCACTAGTAGACAGTGAAACACTCACTGGGGGTGTGATGGAATCCCGCAAGCTGTCCGGCCGCGAGCCGAGAACGCAGGCGCCGCCGATGCCGGACGGCGAGATCGTGCTGCAGTCGCCGCCGGAAGTGCCCGAACCGGCATCCGACGGGTTCGCGCAGGCACTCATGTACGTGCCGATGGGCGCGATGGCCATCGGCATGGTCGCGGTCGTGGCGGGCGGGCACGCCAGCTCGGTCATGTACGTCGGCAGCGGCGCGATGGCGGTCGGGATGGTCGGCATGATGGTCGGCCAGATCGCCCGGGGCAAGGGCGACCGCAAGGTCAAGCTCAACGGCCTGCGCCGCGACTACCTTCGCTACCTGTCCCAGGTGCGGGCGAAGGTCCGGCAGGCCGCCACCCAGCAGCGCGCGGCCATGGAACGCGACGCGCCCGCCCCCGGGGCGCTCACCTCCCTCGCGCTCGCCGGCGAAGTATGGGAGAAGACGCCGAGCGGCGCGGGTTTCCTCAACGCCCGGATCGCGACCGGCACGCAGGCGCTCGCCCTCCGTCTCGTGCCGCCCGAGACCAAGCCCGCCGAGGACCTCGACCCCCTGTGCTCCGGCGCGCTGCGCAGCCTTATCCGCACCCACGCGTCCGTGCCCGCCCTGCCGGTGTCGGTCAGCCTCGGCTCCGTCACCAGGATCTGCCTCACGGGCGAGGCAGAGGCCAGGGACGACATGGTCCGCGCGCTACTCGCCCAGGTCGCGGTCACCCACTCGCCCAAGGACGTCTCCATCATCGTCTGCGCGAGCACCGACCGGATCAGCGCGTGGGAGTGGGTCAAGTGGCTCCCGCACAACCGGCATCCGACCGAGCTGGACGCGGCCGGCCCGGCGCGGCTCATGGTGCCGGGCCTGGACTGGCTGCCCGGCATCCTCGGGAAGGAACTGAGCGACCGGCCCCGCTTCGCTCCCGGCGCCGGCAGCGGGTCGCACCCCTTCTACCTCGTGATCACCGACGGGGTGCCCGCCGAGGGCGAGATCGTCGGCGTGGACGGCGTCGTCATCCTCGACCTGTCCCCGGAGAAGGCGGCCCCGCCGTCGAACATTGGCTCGCCGATGGGCCTGGGCGCGTATGACCCCACCGTCTTGCGCCTGCGCGTGACCAGGGACCAGGTCTACCGGCAGTCCGGCGACGACGAAGTCCCCGTCGGGGTCCCCGACGCGCTGTCCCGCCCGGAAGCGGAGGCCCTGGCCCGCACCGTCGCGCCCCTGCGCCCGCCAAGCGAGGACCAGGCGGAGGACGCGCTCGCCGCCGACGTCTCCCTGACCGCCCTGCTGGGGGTGGACGACCCGCGTGCCGTGGACGTCCAGTCGATGTGGCGCCGCCGGTCCCCGCGCGACCTGCTGCGCGTGCCGATCGGCACCGACGCCGACGGCAACCCGGTCGAGCTGGACATCAAGGAGTCGGCGCAGGGCGGCATGGGGCCGCACGGCCTCGTCGTCGGCGCGACCGGGTCCGGCAAGTCGGAACTGCTGCGCACGCTCGTGCTCGGGCTCGCCATGACGCACAGCCCGTCCGAGCTCAACTTCGTGCTCGTCGACTTCAAGGGCGGCGCGACGTTCCTCGGGCTCGACACGCTGCCACACGTGTCGGCGGTGATCACGAACCTGGCGGACGAACTGCCCCTGGTCGACCGGATGCGGGACGCCCTGCACGGCGAGGTCGTCCGCCGCCAGGAGGTGTTCCGCGCCAGCGGGAACTACGCCTCACTGCGCGACTACTCGCGCGCACGGGCCGAGGGCGCCAAACTCGCCCCGATGCCGACCCTCTTCGTCGTCTTGGACGAGTTCTCCGAGCTGCTCGCCGCCAAGCCCGAGTTCATCGACCTGTTCGTCATGATCGGCCGCGTGGGGCGGTCCCTCGGCGTGCATCTGCTGCTGGCCAGCCAGCGACTGGAGGAGGGCCGGCTTCGCGGCCTGGACACGCAGCTCTCCTACCGGATCGGCCTGCGCACGTTCTCGGCGATGGAATCGCGCACCGTCCTGGGCGTCCCGGACGCGTACGAGCTGCCGTCCCAGCCCGGAAACGGCTACCTCAAGGTGGACACGACTGGGATGACCCGTTTCAAGGCCGGGTACGTCTCGGGTCCGGCCAGTGCCAAGAGCCATTCTCCGGAACGTTCCCTGCCGCCTCACCTGCGCCCGGCGATCGCCCCCTATGGCCCGGCGTTCATCCCCCCGTCGTTCGTCGAGTCAGCCGACGCCGGGCCCGTCCCGATGGAAGTGGCGCCCCCCGCGGTGGAGGCGCTGCTCGACGTGGTGGTCGGCCAGATCGCCGGCCACGGCGACCCGGCGCACCAGATCTGGCTGCCGCCGCTGGGCGACCCGCCCTCCCTGGACGCGCTGCTGCCCCCGCTGAGCACGACGGGCCGGGGCCTGTCGACCACCGGGGGCGAAGGCCAGGCGACGCTGCAGGCCGTGCTCGGCATCGTGGACAAGCCGTTCGAGCAGCGCCGTGACCCGTTCTCGGCGGACCTGTCCGGCAGCGCCGGGCACGTCGCCGTGGTCGGCGCACCGCGCAGCGGGAAGTCGACGGCGCTGCGCACCCTCGTTTCCTCGCTCGCGCTGCTGCACACGCCGGCCGAGGTGCAGTTCTACATCCTCGACTTCGGCGGCGGCGCGCTCGCCGCGCTGGACGGCCTTCCGCATGTCGGCGGCGTGGCCTCGCGCCTCGCGGCCGACCGGGTACGGCGCACCGTCGCGGAAGTCCGCACGCTGCTGGAGCGTCGCGAAGCGAGCTTCGCCGAGCAGAATATCGACTCGATCGCCACCTATCGCCGCATGGTCGCGTCCGGCGACATCGAGAGCGACGGCTTCGGCGACGTGTTCCTCGTGGTCGACGGCTGGCTCACGCTGCGGCAGGACTTCGAGGAACTCGAGCCCGTCGTCACTTCCCTCGCCGCCCGCGGCCTGGGATACGGCGTGCACCTGGCCGCCGCGACCAACAAGTGGTCGGAGTTCCGGCCAGCCGTCCGCGACCTGTTCGGCACCCGGCTGGAGCTGCGGCTCGGCGATCCGTACGAGTCCGAGGTGGGGCGCGCGGCGGCGGCGAACGTGCCGGAAGGCGCGCCCGGCCGCGGCCTCACCCGCGACGGGCTGCATTTCCTGTCCGCGGTGCCGCGGATCGACGGCCAGCAGACCGCGACGGGACTGCCCGGCGCCGCACACGACTTCGTGACGGCCGTCCGGGACGCGTGGACGGGCGACGGCGCGCCGCCCGTCCGCATGCTGCCCGCCGTGCTACCAGCGGCGGAACTGCCGGCCGCGGGCAAGCACCGAGTTCCGTTCGGGATAGACGAGAACGCGCTGGCGCCGGTGAGCGCGGACTTCGGCGCCGACCCGCACCTTCTGGTCATCGGGGACACCGAGTGCGGAAAGTCGAACCTGCTGCGCGTGCTGTGCGCGGGGATCACGTCGGCGCGGACGCCGGAAGAAGCGCGGATGATCTTCGTCGACTACCGGCGTTCGCTCCTCGACTCGGCGGAAGTGCCGCACCAGATTGGGTACGCGACGTCCTCGGCGTCGGCCGGGCCGCTGCTCGCCGACGTGCGGGAGGCACTGGTCAAGCGGCTGCCGCCGCCGGATCTGACGCCGGAGCAGCTGCGCGCGCGGTCCTGGTGGTCGGGCGCGGAACTGTACCTGATCGTGGACGACTACGACCTGGTGGCGAGCACCTCCGGCAGCCCGCTGAGCGTGCTGTCGGACCTGCTGCCGCAGGCACGCGACATCGGGCTGCACGTGCTGCTGGCCCGGGCGGCGGGCGGCGCGGGCCGGGGCATGTTCGAGCCGGTGGTCCAGCGGCTGCGGGAGATGGGCACGCCCGGCCTGATCATGTCCGGCAGCCGCGACGAGGGCCAGCTGCTCGGCGGCATCCGGCCGACGGCCCAGCCCGCCGGCCGCGGCTTCTTCGTCGAGCGCCGCGCCGGCAGCCGCCTGGTCCAGACGGCCCTGCTGGAATAGCCGCCCCGGTCACTGGTGCCTCGCTGGCCGCCGCCCGGTCCGGGCGGCGGCCTCACGCATCGTCGGCCACCGGCGGCCTTGCCGCCGCCCTCGCCCTTGCCGCCGCCCTCGCTTTGGCGCGATGGCGCAACTGATCCAAACCTATTGGTGCGTTGGCGCCAACGCACCGATAGGGCTTTGTGACTGATGTGGTATTTGGTGAATTTGTTACTGGTGGTGTGAAGCTCAGAAGATGATCATTGTGCCGAGGCTACAGGCGTGACTGCCGCTACCGATGGGTAAAGGTCGGTTGTCCCGGCAATAGGCGGGATGAGGGTCGTTGTGGCTGGCCACAAGGGTCATGCGCGCTGAACTGTGACGATTGGGTCTATTGATAACGGATGTACTTCGCTACCATCGACATTCAGCGGCGAAAGGATCGGAAAGTGGCTCTTCAAGATCCGGAACAAGCGGCGTAGACTCCCGGCCACGCCTGATTTCCGGGCTCTAGAGAAATCGAAAAGAGCTTTATTGCCCAAACGACCGCCCAGGCGGCGCTTACCGGCCCCGCTCACCGGACGTCGAAGGAGACCGAATGTCGAATCTCACGCCCGCCCTCGCGGCGGGCGGACCGGTTAGTGTCAGCGGCAGCAACCTGACGTGGGTTGTGATCGTCGCGATCATCGCACTGCTAGCTCTCGGGGTCGCGGGGTGGCTGGTCCGCGAGGTCCTCGCGGCGAGTCAGGGAACCAAGAAGATGCAGGAGATCGCGCTCGCCGTTCAGGAAGGCGCCGCGGCCTACCTCAGGCGGCAGTTCAGGACCCTGGGCATCTTCGTCTTTATTATCTTCTGGATCCTGCTGCTGCTGCCCGCTGACGGTTCCGGAGTCCGGTGGGGGCGCAGTCTCTTCTTCCTCGTCGGGGCGATCTTCTCCGGGGTAACCGGGTTCACCGGCATGTCGCTGTGCGTCCGCGGTAACGTCCGCGTCGCGGCGGCGGCGCGCGAAGGCGGCGAGCGCAGCGCGATGCGGATCGCCTTCCGCACCGGGGGCGTCGCGGGCATGTTCACGGTCGGCCTTGGATTGTTCGGGGCGGCGATCGTGGTGCTGATCTACAAGGGGAACGCGCCGGACGTGCTCGAGGGCTTCGGCTTCGGCGCGGCGCTGCTCGCTATGTTCATGCGTGTCGGCGGCGGCATCTACACCAAGGCCGCGGACGTCGGCGCGGACCTGGTCGGCAAGGTCGAGCAGAACATCCCGGAGGACGACCCCCGCAACGCCGCGACGATCGCCGACAACGTCGGTGACAACGTCGGTGACTGCGCGGGCATGGCGGCGGACTTGTTCGAGTCGTACTCGGTCATGCTGGTCGCCTCGCTGATCCTGGGTAAGTCCGCGTTTGGTGACAAGGGCCTTATCTTCCCGCTGATCGTCCCGATGATCGGCGTGATCACGGCGGTGATCGGCATCTTCGCGGTGGCGCCGCGTGCGCGTGACCGCAGCGGGATGAGCGCGATCAACCGCGGCTTCTTCATTTCGGCGGTGATCTCGGTTATCGGGGTCGCGATCCTCTGCTTCACCTTCCTGCCGTCGAAGTTCAGCGCGCTGGCGGGCGTCACCGACGCCTCGATCGCGGGCTACAACGGCAACCCGCAGTGGATAGCCTTCGGCGCGGTGCTGATCGGCATCGTGCTGGCGTCCGCCATCCAGCTGCTGACCGGGTACTTCACCGAGACCAACCGGCGGCCGGTCAGGGACATCGGGCAGAGCTCGGAGACCGGCGCGGCCACCGTGATCCTGTCCGGCATCTCGATCGGGATGGAGTCCGGCGTCTACTCGGCGCTGCTGATCGCGGCCGCCGTGTTCGGCTCCTACCTGCTGGCCACCGGGAACGCCACCATCGCACTGTTCGCCGTCGCCATGGCAGGCGGCGGTTTGCTGACCACGGTCGGGGTGATCGTGTCGATGGACTCCTTCGGCCCGGTGACCGACAACGCCCAGGGCATCGCCGAGATGTCCGGCGAAGTGGAGGGGGAAGCCGCGCAGGCGCTCACCCACCTGGACGCGATCGGCAACACCACCAAGGCCATAACCAAGGGCATCGCGATCGCGACCGCGGTGCTGGCCGCCACGGCGCTGTTCGGTTCGTTCCGCGATCAGGTGGAATCGGCGCTGAGCGGCAAGGCGTCCAGCTCGTTCACCCTGAACGTGGCGCAGCCGAACGTACTGGTTGGGTTGATCGTCGGCGCCGCCGTCGTGTTCCTGTTCGCGAGCCTGCTGATCATGGCGGTCGGCCGGGCCGCGCAGCGGGTGGTCCTCGAGGTCCGCAACCAGTTCCGCACGCACCCCGGGATTATGAACTACACGGAGAAACCCGACTACTCGAGGGTGGTCGACATCGTCACCGCGGACTCGCTCCGCGAGCTCATCACCCCGGGCCTGCTCGCGGTGCTGACGCCGATCGCGGTCGGGTTCACGTTCGGCTTCGCGCCACTCGGCTCGTTCCTGGCCGGGGCGATCGCGGCCGGGGTGCTGATGGCCATCTTCCTGGCCAACTCCGGCGGTGCCTGGGATAACGCCAAGAAGCTGGTCGAGGACGGCCACCACGGCGGCAAGGGGTCGGCCGCACACGAGGCGACCATCGTCGGCGACACGGTGGGTGACCCGTTCAAGGACACGGCGGGCCCGGCGATCAACCCGCTGCTCAAGGTGATGAACCTGGTCTCGCTGCTGATCGCCACGTCCGTGGTGAGGTACAGCTCGAACGTGGGCCTGCGCACCGGCGTCGCTATCGTGGCGGTGGCCATCATCATCGCCGCGATCGTCATCTCCAAGCGCCGCTCCCACGGTGAAATGGCCGCCGAGACCCCCGAGGTGGCCTCGGCCAGCGCGGATACGGGCTCCGCCGCGATTCAGGCGGCCGTGCCGGATCCAACGGCACCGCCCGACACCACCGCCGGGACGGTTCCGTCGGCCCGGACACACGATGATCCCGCACAGAACGGCCACGTCTCGACGGGCTCGCCCGCTGACCAGCCGTCCGGTAAACCGGCAGAGTAACCGCCGCGAAGGCGCTGGCGGCGCCGATCCAATAGCTTGGCTCGGACGCGCCAGCGCCTTCTCACTGTCCGGCGGCGGGCGCTGCGGCGGGCGGCGTAATGACGATCTTGTCCACGGTGATGAGGGTGTTGCCGTCGTCAGCGGCACCCGGCAGGTATCGCAGGTCGAAATGGGCGGTCCCGGCAGGCCGCTATTTGTCGGCTTGCTCGGCGGCGTCGACGGCTTCACGGGGAATGCCCAGCAGGTAGAGCACCGCGTCGAGGTAGGGGGCACTCAGCGCCGTGTCGGCGGCGTCACGGACGACCGGCTTCGCGTTGAAGGCGACGCCCAGGCCGGCCGCGGCGATCATGCCGAGGTCGTTGGCGCCGTCGCCGATGGCGATCGTCTGCGATAGCGGGACCCCCGCGCGGTCCGCGAAGTCACGCAGGGCCGCCGTCTTCCCCTCCCGGTCGACGATCGGGTCCAGCACGTGGCCGGTCAGCTTGCCGTCCTTGACCTCGAGGGTGTTGGCGGTCACGTAGTCGATGCCGAGGGACTCGGCGAGCGGCTTGATGACCGCGGTGAAGCCCCCGCTGACCAGGCCGCACTTGTAGCCCAGCCGCTTGAGCGTCCGGATCAGGGTTTCCGCGCCCGGGGTGAGCCGCAGGCTGTCCCGCACCTCGTCGAGGATTGCCACGTCCAGCCCGGCGAGCAGCGCGGCCCGTTCGCGCAGCGAGGCAGTGAAGTCGAGCTCGCCCCGCATCGCGGACTCTGTGACCTTGGCCACTTCATCCGCGCAGCCGGCGCGCTCGGCGAGCAGGTCGATCACCTCGCTGGTGACCAGCGTCGAGTCGACGTCCATGACGATCAGCCGCATCGCCCGCCGGTACAGGCCGCCGGGCTGCACGGCCACGTCCACGCCGAGTTCGGTGGCCTCCTGCGCTAGCACGTTCCGGAGGGAGACGGGCTCGGCACCGGAGACGTCGAGCTCAAGGCAAGTCACCGGGTCGCTGGCCAGCCGGGTGATCCGGTCGATGTTGGCGCCGCTCGCGGCGATCCGGCCGGCGACGGCGGCGACCGCCTCCGGCCGCAACGGGGTACCCAGCAACGTGACGTGCAGCTTCCCGCGCGCGCTGGCGAGGCCGCGTGTGCCGCCCGGCTCAGCGGAGCCCGCGGTTATCTCCGCATCGAGCCCTAGGTCGCCCGCGAGGCCGGTGACGGCGAGGTGGATGGCGGTCAGGTCGGGCGGCGCCTCGCACGAGACGAGCACGCCCAGCACGAGGCGGCCGCGGATGACCACCTGCTCGATGTCGGCGACGCTGAGCGGGAACCGCGCGAGCACGCTGAACAGGCGTGATGTCACCCCCGGCCGGTCGCGTCCGGTCAGGGTGATCAGCAGAGTGGTCCGTGAGCTGTTCATCGCGTGCTCAAACTATCAGTGTGACAATCCACTACCCGCGCTTCTCCTCGCCGGCTGTGCTGAACTAGACGTGGTGGCGTAGGTTCAGTTGGGCGGCTTAACCAAGCCGGCTGAGGAAGGGCAGGGCAGTGTCTGACGAGGTGCTGAAGCTGCGTGGTGTGTCGGTCCGGCGCGACACATCGCTGCTGCTGCGCAACATCGACTGGACGGCGCACGAGAACGAGCGCTGGATCGTGATCGGCCCCAATGGCGCTGGGAAAACCACACTGCTTCAGGTCGCGGCGACCCTGCTGTTCCCCACCGAGGGGACGGTCGAGGTCCTCGGTGAGCGGCTCGGTGATGTCGACGTGTTCGACCTGCGGCCGCGCATTGGAATCACCAGCGCCTCGCTCGCCGAGCGCGTGCCCGCGGGGGAGAAGGTCATCGACCTCGTGCTCACCGCCTCGTACGCGATCCTCGGGCGTTGGAAGGAAGAGTACGAGTCCTCCGACGTGACCCGGGCCGTGGAACTGCTCGACGCGCTCGGCTGCGCGCACCTGATCCGGCGGCGGTTCGCCACGCTGTCCGAGGGCGAGCGCAAGCGCGTGCAGATCGCGCGCGCCATGATGCCGGACCCGGAGATGCTGCTGCTCGACGAGCCCGCCGCGGGGCTTGACCTCGGCGGCCGGGAGGACCTGCTCCGGCGGCTGTCGCACCTGGCCCGTGACCCGAAGGCCCCCATGATGGTGCTCGTGACCCACCACGTCGAGGAAGTCCCCGACGGCTTCACGCACGCCATGCTGCTGCGCCGCGGCTCGGTGCTCGCCGCGGGCCCGATCGAAGAGGTGTTCACCGCCCGGCACCTGTCCCGGTGCTTCGGTGTCCCCCTGGAAATCGAGTTCCGCAACAACCGCTGGTCAGCCTGGGCCGTGCGCTAACCGGCGGCCGCTCCGGCGGCGACCACTCACCGCGACTTCCCTAGTACTATCCGCCAGCCGCAGGTACCGTGGGCTTATAGGCTCATGTGAGCGGAGATGACGTGATGGTAGGCACCGTGATCGCTATCGTCCTAGTGATCGTCGTCGTTTTGCTGGCACTGTTCGCTGTCGTCCGGTCGGTGCGCATCGTCCCGCAGGCAAGAGCCGGCATTGTCGAGCGTTTCGGTAGGTATCATCGCACATTGCATGCTGGCCTGAACCTGGTGATGCCGTTTATCGACCGTCTGCGACCGCTAATTGACCTGCGCGAGCAGGTGGTCAGCTTCCCGCCGCAGCCGGTGATCACCAAGGACAACCTCGTCGTCGGGATCGACACGGTGATCTACTTCCAGGTCACCGACCCGAAGGCGGCGACCTACGAGATCGCCAACTACGTCGCGGCCGTCGAGCAGCTCACGGTCACGACGTTGCGCAATGTGGTCGGCGGCATGGATCTCGACACCACGCTGACGTCGCGCGACAAAATCAACGGCGAACTGCGCAAGGAACTCGACGAGGCCACGGGCAAGTGGGGCCTGCGGGTCAGCCGCGTCGAGCTGAAGGCGATCGAGCCGCCGACGTCCATCCAGGACTCCATGGAGAAGCGGATGCGCGCCGACCGCGACAAGAGCGCGGCGATCCTGCTGGCTGAGGGTTCCAAGCAGTCCGCGATCCTCACCGCCGAGGGCGAGAAGCAGGCAGCGGTGCTGCGGGCGCGCGGCGAGGCCGAGGCGGCCGTGGTGCGCGCGGAGGCCGACGCGACCGCTCAGGCGACGCGGGCGCGCGGCCAGGCGCAGGCGATCTCCACGGTGTTCCGCGCGATCCACGAGGGCAACCCGGACCAGCGGCTGCTGGCCTACCAGTACTTGCAGGCGCTGCCGGAGATCGCGCAGGGCGACGCCAACAAACTGTGGATCGTGCCGAGCGAGATCACCAAGGCGCTGGAGGGGATCGGCAACTTCTTCGGTTCGTCTGACCCGGACAAGAGCGAGCAGCCGTCGGCTGACAACAGCACGATGAATGCGGGCGAGGGACATCCAGATACGCCGGGCAGCATCACCCGCCTGCCGGCCGCCAACGAATTAACGCATGAGCTCCCGCCGGTCAGGCCGTCCAGCAACGGGCTGGCCGAAGCGGACTGACGCGGTGCGGGCTAGCGGACGCGGACCTGGACCCAGCCCGAATCGTTGACACGGGATTCGAAAGACGGCTGGCGCGCCGTGGCGGGTCCGTGCACGACTTCGCCGTCCCGGAGCCGGAAGACTGATCCGTGCCACGGGCACGTCACGCACGTCTCCTCGCCCTTGGCGGTTATCCGTCCCTGGTGCAGCGGGCCGCCCAGGTGCGTGCAATGGTCAGACAGCACGTACACGGAGTCCCCCTGCCGCAGCGTCAGCAGGCTCAGGTAACCAAGCTGCCGGCGCGCGGGACGGCCGTCGGGCAGCGCGTTGAACGCGCACAGGTCCTGCCAGCCCAGGCCGGCCAGGTGCGCGACCGGCTCCGCGTGGCTCGCCCCCGCGCCCAGCCGCAGCGCTAGGTGGCCGCCCAGGTAGGACCCCGCGGTCGCCACCGCGAGCCCCCCGAACGACAGGACCTTGCCCTCCCGGTGCCGTCCCGATATCCGGGCCAGGACGGAAGCACCGAACAACGCCGACGCGCCGAGCTGACAGGCCGCGTGTACGAGCCCGACGCGCTGCTGGTGGCGGTGCAGCGCCGACCAGTCGGCGAGCCCGGTGGCGGCCGACGGAAACGAGGACAGGAGCCCTGTGGAAAGGAGAGTCACCACCGCTCGTTCAGTGGACGGAAAGAAGTCGAGCAGCACCGCCGACGACCAGCAGCCGAGCGGAAGCCGCACCAGCGCGGGGTGCGCGGGCTGGCCGAACGGCACCCCGTGCAGGGCGTCGGCGCGCTTGCCGGTCGGCAGCGCGCGGACGACGGTATCGGACAGGACGCGGACGGGGCGGTCGAGCGCCGGGGTGCGCTCGATGCGCTCGGCGATAACGGCCGGGCCGGGGTATCTGGGCCGGGCCGGGTCGGCGTGGCGGCCGGGTGCGTGACTGGACGGGCGGTGGGGTTCCAGGCGGAGCAGCCGGGACAGGGATTGCCTCACGTTGCTTGCCTACCCACCGGCGGCGGGTGCCTATCCGGTCAGCGGCCTGAATCGCCGGAGGCGATCGCGGCGTCGACCTCATCCTTGCGGGCGGTGAACTCCGCGGCGTGCTCGCGTTCCATCCGCTCCGCGATCTCCTCGTCGTCGCGCATCAGCGCGTCGAGGTCGGAGGCGGCGGCGTCGATTACGCCGAGATCGACGTAGGCGTGCTGGACCTTCGGACCCCACAGGCCGATGTCCTTCACGCACGGTACGATCCGGCTGAACAAGAACTGCCGGAAGGCCTGCTGGGTCGCCGAGCGGTCCGTGTACTCGACGCATTCTTCGACGTCGAACCCGAGCCGCTCCCACACCTCGCGGGCGATGAAGCGATTCCGCATGAGGTAACAGCCCTCGACCACGAACTCCTCGCGGTCAGCGAGTTCGGCCGAGCTGAGCTGGGCGTAGTAGTCGCGCAGCGCCAGCCGCCCGAACGCCACATGCCGCGCCTCGTCCTGCATGACGTACGCGAGCAGCTGCTTGACCAGCGGGTTCTGCGCGATGTCCCGGTGCACGCCGAACGCGGCCAGCGCCAGTCCCTCGATGAGCACCTGCATCCCGAGGTAGGGCATGTCCCAGCGGCCGTCGGTGAGCGACTCCTTGAGGAGCTTCGCCAGGTCGTCGTTGATCGGGTAGAAGAGCCCGATCTTCTCCTGGATGAACCGGCTGAACACCTCCACGTGACGCGCCTCGTCCATTGCCTGGGTGGCGGCGTAGAACTTCGAGTCGACGTCCGGCACCGACTCGATGATCCGGGCGGCCACGGTCAGCGCGCCCTGCTCGCCGTGCAGGAACTGGCTGAACAGCCACGATGACAGATGGACGCTGACCTCGTCGCGCTCCTTCTCGTTCAGCTTCTCCCACTGCCGGGAGCCGTAGATCGGGTTGATCTCGTCGCCGGTCTCCATGACGTTGGTCTCGATGACGCGCTGGTCCCAGTCGATCCGCCTGGTCGCGTCCCACTGTTTGTCCTTGCCGCGCTGGTACAGGTCCAGCAGCCGCTGGCGGCCGTCGTCGTACTCCCAGGAGAACCGGGCCGCCCCGGCGGCGGGCACGTCCCAGGTGCCGGGCGGGACGGGTTTCGTGTACAAGTCGTAGGTGCTCACGCGTGCCTCCAAGGGCCTGCTGCCGAACGGTGCCCTTGTTTATTACTAACGAGTAATGAGGCGGCGCGCAAGACCTCGCGGAAGTCTTTAGCGCTCGCGAGTTTCGCGGATGGCGGCCTGCTCCGCCGACTCGTCGTCCGGTTCCTCCGGCCGGGTGGCGGCCTTGGGATGACGGGCGGCCCAGTCCTCGGCCTTCTCCGCGTCGTCATCGGCATCCTCGGCGATCACCAGGTCGTCGGGCGGATCCTCGATGTACTCCTCATATTCGGCGACCTCAGTATCCTGCTCGTCGTCGCCCATGTCGTCGGGGCCGTACCCCGTCCCGGAAACGTCTGCACCCATGGCAGCGTGTTTTCCCCGGATTGGCCCGGATACACGCCCGGCCGGGCACGGAGGTTCAGGACGGGGCGCCGGGGGGCACGGGAGGTCGTCCCCCCGGGAGAAAACTGGGGTAACTAAACCGGTAGCCCATGCCCGGCTCGGTCAGCAGGTAGCGGGGCCGGGAGGGCTCCGGTTCCAGCTTGCGCCGCAGCTGGGCCATGTAGACGCGCAGGTAGTTGCTCTCCGACTTGTAGCCCGGGCCCCACACCTCCTGGAGGAGCTGCCGCTGGGTGACCAGGCGGCCCTGGTTGCGGACCAGGATCTCGAGGAGCTGCCATTCGGTGGGAGTGAGGCGGATGTCCGCCGGGTCGTCGCGGTTCACGGACCGTGTCACTCGCTTGGCGGCGAGGTCGATGGTGAAGTCCGCGGTCGTGACCACGGGCTCGTCCGGGGCCGGCGCCGCCCGGCGCACGGCCGCGCGCAGGCGTGCCAGCAGTTCGTCCATGCCGAAGGGCTTGGTCACGTAGTCGTCGGCGCCGGCGTCGAGCGCCGCGACCTTCTGCTGCTCCTGGCCCCATACCGACAGCACGATGATCGGCGTCGACGACCAGCCGCGCACGCCGTGGATGACGTCGGTGCCGTCCATGTCCGGCAGCCCGAGATCGAGGATGAGGACGTCGGGGCGTTCCCTGGACACGGCGGCGAGGCCCGAGGTGCCGTCCGCTGCCGTCGTCACGTCGTAGTCCCGCGCCGTCAGGTTGATGCGCAGCGCGCGCAGGATCGACGGCTCATCGTCGATGACGAGGACCTTGGTCACGCCGTCCCACCCCTGTTCACAGTTCTGCCCTAGAGCCTTTCCGCCCCCAGGGCCTCGCGGACGCCGCTGACCTGGGCGGGCAGTGACACCCGCATCGTAAGGCCGCCGCCCGGGGTGTCGGCGGCGGCGATCGTGCCGCCCATCGCCTCGGCGAAGCCCTTGGCGACCGCGAGCCCGAGGCCCACCGACGACCGCTCGTCCAGCCGCCGGAACGGCTCGAACATCTGCTCCTTGAGGTCTCCCGGCACGCCCGGACCGTGGTCGATGACCTCGAGCAGGACCCGGGTGCCGTCCTCCCGCGCCCGCAGCACCGGCGCCGCGTCCGCCGGTGAGTACCGCAGCGCGTTGGAGAACAGGTTGGCCAGCACTCGCTCCAGCAGGCCGGGATCGGCCATCACCAGCGGCAGGTCGTCCGGTACCACGATCCGCAGCAGGTCCGCGTCGTCCAGGCCCCGCAGCGCCACCGGCGCGACCTCGTCCACGGCTGTCGCCCGCAGGAACGGGGCGAGCGACCCGGTCTGCAGGCGGCTCATGTCCAGGAGGTTCCCGACTAGGGCGTCGAGCCGGTCGGCGTTCTGCTCGATCGTCGCGAGGAGGTCCGCCTCGTCCTCCGGCGACCAGTGCACGTCCGTCTGGCGCAGGCTCGACACGCTCGCCTTGATCGAGGCGAGCGGGGTGCGCAGGTCATGGCTGACCGCCGCGAGGAGTGCGGTTCGCATCCGGTTACCCTCGGCGAGTGCCTCGGCCTGCGCCGCCTGGGTCCGCAGCCGCTGCCGGTCCAGGGCCGCGACGGCCTGGGCGGTGTAGCCCGCGAGCAGCGACGCGGTCGCCGACGATGCCTGGCCGCAGACCTCCAGGGCCAGATCGGGCCGTACCTCGAACCTGATGATGTTCCCCGGATCGGCGGGGACCGTCCCGCTCGAGGCCACCTTGATCCACCGGCCGCCGACTCGTTCCAGCAGCTGCGCGTGGCCGCCATGCGTCGAGGTCAGGTGGTCGAGCACGTCGGCGGGCGTGTCCGCGCCCCCGAGCACGGTCTGGGCGAGGCTCAGCAGCGACGCGGTCTCCCGCGAACTGCGGGACGCGTCGGACTCCCGGCGGGCGGCGAGGTGGACCACGCTGCTCACCGAGACCGCGACGGTGACGAATAGCACGAGCGCCAGCAGGTTCTTGGGCTCAGCGATCGTGAACGTGTGCAGGGGCAGCGTGAAGTACCAGTTCAGCAGCATGCAGGCGGCCACGGCGGCGAACACCGCGGGCCAGAAGCCGCCGACCACGGTGATGGCCACTACGGCCACGAGGTACACAAGCAGGTCGTTCGAGAGGTCGAGGTGGTTCCGCAGCGACGACAGCGCGAGCGTCAGCAGCGGCAGCCCGGCCACCGCGAGCGCGGCTCCGGTCAGCTGCCTGCGCACATTGATGCCGCGCTGCTGCTTGTCCACATTTTCTAGTGTGCCCTGTCGCGCCGAATGCGCCACATCCTTGCCGTCCTGGTACCGCGACGCGAGACCGCCGGCGGCCCCGGCCAGCGCGCAGGCCGCCATGGTGATCGCCGCCTCCGCCGCGAACGTGCCGACCGGCCGCAGGACGGCGTACGGCGGCCGGGAGAATCCGACGACCGAGAGCCAGCCGATCACGCCGAGGGGCAGCGCGGCGACCGCGTCGGACAGCGCGGACAGGGCGACGACGATCACCGCGCAGATGACCAGCACACCGGTGCCGGGCAGTCGTCCGTGCAGCGCCGCGGCGATGGTGCCCACGGCGAACATCGCGGCGAACCCCGCCGGGAGGACGTATGGCGCCGGGAAACCTCCCCGTTTGAACGTCAGTCGCTCTCCGTGACGGTGACGGCGCTGCGGTATGAGGTGAATCCCGCCAGTCATCGTGTTGCCATTTCAGCGCCTATCCGGTCCAAAGCCGACTATCTTGACGAATCCTTAACGGGCAGCTCAATAGGCTTAACGCCGCGCTAGCGCCGCTCTACCGGCTATCCGCCTAGCCTGAAGGCCGCGATGAGAAATCAACTAGAGAGCCGTGCCCAAGGCCAGCACCCAAGGTCCCTCAAGCGCGAGTCCTCAGCCCCTGGCGATCACGAAGCGTCAGCGGCGGGAGCCGACAAGATGGACATCCCGGAGACGTTCGGGTACAGCCTCAAGCGCAAGCTACTCGGGCCGCCGTTGGTCAACGAGCAGCTTGGCGAGCAGCGGCTGAGCAAGAAGCTCGCGCTTGGTGTTCTCTCGCCGGACGGCATTTCCTCTTCGGCGTACGGCACCGAGGAGATGCTCATCGAGCTCCTGCCGATTTTCGGTATCGGCGCGTACATGCTGATCCTGCCGATGACCGGCGTGATCTTGTTCGTGATGGCGCTCGTCGTGCTGTCCTACCGCGAAGTGGTCATGGTCTATACGAAGGCCGGCGGCTCGTACGTGGTGGCGCGGGACAACTTCGGGCCGCGGGTCGCGCAGGTCGCCGCCGTCGCGCTGCTTATCGACTACGTGGTAACCGTTTGCGTGCAGGTAGCGGCGGGCACGGCCGCCATCGCCTCCGCGGTCCCGTCCCTCGGCCCGTACGTGGACGAGATCACCATCGGCGTCATCATCATCATGTGCTACGGGAACCTGCGCGGCATCCGGGAGGCGGGCAAGGCGTTCGCCCTGCCGACCTACCTCTTCTCCGCGTCCGTGCTGCTGATGATCGTGTTCGGCCTCGGCCGCGAGATCTTCACCAGCCTGCCGCAGCAGAACGTCCACGCCCTGCAGGGCACCTACTCGATTGGCTCGGGCACCGAGGGCCTCATCGCGTTCGCCGCCATCTTCACCCTGCTGCGCTCGTTCGCCAACGGCGGTTCGTCGCTCACCGGCATCGAAGCGGTCTCTAACGCGGTCAGCGCGTTCCAGCCTCCCGAGGGGCGCAATGCCCGCACCGTCCTCGTGACCGAGGGAGTGATCCTCGGCACGCTGGTGGCCGGCATCTCCTGGCTCGCGCACGTTACGCACGCCGTCCCGTTCACGTCCGGCTACCCGACCGTGATCTCACAGGAAGCCGACATGGTGTTCGGCCGTGACGGCCACTTCATGTTCTACGTGGTGCAGTTCACGACCGCATTGATCCTGTACACCGGCGGCAACACCAGCTTCAACGGTTTCCCGTTCCTGACGAACTTCGTGGCCGAGGACTCGTTCCTCCCCCGCTGGCTGACCAAACGCGGCCACCGGCTGGGGTTCTCGAACGGGATCATCGTGCTGACCGTGCTGTCGGTGGCGTTGATCCTCGCGGTCGGCTCCAACGTGAACAACCTGGTCCCGTTCTACGCGATCGGCGTGTTCACCGCGTTCACCATGGCCGGGTTCGGCATGGCCAAATACCACCAGAAGCACAAGGAATCCGGCTGGCGCCGCAGACTGGTCATCAACTTCTCGGCCGGAGCGCTCTCCGCCGTCGTCGTGCTGATCTTCGCCATCGTGAAATTCACCGAGGGCGCCTGGCTGGTCGTCATCCTCTTCCCGGTCCTCGTATTCGTGCTGATCAGGCTCAACCGCGAGTACCGGATGGAGGCCGAGGTCCTGGAGAACATCGGCGGTCGCCGGGACGCGGGCATCGCCCCGCGCCAGCCGAACTACAGCCGCCGCGTCGTCCTGATCTTCGTCGACGACGTGGACCTGGCGACGTTCGCCGCCATCAGGTACGCGCGGGGCCTGCGGCCCACCACCCTGCGGGCAGTGCACTTCGTCATCGACAGCGCGCGGGCGGAGAAGCTGCGCGACGACTGGGTGCGGTTCGGCCAGGACATCCCGCTCGAGCTCGTCGACACCCCGGACCGGCGGTTGATGCGCGCTTCCCTCGAACTCGTCAACCGCGAAGCCGCCGCCAAGGGCACGCAGGTGACCGTGGTGCTGCCCCGCCGCTCGTTCTCGCCGCTCATGGGACGCATGCTGCACGACCGCACGGCGGACAAGATCGCCGCGGTCGTCAGCCAGGTCCCGGACTCGGCGGCGACCATCATCCCCTTCGACGTCGAGAGCCGGGTCCACCTGCTGCACGCGAGGGTCCATCAGGCGGCGGATGCCGCCGTGGCCGTCCCCGCCCACGACGGCGAACGAGGCAATGGAGGGTCAACCAGGAACGTGGAGGTGAAAGAAAACGTCGGGGATTCCGGGCCGGCACGTGGGCTCGAGGCTCAGCCACCGCGGGCCGGGGTTGCCTCGATCGGCGACCTGCGCGCGCCCGGCAAGGCGACCGTCGAAGGGCGGGTGCGCGCCGTCGAGATCAGGCCGGTGGAACGCAACTGCGTGTTCGAGTGCACTGTGAGCGACGGGACCGGCGCGTTGACGGCCATGTTCTACGGCCGGACGCACATTCCCGGGCTGGAGCCGGGCGCGCGCGTGCGATTGGACGGGAAGGTGTCCATCCGCGACGGCGGCCCGGCCATGATCAACCCGGCCTACGAACTGCTGCCGAAGGACGGTGCGGGCGATGCCGAATGAGCCGGCCGCTACCCCTGCTCGCCCGGGATGATCAGCTCATAAGCGGGGTTGATCATCACCGGCTGGCCGTTGCGGATGCCGGCCGGACCCTGCAGCCGGACGTGGGCGCCGCAGATGAGGGCGGGGATGTGGGACCGGCCGTAGAACAGCGCGGTGAGGGTTCCGGTGGCGTCGTTGACCTCCACGGCGAGCACCGAGTTGCGCTCGACCGGGCGGATCTCGACCACGCGGACCTTGCCCTCGACGGTGACCTTGCCCGGCGCGATGACGGCCGCGATCGGCGAGACCGGCCGGGCCGCGACGGACACGCCATGCCGCGGAGCGGGCGCGGGCTTCGCACCCTGGCCGGCGACCTGATTGTGCTGTTTCGCGACCTCAGCCTCCACGGCGAGGGTCCGTGTGTCGATGCCGGCCGGCTCGGCCGTCTGCGGGGCACCGGTGTCCGATGGGACACGGCCCGGGGTCCCCGCCGCCGCGGACTTCGCGGCCTTCGCGGTGGTCTGACGCTCCTGCAGCACTCGGACACGGCTGGGCACGTCGTACGGCACGATCGTGGCGGCCGAGCGGGGGATGCGGCTGATGGCGGCGGCGATCTTGTCGGCGGTGCGGTCGTGCAGCAGCCGGCCGAGCAGCGGCGAGTAGCTCCGGCGCGGCAGGATCACCGTGACGTGCGTGCCCGGGTCCTGCACTTCCCGCTCGACCAGGTCGGTCGCGGCCCGCGTGAGGCGCCGGTCCGGGCAGTCGATGAAGTCGAGGGCAATACCGCGATCGGCCCTCATCCACTTCTCCCGCAGCTTGTCGGCGCGGACGTTGTCGATGGAGAAGTGCACGGCGCGGATCGACTGGGGCCGCAGGCTGCGCGCGTAGCGGAGAGCCGCGAGCGTGGCGAGGTCGAAGCTGTCTACCAGGACGAACACGACCCGGCGGGTGTACTGCGGCGCGGGCGGCGGCTGCTTGCCGGTGACGGCCTCCAGGACCTCGGTCTCGTCCCGGTACTCGGAGTTCAGCTTGATCAGGGCGGGAACGAGGACCGCGAACAGGACGAGGACCACCCAGGCACCCTCGGTGAACTTCACGACGGCGAAGATGATAACGACAATGGCGGTCAGCACGCCGGCGCTGAAGTTGATGATGAACTTGGGCCGCCAGCCTGACTCTCTGCGCGTGTAGTGATATTTCGCCATACCGAACCCGGCCATCGTGAACGCGGTGAACACGCCGATCGCGTAGAGCGGGACCAGGCTGTTGACGTCCGCGTTCTTGACGATGATCAGGGCGAGCGACGTGACCGCCAGCACGATGATGGCGTTCGAGAACACCAGACGATGGCCACGCTTGAGCAGCCACCGCGGCAGGAATGAGTCGCCGGCGACATAACTGGTCAGGAACGGGAAGCCGTTGAAGCTCGTGTTGCCGCCCGTGTACAGGATCAGCATGGTCGCGAGTTGCACGAGCAGGAACAGGGCCTGGCCCGGGAACGACTGGCCGAAGACGATCTTCGCTTCCTGTGAGAGGACTGTCGGGTAGCCGCTGATGTACGGCGTGGCGTGCGTGGCGTGCGCCAGCCAGGAGATGCCAGCCACGAGGGCACCGAGGATGGCGCCTTCGGTGACGAGCACCTTGCGCGCGTTGCGCCCCTCCGGCGGGTGGAATGCGCCGACCGCGTCGGAGACGGCCTCGATGCCGGTGAGTGAGGCGCCGCCGTTGGCGAACGCGCGCAGCAGCGTGAAGATCATCACGAAGCTCAGGATGCCTTCGGTGCTTGAGCCGAGCACGTACGTGCCGTGCAGCGTGGTCGGGTCGTAGACCGGAAGGTGGCCGAAGGCCTCCCTGATCAGCCCGACGACGATCATCAAGATGACCGACCCAGCGAACAGGTACGTGGGCACGGCGAAGGACTTGCCCGCCTCCTTGAGGCCGCGCAGGTTTCCCCAGCACATCAGCAAGATGACGCCGACGCAGATCTCGAGCTTGTAAGGGCCGACCGCGGGGAAGGCGGACGCCACCGCGGCGGTTCCCGCCGCGATCTGCACGGCCACGGTGACCACGTAGTCGATCAGCAGCGCCACCGCGCAGACCTGCGCGATCCTGGGGCCGAGGTTCTCCCGCGCCACCACGTAGGACCCGCCCGGCCTGATGTAGACCATGACGATCTCGCGGTAGGACAGCACCACGAGAACCATGACGAACAGGACCACCAGCGTCAGGGGCAGGATCAGCGTGAACGCCGCCAGTCCAACCATTGGCACGAGCGCGATCAGGATTTCCTCAGTGCCGTAAGCGGACGACGAGATCCCGTCCGGTGACAGCACGCCGAGCGCGAGGGGCTTGGACAGCCGCTGTTCGCCGAGTTGCTCATTGACCAGCGGAGGGCCCAGCAACCGTCGTTTGGCCGTGTACCAGAAGCCTTCTGGCTGGCTGCTGCCCTGGTCCGGCAGGGCTGCGGGGGTGGCCATGGCCGCTATCAGTGCCCTTTCATCGTGAATCATGTCTAGTGAGCTCCGGCTGCCCGAAACTGCCCGCTTAGTGGCGAACACCCTAAATGCCCGCCTGAAGCCGATATATCGTATGCGACTCGTTAGCCTCGCGTATGCAGTTCGAGTGTAAGAGGGACCCGGGATGGGATACCCATCGGTGCGGCGTTCATCCGCCTGGGGCGCCAGTGAACCAAGAGTGTTCACGGTCACAGTCAGATCATGATTTGTCCTCATTTCCGCGCGTCGCGATCTGCGAAACGGGGAACTAACCCCGGATCAGGAATGAGATGTCTTGTGGTACATGATTGGCGCCATCGTCTTGTCCTGGGTGATCGCGTTCATCCCCTCCGGGATCCTGTCCGAGATGGGCCGGGAGCTCCCGCTGACGATCATGGTGGTGTCCCGGCGCACCTGTGGGTGGACCGGATCGGCCGCCCTCTCCGCGTTGTTCGCCATGGACTTCCTGGCCCTCTTCAACAGCGTCAGCAAGGCGCGCCGCTGGGAGCAGCCGGTCGCCACGGTCGTGTTCGGCCTGCTCGGCACCGTCCTGGCACTGGTCGGGATCTTGAATCACGCCGAGACATTCGTGACCGACGTCGGTGACGTGGTCGCCCCGTTCACCTTCATCCTGATCGTCGACTGGTTGTGGGCGCTGCGCGACAAGACGAACGTGGCGACCTACTTCGCCCGGCCGTCAACGTTCTCCGGGCAATGGCGCTGGACGGCGATGATCTGCGCGGGCATCGGCTTCGCGATCAGCTTCTGGGGCAACGACTTCCTGCCCGGCTTCGCCTGCAACGACCTGCCGCTGCCCATGGTCGGCGGTGTGATCGCCGCCGCCCCGTACGCGCTGACGCTGAGTTTCGCGAAGCCGCCGCTGCCGGTGACCGACACGCCGGCCGCGGAGGCCGCTACCGGGATCATTGGCCAGGGAGCCTGAATCACCGGCCAGCACGCTCTCCGCGTGTGAAATTCCCTAGGAAGTTGGGCCATACTGTGTGAAAGCTCTCGCCGGTGGTGGGGTCCGGCAGCTTTCTTGGAGGGGCAAGCACCCGCGCCGACGATCACGGCCCGGGTGGCGCCTTGGTGATTTGACCGCCGTGCTTGGCGTGAACCGTGCTCGGCGTGGACCGTGCTTGTTGAGAGAGGACTTAAGAAGATGAACCTGATGGCCGCTCGCCGGACGTTGCTGACGGGGGCCGCCCTCGCGGTTGCCGGGGTTCTCATCGTTGGATGCAGCTCGCAAGACTCAAGCTCGTCGGCTTCCGCCCAAGCCGCGTCCGCGCCGTCGGCGTCGGTGTCGGCGTCGGTGTCGGCGGCGGCGTCCGTGTCGGCGCAGTCCCCGACGGCATCGCCCGAGGCCGCGGCGACATCATCCACCGCTGCGCCGTCCACCAGCTTCAAGCTCGTGCCCATGCAGACGGCTACCGGCGGCGAGTTCGTCTCGCCGTCGGGCAACATCAGCTGCGAGGTCAGCCTGAGCAAGGTCTATTGCCAGACAGGCACACCCGCCCAGTCGGTGACCATGACCGGCCTCGACGGCACGTACAAGACGTGCACAGGCCAGGAATGCCTAGGGAACACGGGGGACCCCACGCCCACCCTCGCCTACGGAACGAAGACAGGCGTTGGCCCGTACCTCTGCGAATCGGCCACCGCTGGCGTCACCTGCACCACCGCAAACGGCGATGGCTTTCTGATTTCCCGCTCCGGCGTCACATCCGTATCGGGCTGACCGCTGCGGGGATACCGGGACGCTAACTGAGACTAGAACGGAAGAAGGCCAGCCCGCATATGGGCTGGCCTTCGGCGTTCGCGATGGTAGCTGCTGGCGGAGGACGGGGGATTCGAACCCCCGAGGGCTTGCACCCAACACGCTTTCCAAGCGTGCGCCCTAGGCCACTAGGCGAGTCCTCCGCCGGGTAGCTTACCGGAACGAAGCACGCGCTCGGAACGACTGGACCAGAACACCTGCCAAGGGAACGCTTTACCTCAGGATCTTGACCGGAAGTTGGCCTGATGGGCGCGACCAGTGCTGAGCATCACTAGACTTACCCACAGCCCCCCGTGCGGCGTTTACCTCGCCAACCCCCCCAGGGCCGGAAGGCAGCAAGGGTACGCGGGCTCTGACGGGTGCGCGGGGGGTCCCTTCTTATCTTCAGGCGACAGCAGGTGCTCCGGCCGGCGAGGATGAGGTCATGGCGGAAGACACTAAATCGAGCGGTGGCCTGGCTCTTTACCGGAAGTACCGCCCCGCCACCTTCGCCGAAGTCCGCGGCCAGGAGCATGTCACCGAACCGCTCCGGCAGGCGCTGCGCAGCGGGCGCATCAACCATGCCTATCTCTTCAGCGGCCCGCGCGGCTGCGGGAAGACGTCGTCGGCGCGAATCCTGGCCCGGTCCCTGAACTGTGTCGAGGGGCCCACTCCGGATCCGTGCGGCGTATGTGAGTCCTGCATCGCCCTCGCGCCCTCAGGTCCCGGCAGCATCGACGTGATCGAGATCGACGCGGCCTCGCATGGTGGTGTCGACGATGCCCGCGATCTTCGCGAGCGCGCGTTCTATGCCCCGGTTTCGGGCCGCTACAAGATCTACATCATCGACGAGGCGCACATGGTGACCTCGCAGGGCTTCAACGCCCTGCTGAAGCTCGTCGAGGAACCGCCGTCGCACCTGAAGTTCATCTTCGCGACGACCGAGCCGGACAAGGTCATCGCGACCATCAGGTCGCGGACGCACCACTACCCGTTCCGCCTGATGCCGCCGTCGGTGATGAGCGGGCTGCTGACCGACATCCTGAACGACGAGGGCGTGCCCTTCGAGCCCCCCGTCATCCCGCTCGTGGTCCAGGCGGGCGCCGGGTCGGCGCGTGACTCGCTGTCCATCCTCGACCAGCTCCTGGCGGGCTCGGACGAGAACGGCATCCGGTACGACCGCGCGGTCGCACTGCTCGGCTACACCGACGCGAGCCTGCTCGACGAGATCGTCAGCGCCTTCGCGGCGGGGGACGGCGCGGGCGTGTTCCGGGTCGTCAACAAGGTGATCGAGGGCGGTCACGAGCCGCGCCGGTTCGCCGCCGACATGCTGGACAGGCTCCGCGACCTGATCGTGCTCGCCTCGGTGCCCGACGCCATCTCGACCGGCCTGCTGAACGTGCCGCCGGATCGCGCGGACACGCTGACCGAGCAGGCGGCCTGGGGACCCGCGCAACTGACCCGTGCCGCCGACATCGTCAGCAACGGCCTGGACCAGATGCGCGGCGCGACCTCGCCCCGCCTGCTGCTCGAGCTCATGTGCGCACAGGTTCTGCTGCCCGCCGCGGCCACCGACGAACGCTCGGTCCTCGCCCGGCTCGAGCGCCTGGAAACCGGTTATCCCGCACGAGCGCAGGTTTCTCCGCAGGTGCCGCCCCCTGTCCACCAGGCTCCCACGGCCGTCCCCGCGCCTGCCGCGCCGTCCGCGCCGACGGCCCCGGCTCCGGCTCCGGCTCCGCAAGCAGCACCGGTCCCAGCTTCGCAGGCCGCACCGGTCCCGATGGCCTCAGTGCCAGACGCCGACGATTCCCCCGCGAGCCACCGGGGCGCGTCGCCGTCCGGAGCGAGGAGCGAAGCGCGAGCGACGAGCGTGGCGGAACGGCGGGAGGACGGTGCCCCCCAGCGCCCCGGCGGCGAGCGGGGAGTAACAGCCGACAGCCTGCGGCAGGACTGGCACAGCGTGCTGGAGATGATCAAGACCAAGCGTCGCGTCGCGTGGATGATGCTGCAGAACGCCAGCGTCGTCTCCGTTGAGGAGAACGTCCTGATGCTGCGCTTCCCCCGTCAGGGCGACGTCAAGGGGTTCACCAGCGGCCAGTACGACGAGATGCTCAAGCAGGCGCTGCACGCTCGGTACGGGGTGAACCTCGTGGTTCGCGCGATTTCCGGCCCGGACACCGGCCCCGGCGGTCCCGTGGCCCGTGGTCCGGCGCCCGCTCCCGCCGCCCCGCAGTCATCGCCTGCGTCGCCTGCCCCCGCTGCTCCGTCCGGCCCCGGTCCGGATTCGCATGCCGGCAACGGTTCCGGTCCGGGCTACGGTCAGGGCGCTGGTTCCAGCGCCCCTGCACCTCCGGAGTCGGCGGCGCCCTTCGACGTGCCTGAGCCAGCTCCCGTCCCGGGTCCGGCGGCGGTGTCGGCCTCGGTGCCAGCGGCGCAACCGCCCGTGGCGCAGGCGGTGTCTTCCGCGTCGCGACCGGATGATGTCCCGTTTCCGTCCGATGACGACTTCGACCCCGACGCCGAAGAAAATGTCTCCGCTCCCATCTCCGCCGAGCTCACGGGAATGGCCCTCGTCCAGCGTGAACTAGGCGGCGAGATCATCGCCGAATACGAGGACTAGACATCCCGGCGTGACCGGCCGGTCCCGCTCGCCCGGGACTCGAAGCGGAGACGAGAACTACGGCGCGGCTGGGCGTATAGGCTCTCCAGTAATAAGGAGGGTGGACGTGGAACCTGGCGGTTTGGACTTCCAGCAGATTCTGCAGGCTGCGCAGCAGGTGCAGGCGCAGCTTGTGAATGCTCAGCAGACGCTCGCGGACAGCGAGGTAACGGGGACAGCGGGCGGCGGTGCCGTCCAGGCGGTCGTTAACGGGCAGGGTGAACTGGTCGACCTGACCATTTCCCCGAGCGTCGTGGACCCGTCGGACCCGGCGGAGACGGCGACGACTATCGCGGACTTGGTGCTCGCGGCCGTACGGGACGCGGGCCGTGAGGCGGCCGAGCTTCAGCAGCGCAGCCTGGGCGCGGTGACTGGCGCGGTGCCCGGACTCGACTTGTCCGCGCTCGGCCTCGGCGGCCCGGCGGTACCGGGCAGCCTGGCTGACGTGGACGACGATGAGGACGAGGACGACGATTACGAGGACGACGACGAAGACGATCCCGAGGTCTGACGGTCGCACATGTACGAAGGCGTCATCCAGCACCTGATCGACGAGCTAGGGCGGTTGCCCGGCGTCGGCCCGAAGGGCGCGCAGCGGATCGCGTTCTACCTGCTCGCCGCCGACCCTGACGACGTCAGGTCGCTGGCTGCTGCGCTGCTTGAGATGACCGAGCGGGTACGGTTCTGCAAGACCTGCGGCAACGTGGCGGAAGCGGACGAGTGCCGCATCTGCCTGGACACCCGGCGCGATCCGACCGTCATCTGCGTGGTCGAGGAGCCCAAGGACGTGGCGGCCGTGGAGAAGATCCGCGAGTTCCGCGGCCGCTACCACGTCCTGGGCGGGGCGATCAGTCCGATCGACGGGATCGGGCCGGACGAACTGCGCGTCAAGGAACTGATGTCCAGGCTGTCCGACGGCACGGTCACCGAGCTCATCCTGGCCACCAACCCGAATCTCGAGGGCGAGGCGACCGCGACTTACCTGGCCCGGCTGGTCAAGCCCATGGGCCTGAAGGTCACGCGCCCGGCCAGCGGGCTGCCGGTCGGCGGCGACCTCGAGTACGCGGACGAGGTGACGCTCGGCCGCGCCTTCGAGGGCCGCCGGACTCTCGACGTGTGACGGGTGTGAAGTTCGTAACCTCCGCGTGATAAAGACTTGGGCGACGCCCCGCCACCCGGATACACTCAAGCGCGTTTGCGAAGCAGCTAAACCGGGAGGAGCGGCGCGGACCGGTGGCCCTTGTCGTGCAGAAATACGGTGGTTCGTCAGTAGCCGACGCGGAGGCCATCCGGCGCGTAGCCAAACGCATCGTCGCCACCCGCAAGGCCGGCGACCAGGTCGTCGTGGTGGTGTCGGCGATGGGTGACACCACCGACGAGCTGATTGACCTCGCGAACCAGGTGAGTCCCGCTCCGCCGCCCCGTGAGCTGGACATGCTGCTCACCGCGGGCGAGCGGATCTCTATGGCGGTGCTGGCGATGGCGATCGCGAGCCTGGGCATGGAGGCCCGTTCCTTCACCGGTTCGCAGGCCGGCGTGATCACCGACGAGACGCACGGCTGGGCACTGATCATTGACGTGACGCCGGGCCGGATCACCAGCGCCCTCGCCGAGGGCGCGATCCCGATCGTGGCCGGGTTTCAGGGAGTTTCGCAGACCACCAAGAACATCACCACGCTCGGCCGCGGCGGGTCCGACACCACGGCGGTGGCGCTCGCCGCCGCGATCGGCGCGGACGCCTGCGAGATCTACACCGACGTGGACGGCGTGTTCACCGCGGACCCGCGGATCGTCAAGGGCGCTCATCGGCTGCCCACGATCAGCTATGAGGAAATGCTGGAGATGGCCGCGAACGGCGCGAAGGTGCTGATGCCCCGCTGCGTCGAGTACGCGCGGCGGTACGGGGTACCGATCCACGTAAGGTCCTCGTTCAGTGACAAGGTCGGGACATGGGTGAACAGGCACGTATCTGACGAGGCGGAGGAGTCCGGCATGGAGCAGGCCATTATTTCCGGGGTCGCGCACGACCGGAGCCAGGCGAAGATCACGGCGGTCGGCGTGCCGGACAAGGTGGGCGAGGCGGCGCGGATCTTCGGGATCATCGCCGAAGCCGGCATCAACATCGACATGATCGTGCAGAACGTGTCGGCGATCGCCACCGGCCGGACCGACATTTCGTTCACGCTCCCGGCGAGCGAGGGTCACAAGGCGCTGGACGTCCTACGCGCCGCCCAGGCGGCGGTCGGGTTCCAGGACGTGCTCTACGAAGACCGTATCGGGAAGGTGTCGCTGATCGGCGCCGGCATGCGGTCGCACCCGGGCGTGACGGCGAAGTTCTTCGGTGCGCTCGCCGAGGCCGGGGTCAACATCCAGATGATTTCCACCTCCGAGATCCGGATCTCGGTCGTGGTGAGCCAAAGCGACATCGACATCGCCGTGAACGCCACCCACAAGGCGTTCGACCTGGAGGCGGACGAGGTCGAGGCCGTCGTGTACGGGGGGACTGGCCGATGAACCGTCCGACTCTGGCCGTCGTCGGCGCCACCGGCGCGGTCGGCACTGTCATGCTCGACCTGCTTTCCACTCGCGAGGACGTGTGGGGGGAGATCCGGCTCATCGCCTCGGCGCGCTCGGCCGGGCGGCGCCTGACTGTCCGCGGTAAGGAAGTCGAGGTCGTCGCGCTGTCGGAGGAAGCCTTCGACGGCGTGGACGTCGCGATGTTCGATGTGCCGGACGAGGTCTCCGCCGCGTGGGTGCCGGTCGCCGCTGCCCGCGGCGTGGTCGCGGTGGACAACTCCGGCGCGTTCCGCATGGACCCGGAAGTGCCGCTCGTCGTCCCCGAGGTCAACCCGCACGACGCGCTGAACCGGCCCAAGGGGGTCATCGCCAACCCGAACTGCACCACACTGTCGCTGATCGTGGCGGTCGGTGCGCTGCACAGGGCGTTCGGACTGGAAGAGATGATCGTCGCCTCCTACCAGGCGGCGTCGGGCGCGGGCCAGGCGGGCATCGACACGCTTTACTCGCAGCTGGACAAGGTGTCCGGGACCAGGAACCTCGGTCAGCGCGCCGGTGACCTGCGCGGGGTCGTCGGCGACCTCGGGCCGTTCCCCGCCCCGCTGGCGATGAACGTGGTGCCGTGGGCCGGCTCCCTGAAGGACGAGGGCTGGACCTCCGAGGAACTGAAGATCCGCAATGAATCGCGTAAGATCCTCGGCCTGCCCTCACTCCGGGTCAACGCCACGTGCGTCCGTGTGCCGGTCCTGACCACGCACTCGGTCGCGGTGCACGCTCGGTTCGCGGAGCACGTGGGCCGCGCAGCGGCGTGGGACGCTCTGCGGGCCGCGCCCGGCGTGGTGGTCTGCGACGAGCCCGAGCGCGGGGACTTCCCGACGCCGGCGGATGTCGTCGGCACCGATCCGACCTGGGTCGGCCGGGTGCGCGAATCCCTCGATGACCCGAACTCGATCGACTTCTTCGTCTGCGGCGACAACCTGCGCAAGGGCGCCGCGCTCAACACCGCGCAGATCGCGGAGCTGGTCGCGACCGAACTGTCCTGACTGCCGCCCCGCTAACGACATCGCCCCGTCCCGGATCGTCCGGGGCGGGGCGCAGTTATGTGGAGCTTAGAGGGGCAGTGTCCGTTTTTTATGAACAAGTTGTTGTGTTCGTCGGATGATTGGTGATTTGCCCGCTGGTGCGCCCATGGTCGCTGTATAAAAGACCCATCTGCTGTGTGGGGGGCCTGTGCGAGGAGGTCTTGACGGGTAACCGCGCAGGGTGCGATGTGGGTGATGATCACCGCGTTCTAGGCGCGGCTACGCGGCAAATGCCACCTGGGCTGGACTATGCCCGGATGATGGCTCGCGGCGGGGCTGAGTATTGCGCATCACAAAACAGTCATAACCCCTTAATATCCAATAAATTTATTGTTTCGTGTCCTAACGGTTATCCGCGCTGCTACAGTCTGATAACCGGACTGGCGATTGAGCCGACGCGTTAGATGGCGGGCACGCGCCGGAGCCCCGTACTACGACCTTTTGCGCGCGACACCTGACGAGGAGGTATACCTGTGGCTACGACTCGCAGCCGTCCCCGCGGCCGTGAGACCGCCCGCCCGAATACGGGCGGACCGGTGGCTGAGCACCTGCCGAAGATCTACGGCGTCGCCATCGTCGGCGTGATCGTCATCGTGGCGTTCCTGGCGCTGACAAGCGTCGGCCACGTCGTCGACCTTGCCGTTCAGCACTTCATGCTCTTCTACGCCGGCGTCTTCGCGCTCATCGCACTGTGCGCGTCCGTCGGGGCGGGCCTGATCTCCACCGACCGGATGTTCCTCCACCCGGGCCACCGGGTGATGATGCAGTCGATTCACCGCGCCGTCTCCTTCGGCGCGCTGGTGTTCCTGATCATCCACATCGTGACGGAGATCCTGGCCCAGCGTATTCACGTGATCGACGCCTTCATCCCGTTCCTCGTGCCGTTCAAGACCTTTTACATCGGCTTGGGGACGATCTCCTCGGATCTCATCATCCTCATCGTGATAACGGGCGTACTCCGCAAGCGGTTCACGTCCAACGGAAAGAATGTGTGGCGCTGGCGCGCGATCCATTACACGGCGTACCTCTCCTTTGTCTTCGGCGTATGGCACGGCCTGCTGGGCGGCCGCGCCGGCAAGCCGTACGTGGACTGGAGTTACGGCTTCGTCGTCGCGTTCGTCGCTCTTGGGCTCGCCGTCCGCATCCTCGCCAATTCGCTGCGCCCGAAGGAGACCCTGTCCTCGGCTCCGGTCGCCGAGTCGGCCAGTTCGGGATCCGCGCCGGTGCGCGCGGCCACCATGTACGCCCAACTCGGCGCCGCCCGCGCGACGGGACCCCTCAGCATGAGCATGTCCGGTGCCGCCGTGGGCCTGCTGCCCGGCGGCGCCCGCTCCGGCCCGATGCCGGCCATGGCCGCGCTGCCGGCCGCCGCGCTGCCGAGCGCGTCCGGCTACCCGCAGGCGACCGTGGTGCAGGGCTCCGCGCAGACCCTCGCCGCGCCCATCTACGAGCCTGGTTACGATGGCCCGCCCCGCTACGCGGGTACGCCGCGGAACAGCGGTCCCATGCCGCGGGTGCCGGGCGGGCCAAGCGGCCCTCAGCGGCGTCCGGCCACCGGCCCGATGCCCGGCGCGCCCAGCGGTCCCATGCCCAGAGTCCAAACCGGCCCGATGCCCCGCGCCACCACCGGTCCGCTGCCGAGGGCGGCCGGCGGCCCGGTGCCGCGCGTGCCCTCCGGTCCGATGCCGCAGGCGCCGGGCGCGCCCAGCGGCCCCCGGCAGCGTCCGATGACCGGCCCGATGCCGGCGACCACGGGCTCTATGCCGCGGGTGCCGGGCGGCCCGGGTGGCCCGAGCGGTCCCCAGCGGCGTCCGGCGACCGGTCCGATGCCGCGTGGCGCGACCGGTCCGATGCCCCGTGCGGCGACTGGGCCGACGCCCCGCATGCCGACCGGCCCGATGCCGCGCGTGCCGGGTGATCCCGGCCGGGGTGGTCCCCGCTACGGCGGCCAGCAGTTCACCGGGCAGGGTTACGACGGCCCGCAGTATGGAGGTCCCGGCTACGGCGGCCCCAGCTACGACGGTCCTGGCTACAGCAGCCCCGAGTATGGCCAGCCGTACGACGGTCCCCAGTACGACGTCCCGCGGGCGGGTGGCGCCGGCGGGCAGGTCCCGTGGGACGACGGATTCCCCGAAACCGACCCCAACCTGAAGTACCGGGCACCTGGCCCGGGCATGCCCGGCTACCGGGTGCCTGGTGACTGGTACCGCGGGAGTGACGATTGGCGATGAACCCGACTTCCCCGGAAGAACTCGACGTCCCGACGATCATGCGGATCGGGGCCGCCCGGATGACGGCTGGCCTCGACCGCATGACCCGCCTGGACCTGACCGCGCACAACGAGATCTTCGGTCCGCTGCCGCGCATGTCGGCGGACGACATTGTCGCGATGTGCGAGCAGGTCGACCTGCGCGGCCAGGGCGGCGCCGGCTTCCCGTTCGCGCGGAAGCTCCAGGCGGTCATGGACACGTCCAAGAAGACCGGCCAGCCCACGATCGTGGTGGTGAACTGCACCGAGGGCGAGCCCGGATCCTTCAAGGACAAGATGCTGATGATCAGGTCGCCGTACCTGATCCTGAGCGGCGCGGCCCTCATCGCCGAGGCGCTCGAGGCCGAGGAAATCATCGTCGGGGTCACTGGTAACGAGCTGGCGAACCAGTCGATCGAGGCGGCCATCGCCGCCGAGCCGGGGCTGCGGAAGATGGTGCGCGTGGTCCAGGCACCGGAGAAGTTCATCTCCGGCGAGTCGGGCGCGCTGATCCGCGGCATCAACGGCAAGAAGCACGTTCCGCCGGGCCGCAAGCAGCTCGCGGCGGAGAAGGGCGTGGACGACCTGCCCACGCTGCTGTCGAACGCGTCCACGTTCGCGCAGATCTCGGTGCTCGCCCTGCTCGGCCCGGCCCGGTACGCCTCCGTGGGCGTGCCGGAGGAGCCGGGCACCGTGCTAATGTCCGTCAGCGGCTCGGCCAAGTACCCGGCCGTCGTGGAATGCCCCACCGGTGTGCCGCTGGGCGCCATCTTGGACATCTGCCAGGCGCCCGCGGGCGACGGCGTCCTCATCGGCGGCTACCACGGCATGTGGCTGGGCGCGGAGGCCGCCTATCAGGTCCCGGTGGGCCGCGAGGGCCTCGCCGCGGCCGGCGGCACGTTCGGGTCGGGGATCGTGCTCCCGCTCGGCGACGGCACGTGCCCGCTCGGTGAGGTCTCGCGGATCGCGAGCTACCTGGCGGGTGAATCCTCGGGCCAGTGCGGCCCGTGCAAGCTCGGTCTTCCCTCTGTCGCGCGGGCGATGCAGGCCATCGTCGACGGGGCCGGAGGAGTGGAGGCGCTCGACGTGGTTCGCCGGAGCGCCGCGACCGCGAACAAGCGAGGCGCGTGCTCGCATCCGGATGGCACGGTACGTTTCGTGCTGTCGGCGCTTGAGGTGTTTACCGAGGACCTGGCGGCGCACATCTTCCATGGCTCGTGCGGTCGTCCGGTGCGCGGCGTCCTGCCGCTGCCGGCCGGTCCGGAGACGGAGGACGACAAGCAGCTCGTGGTCGACTGGGTGCGCTGCGAGGGGCACGGCCTGTGCGCGCACCTCGTGCCCGAACTCATACACCTGGATAGTTCCGGCTTCCCGGTGATCATGAACATCCCGGTGCCGCCGTGGCTGGAGAAGGACGCGCAGCAGGCCGTCGAGATGTGCCCCGCGCTCGCCCTCCGTCTCGCCAGCGACCCGCGGAAGAAGGGCGGCCGCGGCGGTAAGGACGGCGGTTCAGTCGCCACGCCCATCCCGGCCCCCGCACTGCGTACAGGCCTGCTCGGCGGGGGTAACCGGGGCCGCATGCGGTCGATCACAGCGGGGTAGCGGGATCATCGCGAGATCGCGGTCGAACTGGGCGAACGCCTCGCGGAGTATTGCCTCGAGGGACGGGTCGGGGCGCGGCCGGAGGTAACCCGTCAGCGCCGTGATCGTCCGGGCGAAGGAAGAACTGCGCAATCGAAGTGCCAGCAATCGCATGCCTCCTCCCGTCTCCCATAGAAGGACGCATGATCGTTTACCTGGGTGTACGCATCAGGACGACTTTTTGCCCGGGACCGGCCGGTGCCGTCGTCGGCCGGTATGGGGCCTTTCGCGTGGATTGCCGATGCCATCGAGGAAACGTGCTCCCAGCAGCACGTCGCGACTGTGTGTCAGGTCATCACGTCACCGTATCGGCCCGATTCTGCCACCCGCTTCCTCGTCGCGTAATCCGATCGCCTCGCTTACGCGTCAAACGGGCGTCCCCTACGGAGGTGACATCCATGACCGCGGGGTCCCGGCATTACGATGCCAGCCAGCGCCAGCAGAAATTGATTGAAGCGACGAAGAAGTTCTTCGCGGCCGGATGGATGTATGCCATACCGGTTATCGCCGTACTTTGGACTATTGCCATCTTCATATATTCGATGCAGCTTCCGAGCGCGGTTAAGTGGACCACATTTGTGACGGCTGTCCTAATAGGAAGTTGCTCTTTCCTCATCGGCGGCCTCGTCGGGTTCTTGTTCGGGATCCCGCGGGCGGTAACGAGTTCGGCTAAGCCCGCGGGGGATTCTCGGTATCAGGCAAACACCAACCTGGAGCAGGTTTCCGACTGGGTGACGAAGATAATAGTCGGCGTCGGCCTAGTGCAGATCGGCCGGGTTATACCCGGTCTGGCCCGGCTCGCCCAGAGTATGAAGACGCCACTCGGCGGGCAGCCGTCGAGTGCGGCTTTCGGCCTGGCGCTAACGATGGCCAATGTCTTGCTCGGTTTTTTCCTCTTCTACCTGTGGAGCCGTTCGCTGCTCAGGAAGGAACTGGAGGAAGAAGACCGCGAACGCCCTAGCGCAAAGGTCCCGTTATCCTCAGCCGGGCGAAAGCAAACCGCCGGTCATCGGATATCCGATGACCGGCGGTCTTGACGGTCGGGGTGACTGGATTTGAACCAGCGGCCTCTTCGTCCCGAACGAAGCGCGCTGCCAAGCTGCGCTACACCCCGGAGCCCGTCGACACTGCCGACGAACGAACCTCCGCTAGTCTAGCGGATGCGCGGACCAGTTGCGCACACGTTTCTCAGGCAGCAGAGCTACCGGCTACCCGGCACCAGGGTGAGCAGGGTGGCCTCCGGACGACAGCCGAACCGGGCGGGCGCCCACGGCGATGTGCCGAGACCGGCGGATACGTGCAGCCACGCGGTCCGGCCGTGATCGGCGGACATCTGCGGGTGCAGGCTCAGCCCCTTTACCCTGGCACGATCGATCCCGCAATTGGTCACGAGGGCGCCATAGCCCGGCACGCAGAGCTGACCGCCGTGCGTGTGCCCGGCGAAGACGATGTCGTACCCGTCCGCGGTGAACTGGTCCAGCACCGTCGGCTCGGGGGAGTGCAGGACGCCGATCCGCAGGTCCGCCGACCGGTCGGCCTCGCCCGCGATCAGGTCGTACCGGTCCCGGTCCGCGTGCGGATCGTCGACGCCCGCGAACGCGATGTCAAGGTCACCGGCCTTGAGCCGTCCGCGGTGGTTGTTGAGGTCCAGCCAGCCCGCGGCGCTCAGCCCGTCGCCCAGTTCCTTCGTGGGCAGGTCGGGCTGGCGGTAGTCGTGGTCGCCGGCGCTGGTGCGCCACAGGTAGCGCGCCGGGTTCTTCGGCTTGGGGGCCCACAGGTCGTTGGAGCCGTACACGAATACCCCGGGACGTTCAAGCAATGGCCCGAAGGTCTCCAGAACGTACGGAACGGATCGTGTCGACGCCATTGAGTCCCCTGTGTTCACCACCAGGTCGGGCTCGAGGGCCGCCAGGGACCTGACGAAGGACATGAGCTTGTGGCGGCCGGGAGTGAGGTGCAGGTCCGAGACATGCAGCACCCGCAAAGGAGTGGCGCCCGGGGACAGCACCGGCACTTCAACCTGGCGGAGGGCAAACCAGTTGCGCTCGATGACCGAGGCATAGCCGATCGCTGCCGCGCCGCCGACGGCCGCTAGGGAGACGAAAGTACGAGCTCGCACGTCACCCATGGTAGCTGTGAAGCTCCGCCGTTAAACCACTCGGCACTGGGTGGGGGAAGTCGGGCAGGATAGAGACGTGAACGAACTCAAGGAACGGATTCGCGCTGACCTGAACGACGCTATGCGCTCGCGGGACCAGGTGCGGCTGCGCGCGCTGCGGATGGCTCTCACCTCGATCACCAACGAGGAAGTGTCCGGGCACAGCTCCAGGGAGCTTTCGGACGACGAGATCGTCAAGGTCCTCACCCGCGAGGCGAAAAAGCGCCGGGAGGCCGCCGAGGCGTTCGAGTCGGCGGGCCGCGCCGAAAAGGCGGCCGACGAGCGGGCGGAAGGCGAAGTGCTGGCGGGATACCTGCCCGCGCAGCTGGACGATGCTGAGATCAGCAAGCTCGTGACGGCGGCGATCGCCGAGACGGGTGCCGAGGGAATGCCCGCGATGGGCAAGGTTATGAAGACCCTGACGCCGCAGGTAGCCGGCCGCGCCGACGGCTCGCGCGTCGCCGCCGAAGTCCGCCGCCAGCTGGCGGGCTAACCGGATCGGTGCCGTGCACCGAATTTCCCGGCAAAGCGCGATAAATGCCAATGTGCCCCGTCCTCGATGGGGGAATCGATGTTTCTGCGACCGGAAATTCATCGGGCCTGATGCGCTTGGCTTCAGCGTGGGTACGTATCCGGTGTCATGACATCCGACCTGTGCTCGGGTGCCGGGATACGTATACGGCTCGCCATCGGGGCGGCCGGAAACGGGGGTTCAGTGAGCGGTAAATTCGTACTGAAAAAGGGTGAGAGTGGTAAATTTCACTTCAACCTGCTCGCCGGAAATGGCGAGATTATCGCGACGAGCCAGCACTATGAGAGCAAGGAATCGGCGCTGCACGGAATCAAGTCGGTGCAGAGTAACGCGCCCGACGCCCGCGTCGTGGACGAGACCGAGAGCTAAGCCCGCAACAAGAAGCGGCCGCCGGGAATGCCCGGCGGCCGCTTCTGTTGGCATGACCCATGAAACGCCGAACCGCTCCTCCAACGCAGGGGTGCGACGCGCGGTGCACAGCACGAACGCCCAGTGGCGGGACCAGGACCCAGTGGCCAGGGCGGCTAGTTGCGGATGGGCCCGCCGCCGAGCTTGCCGCCGCCGTCGTTGCCGCCGCCGCCGTTGCCGCCCTTACCTCCGTTGCCGCCCTTACCTCCGTTGCCCGGCTTGGGCGACTTCGGCTGCGTGGGGAGGGACTGGCCGTTGCCCTTGTCCCACAGCGCACTGGACTGCGGAACGGTCCCGAAGGCTCGCGAGTGACCCAGGTTCGCCGAGTCGAACGACGCCCGCCAGGTCGATCCGGGCGCGTTCGCACCAAACATTTCACCGGGATACGTGTAGGCGCCAGTCCAGCTGCGGTAAACGGCCGACTGGCCGCCCATCAGGTCATCGACCGTCGGCGAGATCGGGTTGAACACCGACACGTAGCCGACCAGGTTGGTCGTGTAGCCCGCGAACGCCGCGTACGGAGTTCCGTAGCCGCTCACGGTGCTGGACGCGTTGGAAGTACCCGTCTTGCCCGCCGTCTGGTAGCCGGGGATCGGTCCGAGGCCGGCGCCTGTCGCGCCCTGCCAGGTGAACACGCCCTGGAGGATGTAGTTCACCGCGTTCGCGACGTCGGCGGACAGCACGCGATGGCATCCGGCCGAAGGCACCGGGATCGACTGCCCCGTGTCGTCGGTGACGCGCGAGAGGACGACCGGCTTGCAGTACATTCCGCCGGACGCCACGGTCGCGTACGCCGCCGCCATCGACATCGGCGACACGTTGACGGCGCCGAGGGTGAACGACGGCGTGCTGTCGGCCGAATTCTCCCCTCCGCTGAACAGGGACGCTCCGCTCGAGAACGTCAGGCCGAGGTCGGCGGCCGTGTGCACGACGTTGCAGAGCCCGACCTTCCGCTCAAGCTGGGCGTAGAAGGTGTTGATCGAGTCGGCGGTGCCCGTGTACAGCGTGTAGGTCCCGTGGTCGCCGGTCGACGCGTTGACTACCTGCCAGTCGCCGAACTGCCCGTTGACGACGCCGACGGGCTGTCCCTTGCAGTTCGTGAAGCCGGTCACGGTGGTCGAGTACGGCACTGTTTCCGTGTAGCCGAAGGGGATTCCTTGCTCGAGCGCGGTGATCAGGGTGAACAGCTTGGACGAGGAACCGGTCTGCACGCCGCTGGCGCCGCCGTAGGGCGTGTTGACCGCGTAGTCCACTTCCGTCTGTCCGGAGCCGGTGCCGTAGGGCTTGTCTTCGGCGATGGCCGTGACCTGCCCGCTGCCGGGCGTCATGAGCACCTCGGTGTCGACATTGTGCCCGGGGTTGTAGTAGCCGTCGTTGTTCGGCACTACGTAGTTGACGGCGGTCATGGCCGCGTTCTGGTCCTGCGAGTCAAGCGTCGTGTAGACCTTCAGGCCGCCGGTGGCGAGCAGTCTCGCCCGGTCCTGCGTGGTCTTGCCGAAGGCCGAGTCGAGCAGGATCGTGTGCATCACGTCGTCGCAGAAGAAGCCGTCCTGGCCCACCGTGTCCGCGCTGCAGCCGCTCTGCACGGCGCCCTGGTCCAGCTGGAGCTTCTCGGTCAGTGCCTTCGCCTCAACGCGGGGCCCCAGCACGCTAGTCTGCATCATCCGCGCGAGCACCGTGTTGCGCCGCTCCAGCGACTGCGTCGGGTTCGCGATCGGGTCGTACCGGGACGGGTCCTCCACGATGCCGGCCAGCGTGGCCGACTGGACCAGAGTGAGCTTCGCGGCGGTCGTGTGGAAGTAGGTCTCCGCCGCGGCCTCGATGCCCCAGGCGCCGTTCCCGTAGAAGGCGTCGTTCAGGTACGACGCCAGAATCTCCTGCTTGGTCATGGTGTGCGCGACGTCCACCGCCATGCGCAACTGGTCGATCTTGCGGCTCAGGGTGTCCGCGGTCGCGGCCTGCTCGGCCGCGGCGCTGCCCATGCCCTGCAGGACCAGCACGCCCTTGACGTACTGCTGCTCGATCGTGGAGGCGCCCTGGATCGGCTTGTGCTCCAGGTCATTGACGAGTGCCCGGATGGTGCCCTTGACGTCGAGCGCGCCGCGGGTCCAGTACCGGTCGTCCTCGATCGCCACGATCGCCTTCAGCATGTACGGCGAGATCTGGTTGTAGTCGACAGGCTGCCGGTCGATGCCTGTGTAGGACATCCCCGGTCCGAGGTCCACGCCGTACACATACGTGATGAGGTGCCCGTCACGGTCGAATATCTCCGAACGCTGCGGGAGGCTGGACGCGTCGAGCGGAAGCGTCGTGAATTTGTCCGAGGTGTTCCGCACGAGAATGCCGGTGGACGCCACCACCGGCAGGACCATGGCGGCTACGAGAACGCCGACGAGGCCAGACAGGATGAAGATTCGCCCAACCGCGCTTGTCTTGCTTGCCAACCAGTACACGGATCTAAGGGTACGCGTGCCGTCTTAGTACTACAGCGACTGTCCGGAGACCCATGGCAACATGCTGCCACTTTTGTCACGCTGAGGGTGTGGGCGCAACCGAACGGTGACTAGCCCCATGGGTGTATATAGTCCATCAGGACTATCTCTGAAATGGCCACGGCGGGGTCTTGGCATTCATGCCCCAACTTCCGTAAGTTGCATTGTCACGAAGTGATAACCGTGACCGGGTGGCCGCACACCCATCACGGGATGTAATCCGTCAACGCAGACCGTCCGGGTGCACGCGTGCCCCGGCGATCAAGAGGAGTTGGGCACATGTGGGTTACCGACTGGACCACACGCGCCGCCTGTAAGGGAACCGACCCGGACGAGCTCTTCGTCCAGGGTGCAGCCCAGAACCGCGCCAAGCTCATTTGCCGGGGCTGCCCGGTCCGTACCGAGTGCCTTGCGGACGCGCTCGACAACGGCATCGAGTTCGGCGTCTGGGGCGGAATGACAGAACGCGAGCGGCGCGCGCTTCTCCGCCGTCGTCCCGACGTCACGTCGTGGCGAGAACTGCTCGAGCAGGCTCGTGACCGCTACGAGAACCAGGGCACCGTCGACGAGCTGGTCGCCACCAACTAAGCGACCCCGTCGGGCAAGACCCATGAGGTCGGCCTGGCTGGCAATGACGCCAGCACCCCGGTTAAGCCCGCCGGGTTAAGTTTCAGGGCTTACAGCGAAGCACTCCAGCCCGTCAGGATTCCCGCTCACCAGCGGGCCCCGTGGAGCCGGGTAGCGCGAGCAGCCGTCCGATCTCACGGAGTCCGGCGAGATCGTGCACATCCACTGGCAGGGCAGGCACCTCGGCGACGGGGACGGCAGGATGCGCGGACGTGAACGCCCCCGCTACCCGCTGTTCCCGCTCGCTGAGGCTCATGCGCTCGGCGTGCAGGCGAAGGGCGGCCGCGGCCATGCCCGCCGCCGGTACCAGGGGATCGTTCGGGATGGATTCCAGGGTTTCCGCGGCGGCGAGCGAGCGCGGCGCCGAAAGCGGGACCGTCGGCGGCCGGTGCACGCGGTTCAGGATGAGCCCGGCGAGCGGCATGCGCTCCTCGTCCAGCCGTTCCACGAAGTACGAGGCTTCGCGCAGCGCGTCGGGTTCCGGCGCCGCCACGACGAGGAACGCTGTACCCGGCGCCTGCAGCAGGCGATAGGTCGATTCCGCGCGTTCCCGGAAGCCGCCGAACATCGTGTCGAAGGCGGTCACGAACGTCTGCGCGTCGCGCAGCACCTGCGCGCCGAGAATCTTGGTCAGCGTCCCGGTCACCATGGAGAACCCGGCGTTCAGGACCTTCGTGAACGGGCGGGTCGCCTTGGCCGGCGTGGTCAGGATGCGGATCAGGCGGCCGTCGAGGAACCGCCCGAGGCGCTCCGGCGCGTCGAGGAAGTCAAGCGCCGAACGCGACGGGGGCGTGTCCACGACGATGAGGTCCCACTCGTCGGACCGCCGGAGCTGGCCCAGCTTCTCCATCGCCATGTACTCCTGCGTGCCCGCGAAGCTCGACGACAGGGACTGGTAGAACGGGTTGGCCAGGATCTGCGCCGCCCGCGCGGGATCGGCGTGCGCCTCGACGATCTCGTCGAACGTGCGCTTCATGTCGAGCATCATGGCGTGCAGCGAGCCGCCGGAATCCGGTGATACGCCGTCGACCAGCCGCGGCGTGTTGTCCAGTGCCGTCAGGCCCATGGACTGCGCGAGCCGCCGGGCCGGGTCAACGGTGAGCACGCAGACCTGGCGGCCGCGTTCGGCGGCGCGCAGGCCGATGGCGGCGGCGGTCGTCGTCTTGCCCACGCCGCCGGAGCCGCAGCAGACGATGATGCGGCTGCGGCGGTCGTCGATGATCCGGTCGGTCTCCAGCCACGGATTCCGCTGCGTCATGCCGCCCCCTGTGCGCGAAGTTCGCGGGCCAGCCGGTACAGCGCGGCGAGGTCGACGCCCTCGGCGATGAGCGGCAGTTCGTAGACGGGCTGTCCCGCCGTGTCCAGGTCGGCACGCTCGCCGTCCTGTAGCGCCACGTGGCGGGCGTGCTCAGCGAGCTCCGCCGCGAGCGAGGCCGCGAGCGGCTCGGTCGTGTGCAGCCCGGCCTTGCCGAGCGCGGTCGCCAGCGCGGTCACGTCCACGGGGGCGGTCAGCTGCTCGCGTGACAGCACCGCCTGCCTGGCCATGTTGATCACGATGCCGCCGATGTGCAGGCCTTTGATGCGTCGTAGTTCCGCGATGCCGTCCAGGGTCTCCTGCACGGGCATCTCCTCGAGGGTGGAGACAAAGTGCACGGCGGTCTGCGGTGACTTGATCACATTCGCGACGGTATCGGCATGGCTGCGGATCGGCCCGACCTTCGCCAGCCCCGATACCTCCGCCGAGACGTTGAGGAACCGCCCGATCCGCCCGGTAGGCGGCGCGTCCATCACAACCGCGTCGTACTTGTACTTCCCGCCCGGCGTGGCGCGGCGCCTGGCCGCCTCGGTCGCCTTCCCGGTGACCAGCACGTCCGCCAGCCCGGGCGCGATCGTCGTCGCGAAATCCACCATGCCGAGCTTGGTCAGGACATGACCGGCGCTGCGCATGTTGTAGAACATCTGGAGGTAGTCAAGCAGCGCGCCCTCGGGGTCGATGGCCAGGGCGTACAGGTCCCCGCCCGGCGCGCCGCCATCACCATTCCCGCCGGGGCCGATGGCGATCTTCCGCTCCTCGTACGGCAGCGGCGGGCGGTCGAACAGCCGGGCGATGCCCTGGCGCCCCTCGGCCTCGATGAGCAGCACCTTGCGGCCGCCGTGCGCGAGCGCCAGCGCGAGGGCGGCGGCGACCGTCGTCTTGCCCGTGCCGCCCTTGCCCGTCACGACGTGCAGCCGCACTCCGTCCCAGTCGGTATCCCTCGCGGTCATGCGGTCTTCCCCTGTGTTTTCCTCTATCTGCGCTCTAGCGAGGCTATCTCCGGACGGTCACCTGTATGTGCAGGTCCGGCTATCGCGAGCCGGCCCGCGGGGGTGAGCCAGCGCACATGCCCGCGTCTCGGCAACGCCCGCACTCGCATATTCATCCATCACGTCGCCGGTGTTCGCGTCTGGCACGCTGAAACCCTTACGTCACCGGCGACGCATTGCCCGTTAGCGCATAGTGCGGACTACTCTGGGCAGTGAGCCCTAGGGGTTGTGATAGGAGGCGATCCGACATGGCGGCCGTCATCGTCGTAATCGTGATTGTGGTGCTGCTCGCGCTGATCGCGGCCGGGAGGTCCCTCCGGGTCATTCAGCAGTACGAGAAGGGCATCATCTACCGGTTCGGTCGCGTGCTGCCCGAGGTGCGCGGCCCGGGCCTGACGGTGCTGCGCCCGATCGGTGACCGCATGCAGAAGGTCAACATGCAGATCGTGGCCATGGCGGTGCCCGCGCAGGAGGGCATCACGCGTGACAACGTCTCGGTGCGGGTGGACGCGGTGGTGTACTTCCGCGTGGTCGATCCGATCAAGGCGACGATCAACGTGCAGAACTACATGTTCGCGATCTCCCAGCAGGCGCAGACGTCCCTGCGCTCGATCATCGGGCAGTCGGAGATGGACCAGCTGCTGGCCGAGCGCGAGACCGTGAACCGCGAGCTGCGCCGGATCATCGACGAGCCGACCGAGGAGCCGTGGGGCATCCGCGTCGAGCGCGTCGAGATCAAGGACGTGTCGCTGCCCGAGGGCATGAAACGCTCCATGTCCCGCCAGGCCGAGGCCGAGCGGGAACGCCGCGCGCGCATCATCACCGCCGACGGCGAGTACCAGGCGTCCAAGCGCCTCGCGGCCGCGGCGAACGTCATGGCCAAGGATCCGGCGGCGCTGCAGCTGCGCCTGCTCCAGACGGTGGTGGAGGTGTCGGCCGAGAAGAACAGCACGCTGGTCATGCCGGTACCGGTCGAGCTGCTGCGCTTCTTCGAGAAGATGACGCCGGGCGGCGGCGCGGCCGTCGAGTCCGGGAGCGAGCCGGCGGAGGAAGAGCCCGACGATCTCGGCGACGCCGAGGTGGCCGCCGCCGAGGCGGCGATCGCGAACGCGCCCATCCCCGGTATCGAGGAGTCGGCCGTGCCGCCGGTGCCCGCGATCGAGGAAGCGCCGGTGGTCGGGGACGTGCCGGTGGTCGGGAACGTGCCCGCGGCCGACGTGGCGTCCGAGGCGCCCGGCACGACCGAGGACGGCGAGCCAGCGCGCGTGCAGGGCCGCTAGTGGCGGATCGGCCCCTGGGCGTGCGGCGGGGGGTTCCGGGGGGTCGTCCCCCCGGGCTAGCGGCTGTGGCGCGCCCGATATGGTGACGGTTTTCGCCATCGGGTGTGCGGCGGGGGGTTCCGGGGGGTCGTCCCCCCGGGCTAGCAAGAGCACTAGTGTTTCCCCATGACCAAGTGGGAGTACGTGACGGTGCCGTTGCTGGTGCACGCCACCAAGCAGATCCTGGACAACTGGGGTGACGAGGGGTACGAGCTCGTCTCGATCGTGCCCGGGCCGAATCCCGAGCAGATGATCGCTTACATGAAGCGGCCGAAGGCATGAACGTTCCGGCAACGAGTGGTCCGGAGACACAAGTGGGAGGCAAGGCATGAGCACTGCGGAGGACCGGCTCGCGGAACTAGGGCTGACGCTGCCGCCGGTGGCGGCCCCGGTGGCGGCGTACGTACCCGCCGTCCGTACGGGGAACTACGTGTACACGTCCGGCCAGCTGCCGTTCGTGGACGGCAAGCTCCCGGGCACCGGCAAGGTCGGCGAGTCGGTGACCGTCGAGGAGGCCGCGGGTTACGCGCGGACCGCCGCGCTCAACGCGCTGGCCGCGGCCGCGTCGGTGGCGGGCGGGCTGTCCGCGATCACGCGCGTGGTGAAGGTCGTCGTGTTCGTGTCCAGCGCGCCCACGTTCACCGCGCAGGCGCAGGTCGCCAACGGCGCGAGCGAACTGCTCATCGACGTGCTGGGCGACGCGGGCAAGCACGCGCGCAGCGCGGTCGGCATGGCGGTGCTTCCGCTCGACACACCGGTCGAGGTCGAAATCGTCGTCGAGGTCGCGTGAGCCACCGGATTCACCTGAACTGGTTTAACAGCGAACTCGCGGAGCGGGCGGCCGCCATCGCCCGAGGTACGGTCGAACCGGCCCCCGCCCGCGACGCCGCGACCGTGGTCATTCTCCGGGCTTCGTCGCTCCCGGGGAATGCCGCGGAGATCCTCCTGCTGAAGCGGCCCGCCACGATGAACTTCGCGGCGGGCGCCTATGTATTTCCCGGCGGGCGGGTCGACGCTGCCGACGCCGACCCGCGGATCGGCTGGCACGGGCCGTCCCCGGCGGAGTTCGGCGTGCGGCTGGGCTCGTCCGCGGACGAGGCGCGCTCCCTGGTCGTCGCCGCGGTGCGCGAGACCTACGAGGAGTCCGGCGTGCTGCTGGCCGGGACCCCGGACGGCGCGACCGCGGTCCCCGGGGGCCCGGAGTGGGCGGCGGACCGGCTGGCGCTCAACGCCGGCCAGCTGTCCTTCCCCGACCTGCTGGTCAAGCGCGGCCTGGTGATCCTCGCCGACCGGATCATCCCGTGGTCGCGGTGGATCACCCCGGCGGCCGAACCGCGCCGGTACGACACGCGGTTCTTCGCCGCCGTGGTGCCACCCGGGCAGACGGCGGACGGCCACCTGGCCGAGGCCGACAGGATCGCGTGGATCGACCCGGCCGCCGCGCTCGACGCCGCGCGGGCGGGCGAGTTCACGCTGCTGCCCCCGACCGCCATCACGCTCGGCGAGTTCGCGTCGGCCGGCGACGATCTCGCCGCTTTCCTCGGGCAGCTCCGCGAGATCACCCCCATCCAGCCGCATATCGTCGCCTCGGACGGCGAAGCCTGGCTGGAGATTCCCAGCAAGGCGCCCTACCCGCTATGACATCGCCAGGTGAAGCTGGATCGGCGGGTCCGATACGATCGCCTGCGATCGGGCGCGCAGCCGGAGGGTACGGGGGGTCGTCCCCCCGGGAGACGGGGCAAATCGACGGCTCCGGGTCTGAGCGGGCGATTTGCGTGCTGGCACCGAACCCGTCGCTGATGACGCTCGACGGCACCAACACGTGGGTGATCGCCGAGCCGGGATCATCGGCCGTGGTCGTGGTGGACCCCGGCCCGGAGGATGAGGGGCATCTCCAGCGCGTGCTCGGTATCGCGACCGGTGGGGACCGCCGGGTGGCGCAGATCGTGCTGACGCACGGGCACCCGGACCACTCCGCGGGCGCCGCCCGGTTCGCGGAACTGTCCGGCGCGCCCGTCGGCGCACTCGACCCCGCCCTCCGGCTGGGCAGCGAGGGTTACGCGCCCGGCGACGTGATCACCGCCGCAGGGTGCGAGCTGCGGGTAGTGGGGACGCCGGGACATTCGGCGGACTCGCTGAGCCTGCTCCTGGAGGCCGACGACACGCTGCTGACCGGCGATACCGTCCTGGGCCGCGGCACGGCCGTGATAGCGCAGGACGGGGGCCTGGGCGACTATCTCCGCACGCTCGACGAACTACGTGCGCTGGCGGGGACCATGGGACGTTCAGGGGAATTGCGGTTGTTGCTGCCGGGCCACGGTCCAGTGCTGACCGATCCGGCCGGAGTGCTCGACTTCTACATCGCCCACCGCAAGGAACGACTCGACCAGGTGCGGGCCGCGCTCGCCGCGGGGGCCCGGACGCCCGCCGAAGTCGTGGCCGTCGTCTACGCTGACGTCGACCGTGCGCTGTGGCCCGCCGCCGAGAAGTCGGTCCGGGCTCAGCTCGACTATCTAGGTGAGCTCTAGCGGGCTAACGCGCCCGTTTACGCAGGCGCTCGGCGTCGAGGATCAGCACCGAGCGCGCCGAGATCTGCAACCAGCCGCGCGCGGCGAAATCGGCAAGGGCCTTGTTGACGGTCTCCCGGGACGCGCCGACGAGCTGCGCCAGCTCTTCCTGGGTGAGGTCGTGGTGCACGTGCAGCCCGTCCGACTCCTGGTTCCCGAAGCGCTCGGCCAGGTCGAGCAGGTTCTTCGCGACGCGGCCGGGGACATCGGTGAATACCAGGTCGGCCATCACGTCGTTGGACCGCCGCAGTCGCCGTACCAGCGCGCGCAGCATGTGCATGGAGACCTCGGGCCGCTCCCGCAGCCAGGGGAGCAGCGCCTCGTGCTTGAGCGAGGCGAGCAGCGCGTCAGTGACGGCGCTCGCGCTCGACGTGCGCGGAATCGGGTCGAACAGCGACAGTTCGCCGAACATCTCACCCGGCCCGATCACGCTCAGCAGGTTTTCCCTGCCGTCCGCAGCGGCGCGCGTCAGTTTCATCTTGCCGTCGAGCACGACGTAGAGCGCGTCACCGTCATCGCCCTCCACGAACAGGCGCTCGCCGCGGGCGAGTTTCACCTCTGCCATCTGACGACGGAGCGCGCGCGCGTCCTCGTCGTCGAGCGCATCAAACAGGGGTGCTCGTCTGAGCACTCCATCGGCGTTGTCCACCGGGCCTCCTTGCTACAGCCTTGCCACTACCAAGTGTGATGCATGAGGCGGCATGGTCTGATCGCTGCACCACAAGTATGGCCAGATCGCCGACATTTATGTCGGGTTCAGCGCGAGTTTCCTGAACATATGACTACTGTAAGTGTCTGATCGATTGCGATGGGGGACCGATGGGCGGGCGGGCGCGGATTCTTCAGCGGAGTCCCTACTGGCGTATAGCGCTCGGCTGCCTGCCGTTGGCGCTGATGGTGCTGACGGGACCGTCGATGCCCGCGCGCGCGGCGGTGCATCGCGAAGCGCCGGGAACCCGGGCGCGGGCGGTCAGATCGGCGGTAAACCTCGTCGCGGCGCGGAAGGCCGCACTGGCCAGGGCAAAGGTCAAGGTCTCGGCCGCCGACCGGGCGCTGGCCGGTCTCGAGACCCGGGCCGAGGTGCTGACCGAGCGTTACGACCAGGCCGAGTGGGCCGAGCAGCAGGCGTCGGCCGCTTATGACGTGTCCGTCACCCGCCTGGCGGCGGCGCGGCGGACGCAGCGGGCCGATAACACGCGGCTCGCCGCCCAGGCCGTGCACGATGTCGAAGCGGGCGGTGGCCAGAGCACCCAGGTGCTGATGCTCGGCGGCGCGGGCGGGCCCACGGCCTATTTCAACGCGGTGGGGCTGTCGGAGGTGCTGGCTGACCAGCGGGTCGACCTGGCCGAGGCGAGCGAGGCGGCCGGGACGGTCACCACGCTGTTCCGGGAGCAGGCGGGCGAACTGCTCGCGCAGCGCCGGACGGACCTCGCGGCGGCGAAGCGTCTCCAGCAGGCGGTCCGGGCCGCGATCAGCGTCCAGCTGGCGACCGTGCGGGCGGACGAGACGCGCAGCGGACAAGCCTCGGCCGCGCTCGTCCGCGCCGAGAAGGCGGAAGCGGCCCTCGGCGGCGGATCCGATGCGGGGTTCGCGTCGGCGGGAGGGCCCGCGACGGTGCCCGCTTCCACTGGCCTGCCGTCCTCCTGGGCGGCGGGCGCCGGGGCGAGCGCCCAGCAGGGGGTGACCGCCGCGGACTGGGCACTCACCCAGCTCGGCAAGCCGTACGAGTGGGGTGGCGCGGGGCCCGCGGCCTACGACTGCTCCGGGCTCTCGATGGACGCGTGGGCGCGGGCCGGGGTCAAGCTGGCGCACTGGACCGGATACCAGTGGGTGTCCGGCCCGCATGTGCCGCTGGGCCAGCTGCGCCCGGGCGACCTGGTGTTCTACGCGACGAACGTCGCCAAGCCCGCCACCATTCATCATGTCGGGATCTATATCGGCGAAGGGCTGATGGTCGACGCGCCCTATACCGGGGCGGACGTCCGGATCGATAGCATTCACCAGTACGCTGGCCTGATCGGGGCCACCCGGCCGGCGTCGCCGTGAGGCTCCGTTCGCCGCGAAGCCTGGCCTGAAATTCGCCGCGAAGTCTGCCGCGAACAAACGGGGAACACGCGAGGAACATCTCGATAAGTCCATTGCAAAGGCCATCCACGCTGCGCGTAACATGCTCGAATGGCGGACACCCGCACCTGCGTACGCTGCGGCAATACGTTCGAGCCGAAGCGTGAGCACGCTCGGTTCTGTTCAGCGCGCTGCCGGGTCGCCTGGAACAGAGAGAACGTGAATCCCGATCGCTGGGGTGTCGCCAACTGGGCGCCCGAGCGCCAGCGCGAGCCGCAGACCCAGGCGAGTGCCCTGTCGTGGGCCGTGATCGGGATGCGGGACACCACCGAGCGCCTCGGACGGGTGCGCGCGACGGACCGGGCGCAGGCGTTCGCGGTCATCGGCGAGGCCGTCTGGTGGGTCACCATCGTCGACGCCACGATCGTCCGCTACCACCTCCAGGTCTACGACGCCGCGCTCGAGGCGCTGCCCGCGGCCGAGCGGCGGACCGTCGAGGGGACCTTCGGCGGCCTCCGGTTCGTCCGGAACCGGATGGGCTACCATGCCGACCACGCCGAGTTCATCCGGCCGGAATGCGGCGCGGACGGCGTGAATGACGCGCCGATCTCGTTGTGGACTTGGCGATCCCTGCCGAAGCCCGCGCTCGATTCCCTCCTGCCGCGCGGCCGGGAGTGGGAGATGACTCGCTACCAGGCCTATCAGGACTGGCTGGCCGGGCGCGCGATCGCCGAGACCTTCACCGCGGCCGCCGACTTCCTCACGCTGGCGGCGTCGGCAGCGGGAACGCCGGGCCTGGAACCGCTGACCCCGGGCTGAGTTCCCGCTGCAGCAGCAGCGTGTCGATCCACCGCCCGTGCTTGAACCCGACGCTGGCCAGCCGTCCCGCGTCGGCGAACCCCAGCCGCCGGTGCAGCAGGGCGGAGGCGTCGTTCCCCGCATCGGCGATGACCGCGATCATCTGCCGCGCCCCGGCGGCCGTGCTCTGGGCGATCAGTTCGCGCAGCAGTCGCCCCCCGATCCCGCGCCCGGTCCACCCCGGCGCCAGGAACACCGAGTCCTCCACGGTGTGCCGGTACGCGGGCTTCGGCCGCCAGGGGGAGACGTAGGCGTACCCGACCACCCGCGTTTCCGTCTCTGCTGCCGCCCCGGTCCCCGGTGCCGCTCCCACTGTCGCAGACCCGGCGGTGGCGACGAGGCAGGGGAGCCCGAGACCGGCCAGCCCGGCGACCTTCGCCGACCATTCTTTAACGTCCCATGGTCTCTCTTCGAACGTCGCCACGCTGTTCGTCACGTAATGGGCGTAGATGCGGGCGATCTCATCGAGGTCCGAGTTCACGGCCGCCCGGACCCGTACGTCTTCCTGACTCATGCGTCCATGATCGCCGACGAGGCACGGCGTCCACCCTGGGACCAGCCTGGGTCCGGCCCGGACCGGACCGGTCCGGGCCTGCCGGGCCTGCCGGGCCTGCCGGGCCTGCCGGGCCTGCCGGGCCGGGATTGGTGCGGATGCGCCATCGAGCCAAACCTATTGGCTCAGATGCGCCATCGCGCCAAACGCGAACGACCCAGACGCCACCGTCTCGGCCGGCCGGAACCGCGCAACTAACCCGGATGCGGCCAAAGGATCACCCTTGTGGGACCGGAGCGCGCCGTCCGGACAAAACATGAAATATCGGTAATCTTGGCCTGGGTAGCTTCATGGCGTGTCTTGCCTGCTACGCGGTGTTATGTAATGATCTTTGTAGGGGCCGCTGCAGGCGGAGACGTTAAGAGGTTCCCGGCATGTTCATCGTCCAGCGCAAGCTGTCACGCAGGCAGGCCACGATGGAGCGGCGTTACGGCTTCCACCTGGGCGAGGCCATGCGCGCTGCCCTGGCGGGCAGCTATGACAAGGCACAGACGCATTCCGCGATCGCCTTGTCGATAAGCCGCGAGCTCTATGCCGCGACAGGGGAGCACCGGCCCGATCTGGCCGCCGCCCTCGCCAGCCACGCGCTCAGCAGCGCGGCCTATGGTCGCATTGGCGAGACGGTGGCGCTGCTTACCGAGTCGGCCGGCCATTACGCGGCGCTGGCCAGCGCGGATCCCGTCACGTACGAGGTGCCGCGCATCGACGTGCTCACCCGGATCGCGACGGCCGCGGACGCGGCCGGCAACACCGCCGACGCCGTCGAGCTGCTTCGCGAGATTGTCCGCATGTACGATGCGGTGCCGCCCGCGCCGCGCGGGGACGGCAAGGCCCAGGGGCGGCGCGACCTGGGACGGGCACGGGCGCGGTTTCATCTCGGGAGATGCCTGCTGAAGACCGGTGACCGTGACGCGTGCCTGGCTGAGATCGAGGCTGGTCTCGCCGACGCGGAACGTGCCTGGGAACGCCTTGGCCTGTCCGATGACAGCCCTACGTGGCTAAGCGGGACACCAGGGTGCGTGCAACTGGCCGCCCCGGACTGGGCGACGGCGGCGACCCGCGCGATGACGCTGCATGAGGCGGCCGGGCGCTGGGAAGAGGCCGGGCGAGCGGCGCGCGTCGCCATCCGGATGTCGGCCGGGCTGGCCGGAATCGGCGGCGACGCGCAACGCGAGGCGCACGCCGCGGTCGGGGAAAGAGCGGCCGCTATCCTGGCCCGCGCCCCGGCGGCTGGCGAGCGCGCGGCAGACGTGGCTGCGGCCGACGAGCGTCAGGCCTGCCCGGCGTCGACGAAGCGCTTACGGGAGCGCTCGATCTCCGCCTCGGCGGCGGCGCGGTCGACCCACTTGATGCCCTCGACGGACTTGCCGGGCTCAAGGTCCTTGTAGACCTCGAAAAAGTGCTGAATCTCCAGGCGCTCAAATTCGGGGACGTGATGGATATCACTCAAGTGTTCCATCCGGGGGTCGCCCGCGGGGACGCACAGGACCTTGGCGTCCTCCCCCTTCTCGTCGATCATCTCGAACATGCCAATGACCCGCGCGGTGATCAGGCAGCCGGGAAAGGTCGGCTCCTCGAGCAGGACAAGGGCGTCCAGGGGGTCACCGTCTCCGCCAAGGGTGTCCTCGATGAACCCGTAGTCAGCGGGGTATCTGGTCGAGGTAAACAGCATGCGGTCAAGCCGGATGCGACCGCTGTGGTGGTCGACCTCGTACTTGTTCCGCTGGCCCTTGGGGATCTCGATGACGACTTCGACGTCCATGCATTCACTCCGTGCGATAGCTGTTGACTTACTCCATTGTCGCCGGTCGCGAGACAGGACCTGACGCATGGGGTGCGCTGGGGCGCCTAAGGCTATGCGACGCTGGACGACGCGTGGGGGTAATACAGGTAAACGCGGCGTACCGTAGAAGACGTGAGCAGCGCACAGATGATCGACTGGGACCTGGCGATCTCTACCGGCGTCCGGTTCGCCAGGCAAGGACCCCAGGTCAGCCTGGCGGATGCCCGTGCCACGGTGGCCGAACTCCGCGGCCTGACCGCCGTCGTGCAACAGCCCGTCCGTGAGGTCACGGGACTGACCAGCAAGGGGGATATCGGCCCGGTGGCGGTGGTGGACCGCCCCGGCTGGATTCGTGCGAACGTGGGCGGTTTCCGCGTGGTGCTCGAACCGCTCGCGGACAAGCTGGCCGAGCGTGGCAGCTCGGTTCCGGCCGCCGGGGGCGTCATCGGCTCCGTCGGCTCGCGGGTGACCGGCGTCCAGGCCGGACTGATCCTCGCCTACCTGTCGTCACGGGTGCTCGGGCAGTATGAGCTGTTCTTGCCACCGGGCGAGGGGAGTTCCCCGCATAACGGGACCAATGGGAGCAACGGGACGAGCGAGCTCGCCGAGGTGGGGGGTGGCGTCGGCCGTCTCACCCTCGTCGCGCCGAACATCGTGATGATCGAGCGCGAGCTGGGCGTCGACCCGCACGACTTCCGCCGCTGGGTGTGCCTGCACGAGGAGACGCACCGCGTCCAGTTCACGAGCGTCCCCTGGTTGCGCGAGTACGTACAGGGGAACATGACCGAGTTCCTGCTCGCCTCCGACCTCGATCCCGGCGCGATCGTCGAGCGGCTGCGCGCCGCCGCGGGAGCGGTGGCCGGTGCGGTGCGCGGAAACGACGGCGAGAGCCTGATGGAAGCCATGCAGACCCCGGCACAGCGGGAGCTGCTCGACAAGCTCACCGCCGTGATGACCCTGGTCGAGGGCCATGGTGACTATGTGATGGACGCGGTCGGCCCGAAGGTCGTCCCGAGCGTCGCGGAGATCCGCGAGAAGTTCAGCTCACGTCGGCGCACGGCGGGCTGGGCCGAGCAGGTCTTCCGGCGCATTCTCGGCATTGACCTGAAAATGAAGCAGTACGCCGAGGGATCCCGCTTCGTCAAGACGATCGTCGAGGAAGCGGGCATGGCCCACTTCAACAAGGTCTGGACGTCCCCGGAGACGCTGCCGACCCGTGCCGAGATCTCCAACCCGTCCGACTGGCTGGCCCGGGTCAGCTAGGCGGCAAGTGATCCGTGGGTCCAGCTCCCGCCGTCGCGGCGGTCCGCAACGCTGTGCGTGCCGCCGTTGATGACCTGAGTCACGGTGACCTCGTGCTCACCGCGTGCTCGGGCGGCGCCGACTCGCTGGCCCTCGCGGCCGCGCTGGCGTTCGTCGCACCCCGGATGGGGCTGCGCGCTGGCGGTGTCACGGTGGACCACGGCCTGCAGGACGGGTCGGCCGAGCGAGCGGAAATCGTGGCGGGAAGCCTTGCGACGTTTGGCATGAGTCCGGTTTTCCGCGAGAAGGTAAGCGTCGGCGATCGGGGCGGGCCCGAGGCAGCCGCCCGGACGGCCCGTTATGCGGCCCTGGAGGAGGCGGCGGAGCGATCCGGGGCGAAGGCCGTGCTGCTCGGTCACACGCTGGATGACCAGGCGGAGACGGTGCTGCTCGGCCTGGCCCGGGGCAGCGGCGCGCGGTCGCTCGCTGGGATGCCGCCGCGCCGTGGCGTGTTTCGCCGCCCGCTGCTCGGCGTCCGCCGCGCCACTACGCGGGCCGCGTGCGCGGCGCTCGGCCTCGATCCCTGGCAAGACCCGCACAACGACGACCGCCGGTTCGCGCGGGTACGGGTCCGGCTTGACGCGCTGCCCGCGCTGGAGCGGGCGCTCGGCCCGGGAGTCGCCGAGGCGCTGGCGCGGACCGCCGACCAGTTGCGCTCCGACGCCGAGGTCCTCGAGGAACTTTCCGCCCAGCGATCCTTGGATGACGTGCCACTATCCGCATCCGCGCTGGGTGGGATGCCGGACGCGGTGCGGTCTCGCGTGCTGCGTTCGGCCGCTATCGACGCGGGCTGCCCACCGGGCGCGCTGACCGCCGCGCACATCGCGCGCGTGGCGGAGCTCGTCACCGACTGGCACGGGCAGCGCTGGGTGGACCTGCCGGGCGGGGTGCGAGTATTGCGGCGGGACGGCCGGGTGCTGTTCGTGGGCAGGCCATTAACCAGGCAGTACTGCAAACGGGAGGACATGTGGACGCGACGGATATGGGATCGGCGCTGAAGGAGATTCTGGTCACGCGGGAGCAACTCGCGGAGAAGACGGCCGAGCTCGCCGCGCGGATCGACGCCGACTACGCCGACAGGGAGCTGCTGCTCGTAGGGGTGCTCAGGGGCGCGGTGATGGTGATGGCGGATCTCGCCCGGGCCATGCACCTGCCGGTCGAGATGGACTGGATGGCGGTCTCGTCCTACGGGTCGGGCACCAAGTCCTCCGGTGTGGTCCGGATCCTGAAGGACCTGGACACCGACATCAGCGGCCGGCATGTGCTCATCGTCGAGGACATCATCGACTCCGGGCTCACGCTGAGCTGGCTGGTCAGCAATCTCAAGTCGCGTAATCCGGCATCGGTCGAGATATGCACTATGCTGCGCAAGCCGGCGGCGGCGCAGCTTGAAGTCGACGTCGCGTATACGGGGTTCGAGATACCGGACGAGTTCGTCGTCGGTTACGGTCTCGACTACGCGGAGAAGTACCGGAATCTCCCGTTTGTCGGGACGCTCGCCCCCGAGGTCGCCCTGTCGGCCCGGGGGACGGTCCCCGGACCCTCGGGCTTGGGGAACACATCCCGTGCCTAATGGCGTTGATGTACCGTCAGGTAAACCTATGCCGGCGACCGGGCGTCCGGACGCTAGCGAAGCAGGCGTGGCAGTGCCGCCGGTGGTCGGCGGGACGTGAGGCTGGTCAGGAGGGAACGGCCCCGAGCCGACGGGGTCGCTCGCAATGGAGTTGAAGCGCTATTTCCGCGGGCCGCTGCTGCTGGTCCTGCTTGCGGTGCTGGTCATCGCGATAACCCTTGGCTGGGCTAATTCGGGTAGCAGCTATCAGTCGGTCAACACGTCGCAGATCGTCAAGCAGATCGAGGATAACCAGGTTAAGTCGGCGATTATCACCGACAAGAACCAGACCATCCAGGTCACGCTGAAGACCGGTCAGCAGGAACAGGCTGACTATGTCGCCGGCCAGCAGAACGTGCTGTACACAGCGCTGCAGAAGGCGAACGACAACGGCGAACTGCCCGGCGGGTACAACGTGCACATCCCGCAGACCAGTGCGTTGCTGTCGATTATTGAGACTTTCGTCCCTTACCTGCTGATCGCGCTGTTCTTCTTCTTCATCCTGACCCAGATGCAGGGCGGCGGGTCGCGCGTCATGAACTTCGGCAAATCGCGCGCCAAGCTGATCACGAAGGACACGCCCAAGACCACATTCGCCGACGTGGCCGGCGCGGACGAGGCCATCGAGGAGCTCCAGGAGATCAAGGAGTTCCTGCAGAACCCAGCGAAGTTCCAGGCCATCGGCGCCAAGATCCCCAAGGGCGTGCTGCTCTACGGCCCGCCTGGCACTGGTAAGACCCTGCTCGCGCGCGCCGTCGCCGGCGAGGCCGGCGTGCCGTTCTACTCGATCTCCGGCTCGGACTTCGTCGAGATGTTCGTGGGTGTCGGCGCCTCCCGTGTGCGTGACCTGTTCGAGCAGGCCAAGGCCAACGCCCCGGCGATCGTGTTCGTGGACGAGATCGACGCGGTCGGCCGGCATCGCGGCGCCGGTCTCGGCGGTGGGCACGACGAGCGCGAGCAGACGCTGAACCAGATGCTGGTCGAGCTGGACGGCTTCGACACCAAGGGCGGCGTGATCGTCATCGCCGCCACCAACCGGCCCGACATCCTCGACCCGGCGCTGCTGCGTCCGGGCCGTTTCGACCGGCAGATCGTCGTGGCGCAGCCCGACCTGACGGGCCGCCGCGGCATCCTCAAGGTGCACGCCCGTGGCAAGCCCATCGCGCCCGACGCGGACCTGGACATCATCGCCCGCCGCACGCCCGGGTTCACGGGCGCGGACCTGGCGAACGTGATCAACGAGGCCGCGCTGCTGACCGCTCGCAAGAACGGCAAGCAGATCTCGATGGCATGCCTGGAGGAGGCCATCGACCGCGTGATGGCCGGCCCGGAGCGCAAGAGCGCCATCTTGTCGGAGAAGGAACGCAAGCTCATCGCCTACCACGAGGGCGGCCACGCCCTGGTCGGGCACGCGATGCAGTACGCCGACCCGGTGCACAAGGTCACGATCATCCCGCGCGGCCGCGCGCTCGGCTACACGCAGGCGCTGCCGACCGAGGACAAGTTCCTGACCACGCGCGCTGAGATGCAGGACCAGCTCGCGATGCTCCTCGGCGGGCGGACCGCCGAGGAGGTCATCTTCCACGAGCCGACGTCCGGCGCGTCCAACGACATCGACAAGGCCACCCAGATCGCGCGCAGCATGGTGACCGAGTACGGCATGAGCGAGCGGCTGGGCGCGCGGAAGTTCGGCAGTGGCGACGGCGAGCCGTTCCTCGGCATGGAGCGGTCGCACAGCCGGGATTACTCCGAGGAGATCGCCTCCGCGATCGACGAGGAGATCCGCCGCATGATCGAGGCCGCGCACGACGAGGCGTGGTCGGTGCTAGTTGAGTACCGCGACGTACTCGACAACCTCGTGCTGCAGCTCCTGGAGAAGGAGACGCTGTCCCGCAAGGAAGTCCTTGAGGTCTTCGCCACGGTCGAGAAGCGGCCGGTGCGCGGCACCTACACCGGGTACGGCAAGCGCCTGCCATCGGACAAGCCGCCGGTCGTGTCGCCGAAGGAGCTCGCCCTGGCGGCCAGCTCGTCGATGAGCCCGGACGGCACGGCGCTGCCGTCCTCCTCCGCGCTGCCCGCCAACGGCCAGTCATTCGACTTCGGCACGGGCACCAACGGCTACGGGGCCGAGACAGGCAACGATAGTGACAGCTGACGTTCCGGAGGTTCCGGAAGTCGACCAGGAGCGGATTCAGCGCGCGGTGCGGGAGATCCTGCTCGCGGTCGGCGAGGACCCGGACCGGGATGGGCTGCTTGACACCCCGGCCCGGGTCGCCCGGATGTACGCGGAGCAGTTCACGGGGCTGCGGCAGCGCCCCGAGGACGTGCTCACCACGGTGTTCGACTCCGAGCACGATGAGATCGTGCTCGTGAAGGACATCGAGATGTACAGCATGTGCGAGCACCATCTGGTGCCGTTCTTCGGGAAGGCGCACATCGCCTACATCCCGAACGAGAAGGGCAGGATCACCGGGCTGTCGAAAATCGCCCGGCTGGTCGACGTGTACGCGCGGCGGCCGCAGGTCCAAGAGCGGATGACCTACCAGGTCGCGGACGCGCTGATGCGGGTACTCGAGCCGCAGGGGGTGCTCGTCGTATTTGAGGCTGAGCACCTGTGCATGTCCATGCGCGGCGTGCGCAAGCCCGGCGCGAAGACCGTCACGTCGGCGGTGCGCGGGATCTTCCGTGAGAGCGCGCAGACCCGTGCCGAGGCGATGAGCCTCGTGTTCGGTCACAGCTGACTCCACCGCCGGAGCGGACGGGCGAACCGCCGCGTGGCGCTGCGCCGCGTTCGGCCATCATGCTAGGCTGCCCGTTTTATAGGTTTTATGCCGGTTAATCGGGGCAGAAAAAAGGCCCCGAATTTCCCTAAACGGAATCGTCCCGGCGTACGTCTTACTTAACGGCTGACTAATCTTTGCGGCTGGTTCGGTCAACCAGGTTCGGCGGGAGGTACCGTTGTCCGGTGGAACGAAAACGATGGCGCTCCACGATCCGGGGCCTGACAAGAGACTGAAGATGAGCGAGAGCAACGCTGCTGAACGCGCGGGCCGAGGGGGGAAAGCCGACGCGCCAGGGGTGCGCAAACATCGCCGCTGGGTGCCCGCTATCGCCTCATTGCTCACATTGTTGATCGGTCTGTCAAACATTCTGGCGATCTTCAAGCCAGCCTGGCAGGACAAGCTGCACAGGATCAACGCGTTCGTGCCGGGAACGCTGACGAACGTCGCGCACAGCGCGGACGTGGTCGTCGGCTTGCTGCTGTTGCTGCTCTCGCAGGGCCTGCGGCGGCGCAAGCGGCGCGCGTGGCAAGCCGTCCTCGCGCTCCTCGGATTCGACGTCCTCGTTCACCTCTGGTACGGGCAGCGGCCGTACTCGACGGTGGTGGCCGTCATCCTGGCGGCGGTCCTGCTGTTCTTCGCCGACGACTTCTACGCGATCGGCGACCCGCGGACCAGATGGCACGCGCTGGGGGTCTTCATCGGGCTCATCACGGCCGACCTGGTGATCGGGCTCGGCTTCCTGGCGTCAGGCGGCCTGGCCGGCGAGTACACGTTCAGGGAACGCGTGCACAGCGTGGTCTTCGAACTGGTCGGGGCGAGCGGGCCGGTCAGCTTCGTCTCGGACGCCAGATCTGACCTGTACGGCCTGCTGACTGGCGCGCTCGGCCTGTTCACCCTGGTCGTCACGATCTACATGTTCCTGCGCCCGGCCGAGCCCCGAGCGCGGCTCGGCGAGGCGAACGAGGCGCGGATCCGCGGCCTGCTCGCCAAGTATGGCGACCGCGACTCGCTGGGCTACTTCGCGCTGCGTACCGACAAGAACGTGATCTGGTCACCGTCTGGCAAGTCCTGCATCTGCTATCGCGTCGTGTCGGGTGTCATGCTCGCCGCGGCGGACCCGATCGGCGACCCGGAGGCATGGCCGGGTGCCATCGCCGAGTTCCTGTCCGAGGCGGACCGGCACGCCTGGCGTCCCGCGGTCATGGGCTGCAGCGAGCTCGGGGCCGAGGTCTGGTGCCGCGAGGGCGGCCTCACCGCACTTGAACTCGGCGACGAGGCGATCGTGCAGGTCGCCGACTTCAGCCTGTCCGGCCGGGCGATGCGCAACGTTCGGCAGATGGTCAACCGGGTCGCCAAGAGCGGGTACACCGCGGAGGTCAGGCGGGTCGGGGACATCCCGCGCGACGAGCTCAGGGAGATCATCCGGGCGTCGGAGAGCTGGCGCGGCAGCCAGACCGAGCGCGGCTTCTCCATGGCCCTGGGCCGGATCGGCGGCATCGGCGACGCCGACTGCGTGCTGGTCACCGCACTGGAAAACGGTGTGCTCCGCGCCGTCTTGCACTTCGTGCCGTGGGGTGGCGACGGCCTGTCGCTGGACCTGATGCGGCGCGACCGGAACGCGCAGGGCGGCCTGAACGACTTCCTGATCGTGGAGTCGATCAAGGGCGCTCCCGAACTGGGCGTGAAGCGCATCTCGCTGAACTTCGCGATGTTCCGCGCGGTCCTCGAACGCGGCGAGCGGATCGGCGCCGGCCCGGTGCTGCGCACGTGGCGGTCGATGCTGCTGTTCGCTTCGCGGTGGTTCCAGATCGAGTCGCTGTACAAGTTCAACGCGAAATTCTCCCCAGAGTGGCAGCCGCGGTTCTTCGTTTTCCCCGGTGGCGGTGACATGCCGCGCATCGCGCTGGCCGCGCTCGAGGCGGAGGCGTTCCTCGTCTGGCCGTCGCTCCAGGTGCGCCGGGCCGCCCGCCGGGCCGGCCGGCTCCTGGGTGTCCGGCGCATCCGCCGGCTGCGCGCCCGCCGAAGAAGCGCGGTGCTACGGCAGGTGCCCGCCGCGAGGCAGCCCACGCAGCCTCCGGGGAGTCCGCCGAACACCGCTCCCGAAGACGTGCAGGACCCGTCCACATGATCTCGTTTCCGCACCGTGGCTCTGCTAGCCCTCGGGGGGACGACCCCCCTTCGACCCCCCGAAGCGAAGCAAGCTCCGCTGGTCGATGCCTGGTCATGGGTGTGGTCAACGTCACGCCCGACTCCTTCTCCGACGGCGGCAAGTGGTATGGCGCCGACGCGGCGATCAGGCACGGTCTCGAGCTCGTGCGGCTGGGCGCGGACATCGTGGACGTGGGCGGCGAGTCCACCCGGCCCGGTGCGCAGCGTGTCCCCGAGGAGGAAGAACTGCGCCGGGTCCTGCCCGTCATCACCGAACTGGTGCGCGCCGGAGTCGTCGTGAGCGTGGACACGATGCGCGCGTCGGTGGCCGAGGCCGCGCTGGAAGAGGGCGTCAGCCTGGTCAACGACGTGAGCGGTGGCCTCGCCGACCCGTACATGCCGCGCCTGGTCGCGAAGGCGGCCGTGCCGTATGTCGTGATGCACTGGCGGGGATACAGCCACGACATGAACACCCGCGCGGTGTACACCGACGTGGTCCGGGAGGTGCATGACGAGCTCAGCCAGCGAATCGAGGCGGTCACGGACGAGGGCGTCGACCCGTCGCTCATCATCCTGGACCCGGGCCTGGGGTTCAGCAAGCTAGCGGACCACAACTGGCAGCTCCTGGCGCACCTGGACGCGATATCCCGGATCGGCGGCCGGGAGTTCCCGGTGCTCGTCGGCGCGTCCCGCAAGCGTTTCCTCGGCAGGCTCCTGGCGGGCCCGGACGGCACGCCGCGCCCGTTCGTGGAGAGTGACGACGCCTCGGTCGCCGTGGCCGCCCTCGCGGCGGCAGCGGGCGCCTGGTGCGTGCGCGTGCATAACGTCCCGCCGAGCGCCGACGCGGTCCGTGTCGCCGCCGCCTTCCGCGCTGCGGGGTCCCCATGAGCCAGCGGGCAGTCATCCTTGCGCTGGGCAGTAACCTCGGAGACAGAGCGGACATCCTGCAAGGAGGTGTCGACGCGATCGCCGCGATCCCGGAGGTGCAGGTCATGGCGGTTTCGCCGGTCTACGAGACGGTGCCCGTTGGCGGGCCGCCCCAGCCGGACTACCTGAACGCGGTGGTGCTGGCGCGGACGAGCCTGTCCTCAGCCGTGCTGCTGGACCGGATTCACGAGGTGGAAGCCGCCTTCGACCGCGTGCGGAAGGTGCGCTGGGGTCCGCGCACGCTCGACATCGACATCATCACCGCCGAAGACGAGCGGAGCGACGACCCGGTGCTCACCCTCCCGCACCCGCGGGCGCATGAACGCGCGTTCGTGCTCGGCCCGTGGCATGACGTGGACCCGGATGCGGTCCTGCCCGGCCATGGCGGCGTCGCAGCCCTGCTGGCGGGCCTGCCCGCCGCCGAGCGCTCCGGCATCCGCCGTTCGGCGGCCGCGCTGACGCTTCCCGGCGATTCGGCCGTTCCCGAGAGGGACGGTAACCCCGGTAGTGACCCGGAGCGCGCGTGAAGCCGGTCAGCACCCGCCTGCTTCTCCTGGCCGGGATTTTCTTCGCGGTAGTCACCTGGGCCGTGCTGCACGCGATCTACACGAATCTGCCGCCGTTGTCCTGGACCGGGGTGCCCGCGCTGCTCATCGCGGCGGCGCTGGAGGCCGTGGCCGGACGTGACCTGAAGGCCCGCATCAGTGGCCGGGAGGGCGTTAAGCCTGCCCCGCCGCTATTCGTCGCCCGCATGGTCGTCCTGGCCAAGGCCAGCGCGTACGCCGCGGCCGTGCTCGCGGGCATCTCCCTGGGCTTCGTCCTCTACCTGTTCGGCCTGCTCCAGGCGTCGACGCCCCGCACGGACATGATCACCGCCGGCGTGACGTTCGGCTCGTCCATCGTGCTGCTCCTGGCCGCGTTGTACCTGGAGAACTGCTGTCGCGTCCCGGAGGACGACGACCGCGACCGCGACGAGGACCCCGCGCCGCCGCAATCCCCCTTCCCCAGTCATTAGCCACCCGAAATCCCCAGCCATTGACCGCCGAATGCGCCTCGCAATTTTAGCATTTCGGGCATTCAGGAATCCGGTTAGAGATCCCGGTAAAGCCAATGGTGAGTTTCGCAAATTCGGCTGTGCACTTTATGTGCAACTATTAGGCGCCCTGTGCCGCTGCGGTCCGCGAGACGCTTTGCCCCCGAAGTTGCCGGTCACGGCGGGCCGCCGGAGTCCGGCTGGCCACGGGGCCGGAGAAGCCGCGGACCGGGAAGCGGACGGGGCGAACGGTGCGGGGGAGAGTACCGTCGCCGGGGTGGCGTTATCCTGGTCAGCGCATTCGCCAGTGGTGGCTGAAGGGGGCGTCCGGCAGGCGTGGAGACTGGAACGAACGAGCATCCGGCCCAGCTCAGGATCGGCCTTATCGGGCCGGGGCGAGCGGGGACCGCGCTGGCGCGCGCCCTCGTCAACGCGGGCCATCTGATAACAGCAACATATGCCGTGTCGGCTAAGTCCAGGCAGCGGGCGCGTGACTACTTTCCCGATGCGAAGATCGCCGAGCCGGCGGAGGTCACGAAGAACGCGGACCTCGTGCTCCTCACCGTTCCCGACGATGTCCTGCCCGGCATTGTCAAGGGCCTCGCGGCCACCGGCGCGCCGTTGCGCGGCCGCATGCTGGCCCACGCCAGCGGCGCCCATGGTATCGCCGTCCTCGACGACGCCACGCGGAACGGCGCGCTGCCGATGGCGATCCATCCCGTCATGACCTTCACGGGCCGGGACGACGACGTCGACCGCATCAAGGGCGTGAGCTTCGGCGTGACCGCGCCGGACCCGCTGCGGCCCGCCGCGGAGGCACTCGTCATCGAAATGGGCGGAGAGCCGGTCTACATTCCCGAGGAAAACCGGGCGCTGTACCACGCGGCCCTCGCCTTCGCCGCGAACCACATCGTCACGCTCGTCGCTCAGTCCGCGGACCTGCTGAAACACGCGGGCGCCGACAACCCGAACCGGATGCTGGCGCCCTTGCTGAGCGCTGCGCTGGACAATGCCCTGCGCTTCGGGGACAACGGACTTACCGGACCGGTCGCCCGGGGCGACGATGGGACCATAGCCTCGCACATAGCCGCGATCGAACGATCCGATCCGCGGGCCAAGAGCGCCTACCTCGCGCTCGCCCGGCTCACCGCCGACCGCGCCATCAACGCGGGCCTCCTGCGGGCCGAAGACGCCGAACGACTCCTCGATGTCCTGGGGGACAGATGATCCTCGTGCACACGCGGGCCGAGCTGGCGGACGCCCGGGCCAAGCTTTCCGGGCCCGTTGTCCTCGTTCCCACCATGGGCGCGCTGCACGACGGCCACCGCGCTCTGCTGAAGCATGCCAGGGAGATCGCGGGGGATACGGGCAGCGTGGTCGTCTCCATCTTCGTGAACCCGCTCCAGTTCGGCCCGGCGGAAGACCTCGACCGCTATCCGCGCACCCTTCCCGAGGATCTCGCCATCGCCGAGGCCGAGGGCGCGGACCTGGTGTTCGCCCCCCGCGTGGCCGACATGTACCCGGAAAAGCAGCTGGTCATGGTCGACCCGGGCCCAGCGGGGGATGTCCTGGAAGGTGAATTCCGCCCGGGCTTCTTCAAGGGCGTGCTCACCGTCGTGCTGAAGCTGTTCACGCTGGTCCGCCCGGACATCGCCGTGTTCGGGCAGAAGGACGCTCAGCAAATCGCCCTCGTCCGCCGCATGGCGGCCGACTTCGCGCTCGGCATCGAGGTGGCAGGCGTGCCGACGGTTCGCGCCGCCGATGGCCTGGCGCTCTCCAGCCGCAATAAATACCTAACTTCGCCTGAACGAGCGCAGGCGCCTGCCCTGTACGACGCGCTCGCCGCCGGTGCCGCCGCAGCCGCCGGGGGTCCTCGCGCCGTCAGGGAAACCGCGCTGCGGACCCTGGAGGTCACCGGGGACGCCTTCGCCGTCGACTACGTGGAAGTGATGGACGAACGATCAGCCACGGTCGTTAAGGATGAAGATTTCCGGGGCCCGGCGGTGCTGGCGGTCGCGGCGCGGCTGGGCACCACCCGGCTGATCGACAACGTACCGGTGAGGTTCCATGCTGCTGACGATTGACATCGGGAACACCAACATGGTGCTCGGCGTGTTCGAGGGCGACACGATCATCGAGCACTGGCGCGTCTCGACGGTGCCCGACCGGACCGCGGACGAGCTCGCGGTCGTCCTGCACGGGCTGCTCGCGCAGTCGGGGACGTTCAAGGACTCGGACCTGCACGGGATCTCGTTGTGCTCGACGGTGCCGTCGGTGCTGCATGAGATGCGGGAAATGGTGCGGCGGTACTTCGGCGACCTGCCCGCGGTGATCGTGCAGCCGGGCGTCAAGACCGGGGTGCCGATCCGCTACGACAACCCGAAGGAAGTCGGCGCGGACCGGATCATGAACTCGCTCGCCGCCGTCCACCTGTACGGCGGGCCGGCGATCGTCGTGGACTTCGGCACGTCGACGAATTTCGACGCGGTGTCCGAGCGGGGCGAGTTCGTGGGGGGTGCGCTGGCTCCCGGCATCGAGATCTCCGTGGACGCCCTGGCACGGCGGGCCGCGCAGTTGCTGAAGGTGGAGCTGACCAGGCCGCCGCGGATCATCGGCAAGTCCACGGTCGAGGCGCTGCAGTCCGGGATCGTGTACGGGTTCGCCGGTCAGGTGGAGGGGATCGTCCGACGGATGGCCCTGGAGCTGTCGCCGGCGGATCCCTCGTCCGTGACCGTCATCGCGACCGGGGGGCTCGCGCCCCTGGTGATCTCCGAGGTCCCGCTGGTCGACGCGCATGAGCCGTGGCTGACGCTGATCGGCCTGCGTCTCGTGTGGGAGAGAAATGTGTCGGTGTCCTCGCCGGATGCCGGGTAACCTTCGGGCGTGACTGACGATAACGTTCCGGAGCAGGTACGCGTTCGGCTGGAGAAGCGATCCCGGATGCTCGCGTCCGGCGTGGACCCGTACCCTGTTGGATATCCGCGCACGACGTCGATTGGTCCGCTGCGCGCTAAATACGGGTCGTTGCCGGCGGACACGTCGACCGGGGAGACGGTCGGCGTCGCCGGGCGGATCATGCTGTCCAGGGTGGGCGGCAAGCTGTGTTTCGCCACGCTGCGGGACGGGTCCGGCGATATCCAGGTCATGATCTCGCTGGCCCGCGTGGGCGCCGACGCGCTGGAGTCCTGGAAGCGGGACGTGGACCTCGGTGACCACGTTGGCGTGACGGGTGAGGTGATCACTTCCCGGTCCGGTGAGCTGTCCGTGCTGGCCGACTCGTTCGCGATCACGGCGAAGTCGCTGCGGCCGCTGCCGGAGAAGCACCTTGGCCTGACCGACCCCGAAACGCGCGTGCGGCAGCGTTACTTGGACCTGCTCGTCAACCCGCGGTCGCGGGAGCTGGCGGAGATGCGCTCGCATGTCGTGCAGTCGGTGCGGTCCGCCTTGGTTGACCGCGGGTTCCTCGAAGTCGAGACGCCGATCCTCACGCCGCTGCACGGCGGGGCGAACGCCCGTCCGTTCACCACGCACTACAACGCCTACGACGCGCAGGTGTACCTGCGCATCGCGCTTGAGCTGTACCTCAAGCGGCTGGTGGTCGGCGGGATCGAGAAGGTCTTCGAGATCGGCCGGAACTTCCGGAACGAGGGCGCGGACACCACGCACAACCCCGAGTTCACGATGCTCGAGGCGTACGAGACGTACGGCGACTACAACACGATCGGGGCGCTGACCCAGTCGCTCGTCCAGGGGGCGGCGGTGGCGGCCTTCGGCTCGACCGTGATCCGCCGCGCCGACGGGACCGAGTACGACATCGGCGGCTCGTGGAAGTCGGTGACGGTGCACGACGGGATCTCGCTCGCCCTGGGCGAGCCGGTTACCCCCGATACTTCGCTGCCCGAGCTCCTGAAGCTCTGCGAGAAGGCCGACGTGCCGCTCCAGCCGGAGTGGAACCGTGCCCAGGTGATCCTGGAGATGCACGAGCGGCTCGTGGAGAAGAAGACCGTCGAGCCGACGTTCTACCGCGACTTCCCGGTCGAGGTGTCGCCGCTGACGCGCCAGCACCGCTCCGATCCGCGGCTGGCGGAGAAGTGGGACCTGGTGGCGTTCGGGTCCGAGCTGGGGACCGGGTACTCCGAGCTGGTCGACCCGGTGGAAGAGCGTGCCCGGCTGACCGCGCAGTCCCTGCTGGCCGCCGGCGGCGACCCCGAGGCCATGGAGCTTGACGAGGACTTCCTGCTGGCTCTGGAGTACGCCATGCCCCCGACCGGGGGCATGGGCATGGGGATTGACCGCCTGCTGATGATGCTCACGGGCGAGAACATCCGCGAGACGCAGCTGTTCCCGTTCGTCCGCCCCGGCGTGTAAGCGATCGCAGCGGCCGGGCTCCTCCAGACTCCCGGCCTCCGCTCCTGGCTCCCGATCCCCGCTCCCGATCCCCTCTCCTGGCTCCGGATCCCCGCTCCCGATCCCGCTCCCGATTGGCTCGTTGGCGCCAGCGCACCAAACCTATTGGCTCGCTGGCGCCAACGACGCGGACAGGCCTGGCGCGAATCTAGCTGGTGATGCGCCGTGCGCCGACGTAGTCGCTCCAGAAGACCTGCTGGACCATGACGTCCTGGCCGGTGCTGGGCGCGTCGACCATGAGGCCGTTGCCGATGTAGATGCCGACGTGGCTGATGTCCTGGAAGAAGAACACCAGGTCCCCCGGCTGCAGGTTGTTCTCGGAGACCGGTGTGCCCAGTTCCCACAGCGAGCCGGTGTAGTGCGGGAGCGAGACGCCGAGCTGGGCGTACGCCCAGACGACCAGGCCCGAGCAGTCGAACTCGTTCGGGCCGGCCGCGCCCCACACGTACGGGTCGCCCAGCCGGGTCAGCGCTTCGCGCAGTGCCCTGACTTCGAGCGAGTTACCACTGACGGCCGGTGTGTAATCCGGGTACTGGCCGGTCGAGGCGAAGATCGACATCGCCTGCGACATCTCGGAGCTGTTGAGGACCGCTAGCTTGGTGTTGATCTGCGAGACCTTCTTCTGGACTTGGCTGTGAAGCGCGTCGACGCTGGCGATCTGCTCTTTGGCCTCGGCCTCGGCACGGCTCGCCGCGAGCTGTTCCTTCTGCACCGTGGACAGGCGCATGCCCGCCTCGTTGTCGATCTCCTCGACGGTGGCCGACTCGTTCAGGAACTGGGTGGGATCGCTGCTCTCCAGCATCTCCAGCGTGGGATCCATGCCTTCGTTCATGTATCCCATTGCGGCGAGTTCGGCGACTGCCTTCTGGTTGCCCGCCAGAGCCGCCTGAGCCCGCTTGGCCGCGAGTTCCGCGGTCTTCTCTTCGGATTCTGCGTTGGTGAGCTGAATCCGCAGTCCGTCGTATTGCTGCCCGAGTGAGTCAACCTGGTTAGAAAGCTGCGAAGCCTCCGCCTCCAGGCTGCTGAGGGACGGCAAGGGGCGGACCGTCTGAGCATCGCTGGCGCCCGGAAGAAGGACAACCAAGGCGACGGCGGCTGCCGCCAGCGACGCAACTCCCCTAACTGTACGCACAACCACGCACGATATTGGAATCGCTGGCAGCGCTGCTACCGACTCGGCGGAAGTTTTGTCATTCCGGCGCGCCCGCTGCGCTAGATGTGCACATTCGGCCGTTGTGCGATACAGGTTCGCTTCGGCGGCTGTGCCTGACGGAGAAGTCGGATTAGGGGGCATTGCGCAGGGTCCTGGACGCCTTGGATGCGCAGCAGAAGCAGTTGTCATGCATAACGGATTGCGATGGGATCGTCGCTTCCGGGAGTGACATCGCGTCGCCGGACTTCACGCAAGTGCGTGTAAAGCTATTTCATCTCACGTATCTGCCTTGCGTCGTAACCATTGAAATGCCGGCGATACAGTGGTCCGCGATGGGCTACACAGTCAGGCAGGCGAGCACCAGGGACGTGCATGTAATCCGTACCCTGATCGATCAGAACGTGGGCTCGGGGCGCCTGCTGGACAAGCACACTGTCAATCTGTACGAAGACATCCAGGAGTTCTGCGTCGCCGAGAGTTCCGCCGGACTGGTGGTGGGCTGCGGGGCGCTGCATGTTATGTGGGAGGACCTCGCCGAGATCCGCACGGTCGCGGTCGACGACCGCGAACGCGGCCAGGGAGTGGGTCACCTCATCGTTGATGAACTTCTGGAGCGGGCCCGGGTAGTGGGCGTCGCGCGCGTATTCTGCCTGACCTTCGCGGTGTCCTTCTTCGCCAGCCACGGATTTAAGGAAATCTTCGGCACGCCGGTGGCGCCCGAGGTCTACGCCGAGTTGCTGCGTTCTTACGACGATGGTGTGGCCGAGTTCCTCGACCTGGACCGGGTCAAGCCGAATACGCTGGGGAACACCCGCATGCTGCTGCGCTTGTGACGGTGCTCACCGGTCCCACACGGCGGCCGGTCCGTGCGTGTTCAGGTCCGGCGGGTACAGTGCGAGACGGGTCGGTTCCCTGCCCCGCTGAACTGCCTGGTTAACCATGGGTCGAGGTGATCACTATGCTGCAGGATCTTGCCACGCTCGCGCCGTCCGTGATCGTGGCGGGCGGTTTCCTCATCGGCGTGGTGATGCTGATACGTCATGAGATGGCGCCGAAGCACCGTGAAGACGACGAGGCCCAAGCGCCTTCTGAGGGCGTTCTGGAGACGAACGTCACGAGCGAAGCGAACCATGATATTTAGTGCAACAGCGGCATTATGTAATCTTCTGAATCGGTCATGGGCGAGCGTAATGCTAACTATGCTATCAATGACTGATTACGTAGAGTTACGTCCCTTGGCGGCGAACAAGGCTGGCACGTCGCGGCATCTAAGAAACCAAGCCACTCTAATTGTGCGCATCAAGAAGTTGGGTATATCTTTAGCAACCGAAATACTTGCTCCGAAGAAGGGCTGAATCCCGTGGCACAGAAGGTACAGGTACTTCTCGTCGACGATCTCGATGGGGGCACGGCAGATGAGACCGTGACCTTTGGTCTCGATGGCGCCTCCTATGAGATCGACCTGAGTTCCGGCAACGCCGGGAAGCTCCGCAATGAGCTTGCTCAGTATCTGGAACACGCGCGTAAAACCGCCGCCGGGCCGGCTCGTCGGCGCCGTCCGCGCAGCGGCGCTGGCCGCCAGCAGAGCGCGGCAATCCGCGAGTGGGCCAAGCAGCACGGTAAGAAGATCAGTGAGCGGGGACGTATTCCCGCCGATATCCTCGCCGAGTACGAGGCCGCGCACTAGCGCACGCGAGCCCTAGGCAAGCTGGCCCTCTCCCGGGCAGGGGCATCCGGCGTTTCGCGTCCGCCATCCACCGCACACTCGGATGTGCCACAAGGACACGCGCCGTCGTTAGCTATCGATCGGCTAGTGCGAGGTCTGCTAGCGATCAGCCCGGGATTCCCCGCCGATGAGCCAGCCGTCCGGTCCAGACATGAACGCCGGGCGGCTCGGGGCGTTCTTTGCTTGCCCAGTTTTCTATTTGCCCGTTATCTACTGTTGAGTGTTGGTTGTCGCTGTTCTTGACTGTTGTTGTTGGTCGCGGTGACTGGCGAGCATGCCCCGGTGCCGCGACGATCACTGGGTGCGTTCGCTTGCGGCGTACTTGGAACTACGCTGCGCCTTCACGCTGTTGGATGGGGTACAGGCAGCGTGTCCGGGGAACTACATCTCTACTTGGCGCATAATCGCGGTAAGTGCAGGGTCGGGCACGCGGCTACCATGCGGAGCAGGCAGGCATGCCGGAGCCTGCCGAAACCCCGCTGTGAGGAGAGCGACGACATGTTCGAGAGGTTTACTGACCGGGCGCGGCGGGTTGTTGTCCTGGCGCAAGAAGAAGCCAGGATGCTCAATCACAACTACATTGGGACTGAGCACATCCTGCTGGGCCTGATCCACGAGGGCGAAGGTGTTGCCGCGAAGGCCCTTGAGTCCCTTGGGATCAGCCTGGAGGCTGTCCGCCAGCAGGTCGAGGAGATCATCGGCCAGGGTCAGCAGGCGCCATCTGGGCACATCCCGTTCACGCCGCGCGCGAAGAAGGTCCTTGAGCTTTCCCTTCGCGAGGCACTGCAACTCGGTCATAACTACATCGGGACTGAGCACATCCTGCTCGGCCTGATCCGCGAAGGCGACGGCGTGGCCGCCCAGGTGCTCGTCAAGCTGGGAGCGGACCTGAACCGTGTCCGCCAGCAGGTTATCCAGCTGCTGCATGGATACCAGGGCAAGGAGCCGGCGTCGGCCACGAGCGGCAGCACTGAGTCCGCTCCCTCGACGTCGCTCGTGCTCGACCAGTTCGGCCGCAACCTCACCCAGGGCGCGCGCGAGGGCAAGCTGGACCCGGTGATCGGCCGGGAGAAGGAAATCGAGCGGGTCATGCAGGTGCTGTCCCGCCGTACGAAGAACAACCCGGTCCTGGTCGGCGCCCCCGGCGTTGGCAAGACCGCGGTCGTCGAGGGGCTGGCCCAGAAGATCGTCAAGGGCGAGGTCCCGGAGACAATCAAGGACAAGCAGCTGTACACCCTCGACCTCGGCGCCTTGGTCGCCGGATCCCGCTACCGCGGTGATTTCGAGGAGCGGCTGAAGAAGGTTCTGAAGGAGATCCGCACTCGCGGCGACATCATCCTGTTCATCGACGAGATCCACACGCTCGTCGGTGCGGGCGCCGCTGAGGGCGCGATCGACGCGGCCTCCATCCTCAAGCCGATGCTGGCCCGCGGTGAGCTGCAGACGATCGGCGCCACCACGCTGGATGAGTACCGCAAGTACCTGGAGAAGGACGCCGCCCTTGAGCGCCGCTTCCAGCCGATCCAGGTGGCCGAGCCGACGATCGCGCACACCATCGAGATCCTCAAGGGCCTGCGCGACCGTTACGAGGCGCACCACCGGGTGTCCATCACCGACGGCGCTCTGGTGGCTTCCGCACAGCTCGCCGACCGGTACATCAGCGACCGGTTCCTGCCGGACAAGGCGATTGACCTGATCGACGAGGCCGGGTCGCGGATGCGCATCCGCCGAATGACCGCGCCGCCGGACCTGCGCGAGTACGACGAGAAGATCGCCCAGGTCCGCAAGGAGAAGGAGTCGGCCATCGACTCCCAGGACTTCGAGAAGGCGGCCGCCCTCCGCGACACGGAGAAGCAGCTGCTCGCCAAGAAGACCACCCGGGAGAAGGAATGGAAGGCCGGCGACATGGACGTGGTCGCCGAGGTCAACGAGGAGCTCATCGCGGAGGTGCTCGCCACCGCGACCGGCATCCCGGTGTTCAAGCTCACCGAGGAAGAGTCGCAGCGGCTGCTCCGCATGGAGGACGAGCTGCACCGACGTGTCATCGGCCAGAACGACGCGATCAAGGCCCTGTCCCAGGCCATCCGCCGCACGCGGGCAGGCCTGAAGGACCCGAAGCGTCCCGGCGGCTCGTTCATCTTCGCCGGTCCGTCCGGCGTCGGTAAGACCGAGCTGTCCAAGACGCTGGCCGAGTTCCTGTTCGGCGACGAGGACGCGCTGATCCAGCTCGACATGTCCGAGTACATGGAGAAGCACACGGTCTCGCGGCTGTTCGGCTCCCCGCCCGGGTACGTGGGTTACGAAGAGGGCGGC
>Ga0210389_10000015_pt1 | contig 167000 bp, 147 predicted proteins | sample IncBWH28OmetaG_FD_160127 | JGI IMG/M metagenome (GOLD analysis project Ga0210389, IMG submission 160127) | Forest soil microbial communities from Barre Woods Harvard Forest LTER site, Petersham, Massachusetts, United States - Inc-BW-H-28-O ...
ATTTGGCCTGGCCCCTTTGCCTGAAGACAGTGAGCCAACCAGCAACGTGCCTAAAATGGGTCCGGTACAGGAGAATGATACCAACGCCAGCGTTAAGGCCATAAAAAACATGCCGCCCAGGCTGCCAAGGCTGCTTTTGCTGTCTGCTTTATTCGTCAGCCGACCCGAAACGGTAATCTCAAATAATCCAAAAAACGAAAGCGCGAAAAAAACGAATACCGCGAAAAAAAACAGGTTGACCCAAATGTTGGTAGAGATCGTATTGAAAAGTTCCGGGCTGATGGTTTTTAATAAATGGAACGGAACACTGCCAAGCATGTAGATAAGTAAAATGAAACTGCCATAAATTATACCATTGCGGATGGCTTTGCTTTTGGCGCCTGATTGGGCGGTAAACCAGCTCACGGTCAACGGAATCATTGGGAACACGCATGGGGTTAGCAAAGCGAGCAGCCCGCCGACAATGCCAAGGATAAAAACCGAAAATAAACTTGTCTCCTGCCTGGTGTTCCCGCATTGCGCAACTGGCTTGTTCAAATTGACGGTTGTTAGTTTTAGCGGCATTACCGCCACAGCCGAACTTCCCCCCTCCAGTGCTACGGTCCCGTTTTCACTCAGCGGTAAAAACTCGGCGCCATTTGAAGCGTATCCAACCAGTTTTACGTCCAAATGGTCGGGTGCTTTTTCTTTCAGCGTAATTTGCTGTGTGAAATCAACTGCATTTTCATATACCTGGTATGTCCTGTTATCAAACAACCTGTCCTTAAGTGGGGTAAGTACATGGCTTGCGATGGCAGGGCCGGGCAATACCCTTTCGTCAAATGCGAGATGAAGGCCATCAATATCCTCCGTGGTGTCTGTCTGCACATAAATGTGCCAACCCTTATTAATGGTGCCCGTTACATGCAAAGCAAAATGTCCGGGTGAAATGCGCTGCGAATGCACCTGCCATTTTAAAGGGGTTTGTGCTGCTGCACTACCTGTAATAAGCAAAAAAACACCCAGTACCGCTAAAAAGCAGTTTAAAAATCTCATATAAAAAAGCTTAGTTCAAAAGGATTTTAAATGCTGTCTTCTGAGGCTGAAGGCATTGATGATCGTCACAGGCCATAAATTTTACAAAGCCGGAGACAGTGGTCTTCACTTCACTTTTCAGTTTAACAACCTGCACAAAATCAACCTTATCGTCGTAATAATAAATATCGACATCAAAGGTCGGATCGTGTTTTTTTTCCATTTTTCCAATTTCTTTCACCTCGCCTGATTTCATCAAAACAGGGTTTTTGTCGAAATGAATGCTGGTCGCCAATGGCCCGCCGGGTGGTGTTGATTGGGAGTAGATATGCCAGGGGTCATCAACGCTTGCGGTTAAGTGCATCTCGTAGGTTTTGTCAGCTACTTTATTGGCTGTAAATCTCCAGGTGACGATATCCTGCTGGGCTTTTGCGCTGGCTATAATAAAAAGCGCAGTTATGATCTTGATAGTTTTTTTCATTTTGGCCCTTCTTGTTTTATCGATCGCAAATAATCTGCAACATCCTTGTGGCCGCCTTTCTCTGCATAGCTGAGTGCGGTCTCTCCCGGGTTGGTATCGTCGTCGCCTTTATATACATATTTCACATTGGCTCTGTGTTCAACCAGTATTTTTACCATATCCAGATGACCGTATTGCGCCGCCATAAGCAGCGGCGGCAGGTTGCCGTCGCAAATTTTATTTACGTCGGCGCCTCTGTCAGTCAACATCCCGGCACATTTAATCGCATTATAGTGAGTGGTCAATAGCAGCATGGTGAAATTCATTTGTTCTGCATGGTAACAGGTGTTGATGTTGTCTTTGGTGACCAGCAATCTCAATTTGGTAGAGTCATCGGACTGAATAGCATACCAGATGGGTTTTGGCATATCTATGTCCTGTGCATGCAGTGATCCGTTTATAATGAGAAAGAGCACCACTGTAAAAATCCTGATAGCTTTCATAATCTATGTTTTATAAAATCTTGATTGATCAATTGCCCTTATTGCCGGTTTCAGTTATCACAAACATTTGCACTTCCTTTTCCTCTTCTTTCAAATCCAGGCCGTAAGGTTGCAGCGCTCTTCTCAGTCCTTCAATATCTGCCCATGAGGCTAAATTCAGGTCCAAATCCACATGGCCTTTATAATCGGTTTCATCAAAGACGGGCGGATTGCCGTACTTTTGATTAATTTGCCAAATAATGGCGCCAGGCGGATAATTTCGCAGTTTCACATGTCCATCGCTGGTCTCCAAAATGTTTTTTCCCCCGGCTGTTTTTAATTTTTCGTCTGTACCTGTACGGACCAGGGCGAGACATTTCACTTTCCTGTTTTCATATCGTGCATGAATACCGAGCAGGTTATCAAGGTCTCTGATGATCATTTCTCCCTGCTCTTTCTTCGTCATTGCGCTATCGGTGCAAATTGATTCATAGCTTATATAAGCCTTCCGAACGTAGGGCGCATTAAGATCGGTGCGTATGTAATTTGATTTGTCCTTTACTTCGAGCAGGACATGGCTGGGATCTGGCAATGCCAGAATCGAATCTATGGTTTTGCCGATATTTATAACGTAAGCGTTTATAATTGGAAGATTAATAAAATAAGTTCGGCGCAAACGGGTTACCGGATCAAAGGCAGAGCCCATATGCACCGGGGTGTTATTCTGGTAGCCAAACACAGCCGCATAATGCCGCAGCCGCGGGTTTGGCCCAAACTGGCTCATATTTAATTGCAGCAGCGGTTTTTTTGCATCTAATGGGGTGGAGACCATATTATCCTCGGCCGGCCAGTCGTTTTTCCCTTCATGGTCCAGGATGTATTGAATATTGGCGCCTGTTACATAATCTGCCCCTGTTATTGCAACTACTTTACCTTTAAATATCCATATTTCGTAAGGTGATGTCACATGCGGGAACAATTTGGCCAGTATTTTATCGCCGGCAACGCTGGGTATGTTCGTTATCCCATGAAGATAATGACCCCAATCGTGCCCGCCTGCCACACTCATAAAATCAGCTACTTGTTTCCTGCTATCCTGCGAGGTGACGGGCAGTATTTTTACCCTGCCCCCAAATTGTGGGGGCAGGGTGACAGCCTTAGGCAATGCCTCGATGCAAGCACTGCAGCCGATGAACCAAAAATCGAGGATCAGCAGTTGATCTTTGAAATCGGAAATATGCGCACTGGTATACTTGTCATTTACAATCGTATCTATCTTCGTGTTTCCCGGCACAAAATCCCCGATTTGTACGGGTGTTACATTCGCTTGCTGCGCGGTTGCAACTATACTGCAAAACATTAAAACCGGCAACAACATCAATTTTAGCTTTTTCATGATATTTATTTAAAAATCTCTTATTGCCTTTTTATTTCGCCGGGTCCATTTTCATTTCAATCAGGTTGCCTTGCGAAAACACATTTTTAGCAAAGTCCCTGATTTGCTCCGGCGTTACGGATTTAAGCACTTCACCGTATTCATGATCGTAATCAAGGCCGTTTTCGTAGTAATAGACTGCAATCCCCGACCAGTAGTCTGAATTCTTTAGCTTTTTACCTTGCTGATAGCTGGTTAAAAAATCAGTCCTTGCTTTTTCAACCATATCTTTGTCGGGTGCATCAGCCATCAACTTTTTAATTTCTCCATAAATTATCCCGATCATTTTTTCTTTTTTAACCGAATCCGGATCGGTATCAAAGCTTATCTGAACGTAGTACCTGTCTTTAGGGTATTTGTAAACCTGACCCTGAACGCTGACACCATAGGACGCGCCTTCCTTTTCGCGGATGGTTGCCAGGTACCTGGTGTTCAGCATTTCCGTGGTCATTTGCATTAGCGCGATGTTTTGCATGGTTACCGGGATTTCGCCTGAATAAATGATGCCTACCGTGGTCTTCGGGGTGGCCATCTTTTCAACCAGGTGCTTTTTGATAATACCGGGTGGCGGGTAAACGTTGTGATCTATCACTTGTGCGGGTAGGCCTGTTGACGGCAAGCCGCCCAACCAGGTTTGGGCCAGTGCCCTTACCGTGTCGGCGTTCACATTACCGGTAATAATGAACGTAAAGCCGGCAGCGTTTCCAAAAAACTGCTTATGAATCCGGCTCACCTCCCGGTAATTCACCTGCTTTAATTCATTCGAATCAGCGAGGGTCAATGCCCAGGGACTGCGGTTAAGAATGATCGCATTCAGCGTATCCCTGAAAATCGTGGACGAAGATATTACGCGCTTTCTGAGCGCCTGTAAATGGCCGGTTTCCCAATTATTAAAAACAGATGTCTTTTTTTTAATTTGGGTCATATTAACATACACATACTGGAACTGTAGTTTAAGGTCGGTAGATGAGGCTTTGGTTGTTATGCTCGCCTTTGTCCGGGTAAGGTTTGTTTGTCCCTGTATTTTGCCATTAAAACCATTAAAACCTCCGGCGAGCTGAGCAAGGCCATCATAGGCAGCTGCAGTTGGCAGATCCTTTCTTTTTAGAAGGGAATATCCACCAGGTTTATAACCGTTTATCCAAACAGTTGATTCATTGACATCAGTATGCTTAAACCAAACTTCCACCCCGTTCGAAAACTTCCATTTTGCATATCCGAAAGGCGCTGTATTTTCTTCTGCATTAGTAATTGCGGCCGGCTCGGGAGTTTTTAATTTTGCAACCACATCCGGTTCTTCTTTTTTTACATAGGGTTTAAGTTTTGAATTTTTAACCTCATCCCATACCGCTAAAACCTCTTCTTTTGTTGGCACGGCTATTCCGTTTTTGTCCGGCAAATCTATTTCAAATGCCATATTATTGTCGTGAATGTATTTTTTTGCGTAAAAGTTCAGCGTATCTATGGTCATGTTATCTAGTATTTCCTTCGTGGTAAAGTATTTCCACGCAGCATCAGGCGCCGGTTCATTGTAAAGGAAATTGTTGATGTATCTTATAATATACTCTTCATTCCGTACAACCTCCTTGTCTTTATAATCAGTTTCATTACGGGATGAGTAGAAGTGTTTTATGTCATGTTCAAATTCATTTTTGCTAAAACCGAAACGGCGCATCCGCTCACATTCGGTTAAAACATCCTTTAGCGCACCCAAAACATTATAATTAGCCGGGGCTATATCCGCCAGCCACGCCGGCCTTTGCGATATCGAGTATTGCCCCATTTTGCTGTATGCGTTTACAAAAGTGGCACCCTTTTTTTGCTTTAGTTTTTCTATGCGTTCATCCAGCATATTACTGATCAGTTCGTTGACGATCTGCATTTTGAAATATCGCCGCGTGTTTCGCTGGTCAGCCGGCACGTCGTCTCCTTTCCAATAAACTTCGGCATTGGCAACCGGGTATTCGGGATCAGTTGCAATTGCCACTATCGGCGCATCATTGTCGGGTATCTTAACATACTCGCGTTTTGCCGGGTTTACCGGCGCCGGGATATCCTCAAACAGGGTATTCAGCTTTTCCAAAATCTTATTTGGATCAACATCACCAACAATGATGATCCCCTGAAGGTCGGGGCGGTACCATTTTTTATAGTAGTCCACCAGTTCCTGCCGTTTGAAATTATTTACCACATCCATGCTTCCTATCGGGATACGGTTGGCGTATGGTGTGCCTGCCAGAAGTGTTGGCAGTATCACTTTTTCGTCCATGCGAAGTGAGGCTGACGAACGCGTTCTCCATTCTTCGCGGATGATGCCGCGCTCTTCCTCGATATCCGGCTGCAGGTTTGTTATTTCGCCCGACCAGTCATGGAGAATGAGCAACGCGGTATCTACTATACCCTCCCTGGTCGTTGGGACGCCATTCAGGTTATACACCGTTTCATCAAACGAAGTTTGTGCATTGATGTGGGAGCCAAAACGCACGCCCTTTTTTTCCATTTCTTTAACCACGGTAGTACCCGGGAAATGCTTTGTTCCGTTGAATGCCTCGTGCTCCAGGAAGTGGGCAAGGCCGCGCTGGTCATCCCGCTCCAGTATGGATCCTACCTTTTGAACAATGTAGAAGTTGGCAGCGCCTTTCGTCCTTTCGTTGTGACGTATATAATAGGTAAGACCGTTGTTTAACTTACCGGTAAGCAGCGTTGTATCCACCGGTATAGGCTGTGCAACTGCAATCTTTGTTCCCATAAAAACAAGGAAAAGAAGGCCAAAATAATTTAGTTTTTTCATTGGACGTTATTGATTATTGTTGTCGGTAAATACAAACATGTTTGTTTCCTTTTCGGTCTCTACCAGGTCAAAACCATTGGCCTGCAGACCTTTTCGAAGGGATTGTACATCGGTGAAAGACGCAGGGGGCAGAATAATGGTCCCCTTGTAGGCCGAATCAAATTCGAAGGGAAGTTTTTGAACAATCCAGTTGCAATCACCTATAAAAAACTCATTTAGCGAAACTTCTTTTCCTACACCGGTTGTTTTGCTTAGCTTGTCTTTGGCGGCTTCGTTATAACGGCCGGTAATATCAAAAAAAGCATACTGGCTTGCCACCAAAGCTCTTTTTTGCTTCACCTGGTCATCGGTTTCTTTTTGTGTGATCACCAGGCATTTCACTGTGCGTTTTTCCCAGCGGCCATGCAGGTTAAATACATGGTCGAGGTCAGCGATTACCGCTTTCGCCTGTTCAGCTTCTGATTGCCCGGTGTAAGGCATTACCGATTCAAAGCAGTAATCATACTTCCGGTGCCATTCCAGTTCGGTCGTTCCGGGTATTATGCGATCAAAACTAAATCTGGAGGTATCCTTCACATCGTAGATAAACCGGTTTAGGGGCACTAAACCGCCTGCCAGCGAATCCCCGGGATGCCTTATCATTTCCCAGTAAAACATATATGCGCTGCGGATATCGAAGTTGACAAGGTAGTGCCTGACGGTATGGCGGATAGTGTCGATAGCTGAACCGAATGGTTTATTTATAAGGCCCGTATTGTCGCGAAAACCGAATAATGCAGCGTACTTTACCGGGCCCTGTTTCCAATTGTACTGTCCCCGGTCAACCTGCAAAAAAGTTTTCTTATGACTAAACTCGGGCTGCATGTCATTTTTTACAGGGAAATCATTTTTCGCGCCGCTAAGCACCAATTTTATATTCGGGACTGAAACATACTGGGGGTCGGTAAAAGCAACTACCTTGCCTTTGTATATCCACACATCGTGTGAGATGAACCGGTAGTTGAACCATTTTAGGAGGATCTTATCGTCAACCACCGTCTCGATCAATTTGCCATTAATATGCTTGTCCTTCTTTAAAAAGTCACTGGTGAATAATTCCGGCTCGCTGGTTGCCGTGAGGATTTTTATCTGGTCGCCAAATTCTTTTTGTAAAGAATCCAGCCTGGGCAACGCGGCAACGCAGCCGCTGCAGGTCGTGGCCCAAAAATCAATTATCAATAGTTTGTCTTTAAAGTCTGCAACGTGCAGGCTCCGTTTATCACCATTAATGATCTTTGGAACATAAATATCCGGCACATTGTCGCCTATCTCCAGGTTCCTGGGTTGGGCGGCGGATTTTGCCGCTTTTACATTGCCGGACCGCGGCTGCTGTGCTGTGGCGATCACACCCGCAAACAGCATTAGTAAGGCTAAAAAACTTCTTTTCATCTGTTTTGATTGGTTAAAACTGGTCAATAAGCATCCGTATAACCCCGTTTAAGGGCTACACGAATGCAGTGTATGGTTAAAAAACTGGCTTTAGTTGCTCATCATCATCTTGGATTTTGAGCCATAGTTGAATTGGCAATTACATCGGCGGGTAACAACAAAACATACCTTGGATCATTTGGCGGCAGCGTGTAGGTTTGCCCTGATATGACCCGCGTAAGTGTTTGTTGTGTACTGCTGATCATATTCAAACGCCGGAGATCCGACCATCGCAATCCCCTGAAGATAAGCTCCTTTCGCCTTTCGATGAGTATTTTAGCTAATGCATCCGCAGCATTGGCAGCGGTCATCGGAACGTACGTGCCCGACGCCCAGCGGGTCACCAGCAGCGTATTCAGATCGGTCATCGCACTTGTTGCATTAGCGGCGCGGGCATAACATTCGGCCCTGATCAGGTACATTTCATCTGTAGCAAGCCCGTCGAACATGGATGGGTTGTAAGTTTCCTGATCGTAATTGCCGGTATACTTGTAGGAGACGGGCGTGCCGGCATTTGCTTTAAAAAATATGCTTTTCCGCAAATCGTTGTCAGCATAAGTTTTATATAAGTTTGAATCAGCGCTCGCAATGGAGGGGCTCAAATCCTGGTTATCTATTGCATAGCTCCCACTAATAAGCGCATAGCCATATCCTGAAACCCCCGATTGAAAAATGACCTCCTTGTTAAACCTTGAAAAAGGTGTGGTTGAACTTTGGCTTATGCTGTTGAAATCCATTAAACTATTTTGCAGTTGCAGCGCCTGGTTAGCAGCGGTGCCGGCATCAGTATAGTCGCTCATAGAAAGGTAAGCACGGGCCAGAAATGCATAAGCCGCTGCCTTATTGGGCCTGCTCGCCACTAAAGAGGTGGCGGGCAATAAGCTTATGGCTGTTTGCAGGTCCCCGGTAATCTGGTCATAAGTTTGCTTAACGGTTCCCCTGGATGATTTCACGCTGATGTCAGAACTGGTCCGGATCGGAATCCCCGGATCCTGCGCGGCAGTACCGGTATTGTAAGGTTTGCAGTACTGTTGCGCCACCATGTAAAACGCATAGGCCCTGAAAAATAATGCTTCGCCCTTTACCGTATTAAAAGAAGTTGGATCAGTACCCGGGTCTATTTTATTTAACGCTTCTAATACAAGGTTTGAATTTAAAACAACCGTATAGGGCGCCTGCCACTGGGGGCTCGAGGTTGGACGCTGGGCATCGGCCGCCCAACTGTAAATTTGCCTGTCATCGGCGGCAAGCGAATTATAACGCGTATCTGAAATAAAATAATCATCTGTGGACGCTTCGCCGTCACTTGGATACTTTATATTCATGGTGCTATAATAATCCAGCAGCAATTGACAGTCAGCAACAGAGGTTAAAAGCGTTTCGGAACTTTGTTGTGGCGCCTCCAGGAACTTCTTGCAGGATAAGTTGGAAGCGGTTGCCAGCGCGAACATAGCAATGGCCACAACGTATTTCGATAGTTTTATGTTGGTGTTTCTTTTCGTTTTCATAATCTTTTAATTTTTAAATTAGAAACTGGCCCTTAAACCTAAGGCATAGACACGCGGCTGCGGCACGTCATAAACATCCGGGTCGAGGCCCAGCTTATTTGCGCGCCAAATAATTCCGACATTCTGAACATTGCCATAAACCGTAACGTTTTTAAGCTGCCATGCCGCCTTTTTAAACGAATAGGAAAAATTGATTTCCTGCAATCGGATGTTATCGGCCTTTAATACATTGATATTTGAGTTATCGTAAACAAAGTCCGCGCTGCTGTTGCCTGGGTAGGTCATGGCCGGCACGTTGGTGTGTGCTTCATCGCCAGGCTTTTGCCAGCGCTGATCAAATTCAATCGGCAAATAACCGGCGCCACTGTAAGCATTTGTATAATTGATAGCCAGTGGGTTGCGGAAATAGTAGCCTAAGCGATAAAGTACATTAGCCGACAACGTAAAACTCCCATAGGTAAACGAATTCCGGAGGGCGCCTGCGGACACTGGTGTTGATGAACCCACGTATTGCATCGCGCCGCCGTCGTTACTGCTATAGGCCAGGTTTGAATAATCGGTGCTTATCTTGCCGTTAAAATACACCTGCGGCATTCCCGTGTTACTTAAACCTGCCCATTTGTAGGCCCATATCCCCCTAAGGTCATGGCCGGGAACATTTTCGCCATTTACGTAACTATAACCTGATGGCGCTGACGCATAAAATATTTTAGCAACTTCCGTTTCGTTATAACTGTAAAGGAAAGTGGTTGTCCATCGGAAAGACCTGCTTTTTACGTTTACCGAATTAATAATGATATCCGCACCCCTGGCTTTTATATTTGCTGAATTGTAGTCATACTGCAGAAAACCTGTAGAAGGGTCCAGCGGCGCATTGGCCACCAGGTCCTTATCATTTTTACGATAGTACTCTATACTGCCAGAAATAACGTTATTTATGAAACCAAAATCAATACCCAGGTTAAGCTGTCCCGAACGCTCCGGCGCAAGCGAATTATTTGTAGCGCCGCTTGGATAACCAAATGGAAGACCGTTAGCGCCTACGGATGTAGTATAATTAATAATAGCTACGGGCGCGGTGGAATAATCCACGTTGCCGTTATAACCGAAAGTTGCCCTTATATCCAAAACCGGCAGCCAGCTTATTTTATAAAAGCTTTCATTGTAAACGTTCCATCTCCCGCCAACCGAATAAAAAGGATTGAAATCGTTGTTGGTTGTTACCCCGAAAACATTGTAAGCATCTTTACGTGCGCTTGCCGAAATAACATAACGATCATCATAGGTATAAGCCGCATTTGTAAATTCGCTTACTGAACGCTGCCGGTTATCGAAAAATGAATTGACGTACGGGATCTGACCGGAACTGCCATACAGGTATTCAGGTACGTAATCAAGAAAATTCAACTGCGAAGTGTATTGATGGGTATCTGAATTATATCCAAAATCTTCGTTTTGGGTAAGGGTTGAATAACTGTCGCGAATTTCGGAACCAAGAATTGCGTTGATCACATTTTTTTTATTCCAGGTCTTATCAAAATTCAACTGTCCGCGCAAAGTTTGCGATGTAAGTTGCGTAAGAGTAGGGAAATATATGCCCCCAAGCGGTATACTCAGCGAATAAGGCTGCGGCTGCCCGTTCGAATTGACGTAGCTTCCCGGAGAAGTGAAAGTATTGATCAGATTTCTTGCAGCATAGGAGTCGGCGTCGTCGAGTTGATCCGCATTAGTGAGCTCTTTTTGGTAATCATAAGTGACGTGTGCCGAAAAGACGCTGTTCAACTTGTAATTGCCCTGCACGTTTATTTTAAGATCCGCCTGGTTAGTTTTGAAATAACCGTCATTTATATCCTGGAGCGGCACGTATGTCCATGGAAGCAAATGTCCATGGCCAACGGTGTCTACATACCCCGGACGATAATCTTTAATTACCGGCAGGGGGTTACCCTTACTATCAGCCAGTTGAGTATACGGCGGCATAATGTTGTGGAGAAATCCACCTCCGGATTCCTGGAAATAACTATCAGGCGACATATCATTCGTATTATCCAGCGCATAAGTGATATTGGTTTGTATATCAAGGTTTTTGGCAGGCCTTAAAGTTGTACTTGATGATAGGGTTAAACGGTTTTGATTTGAAGTAACTGCGTTATTCAAGTCGTTGTCATACCCCACCGATAATCGGTATGCCGCCTGTTGGGAACCGCCGCTTAGCGCCAATGAATACTGCTGATCTACTGCGTTCCTGTACATGTATTTAGTGAGGTCCCTGCGGATGTCGTTGTTTCCCAGGGCCGCTAATTGCGAATTTGCGTCGTCGGCCGTAATCTGACCTTCTTTTTGCTGTTCCAGTATCTCTGCTACCAGGGGTACCGAGGGCAGCGGATAACCATATTGCGCGTACTGCGTGTACGACAACGTGCCATCATAATAACCGTTATTGTACAGGTACTTTTGCATTCCAACGTAATCGGCGGTGCTTGCACGTTTATAATAAAACAAATCGGGTTTATCGGTAACGGTCACATTAGCGTTAAAATCGATCTGCATGGGCTGGTTGTATTTCCCTTTTTTAGTGACGATCACCAAAACCCCGTTTGCGGCTCTTGCTCCCCATATCGAGGCTGCAGCTGCGTCTTTTAAAATTGTCACACTTTCTACATCATTGGGGTTGAGTTTGCCAATTATATCTTCCTCAAAGCCGGCATACAAAGCGGTTCCGTTATCTTCCACCGGGATACCGTCAACTACTACCAGCGGTACGCTTCCGTATTCGAATCCAGTGTAAATGCTGTTTGAGCCGCGTATAGTCAAGTTTGCTAATGGGCTCTGCTTGATGGGATTACTTGAGCTGGCCGAATAGAGCTGCGGGTTAAAGTTTAAACTTGTAGTGTTTCCGATCAGCCTGGTAAGAATATCGGTGCCGGTAACCTGGTTCAAAGTCTTATTGTCAATTACCTCGAATGATCCGGTCGCCCTTTCCTTCGGAATTTCCTGGTAGCCGGTGGTTACGGTTACAACACCCAACTTAGCGATGTCGGGTTCGAGTTTTATCACCAGGTCAACATCAGCGCCTGAAACAGTCACCTCTTTTGTTTTATAACCAATATAAGATACAACAATGATGGCGGACGTACCCGGGATCTCCAGGCCGAATTTTCCGCCGGAGGTGGTTGTGATAACCGTTGTATGCAAGCTATCTTTTAGCCTGATGGTTGCTCCGGCCAAAGGCTTTCCGTTTTCATCTACAATCGTTCCGGTCACTAAAATGTTTACCGGCTTAATTAAGCCGGCAACTTTACCGTCAGGGGAATTTGGTTTTACCAGTATCACCACGTTCTTCCCTACTACCTGGTAGGTTAGCGGCTGTTCTTTAAAGCAATCCAGCAGTGTGGTGGCCAACGATGCGTTATTTACGTCTACAGAAACAATTTTCTTTTGCAGGGCATCCGATTCATAAATAAAAGTATAGCCGGTTTGCAGCCGGATAGACTTGAGCACCTGTTCAAGGGGTGCATTTTTTGCCTTGATTGTTATCTGGCTGAATCCTTTTGCACTTGCCTGAACAAGGGCTATGATCAACAGAAAAGTTGTTAGTTTCATAACCAATAGAATCCTTTTTAGGGGAGGCCATGCGTTAGAACGCATAGCTGAATAAGCACTAAATTTCATTACATTTGTACTGTTTGGGTTAATAGAATATATCAATGATCCAATTGTTATTTATCCGCCCGCGATATCCATATCGCGACGGAAAGGGTTAATCCAAATATTTACCGTGGTTGTGGTTCCAGCACTACCGCGGTTTTTTTTTGCAAAACCCCGCTTTGCGTTTGCTTTAACTTTGTAGAATTTTTTTCATTTGGCGGGCGAGTTATGGGTTCATAATAGTTTGTTAATTAGAAGTTTGATTAGTCACAATTATCTTTTTGCCTTCCATGCGGAAGTCAATTTTCAGGTAGGACAGTATTTTCAGCGCTTCTGAAAGATTTGCATCGCGGTGCATCTCGCCGGTAAAGCGTCTTTGCGGAATTTTACCTTCATAGGCAATATCCACGTCATACCATCTGCCCAGTGACCGCATGACGGTTGGAATATCCGAACGGTTAAATTCAAAGAAGCCGTTCTTCCAGGCCACCGCTTCTTCCGTATCGGCATTATTAACTACGCTGATTCCCGAATTTGCAGCAGATACCTGCGCTTGCTGGCCGGGTTTTAACACCACATTTTTACCACTGGCAGAAACCATTGCACTTCCCTCCAGTAAGGTAGTTTTAACAGCGGTTTCATCAGCATAAGCATAAATATTAAAATGGGTGCCTATATCCTCAACGGTTTCATTCCTTGTAGCAATCCTGAATGGCTTTGCATTATTATGAATAACTTCAAAATAGGCCTCCCCTGTTAGCTCAACTGTGCGGTCGTTACCGTTAAAGGCGGTCGGGTATTTTAAGGAGGAAGCGGCGTTCAACCAAACATTTGTTCCATCTGCAAGCACCAAATGATACTGCCCGCCGCGGGGCGTAGAAACAACATTATATCCCGATCCATACTTCCCGGCGCCATTTCGCGATTCAGTATATACAAGCTCACCTTCGGCAGCTTTGTTGACTGTGACGTTTCCCTGGCGGACAAGGGCGCCATTTTTAGCGCTGTTCAACACTATATTTTGACCGTTAGCCAGGGTCAAAATGGCATTGTTGCCGCCAGGCGCGACGTCGATTTTTACCGCCGGCTGTTTAAAAGCAATTGCTTTGTTGCCAGGAGACTTTTTCAACAGCAAGTAGCCTCCAATTGCAAGAAAGACCAAAACGGAAGCCGCAGCCACAATGCGCGGCCACAATACAATACGGCGCTGCGGCTGATGAATCGGGAGACTTGTCCATATTTCGTTGCCAATCTCGTCAACCCGCTCAATAGGGATAGGAGTTCCGTTTTCAGTATACTGGGCGTACCAACTTTCGACCAAAGTCTTTTCTTGCTCTGTAGCCTCCCCCAGCCGGTATTTGGTTAATAATATCTTCGCGTCTATCTTTTGCATATCCAAGGTTTTTACCCTTAATTAATGACAAGACGGTTATGGAAAGGCTAACAGGTAGATGATCGAAAAAAAAATATCTACCAATGAATGAGAAAATACAGGAAAAGCAAGGAACCGAGTTTTATCTTTAATATCCGAAGTGCATTTGAGATTTGTTTGGCAACAGTTTGTTCGGCAATGCCAAGTTTTCCGGCGATTTCCTTGTGCGAAAGGTTTTGTTTGCGGCTCAATTCAAAAACTTCCCTCATCTTTGGTGGCAACGCCTGTATCTCCGTTTCAATCATTTCCATCAATTGCTTTTCCCTGACGAGGAAGTCTGCGGTTTCGGGCGCATTATCAAGATAATTTTGCAGCGAATCGATATAACGGCTTTCCACTTGTTGATGTGACCAAAGATCTAAAACGCGGTTACGTGCCGCAGTAAACAGATAAGCTGCCACGGAATTTTGAGGATCGAGGCTTTCGCGCTTTACCCAAAGGGTAGTAAACAATTCCTGGATAATATCTTTGGCTTCGGCCTCGTTTCCAAGTTTTTTATAAACATGCGCAAATAACGGCCGAAAGTATCGCTGGTAAATTTGAGTATACGCGTTTTTATCCCCCTCCTTTATGAGTGCTAACAATTCAAAGTCAGAAGACGAAGTGACAACTTCCACGCAATTACTTTTATACGAATTTAGGGGAATTTTGCGACAAAAGAAAATTACTTGCATGGCGGGCATGCAGGACCATAAGAATGTGTTTGATAAGGCGCTACTTTTTCCTGGCTAAAAAATCAATTTCGTAAACCTTAAATCCAAAAATCGATCAGAACGCCAAAGGTGATCTTTATTGGTACTATACAATTTTTGTTGACTGTTCGCCTTATCCTTTTTTTTGTGAAATGTGGCAAGCACATTATCAGGATTGCATATTTCGAAAATAGTACCCATCTTTGAACATAAGGTTTGCATTTAATCTTTATTCAAAAGTGGTGAGTATTTCGGTGAGTAAGAAATAAAATCCACATAACATATTGAAATTCAACGGAATTTAAGGGCTATACAAATCCCTAACTCTCCGCAAAAACAAATTATTGCCTTCCGCCTGATGGCGGAAGGCATTTTTGTTTGGCAGCGTTGCCGAACGCAGTTTGAGCATAAGCTGGCAAACGAAAATACCCGGTGAGCGATAGCGAACAGGCAATCATTTGTTTTTAGCCATCCCAACGGGATCAACGGAGTTAATCCCTAACTCTCCGCGAAATTATTTAATTGCCTCGCATAACCGGGCAATTTTTTTGCGGCGTTAACTGAACACAACTTGAATACAAGCCTGGAGGATAATGCCCGGCCAACCCGACCAACGGTCAATAAGTTGACCCGGACACGTCCATCCACAAGCAAACAACATTATTAGTGGCATCCGTTAAAATGCCGTCTAATTTTGGACGGCATCAGCCAGATCGCCAGCATTTTTGGGCTCTGTAATTTACTTTCAACAGGTCAAACAAGCTATTAGCGCCTCAGGTACAGATATTTAAGGTACCTGGAGATTCTCAATTATCCTGTCAAGCAAACAGCCAGCGGTTTAGCTGCTAAAATATCATGCTACCGCTGGTTGCAGTTGTTGTAGTTGTCGTCCCATTAGTGCCGGTTTGCGTGGTGTCCATGAAATTGTTGCCTGTGGGCTGGTTCCGCCTAAATCCGTAAACTGTTTTGGTGTTAAGTTTTTTTAATCTTGTTGTTGAGGTTTTCATAACTTTTCTTTTTTAATTTTAGAAAAGTTATGGCTCTTTTTGGTAAGTAAAAAAGTTATTACACCAACTGCAGTATGCAATATACGTACTACCGTATCGGAACCTTTTTTCAAATCAAAACTCTAAAAAATCAAAGTTAATTCTGAATCGGGAAGCTTTCGCGATAAAAAGCTATTTTTGATTGCTTAATCTTTTGAATTATAGTTAATGAAAACCCTGCCCGTCACAAAAATCAGGAGACATGTCTCCATATGGTTAGCTTTCATCGCCTATGAGCAATTGTCTGTTTTGCCTCGCGATAATTGGCGCTTTGGAAGTTTGTGGGACGAAGTAACACATTATATATTGTACATAGCGTTGTTTTATTTTAATGCGCATTTAGTACTTCCCGGTACTATCAATCAAAGTAAGAAGTCGTATTCCATATATTTTTTACTGGTAATAGCCCAGGCTTTTATTTGTTTAGTAATTAACTATATCATTATGTACGGCTTTACTTATTTCCATATAGCACTTGTTCCTCCTTTTTTAAATCACCGGAACTTCATAATAGGTTCATTGGTTAGAACATTATACTTTATGGCATTCAGTGTAGCATATTGGCTGGCGTTAACCGCTTTACAAAACAGGAAGCGGGTTGCCGAACTTGAAAACGCACGTTTAAAAGATCAAATTGCCAGGCAGCAACTTGAGGCTGCTATAATAAGCACTGAAAATGCGTACCTTAAATCCCAGATAAATCCCCATTTTTTATTTAACACCCTGAATTTCCTGTATAATTCCGTTTCGAAGTTTAGCAGCAAAATTGCTGACAGTTTTATGTCTTTGTCCGAGATCATGCACTATGCGCTGTCGGAGGTTGAAGCCGACGGCAAGGTCCCGCTGGAATTAGAGATCGAAAATATCAAAAATTTTATTAAACTCAACCAGGACAGATTTGGACAAAAACTGGCGATAAACTTTGATGTTTTTGGAGATACGGACGGACAGCGGGTAATGCCCCTGGCCATTATGACCCTGGTTGAAAACATGTTCAAATACGGGGACTTATTCAACGTTGAAAAACCTGCAAACATTACCATTATTATTGACGGTAACGGTATCTCCGTTACTACGGCAAACAGGAAACGGCGGGTGAGCCCTAAAGAAAGCCACGGGGTTGGTATTCAAAACCTCGAAAATCGGCTCGCTGCTTATAAAGATTACAAATTGGAAATTGAGGACGATGAAGAAACGTACAAATCGGTATTGCAAATGTAGCGTTAAATTTTGGGGCGTCTGAACGATGAGTGTAAAGCCAGGGAAATCTTAACATTCATTTAAAAATTTGATGAGATCGATATATCCGGTCGACCATTTAAAAAAAGATTACACTAAATGAAGTCACTAAAGTTAGAATTGCCAGGACGACATGCGGTTGGATGGGCAATTTTTATTCTTTACGAGCGGGCAATAGCCTACAATACTTACGGACGATTTCCTGACGTCAGAGCTATTGTTGTCTATTACCTCATCGATATCATTTTCTTTTACTTGCACGCACATGTTGTCCTGCCGCGAGCATATAAAGGACAAAAACTACAGTACGCCAGGCTGGTGGTAATGGTGATAGCTGAAATTGCTGCGTATATCCTTTGTAAATACCTCTATTATATCATTTTAATGTACCTCCAAATCCCCCCTGGAATCATATATGTGAACTTCACAATTTTTATAGCCTCCTTTGTGTTCAGGTTAGTTTATTTACTTGGCTTGAGTACGGGTTACTGGTTTGCCTTAACAACTATACAAAACCGTAAAAAAATAGACGACCTGGAGCGTTCCCAATTACAAAACCAATTGGAACATCAGGAGTTAGAAAAAACCCTGCTTACCGCCGAGAACGCATATCTGAAATCACAGATCAACCCGCACTTCCTGTTAAACACCTTGAATTTCCTGTACAATTCTGTCTCAAAGTTCAGCGATAAAGTTGCCGATAGCGTGATGACATTATCAGACATCATGCGTTATGCCCTCACAAATGCTGCTGAAGACGGCAAAGTGAGGTTGGAAGATGAGATTGAACATGTGGCCAATTTTATTAAACTTAACCAGGCCAGGTTCAGTCAGCGGCTTTGCATTGACTATTCGGTTGCCGGAGAGCCCGGCGAGTTGAGAATAATTCCCCTGGTGCTCATAACTATCGTCGAAAATTTATTTAAATACGGCGACTTGCTTAACGAAACAAACCCGGCAAAGATCATGGTAAATATTGACGGCAATGAGCTGTTATTTGTAACCGAAAACATCAAGCAAAGGAACGTAAGGGAAAAAGGGCACGGCATCGGTTTAAAGAATATTACCGAACGCCTAAAAATGTATCACGATTATGATTTGAAAATCGAAGAAAATGAGCAATTTTACCGCTCTGCGCTCACAATAAGGCTTTAAAAAAACATGTATACCTGTTATATCATTGATGATGAAGAACATGCCATTGATACGCTTGTCGGCTACATAGATCGTTATCCGGGGCTAAGTCTGGTGGGGTCAAATATCAACCCGGTTAAAGCCATTGATGAAATCATCAATTCGGAAGCCGACATCGACATTGTATTTTTAGACGTTGATATGCCCGAGCTTTCGGGCCTTGATGTTGCAGATATTATTTCACCACATTCAGCTATCATATTTACCACCGCTTTTCCAAATTACGCCGTTCAGGCGTTTGAAAAAAACGGCTCCGATTTTCTTTTAAAGCCTATTTCGTTTGAGCGATTCACCAAATCGGTAACTAAAGTTCAAAACCTGATCAGATCACAAAAAGGAACCGAACATCCCGCAGATGAAGAATATTTTTTTATAAATCCGGGCACCAAGGGCAAGGTGGTACAATTAAAGTACTCCGATATCCAGTATATCGAAGGGTTAAAAAATTATGTGATGATTTACACTGCCGATAATAAATACATTACCTATTTATCGATACAGGAAATAGAAAAATCTATACCTGCAGCTAAATTTACCCGGATACACAAATCATTTATCGTTAACATCGACAAAATAAAATACATCGACAGCAACCAGGTATTTATCGGTCAAGGTATAGAGCTGCCTATTGGGCGGTTATTTAAAGATCACTTTTTCGACCTGGTCCACGCTAAAACCCTTAAAAGTGGGCGAAAAAGATAGACCTGCTTTTGTACGCCTGGCTTCCGCAGAAACGTAATACTTGTAAAGAAGGTAGTAAATGATGAATTCATGGTTTCGCTGCTTATCAGTAAACAAACGATTTAAATGCATGTGAACAAGGTCGCCGGCAAGTTTCTTTGTTCCCATGGCGGTGGAACTTTGCATCACTGACTTGAGGCGCTGCACTGCGTTTACATAGTTTTCAAATTGTTTCTTCCCGGCCATATTAATTATCGACGGTCCCTTTTTTTCGATGCCGTTAAAAAAACCGGCGTATTCGCGGTATTTATTATCTAACTGAAATTTTAGTTGTTTGCTGTCGTCAAACTCCCGTTTCATCCCTTCATGCATCATATTAACCAGGTCGATCTTGTCCGGATTTTCAGCAAAAAAAACATCAAGCAAGGCATTGACGGAAACAATTGCCAAATGAAACTCAGAAATGTCAGTTTGCTTATTCCGCGCCCGTTTCAAAAAGTTGATTATCAATTCGCTGCTTGCATTAAAAACCGCTTCCGCATATTCTATCTTGTCCGCTCCGTATCTTTCAATTTCCCGTTTGTATGTATCAAGCACCAGGTTATTAACACTTCCCCTTTCCACCTGGCCCCGCATCTTTTTCTCAAAGTATTGTACCACCCTGGCTCCTTCATTAGGGTTAATCTTTATCCTTATCCTCAAATGATGGTCGGGGTCGGCATAACGTATAAAAAACCAACTTTTAAGCACTTCCTGCTTCTTTAGCCTGTTTACAATATTGAGTATATCCTTTATTAAAATACCGTTTGAGGCTGACGGATGGAGGTACAATTTGAAATAAACCCATTCATCACCCGGCAAGTACACACGCCTGATCTTGTTGTTTAGACGGCTGTTTTGCGTGAAAGTTTTGTAAGGATATGCTTCGGCGGGAGAAAAAACCGATGCGATAAACTGGCCGGCGTACTGCCCGCCCGATGAGTCGACCACCTGCGACGGACGATCTGCAAAGACCTCATTGATCACCACAAGGGTTTTATTTTTTATTGTCTTTACAAACAGGTTAACCGATGCATCATCGTCCTGGTCAAATACAAGCTGATTATCCCCTTCGGTAAGCGCAAACCGCCTTTGGAGGCCTATTTTTTTACAAAGCTTATAAAATTTATCTTTCTCGTCCAAGCTATCCGCCATTTCGGCTATCTCCTGCTGATGCAGTATCCAGGTGGCCGGATAAAGTATACACTTTCTATACTCCACGCGCGGGTAAAAGCTTAAACCGGGTAACAGCGCTCTCAGGTCAAAATTATAATTTAACTTAAGGCCCTGGCATTGCAGGTCGCATAAAAATCTGAAAACAGTTAACTCGCTGCGGCTATAATTATATGCTGAACTTAATCGCGGTATTATTATTTTATTGTGCTTTTTTGACCTTAACCTGATATGATTGTCAACAACCGAGACAAAAAGGTCTGACAGACTGATGATATTTTCAATTTGATGTTCAGCGTGTACCCCAATGGGTATTTCGAACTTCCTGATGCCTGCATTTACATTAATATTTGCAGCGTGTTCATCATTAAAACAAGATATCTCGGCAAAGATTACGTCCGGGTTTGAACGCTCCTCAACCGCTGCAATGCCTTTTGCTTCTTCGTGTACCTTTTCGCTGAAAAGCGTAAACCTTCCCAATAAAGCAGTAGCCGTGCAACCGCCCGCCTGCTCAATCCAAATTTTATCGTCATACACTCTGAATATTATCGAAAAACTTGGCGGCGTTTTTAAGCCCGAATTTTCATTAAGCTTTTCCAACTCACTGTCGTAGATAAAAATAGGCTCATTGGCGTTTGTCGCGACAAGTTTTGATAAAAAGAATTCATGAACGGGCGTCCAATTAAAGTTAAGTGAATTCAATTGCAGATCGAGCTGTATTCCATCCAGCAACTCACTCGTTATTAAATTAGCCTCCAAACCTTCATAACCAACACCTGCCTCGCGGTCAAGGGCCAGTAACAATGGCACCTCCTGGTCCTCGAACCTCGACCGGAAGCGGCTAACAAATTTGGTTAAAGAGCCTTGCTGCGGCTCTCCCGAAATTTTTACCAAACAGTTTAATCCGTCCCGGATGCGCTCCAGGTAATTTTTATCGAGCGGCGAAGAGCTTGTTTTTTCATATGCAACGTAAAACATGGACTTGAATTTCTTTTTCAACTGCGCATATAAAGCACTGTCTGCAATACCACTTAATCCAGGGCCGCTTTCATGCCGAATTTGTTCAAAAAGATTTTTAAACGACAGCACTTCCCTTGCAAGTTCACTGTTATCCTTATGTTCATCAGCGATGGCAGCCAGGCGCTCAAAATATTTTGGCCCCGTCATATTGGGATAAAGCTCAGTTATGAGCAATCCTTCAGCTACCAGGTCATTAACATAAGCTTTCGCATCTTCGTTTTCGTCAACAAATTCGCATAACCACTGCTCCATTTCCGCCCTGGTTTTCCCGAGCCGGCAATAGTTCAGCAACCTGTTCAATACCCTGTTAGTTTCAAATGAATTTATAAAGAATTCGGTTTTTTTTCGTTTGTCATCAAAACGCCCGGTGAGATAGCGCTTTTCACCCTTCATTCCGTATACAGTATCGTTTGGGAAATATCTGACTTTGCTGAATTCACCCGAACTTTCCATTCTTCTTGCGAGTTCGGCTGTGAATTGAAAATCCGGGTTTATGTACACTTCGTCTTTTTCTTCCAAAATACATTTTCCGGCGTATTCGCCGGAGCTCCAATTAAGTGAGCAGAACGCCGAAAACATGCCAAAAGGCGTTGGCCTGTAACACATCCTGTTGAAGTATTTTTGCAAGCTCAATTTTACCTTGTCATCTAACCGGCTGTAATCGAAATTGTTGCTGCAAATTTCCATGTAAAGACTTTCGCTGGCAAAAAAAATCGCTGACTGAAAAAATTTTGTTTTAATGATATCCTCGAGTTTAGCGCTGTCGTAATCCTTGTAACTTAAGGCGGGCGTCCTTAAAAAAAGATACGGATTAAAAATAAAATCGGGCATGTTTTCTATGGGTTTAACCGGGAATTTTCAAATTAATAAGGTGTCTTCTATTATTTATATACCCCGATTCGGCCTTTGCGAAACTTAATTAATCGGAAGATATATAAATTATAAAGAAAGATGTTTCAGGAATTAAAGCTAATACAAATTTTCCGTTATTTTTAACAGTCGGGGATAATTTGGCTTAACAAGGTTAATCGGGGACTAAATATTAAAACGAGTCATATTTCCCGATTGGGTGCATATTTACTTAATAAACAGCGCAGACGCATTAAAACTATTTTATATAAGATTGTCCAATGTGTCAACTGAACTATTGCTTTTTACTGTTAACTTGAAACAGGATTAATCATTAAAAAGTGTAAACTCTTTTCAGGACGTGACAACGAGGTGTGTAAGAAATTCCTCAACTATTATTTAATTAATTGAAAATCATCATTTTACAAACTACGCTTAAAAAGTTAAAATTTGGAACAGTTGATTATCAGTTACTTATAAAAATGCGGCAATTTACAAAAAATGAAACATTCTGATAATGAGCGTGTTTCACTATGTTCCACGTGTTCCGCGTGAAAAAGTGGAACGCTGGAACGCTTGCTTTTCTGCTGTTATAGTGCCTTAGCGGTTAAAAAAATATGCAGCAATTGCTCAGGGTTCTCTAATCAACCTCAGTAAGCTTAAATCTATTTTAAAGCGTCTGCGCTGGCTTTATAAACTAAAGATGAAAGGTGAACGGTAATTTTATTAAATTGCAGCCAGCTTATTACGTTTGCTTATTATTTCTTCATGGAGAAAAAAAAAATACTGATCACCGGCGCCAGTAAAGGACTGGGCCTTGCCATCGCAAAAAAGCTGTCGGTTGATTATGAATTAATTTTACATGCATCCAAACTCGAAAGTTTCAGGGAAATAATTCCCGGCAGTCATATTCTATGTGCCGATTTTACTGATAATGAACAGGTGACCGGGTTTTGCAAGCAGCTGAAAAAGGAATACGGGCAATCCTTATATGCGGTGATCAATAATGCGGGATTGACGTATGATAAGCCACTTAACTTTCAGCCTGAACGTGAAATTGACGCCATGCTGAACGTTAATCTGCGGGCGCCGATCATGATCTGCAAAACGGCGATGAAGATATTCGGGCTGCTTAACCGGGGCGTGATCATCAATATAAGTTCTGTTGTGGGTGAAAGCGGTAATGCTTTCCAATCTGTTTATGCTGCAACAAAAGCCGGTTTAACCGCCTTGTCGCGGTCTCTGGCACAGGAAGCTGCGGCTTTGAGCGATAACCATAGCATCCGCGTTCTAACGGTTTCTCCGGGGTTTGTTGAAACGGACATGACGGCCGGCATACCCGACAAAATAAAGGAAAAATACCTGGGCATGATACCTGCAAAGCGCTTTGGCAATGTTGAAGATGTGGCGGAAGCGATATTGTTTTTACTTTCAGACAAAGCATCTTATATAAATGGCACAAATATCCATATCAACGGAGGCCTGATATGACGGAAGAACAACGAGAGCTATACTTAGCAGGAGGTATGTCTGATGATGAGCGGTCATCGTTTTTAAAGGAAATACATGAAGGGAACCTGCTAGGGTTTAAGCCATCCCAAATGCTCCTTCACGGCCCCACCAAAAGGTTAGTTGATGCCTATCACTGGCATTCTCCTGATAAAGGAATAGTAGCCAGTTACTCGCCAAAGGCAAGAGATGTTGAAGACCATTTCGGTATATTCAGGGGGGTTGACCAGGTAGAGGCCTTTGCCCAGGCGACGATAGTTTCGTGCGCGACATTTCTGGAATGCCGCAAACAAAATTGCACCCCCGATCAATTAAAAGATAAATTTATCCCTGCCTTCATCAGCATTGGTAATGTTAATTTTCACTATTATCTTGAGCAGGGCGATACTTTTATCTGTATGGGTAATATCACTTTTTATAAATGGCGGCAAATGGTGTGCGACGGCAGGATATACAAAGTACCCGCAGGGCTAAACCTGGATGAGTATTTTAAAGATTTTACGGAGGAAAGACTATTAAAGTATGATATTAGCAAAGATTTTAAACTGATAGCCGACTTATTTAACATAACAGGCCGGGCGATATTAATTGAATTATTTAAAAAGAGCGAATAACACATGGAAAAAGAAAGACAAGAAATACTTGATGGTTTAATAGAGGTTTTAAGGACAGTAAGAACGATCGATCCTGCCCGCCTGGAGGGGGTTACCGAGGAAACAGACTTTCTGACAGACTTAAGTACTCCGTCAACTGAACTAATTAATATTGCAGCCAAGGTTGAACATAAGTTCGGGATTGAGTTTGAGGACGATGATATTGACCGCATGGGGTCAAAAGTAAAAGATGTGATCGACCTGATCATTTTGGTTAAAAAAAGAGGCGAAGAACAATAATTTATGCAGGCAGGCGGACGAAAAGTAGCGGTGGTGGGCATGGGCGGAGCTTTCCCGACATGCAAAAGCGTTGACGAGTTTGGTGAAAAATTATTTTCGAACCAAAGTCTTATCCGCGAATGGCCAAAAGCGCATGAGCACAGAAAGCAGATACGTTCGACTGTTTCAGGTTATATTACTGAAGAGGAAATGGACCTGGAAGCCATCCTGGCGCCGATTGCGGATGCTTACCCCGAAACCTATGTTGATAAATTGGGGCGTATACCTGATGCCAACCTGGCAACTGCCGATATGGGCAGTATTTGGGGCATGCTCGGCGCGCTGGATTGTATAAAAATGGCTGGCTGGACGAAGCAGGAAACTGAGTCGGAACAAACCGGGGTGGTAGTTGGATCCGGTGGCGCCGGAAATGTTATACTTAGGGTAGCATGGCAATATTTTTTTGTTAATGGTGTTAAAGCGCGTGTTGCCGGCTCACATACTGTCGACCGGACGATGTTTTATCGCGATGCCGCCAACATTTCATGCCTGATCAAAAGTAAGGGCGTTTGCGAAGCTATCGGCTCGGCATGTGCCACAGGGTTAGGAAATATAGGCTATGCATATCGCCTGATAAAATACGGCATGCAGGACCGCATCATCTGCGGCGGTTTGGAAAGTACTTCGCTGGAAACCTTTATCGGTTTTGACGGCATGATGATCCTGAGCAAGGGCTTCAGTCCCGAAGAAAGTTCGAGGCCCTTTGATATGCAGCGCAATGGCTTTGTGTGTTCATTTGGCGCCGGGATTGTTGCGCTTGAAGAATACGAGATGGCAAAAGCCCGCGGCGCAAATATTTTGGGTGTGATTGAAGAGTATTTTAATAATTCCGACGGGGATGGCGACATGTTTTACCCTTCCTTCGGTGGTCAGCAGCGGATGTGGAAAGGTTTGTTGGGCGAGAAGGGGATTAAACCCGACGTAGTTAAAATGCACGGCACCTCGACCCCCGTTGGTGATTCAGTTGAGTTGCTGAGTGTGGTTGATACGCTTGGCGAAACCGGGTTTCATATGTGTGCGCCAAAATCCCAGTTTGGGCATATGCTTGGCGGCGCAGGTTCGGTGGAGTTTATTGCCGCCCTGCTGATGCTGGATAAACAAATGGTTTTGCCGTGCCTGAATTCCAATACGCTAAACCCGGAGTTGGAAAATTTTCAAAAAACAGACACCTGGACAGGCCCCAAAAAACCTTTAATTGAATACCGCGATTTAGTACCGCAAAAAGCATTTGCAAAAGAAATTAACCGCGTGGCCTGCTTAAATTACGGCTTCGGTGGAACAAATAGTGCATTGATGCTGGCCAGGGATATATCATGATAGACAATTCAAATAAAGTTGCTGCTATTTTCGGTGTACGAAACGAAGCTTCGATTGCCTGGGCGATCGCCATAAAACTGCACCAATCCGGCTGTAAAGTTGCCTTGAGCTATGTGGCCGACACCAAAAACGAAGTGTCGTACCTGATGGAGCAAAACGGTATGGATAGCACTTTGTCGGCCGAAGTAGATGTACGTGACGAGAGCCAGATAACCGATTTTATAAAATTGGTTAATGCCAAATGCGGCCCTATCGACTATGTCCTTCACGCTGTTGCGTTCGGTACCCAAAGCGTGATGTGTTACAGCCTGCCGGGAAGCAATGAGCCTCCACCCTCCTACCTGGATATCCCGTTTGAGGACCTGATGGACTCTTTTAATATCAGCGCTTACTCCCTGCTGCGCATTTGCCGCGTAACAGCACCCTATTTTGCAAAAAATGCTTCGGTTTTAACGCTGACCTATAACGCGTCGCAACGGGTTTTCCCTGGTTATGCCGGTATGGCCATCAATAAAGCTGCGCTGGAAAATATCATGATCTATCTTGCCAGCCATTTCCGCGAAAACGGTGTACGTATTAATGCAATCTCGGCTGGTTTGGTAATGACCACATCGTCCGGCGGTATCTTTGGCGTACGCCGGTTGCGAAAGATGGGTAAATTCACAGCGCCCCTGGGAAATATTGTTGCATCAGACGTAGGCGACGCGGCTTTATTCTACTTCTCTGACCTTTCAAAAAAGGTGACCGGTAATATTCACTACGTAGATGGCGGCTTTAACATTATGGGGCTTGGCGTGGATGGAGAATCAAATTGAAACATCGGTTGAATTAGCCACTTCCGGCAAAAAAATCGCTATAGGTAACGATTTGGTATTCCTGCCTAATTTTGAATTGTCGTTTACCGAACCTTTTAAAAATAAGGCGTATACCAACGCGGAAATGGCTTACTGCGACCAATTTGCCGATTCTCTTTTACGCTATGCATCCACCTGGGCTGCCAAAGAAGCTGTTTATAAAGCATTGAAACAACTCGATGATGCCACGCTGGGCTGGAAAAAGATCGAGATCATCCGAAAAAAAAATGCAGGCGAACCGCAGGTTTTGCTGCATAATAACCCCGCCAAGTTTAAAATAAGTTTAACCATTTCGCACGATGGTGACTATGTTTGGGCCATCGCTTTAGTCGACACCGAGTTAACATCCCTATGACCCAGCATTATTTTGAAAATGAACTGGTAAACCTGCACTACTACAAATTCGGTAATGGCCCGAGGGCCATGCTTTGTTTCCATGGTTATGGCATGCACGGAAAACAGTTTAAGCTTTTGGAAGGCACGCTTGGCGAAAAATACACCTTTTACGGTTTCGACCTTTTTTTTCATAAAGAAACCAAGCTGAAAGACCAAAGCCTGGCCACCATTCAAAAAGGGATCACAAAAAAGGAATTGATCAATTTGATAGAAGAATTTTGCAAATACGAAAGCATCGATCGCTTTTCCGTTATTGGTTATTCCATGGGTTCGCACTATGCCACGGTGGTTACGGAGGAATTGGCAGAAAGAATCGATGAATATATTATCGCTGCGCCATCCAGTTTAAACCCCGGCAGGCTGATCGCTTTTTTTAGCAAAAACAAAACCGGGAATAAAATACTGCAGAAATTCGCGCTTCATGAGAAAGCGCTGATCAGGATGCTGAAGCTGTTTAAAGGGCTGCGCATCATCAACGACCAGGATTACAAAATTTTATTCAGTGAGATCGGCACCGCAGAACTTCGGTTTAATTTTTATGCCTGTTTTGTTTATTTACGATTTTTTGAAACCGATGAAGAGAAGCTGCTGAAAGCGCTGAACGGCGAAAACATCAAAAGCATTTTTATCTTTGGCAAAAAGGATAAATCATTTCCACCGGGTATTGGCGATAAATTTATCCCGAAAGTAAAAAATGCAGAAGTAGTACTGTTGGATGAAGGCCACGAGATGATCAAAAAAGATTTCGTAGCCGCACTAACCAGGTTATTATTATGATCATCGAAGCGAAACCCATTCCTTTCCCAATTTACCGGCGACTGATGCTGCCGGTGATCTGGCTTTTCAGAAGACGGTTTAACAAGATGATCATCAATGACATTGGCATAAAACCCGGTCATTCCTACATCCTCATGCTCAATCATTTCGGATTTTTTGACGGTTTTTTTTCTTATTATTTGTGCTTTTATTACCTCGGCAAAAAGGCACAGATAAAAGGCATGTACGCCATGTCAGTAAAAAAGCAGATGGAGAAAAAGCCCTGGTTAAAGTATAGCGGCAGCTTTTCCGTCGAACCCGGCAAACGCTCGGTAGATGAAAGCCTTGACTATGCGGCCTCCATCCTGAACGAACCCGGCAACCTGCTTATCTACTACCCCCAGGGCGAACTGGAATCTGCTTATATCAGACATATCGACTTTAAGGATGGCATTTACGAGATCGTTACCCGGACAACCGGCAATTGCCAGCTCATCTGGTGCAGCGTGCTGACCGAATATTTCGAGAGCCTTAAACCATCCGTTCATTTTAACCTGCTGGATTGCGGTACCAATAAAGATTTTGATTTCGATCAACTCAAGGCAAAGGTTAATGCCCATCACCTGCAATCGATAAAAAACAATATCCGGTATACTAAGGAACCTTAAAAACCGCACTGTTCAATATGAACACCTAACATTTTTTCACTTCAAGTAAAGCCTGGTAAAATATTGGTTATAAACTATCTAAAAAAAATTTAATAAAGTATTACTTTAACTAATGTGAGGAACAGCCTTCATTTTTGAACGCTGAAATAAACTATCCCTGAAAAAAGTTGACGCGTCCTTTGATGTTATTTTTGCCTAAATTGCGCGTATAAACCATTGTCAAAACGACGCATCAAAAGCGACAAACCCACGAAATGAAATTGTGAGTCCCAAAATTTTGTAACAATACCTGCATGAATAATAATGACTTTCCAAAAACAATATGGTTTCTCTGGGTAACCGGTTTGGCAGGCGCCCCAAAAGTAGTGCTTAAATGTTATGGGGCCTGGTTAAAGCATAACCCCGATTGGAACATCGTCTTCCTGGATGAACACAATATCAATGATTATGTCGCCCTTGACGTGCATGGCTATACGCCTGTAGTCCTCTCGGAGATATTGAGGATTAATTTACTTGCAAAATACGGCGGCGTTTGGGCCGATGCCACCTGCTTTTGCATCAGGCCGCTTAACGAATGGCTGTTTGCTTACCTGCAAAATGATTTTTTTGCATTCGACAGGCCCGGGCCCGACAGGATGATCTCGAGCTGGTTCATGGCAAGTACAAAAGAAAGCTACATTACACTTGAATATCAAAAAGCCGTAAACAATTATTGGGCAGCCAACGCACGGGTGACACTTATCGAGTCCTCAAAATGGGCCTGGCTCCGGAAATACCTGGAGCATTACGATACATCCATCTGGTTCAAACCTTTTGTAACCAAAATTTTAAAAGTACACCCTTATTTTTGGTTTCATTACACGTTCAGGCAGGTGTACCTGGCGGATGACCGGTTTAAGAACTTGTGGGACAAAACGCCAAAAATAAGCGCAGATATCCCGCACAAACCGCAGATCATTGGCCTGCTGAAACCTTTAAATGCTGAAATTAAATCGGACATTGACAACAAAGTTTCGCCGGTTTATAAATTAACCTGGAAATATGATCAATCGGCGAATATAGGCGGGAGTATTTTTGATTATATTTTGAATTTGGAAGGATAGGTCAGGTGATCAAACCGTAGCAGGGGCACCTCTTGTGGGTGCCCTCCTCTCTCGGAATACATATTCGATCCATATCTGCAATTGAATTTATGACATAAATCGAAACGTTAAATGGCGACCACAAGGGTCGCCCGTACGGGCGGTATACCCAAATATACAGCTATCCCCCCACCCTTTTCAACCCCGCCTTCGCATCATTATCAATATCCGTTTGGTACTGATGATCCTTCATATCAATAGCCTGGTTATAACAGTCCCCGGCCCTTTTAAAGTCCTTCTTATCTTCATATATCTTACCACTGAACAGCGCGGCATTCGCAGCGAAATAGTATTTTGTCGATTTCCCAGTATTGATTGCACGCTGGTAATTCACGATGGCATCATTTGTTTTCTTGGTTTTGTCGTAGATGCGGCCCAAATAATAATAAAACTGGATCTTATCGCGCTGCAGCTTAAAACTATTTTCATCCTTACCCGCCAATTGCGCCAGGGCTTTGCTATAATAACCCCCGTCGAAATAAAAACGGGCCTTTAGCAGGTCAAGGTCAGGTTTAACGTCATTGGCCTCCCAAAGTGCTTCCTGGTCTTTTTCGTTTGTTGAATTGCCACGCGTTTTTACCAGGTTGATATAATTATTGTATTTACCCTCATCATTTTGCAGCAGGAAATAATAAGCCAGCTTCACGTATGCATCTTTAATAAAATCGATGCCTTTAAACTCTTTTACATAATCGAACAAAGCTCCCGGCGGTGTATTATCCTGGCGGTTAAGCCGGGCACAGCCCAACATATAATCCATGGACGGTACTTTTATATAATCACCCGACTTTGGCGCTGCCTCCAAAAAACTGATCACATCATCGTTATGCGCTGTCTTTGCCGCCACATAGCCCTGTAAATAGGCCCGCAGTAAACTGTTGCTATCCATTTCGGATAAATAGGTGATCAGCCGCTGGTAGTCGTTTAAATTATGAAGCGCGTTAATGTCCGACGTGCATAAAAAAAAGATCACCTCGCTGTTATAAAAACTAAATTTTGATTTGGCAAGCTCATTTCTCAATTCCTCCAGCTTTTTGACGCCGGCCTGCACATCCCCGCTCATCCCCATAAACCGCGTGATGCGCTGGAAACTGGCCGGGATGGCGCCAAATATTACGTTTACCAGCGCCAGGCTGATCTGGTCGGGTGTAAAACCCGGGTACTTTTCCTCGTTATCACTTAATAAGCCCTTGGCTTTTTTGGCGTCAAAGGCCGACGAAACAAAATCGCCAAACTTTGCCTTTAAAAACGACCATTGCAAATACACCTGCGCCTGGGCATACAAATAAAAAGGAGAATTGCGGTCGTTGTCCTCCAGCGCCGATATTCTTGCCGACCGGTTATCTTTCAGGTGTTCGTAATCGGCTTTACTCTCCGAGGCCATAATGCTGAAATAGTCGACATAATTTTCCAGCAGAATAACAATTCCATTTTGCGGGTCCTGCTGCTTTTCCTTTTGCAGCAGGGATTTTGCCTCATTCATTCTCAGGGCAAGAATCGCCTTATAGGCGTCAACGCAATTGGCGTCATAGTTAAAATCGGCTTTGGCAGTTAATTGCCAGCAAACAAAAAACACAAAAGGCAATAAAAACTTCCGGGACATACACGTCAAATATATTGAAAACATTTAATTGTGGGATTTGGGGTTTTTGGCCGTTGTCGCAACCAAATCCGATTCATTGCGCCGTTAGGTGCTACCGGTTGGTAGAAAATGCACACAGAGATTATAGCGTGCCGCAGGTACGCAACCTAACCGGGCGACATTTGCGCCAATGCATATCGGTGTTGCGTACCGGCACGGTAATCTTTTTTATTTTTTTCTACCGATATTTTGCACCTATCGGCGCATTGGCCGGCTTATGCGCGGGCTTATTGGGCCAATATAACCTTACACCACGACGCTCCTATCCGGCTTAATGCCTATGGTACATGGTGAAACCCTCCATCGCTTCCCAATAACTTCCATCCCATGTTTTTGTTTACACCACAACCAAATAAATCGCCCCTGCGTATAAAGAAACCATTATTCTTTTAACGAATAGCCCTTTTTATCAGAACAACAATTGGTTTAAACAGGAGTAATTAATGGATACAGCTACCGGTAAAACAGCGCCTGCAAATATTAAAGTATCGCTTGTTCACGAGCTTTTTGAGCTTCAAAAGAGCAAAACGCCTGATCAACCGGCTGTTATTTTTGGCGACAAGCGTTTAACTTACACCCAATTAGGCCAAAAAGCGGACGAATTGGCTTCAGTCATTTTCGCTGCTTCTCCAGATTCATTGGTGGCGGGTGTTAGTACCCATCGTTGCATCGAAACCATTATCAGCGTACTGGCTATACTAAAATCTGGCAAAGCCTATATGCCGCTCGATCCGGAGTATCCGCAGGAACGCCTGCAGCAGATCGCCTCCGATTCGCGGATCGATATTTGCCTCTCCATTTCAGCACAAAAAGCACTTTTTGAACCACTTGGCGTAGAAGTTTTGGCGTCCGACAAAACATATGATGCAGCTTCAGCCTTAATTCCCGAAAGCAAGTCCGCCGCTTACGTATTGTATACTTCCGGCTCAACCGGTACGCCGAAAGGTGTTTCCATGGGCCATGCCGCTATGGTAAATTTATTAGCCTGGCAGCAAAAACATTCTGCATCAACTACAGGCTTTAATACCCTGCAGTTTGCACCACTAAGCTTCGACGTATCTTTCCAGGAAATATTTGCGACCCTAACTACCGGCGGAACACTTGTTTTGGTTGATGAGACCATGCGGGTCGACCCCAATCGTTTACTAAGCTATATTGAAGCCAATAAGGTAAACAGGATATTGCTGCCCTTCGTTGTTTTACAATATCTAACCGAGGCCGCTGACGCCGAAAAGCATTTCCCCGCCTGTTTAAAGGAAGTAATGACTGCCGGTGAGCAATTAAAGATCACTCCGCAGGTGGTTCGTTTCTTCCAGGCGTTGCCCGATTGTGTTTTATATAACCAATATGGTCCAACGGAAACACACGTTATTACGCAATTAAAATTGGATGGCGATCCCGCTGAATGGCCCGCCCTACCTAATATAGGCGTTGCAATTGACGAAACTGAAATACTCATACTTGACGAAGAATTAAAGCCGGTGGCCTATGGCGAAACCGGTGAGCTTTGCGCCAGCGGCCTTTGCCTGGCGGATGGTTATTTAAACCGGCCGGAAATGACCGCCGAAAAATTTGTCGACTGGACGGATGCAGCAGGCAAACCCACCCGCATTTACCGCACCGGCGACCTTGCCCGCTTTTTGCCTGATGGCAATATCGATTATTTAGGGCGAAGGGATACCCAGGTAAAAATCCGCGGCAACCGCGTCGAACTGGGTGAAATTGAAGTATTGATCAATCAGTTGGATGACATACAGCAAGCCATCGTAGTGGCCCGTGAAGATGTTCCGGGTCAGAAACGCCTGGTGGCTTACATGGTTTCCGCAAAAGGCAAAGGCGATACCGACCAGGTCCGCAAAAGCATCGAACAGCAATTGCCCGATTTTATGCACCCTTCGGCATACGTTTGGTTAACTGAGTTGCCGAAAACAACCAGCGGCAAGGTCGATCGTAAAAATCTGCCAAAGCCCGACTTTAAAAGGCCGGAATTGAGTGTGCTGTACAAAGCGCCTGTTACTGCTGTCGAAAAAAATATTACCGCCGTTTGGATGGAATTGTTGTTGCTGGATAAGATCGGCGCCGACGATAATTTCTTCCATTTGGGTGGAAACTCGCTTTTGGCCCTTAAATCCGTTGCGGCAATTAAAAGCCGGTTCGGTTATGAAGTGCCGATTACAAAGCTTTATCAGTTCCCAACCGTTCGCGGCGTAGCTAATTTGTTGAGCGGCGCGGGTAAAACAGCTGTTGTTACGAATCAAAAGAAAGAGAGACCAGCCGGGAGCAGGGATATCGCCATCATTGGAATGGCAGCCCGTTTCCCCGGCGCCAATAATATCGAAGCTTTTTGGGATCTGCTTACCGGCGGCCGCGAAGGAATCAGCTTTTTCAGCGATGCGGAACTTGATCCTGCTATCCCCCAGAGCACAAAAAATAATCCTGCATACGTAAAAGCAAGGGGATTGATCAGTGGAGCTGACGAATTCGACGCGGCGTTTTTCGGCTTCAATCCCCGTAGTGCCGAAATGATGGACCCGCAGCAGCGCATTTTCCTGGAAATTGCCTGGGAAGTGCTGGAAAGCAGTGGACATCTGCCACAAAAATATAACGGCTCGGTCGGCGTATTTGCTGGCGCGGGCTACAACACTTATTTTACCAATAATGTATTGGCGCACCAGGATATCGTTGAACGGGCCGGGCAATTTAATGTACGCCTGCTTAACGAAAAAGACTATGTGGCCACCCGAACCGCCTACCAGTTCAACCTGAAGGGCCCGGCGGTGGCTGTTTATTCAGCATGTTCAACATCACTCTTAGCCATTGCACAAGCCGTTAGCGCTATCCGCGACGGCCAATGCGATGTGACCCTTGCTGGCGCAGCCTCTATCACCTCGCCCTTAAAAAGCGGGCATTTTTACGAAGAAGGCTCCATCATGAGCAAAGACGGTCATTGCCGTCCATTTGATGCGCAAGCCACCGGAACCGTATTCAGCGACGGCGCGGGCGTGGTTTTATTAAAAAGCCTGGAACCTGCTGAGCGCGATGGCGATAATATTTACGCCATAATTAAAGGTATCGGCATAAATAATGACGGCGCCGACAAGGGCAGCTTTGGCGGCCCAAGTGCAGAAGGCCAGGCCGGCGCAATAACAAGCGCCATAAATGATGCCGGGATTGATGCTGCCGCGATCAGTTACATCGAAGCACACGGCACAGCAACCCCGCTTGGCGATCCGATAGAAATCGAGGGGCTTACCCTGGCATTTGGCACGCAGGAACAAAAGCAATATTGCGCCATCGGTTCGGTAAAAAGCAACCTTGGTCACTTAACAGCAGCTTCAGGCGTTGCCGGATTGATTAAAACAGCGCTTTCGCTGCAGCACCGGCAACTACCGCCGACCTTGTTTTACAATAAGCTTAATCCAAATATCGACCTTAACGATAGTCCGTTCTATATCAACTCGTCCTTAAAACCTTGGGATGCTGCCGGTAAACGCTGTGCGGGCGTAAGCTCCTTTGGAGTTGGCGGAACAAATGTTCATGTTGTTTTAGAGGAATTCGCGGCTAATCGCGTTGACTCAGGAGCATCGAAACCCCTGGCACTGATCACCTGGTCGGCCAAAACCGATACCAGCTTAAGTAATTACGCCAAAAATCTCGCTGCTTATAGCGAAAAGAATAAGGACGTTACTACCGCAGATATTGCCTTTACTTTACAGGCAACAAGGGCCGATTTCAATGCCCGCCGCTTTGTAATAGCGGGCGATAGTGCTGATTTACATACCAAACTGCTTTCCGAAAACATTGACGCATCAACCACCAAAAAACTGGCTGCACAACCTTCGGAAATAGTTTTCATGTTCCCCGGCCAGGGCTCGCAATATGTGAACATGGGTAAGGAGCTTTATGAAAACGAACCGGTATTTGAAGCTGCGGTTGATGAATGTCTCGAACTATTGAAAGACACACCGCAGGCAAACATTGCCGAAGTGATTTACCCTTCCCTGGTTGATGAAACCTCGGCACAAAAAATAAAAAACACCTTCTACACCCAGCCGGCCATATTTATTATGGAATATGCCATGGCCAAATTGTGGATGAGTTGGGGAATACAGCCTACCATATTCACAGGCCACAGCATCGGCGAATTTGTTGCCGCGCATTTTGCAGGCGTATTTAGTCTTAGAGATGCGTTGCTGCTTATTTGTACCCGCGCCAAAATGGTGAGCGAGGTGGAAAAAGGCAGCATGCTTTCTGTTCGTACCGACGCCAAACAATTGCAGACTATATTACCCGAGGGCCTTTCGATCGCCGCTATCAACAGCAATAAACTGTGTGTAGTGGCCGGGCCGGATAAGCTGGTTGAAGCTTTTGCCGCCAAACTGGAAGAGATTGAAATACCCGGCCGCTTGCTGCAAACCAGCCATGCATTCCACTCGGCGATGATGGATGACATAGTTGCGCCGTTTGAGGCAGTGGTGAGATCGTTAAAACTAAACCCGCCCGTTAAGCCGGTGGTTTCAACCGTTACCGGCAAGTGGATGAGCGAAGCGGAAGCTACTGACCCAGCTTATTGGGCGCAGCACCTGCGCAAAACCGTAAGATTTGCCGATGCAGTTAATACTTTACAGGAATCGGAAGGCCGCTTATTGCTTGAAGTTGGCCCCGGAGTAGCATTGGCGACGCTATCCAGGCAGCAGTTGAGCAATAAATCAACGCCGGTGATCTCCGGATTTGAAAAAAATGAAACAACTACGGAGTATTATTCCGTATTAAGGGCGTTAGGCCAATTATGGTTAAATGGTATTGCCCCGGATTGGAAGGCTTTTTACCACGACCAGCAAAGAATTAAACTGCCGCTGCCGGCCTATGCATTCGATAAAAAACGTTACTGGCTGGAAGCTGCACAACCCCTGGCAGCGGAGCCTGCAACAGCAAAACAACAAATTGAACCTGAAATAACCAATACACCTTTAGACAACAGCCTGATGAGACAAGCATTACTGACCGAAAAACTTACGGAGCTTTTTGAGGATGCATCCGGCATCGAGATCGACGCTGCTTCAACCGATACCAACTTTATCGAGATCGGCTTTGATTCCTTATTGCTGACCCAGATTGCCACGAATTTGAAGAAGGAATTTAATGTTCCGATCACTTTCAGGAAGCTATTTGAGGAATATAATACGATACACGCGCTTGCATCTTACCTGAACGACTGCCTGCCGGCAGGCGCTTACCAGCCACAGACCGCCCCGGCAGCCAGGCCTGTTCAACAACCGGTTTATGCGGCGACTGCTGTTCCGGCCCCCGCGCCCACAGCATCCGGCAACCCGGCTTTAGACCTGATCGCCCAGCAAATACAAATGCTGGCCAGCCAGCTCGCGGTAATGCAAAATGGCAGCGCAGCACAAGCGGCGCCTGCACCAACTGCTACTGCCACTGCCACTTCTTCAATACAATTCGACCTTACCCCGGAAGAACAGGTAGAAGTTAAAAAACCATTCGGCGCCACTGCCCGCATTGAAAAACAGGTTCAGGGATTGACTGAAAAACAACAAACGTACCTTAAAAGGCTTACTATTCGCTATAACAATAAAACCCAAAGCAGTAAGGACTATACCCAAAAACACCGCGCCTATATGGCCGACCCGCGTGTGGTTAGCGGTTTCAGGCCTTTAACAAAGGAGATCGTTTACCCTTTAGTGGTAAACCGTTCAAAAGGCAGCCGTGTATGGGATATTGACGGCAACGAATATATCGACGCATTAAACGGCTTCGGCTCAAACTTCCTCGGCTACCAGGTTGATGTGCTGAAAAAGGCTGTGTTGGAGCAAGTTGAAAATGGCTACGAGATAGGCCCGCAGCATGAATATGCCGGCGATGTTTGCCGCATGATCGCTCAACTGACCTCGTTCGACCGGGCAGCGGTATGTAATACAGGTTCCGAAGCCGTATTGGGCGCTATGCGTATTGCCCGCACGGTAACCGGTCGTACCCTTATCGTTGCTTTCAACGGTTCGTACCATGGTATTAACGACGAAGTGATCGTTCGCGGCACCAAAAAATTGAAAACTATTCCCGCCGCTCCGGGTATTATGCCCGAAGTGGTGCAAAATATGCTGATACTGGATTATGGCACCGAGGATTCGCTGCGCATCATCCGCGAGAGAGCGCATGAGTTAGCTGCCGTATTGGTTGAGCCTGTGCAAAGCCGTCGTCCTGATTTTCAGCCGGTTGAATTTTTAAAGAAAGTAAGAGAGATTACCCGCGAAGCGGAAACCTGCCTCATTTTTGATGAAGTGATCAGCGGTTTCCGCATGCATCCGGGCGGCGCGCAAGCCATGTTCGGCATTAAAGCCGACCTGGGCACTTATGGTAAAGTAATTGGTGGCGGTATGCCGATCGGCGCTATCGCCGGTATCAAAAAATATATGGACGCGCTCGACGGCGGCTTCTGGCAATATGGCGATAACTCGCAGCCCGAAGCAGGTGTAACCTACTTTGCCGGGACTTTTGTACGTCATCCTTTGGCGCTTGCGGCTGCAAAAGCGTCGCTGGAATACATGATCGAGAAAGGCCCGTCGTTACAGGCCGGGCTGAACGTGATGACCAAATACCTGGCTGCCGAGATGAATGCCACTTGCGAAAAGGAAGGCCTCCCGTTCTATATCCCTTCATTTGGCTCCTTGTGGAAGATCAAGTTTAAAGATGAAATTCCTTACGGCGAACTGCTGTTTACATCGATGCGCGAAAAAGGCATCCATATATGGGATTTGTTCCCCTGCTTCTTGACGGAGTCGCATACCAAACAGGATGTTGACACGATCATCGCCAAATTCAGGGAAAGCGTTTATGAACTGATCGAGTCAGGTTTCCTGCCAACAAACAAAAAGCCGGAACCGGTGAAAGAAGAACTTAACCCCTTGATGGTACCTCCTATTCCCGGCGCCAGGCTCGGCCGCGATAAAGACGGCAACCCCGCCTGGTTCATCAGCGACACCAATAACCCCGGCAAATATTTACAGGTAAAACTAAACGGTCATTAATTTTGGAAACAAGCAGCTTAGTAATTGATATTGAACCCATTGAGTTCGACCCGTTTGCAGAGCCTGAGATCGGATTGCCGGTTGCCGGGCCTGAAGAACTGGTGGTTAGCCTGGCGCCAGCTTATGAAATAAGCCCAGTTGAGTTTGATCCTTTTGCCGGGCCCGAGATCGAGCTGATTGCGCCGGCGACTGAATCACAAACGGAGATATGGGCTTCCTGCATCATTGGCGACGATGCTGCAAACTGCGCGTTTAACGAATGCTTTTCGCTTGAATTAACCGGTGCACTTTATGCCGACGCCATGCAAAAAGCGCTGCAGGATGTGGTAAACATGCACCAGGCGTTTCGTATGACTTTCAGCGCCGACGGTTCAAATGTTTGTATTTTCAAATCAGTAACGCTCGCCTTCGACTACGAGGATATCTCCGCGACGTCAAAAGCTGAGCAAGCAAAATTGACAGGCGATTTTAACAAAAAAAGTGTTAACACACCCTTCGACCTCATCAACGGCCCTTTATTTAAAGTTCGGCTATTCAAATTTAGCGATGATCAGCACTTGTTAACCTTTGTTGTACATCACATTGTTTGCGATGGCTGGTCCATTGGCATCATGATGCAGGACTTAAGCAAGCTTTATTCAGCTTATACCAAAGGCGAATATACCAGCTTAAAAAAAGCACCGCTTTTCACTGACTACGCCCTTGCTCAAATTGAGGCGGAAGACAGCGTTGAATATAAGGCAACCGAAGGTTACTGGTTAAAACGATTCGAAGGCAGCAATCATTTGCTGGACCTCCCTGTCGATTTTCCTCGACCAGCTACCCGCACCTATCAAAGCCGCCGAGAAGATTTTTCATTAAACAACGAACTGACCAACGAAATAAAGAAACTTGGAAAAACCACCGGCGCCGGTTTTGTAACCACCTTACTGGCGGCTTTTGAAGTTTTTCTGCACCAGGTAACAGGCCAGGAAGAGATCATCGTGGGGTTACCGTCTGCCGGGCAATCGGCCACCGGAAACTACAGGCTGGTTGGCCATTGCGTTAATTTGCTTGCGTTGCGTAGCTTTCCCAAAGGAGATGTATCATTCAAAAATTATTTGGCTAAACGTAAAACCGAGGTTCTCGACGCTTACGACCACCAGTTATATACCTTCGGCAGCTTACTCAAAAAACTTAATATCTCCCGCGACCCCTCCCGTATACCTTTGGTTCCTGTGATGTTTAATATCGACATGGGCATGGATAATGATGTGGAATTTTATGGTCTAAAGCACAAATTATCATGCAACCCCCGCGAATTTGAAAATTTTGAATTATTTTTAAACATTGCAGGGCACGAAGAAGCGCCGGTGTTTGAATGGTCGTATAATACACAGCTGTTCAAAACCGAATCCATCAAACAAATGATGGAGAGCTTTACTTTTTTGCTGCAGGAATTGGTTAAACAACCGGAGATTTTAATAAAAAACATACCTCAATTAAATGCGGAAGAAGTAACACAACAGCTGCGTGCGTGGAATAATACCAAATACCCCTATCCAATGTATACCCCTGTACATAAAATTATAGCTGAACGAGCCGAAGCAATTCCCAATAAAACCGCCATTACCTTTGGCGATCAAAAAATTAGTTACAAACAACTTAACGAACAGGCTAACCAATTAGCCCGCATACTGATCGCCCACGGCGTACAAAAGGGCGATAATGTCGGTTTCTCCATCGACAGGGGTATCGAAATGGTGGTATCACTATTGGCGATCATGAAAACTGGCGCGGTTTACATCCCGCTCGACCCGCAATTCCCGCTTAATCGTATCAATTATATGCTTGACGACTCAAAGGCCGTAATGCTTTTGTTGTCGGAGAAATATAAAGGGCGTTACGAATCGGCTGCAAAGGAGCTTATTTTAGAGGAAGCCTGGAAAGAACTCGATGATTACGAAGCCACTGACCCCCATATAGTGGTGGACGGCAACGACTTGATTTATATCCTGTACACATCCGGCTCAACCGGTAACCCCAAAGGCGTACAGATCACACACCGCAACCTGGTGAATTTCCTGTTGAGCATGCAAAAGGCGCCGGGTGTGACAGCCGCCGATAAATTACTTGCCGTTACAACCATCAGCTTCGATATCGCTGAACTGGAACTGTTCCTTCCATTGGTATCCGGGGCAGAAATTGTGCTGGCTTCTTCGGCTGATGCAAAAGACGGCCGGGTTTTGCTCGATATCATTAAAAGGGAAAACATCACCATTATGCAGGCTACTCCATACACCTGGAGGATTATGCTGGAGGCCGGCTGGGACGAAAAAACACCTGTTAAGGTACTCTGCGGCGGAGAAGCATTGCCTCAGGAACTGGCCGAAAAACTTTTGCCGCGCGCATCTTCATTATGGAATGTTTACGGGCCAACCGAAACGACAGTATGGTCGACGATAAAAGAGTTAAATTCTTCCGAAAAACCGATCACCATTGGCCGGCCGATAAATAACACATCGGTTTATATCCTGGATAAGTTTATGAAACCGCTGGCCGCAGGCATAGCGGGTGAGCTATATATCGGCGGCGACGGCGTTGCAAAAGGTTATCTGAACCGTCCGGAGCTGACCGCCGAAAAATTCGTGGATGACCCTTTCTCCGATCTTCCCGGCGCAAAAATGTACCGTACCGGCGACCTGGGCAAATTTTGGGCAAATGGCGAGATCGAATGCCTGGGCCGGATTGATGCCCAGGTAAAGATACGGGGCTTCCGCATAGAAACCGGGGAGATCGAATTCCAGTTGTCTAAGGAAAATGATATTAAAGAAGGCGTGGTTATCGCCCGTCCCGATCAGAACGGCGTGGATAAATTGGTGGCATTTATTGTCGCCGATCATTACGCTGAAAATTCAAATAACCAATCGGCACAAATACAGAACTGGAAAGATTCATTAAAAAAATCGTTGCCGGAATACATGGTGCCTGATAATTTTATCCTCGTACCGGAAATGCCGCTGACCCCTAACGGTAAAGTTGACCGCAAGGCATTGGCAAAAAATGGCGCCGTGTCGACCGAAGAGCCACATGTATATGTTGCACCAAGAACTGACATGGAAAAGCTTTTGGCGGGCATTTGGGCGGAATACCTGGGCATTAAGAAAATAGGCGTACATGATAATTTTTTTGAACTGGGCGGACACTCACTCATCGCCGTAAAAGTGATGGGCCGTATTGAACGGGAAACCAATAAGCGCCTGCCCTTAGCCACCTTATTTGAGGCCCCAACAGTTGAAAAGCTGGCGCAATGTTTTGCTCCGGGTAAATCCATTACGTGGGATTCATTGGTGCCAATAAAGCCTAAAGGCAGTAAAATGCCCCTCTATATGGTTCATGGCGCCGGGCTTAACGTACTGCTTTTTAATACATTGGCTGCCAACATGTCGACCGATCAACCGGTTTATGGTTTGCAGGCGAAGGGCCTCGATGGGATCGATGAACCTTTAGACAAAATTGAGGATATAGCCGCTCACTACATTGGCGCCATCATGGAGCAAAACCCAACCGGGCCTTATGCGCTGGCGGGGTATTCTTTTGGTGGTATAATTGCATTTGAAATGGCCCGGCAACTGGAGGCACTGGGTAAGGATGTAAAAATGCTGGCGATGTTTGATACTTATGCCTATCGTTCGCCGCATTACGATCCGGCAGTGGTGAAGTTTTATAAAAGAAGCCGCTTTTTTATCAAACGACTGTTTTACACCTTTACTTTTAGCAATGGTGTAAAATATCAGCTTAAAGAAAAAAGCACCAATGTTAAGCGCCGGTTTATCCGCATGTGGTGGAATTTTAAATATGGCAAGAACCAAACCCAGGCGGGTATATTCGGCTACTCGAACAAGGTGGACGTAATGAACGAATATGCTGAAAAACATTACCAATTAAAACCGTACAACATTACGGTAGAAGTTTTCAGGGCTGAAAACAGGACTTTTTATATGGACGACTTTGAATACCTTGGCTGGAAACCCTATGCCATGAAAGGCGTAAAGATCCATCCGATACCAGGCGAGCACAACACCATATTTAAAGCGCCAAATGATAAAGTATTTGCCAGCATACTTCAAAAATGCCTGGATGAAGCAATTACAAAATAACCCACGCGAATTTTTAACCACAAAGGCCAGAAAGATTTTTCGCAAAGAGACACGAAGGACTGTCGCTTCAATAAGGCAAATAACAATCAATAAAAACAACACTTCGTTCAATATACAAAACTATACATAATAACAACTTTTTAGGCTTTTCGGCCTTAGCGAAACCCTTTATGCAGGGCAGACGCATTAAAATAATTTTAAGCTTATTGAGGTCAATTTAGAGAAAAAGGGGCATTTAAAGAGCAAGAACCGGTAGCGCTGCAAGCGTTCCGAAGCGTTCCATTTTTACTCACGGAACAAAGTGGAACACCTTTAAACACGCTCATTATCAGAATGTTCCATTAAAAATAAATTGACACATTTATATAAGTGCCTGATAATCAATTATTACAGGTTTTTATTTTTTAAATACACGCCCGTAACGCGCTGATTTTCAACATGTTTCAGTATAATTGAGGAATTCCTTCCACACGAAGTCTGTCACGTCCTGTCATGGCGTACAATCTTATAAAAAACATTTTTTATGCGTTTGTCCTGACCCTTTGCGGCCTTTGTGGTTAATTTTTCAACAATTTTGGTAACTTTCCGCCTCAATCTTTAAGATTGAACACTAAAATGTCCCTGGTTAACATCCGCAATCTTTACCTTGAAGATATCACCTGGCTTGCGCCAGGATCAGGCGACTTTAACATCAACGGATACACCGATATCTGGCGAATTAGTATCGGCGCCAATTTATCTTTCCTGGACAGCCTGGGCACGCTGATCAATGCCGCCGAAAAGGAACGCGCTAAGCGTTACCTGCAAGCCCGGGATCGAAACAGGTTTGTGATCAGCCGGGGGGCATTGAGGATCATCCTGGCCCGCTACCTGGATCGGGAACCTTCGCTGATCGAATTTGAGACGGGCGCCAATAAAAAACCTTTTTTAAAAGATACACCGCTTCATTACAACGTTTCGCACTCGGGCGACTGGATAATGATTGCCGTTGCAAATAACCCGGTCGGCGCTGACGTTGAACGGGTCGACCCCGCCTTTGATTACCAGGACATCATCGCCGAATACTTTAGTCCGGAGGAGGCGAAGTACATATTGGAAGAAGATTCCCATTTTCGTTTCTTTTTGCTTTGGACGCGTAAAGAAGCCTTAACCAAAGCCACCGGAAAGGGGCTGGACGACGACCTGAAGTTCATCCCGGCCCTGAACGGCGAACACGCTGTGGAACCTGACCTGCTGAGATCAACATCCGGCTGGCAGGTGAATTCCTTTGAATTATCCCCGGGGTATTTCGCCGCCTGCGTTATACCCGAATCAGCAGACCGTCTGTGTTTCCGGGATGCCGACCTGTCAAAAAACCGTTTATAAACGACGCTGCTACGTATTATTTTATTAATTATTGCTAATATTTTTTATATATTAATAATAAATTCTGATCCGGCGCTGATTCGGCAAACTGTTTTCATAAACGAAAATAATTTTTATCTGAAACCGGGCCTGAATGCCAAAAAACACCATCGAACAGGCTTTTCCCTATAACCTTTTTGCCCCTAAATCCGTAATCATGTCTAATTCAAACAGGAGCATCACATTAGCATATTATGAAAAAGAAACTACTCATCGTTGACGACGATTTAAGTATTTTAAAACTGCTCAACTTTATATTAAGCAAAGAGTACGAAATCGTAGTAAAAAATAACGGGATGGATGCCTTCACATGGCTGGAAGACGGTAATATCCCCGAACTGATCATATCCGATTTGCAAATGCCGTATTTTGACGGTCAGTCCTTTGTGAAAAACATTAAGATCAGCGGTCTTTTCCGCGATATACCGGTTATCCTGCTATCGGCAGCGCATGACCTGGACGAGCAGGTAACCAAAATGCCTTTCACTGTTGATGCCTACCTGCCAAAGCCATTCAATCCCACCTCTTTAAAATCAGCCATTGCGCAAGTAATAAATATTTATGATGTCGCCTACAGCAACTGAGTGGAATGAAAGCGTTGCTTCCCACACCCGGATTGCTTATGCAGGCTCGGAATTAACGGATTTGATATCATCCGAATTGCGGCCATACTTTCAAATCGTTTTTAACGATAGCATAAGCCGGGTTGAAGACTACCTTGGTGAGCAATCCATTTTGACAGTTCCCGAAATTATTTTGTTGGAAGTGGATGAATACGGAGACTGCTTTACCCTGGTAGAGCGGTTGAAAAACAACTTTTTATTTAATGGGGTAATCATTGTTCTTGTATCGCTGTCAAACGACAAAGAATTACGGCAAATGGCGATGCAGCTAAAGGTGCACGACTTTTACATCTATCCGTTCGCGATGAGCGATTTGCGTGAGCGCCTGAATTTCCTGGTGAAGTTTAAACTGATCAAACCAAAGCTTACCGAAATATCGCAGGAAGTAGAACTTAATTATCGCGTGCCTGCGGGGAAAAGATTGATGGACATCATCGTTTCCGGCGCCATGCTACTGCTGCTTTCGCCCATTTTGCTCACTGTTGCCCTCGCAGTCAAACTCGGTTCAAAAGGACCGGTGATTTACAAAAGCAGACGCGTGGGAACAGGCTATAATGTTTTTGATTTCTATAAATTCCGCTCCATGAGGGTCGATGCTGATAAGATGCTCATTGAGTTATCCACAAAAAATCAGTACGCAAACGAGGATGGGGGCACAAAAGCCGCATTTGTTAAAATTAAGAACGATCCGCGCGTTACTAAACTCGGCAATTTTTTACGAAATTCGAGCCTCGACGAGTTGCCTCAGCTCTTTAACATTTTGAAAGGCGACATGTCGTTGGTTGGAAACAGGCCATTACCGGTTTACGAGGCAGAAATGCTGACGTCGAACGAGTGGTCGATGCGTTTTTTGGGTCCTGCCGGATTAACAGGTTTGTGGCAAATATCAAAGCGCGGGAAGGCAGATATGTCTGAACGTGAGCGGAAGAAATTAGATAATTTTTATGCACAAAACTATTCTTTCTGGCTTGATTTGAAGATCCTGGTGAAGACTGTTCCGGCTGTGATACAGAGAGAAAAAGTTTGATCAAATGTATAATAAACTAAAGTTCATCTGCCTGTCCTTATTTGTTTTGATTTCTGCCGGGAACGCCTGCGCACAGGAAAGCATGTTCCACGACCTATCGTACCCTTACCTGGAAAAACTGATCGCGACAGCGAAAAAGAATTACCCCCAAATGAAAGTATTGCAGGACCAGGTTGATGTTGCACGCACCACCTTCCACCAGTCCAGCTTTACGTGGTTCGATGGGTTTTCCGCCTCGTATATTTATAGCCCCGAAAGCGCAGTAAACTTAACGCAACCGGTAATATTTAAAGGTTACCAGCTGGTCGCCACTATTAGCCTCGGTACTCTTTTTGAAAAACCGTACACGATTCACAATGCCCGCATAGCAGTAAAAATTGCCGAAGCGGAGCAGGAACAGTATGACCTTACGATAGAGGCGCAAATAAAACGGTTCTATTTTGCCTACCTGGAAGCACAGGCAGACTTAAGAAACAAAGTAAATGCCGTGCAGGATGCTACCACGGCGGTCAGTCAATTAAAACACACTTTCGATAAAGGCGAAACAACATACACGGTTTACAGTGAGGCGTTAACAAACCTCTATAATCAAAATTCATTCAGAGTCCAAGCCGAATTAGCCGTTTTCACTGCAAAAACCAACCTTGAGGAACTTTTGGGTACGAAGCTGGAAAGCATAAAATAACTAATGGAACTATCGTCGTATTTTTCGCTTGTAGGCAGGTATAAATATATTATTCTACTAATTGTCCTGGCAACGGTTGGCGCCTCCTATTATCTTGTCAAAAATCTTCCCGACGAGTACGTTTCAAGCACACAGATCGCCACCGGCGTTGTTGATGCTACCAAACATTTACTGGATAAAGATGCAAACGCCGTAGCGCAGCAGGAACAGATCAACCAGGAGTTTAATAACTTAACGGAGATCATCAAACTCAAAAAACTGATTGACAACGTTTCTTATCAGCTCATCATCCACGATTTAAGTAGCCCCACCCCGTTCAGAAAACTGAACCATCAGTTTAAAAACCTGAGCCAGCCGGCCCGCGACCACGCATTGCTGGTTTTTAAGGAAAAGCTGCAAAACCAGGAACCACTGTCCTTGTACACGGCAGACGAGAAAGGCTTAAATGAGCTGCTAATCTCGATGAAATATGATGAGCGTTCCCTAAGAAAGGATCTGGATGTTGAACGCGATGTGGAAAGCGATTTTATAACGATCAGTTATACCTCCGAAAACCCACAGTTATCTCCATTTATTGTCAATACGCTTTGCAAGGAATTTCTTAACTATTATATCACCAATGTTAAACGAAGCGAAACAAACGCGATAACGTTTTTGCAAAACCAGTTAACGCAAAAAAGGAATATCCTTAACGACAAAAAGGACTCGCTGCAGCGATATAAGATCAAAAACGGAATCCTAAACCTGGATGACCAGTCAAGATCGATCAATGCACAGATTTTAAATTACGAGGACAAAAAACTGCAGGCCGAAAAAGACATTGCTTCCTATGACGGCGCCATTAAGAATATTGACGACAGGTTTAACCCCAAGGACCGGGCGTACATCGAATCGACGATCAGCCAGTATAACCAGGTGGTGACAAATACCGAAGAACAACTGCATATCCTGAATGATCAATATGTTCACAGCGGCTTCGACCCGAAATATAAACCGCCCCTGGATTCGCTGCAAAAACAGCTTACAACCGAAATTAACAATGGGTCTGATAAATACATCACCAATCCGCAGGTAGCAAAAGATGACCTGGTTAAGCAAAAGATGACGCTGGAGGTTTCAAGGGACCTTGCAAAATACAGTGTGGAATCTATCGACCGGGAACTTGCCAGCTTGCATGCCCAGTTTGCGCGCCTGGTTCCGTTTGATGCAAATGTAAAAACCTATGAATCGGATATAACCATCGCGAGCCAGGAATACCTGGATGTACTGAACAAGTTTAACCAGGCCCAGTTGGAGTCGAATTTCTCCATCAAGCTTTCGCAGGTTGAACAGGCAGCGCCTAATACTGCCGAGCCATCAAAAAAGATGCTGCTGATTGTACTAAGTGCAATAGTAAGTTTGATTATTTGTTTACTTGTTTTATTTGTCCTCTATTATCTCGACGATACAGTTAAAGAACCTATCGACCTTGTCAACAAAACACAGCTGCCGTTGCTTGGCGCGTTGAGCGCCATCAGTGGGCCAAAACCTGATTTAAAGAAGCTTTGGGATGTTGAAAACAGGCAAAGAATGCAGCAATTTAAGGAGTTACTGCGCTCGGTAAGGTTTGAAATAGACCAGGAGTTAAAGGGAGAAAAAATTCTGGCGATAACCAGCCTTGGACATGGCGAGGGTAAAACCCTGTTGGCAACAAGCCTGGCCTACTCCTACTCGGCAATTAATAAAAAAGTATTGCTCATTGATGGCAATTTTGACAATCCAACCATAAGCAAAGCCACTCAGCCAAAACAATTTGTTGAAGACTATTTCCGGAGCAATGCATACCTCGAACGGGATAACACAGCGCTGAGTGTTTTAGGTAACAAGGGAGGTGACATTACCCTGCTGGAAATTAATGATGAGCGAAACATTCGCCGCGATATCGACGATTTAAAATCCCGGTATGATATCATATTGATAGACCTGCCCCCGTTGGATTCCTTAAACAAGTCGAAAGAGTGGATATTATTTGCCGACAAAACAATTGCGGTATTTGAAGCAAATAAAAATATTCCCCGGTCGCACGGCCAATATATAGACTATTTAAAACATCTTAATCGTAAATTTGCTGGGTGGGTATTAAATAAAGCAACAATAGCTAACCACAACAAGAAAAAATAACCTGCTATTGTTAAGTCAATAGTCCTAAGTCCTAAGTCAATTTTGCACTTTTTCTGACTTAAGACTTCAGACTTTTGATTCAACACGAAATATCGTTATGAAACGCCGGCGATGAAAATTGAACACAAAAAAGCAGCGGATCCATTTAAGGATCTTACCCCTCTGCAACGAAAAACGCTGACGGTGGCTATTATCGTGGCATTTTTAGGAATTTTTGTTTGGTTTGTAAAGATATTGTTTTTTTAAGGCCTCCATTACGCCGATAAATGCTGAATGACCAGGTTAGAAATAGCGCTCCCGATAAGCCATTCTGGCATAAAATAATCATAAAAAAATTTTCCGCGCCGTTTGTTATCGCATTTGTCGCGATCGCCTGCCTGGCGACAACATTTTTGATAGCCAGGGAAGGTTACGTGCTTGGCCTTGTGGTATTGTGTGCGCTTGTTGCCATGCCTGTGCTGTACGCCACCGTTGTATACCCTGAGTTTGGCATCGTTACGCTGATCGTCGTCTCTTTCTTTATAAACTTCGCATCAAGATTTTTACCGGAACCAACCCCCATCGGGCTGGTAATGGATGCGCTTACCTGGCTGCTTATTTTGGGTTTTTTTGTGAGAAAGAAAAATGAAAAAGGCTGGGCATATTTTAAAAACCCCATCACATACTGGACAGTTGTATGGATAGGCTATAATATTTTCGAGATCATAAACCCGGTTTCGCCTTCAATTTTGGAGTGGGTGTTTACCGTCCGTACGGTGGGCATCATTTTGCTGATGTACTTTGTTTTTCTGTATCACATCCGTACGATAGAATTTGTCAGATTATTGATCAAAATATGGCTGGTACTTGCATTCATATCGGCGCTGCAGGGATTTCAACAGGAAAACATTGGATTGTTCTCCTTTGAGAGCGAATGGCTGCATCGCTTTCCCGAGCGCTTCAAGTTATTATTCATCGGGGGGCACCTGCGAAAGTGGGGGCCATTTTCAGACCCGGTAGTTTATGCCTACAACATGGTTGCTGCGGCACTGATATGCATCGCGTTTATCGTCAGTAAAATTAAAACCTCAAAAAAAATAGGTTATGGCATCCTGGCGGCTTTCTTTTTCGTGGTGATGCTCTATTCAGGTACGCGGGCATCGTACGTCATTATCCCCTCGGCAATGGTCATGCTCGCTATTCTCAACTTTAATACGCGGGTTTTCGCCTTTCTTGTGATCGGTGGAGTGATGCTGGGAGCACTGATTGTTGTGCCTACCAGCAACCCCACGCTTGCACGGTTTCAAAGCGCTTTCCGGCCGTCAAAAGATGCATCGTTTGAGCAACGCGCAAAAAACCAGGAAATGATCAAACCATATATCCTGTCGCATCCCATTGGGGGCGGCCTTGGTTCGGTTGGTATTTGGGGCGAGCGCTTTGCACCGAATTCGTACCTGGCCAAATTTCCGCCTGATAGCGGCTATGTTCGGGTAGCCGTTGAAATGGGCTGGATAGGCCTGCTTATTTATTGCATCTTCAACTTTGTGATTCTGTATACGGGCATACGCTATTTTTATTTGATTAAAGACCCTGAGCTTAAAACCTACTGCCTGGCCATGATTTTAATCATTTTCGCCTTCGATATTGGTAACTATCCGCAGCAAGCACTCGTACAATACCCGTCAAACATTTTGTTTTACCTGGCGATGGCGCTATTAAGTGTTTTGATGCGGTTAGACGTTGAACGAAGGAATTTAAATCCGGGTTCAGCAACAGCCCCGATCTAAATTTAACAGGGTTTAACACGTTGATGAAACCAATATTTAATAATGTCCTTACTTCAAATCGTTAAGTCAAAGCCAGGGCTAAAAAAATTCACTCATTGGTTGATCATACCGCGCGGCCAGGCCCGCCCCAGGGTATGGGTTCGCTGGTTTGCCAATCCTTTTTTCCACAAAAAGGGAAAGCACGCTATAATCAGGCGCAACACACGGATGGACCTTTTCCCTTTTAATAAATTCAGTATCGGCTCAAATAGTATCGTCGAAGATTTTGCAACTATAAATAATGGCGTTGGCGATGTTTTTATCGGCGAAAACACGGGCATTGGTTTAAACAACGTGATAATTGGCCCGGTTAAAATTGGCGATTACGTTATGCTGGCGCAAAATATCGTTATTTCGGGCCTCAACCATGGTTACCAGGACGTTGCAGTACCGCCAAGGCTTCAAAAAGTAGTTACAAAACAAATTACGATTGAGGATAATGTGTGGATTGGCGCCAACTCGGTGGTTACCGCTGGCGTAACCATCGGCAAACATGCCGTAATAGGTGCAGGAAGTGTAATTACAAAAGATATACCCCAATATAGTGTAGCGGCGGGCAACCCTGCTAAGGTGATTAAAAAGTACAATTTTATAACCAAAAGCTGGGAAAGAGTATAATGCAGTTTTTTAAAAATTTAATAAATAAGCATACCCTGTCCTTAGCCAGCAACGCTATTATGCCGGTTGTCGGGATGGTCACGGTTGCCATGCTCGCCCATTCGTTGAAGGCCGAACTTGGCAACTATGTGCTGTTTTTGATGACCTTTACGCTTGCCAACTTTTTCAGAAGCGGCTTCCTTCAAACCGCCACTATAAAGTTTTACTCCGGCGCATCAAAAGAGCGCGCTACTACAGTGGTTGGTTCCAGCTGGGCCGTTGCCATCTTACTTACGGTGATATTAGATACTTTAAGCATCGCCGTTCATTTTATTTTTAAGGGCGATCCTTCTGTACAGATCATTTCAAAATGGTTTGGTATCATCTTCTTCTGCACACTCCCATCGAGCATAGCCCTTTGGGTTTTACAGGCCGAGGAACGTTTTGACCGTGTTTTTATCCTGCAATTGATTGGCCAGGGCAGTATCTTTCTGTCTGTAGCTGCGCTGGTTATAATTGGCCATGCCCACTTCCGCAACGTGGTGTATGCTTATTGCTGGTCGGCATCTTTTACCAGCCTTTTTGCCATCGTAGCCGGCTGGGCCAGGATCAGGTCTGTCGCCAGCAGAACAAAGGCATGTATCAGAGAGCTGGTCAACTTTGGGAAATACAGTGTCGCCACTTCCATCAGTTCATATCTGCTGAGGAGTTCAGATATTTACATCATCAAATTCATGTTCGTCAATACTGCAATTGTTGGCGTTTACTACTTGCCCCAGCGCCTGATGGAAGTAATAGAAATACCGCTGCGCAGTTTTATTGCTACAGCTTATCCGGCTATGGCCGCCGCAATTCAGCGTGACGATAAGGTATATATGACGCATGTGATGAAAAAGTATGCCGGGATATTAACCATACTGCTCATCCCGGTCACCATAATTGCCTTTGTCACCGCTGACATGGCAATAAAAATTATCGGGGGGGATACATTTGTTCAATCTGACGCCGCCAATGTCTTCCGGATATTTATGAGTTTCGCGGTACTGCTCCCCATCGATCGGTTTTTCGGCATCACACTCGATATCCTGAACAAGCCGCACATTAACATGATTAAGGTATTGTTGATGCTTACCGTAAATATAGCCGGCGATTTTGCGGGCATCTATTTAACGCACAACCTGTACGGCGTCGCCCTATCCTCTATATTCACCTTTTTAACAGGTATAATTTATGGCTATTGGGTACTGAAAAGAAACTTGCAATTTAAACTGCGGGATATCTTTAAACTTGGTTTATCCGAAACCCGCTTGCTCACATTGGAAATTATAGCCAAGTTAAACAGGAACCTGGTTGATAAATCATCCAGCTGATGAAACAAGAACTCTCCTATTTTTTGGACATGACGCTTCAGGACCAAAATATCATCATTTTTTCGCAAATGCAGTTCGACAATGCATTGGAGTCGACAAATTACACATTAGCTAAACAGTTAGCGAAAGATAACAGGGTATTTTACGTCGACCGGCCTTATACCTGGCTGGATTATCTGAAATTCAGGAACACGCCAGGATTTAAAACCAGGAAACCACACTTTTTTTCGCCGTCGAATAGTGTAATAGCAACCGATAATCCGAATCTGAATATCATTATTACCCCCCCGGTTCCATCCATAAATGCGCTGCCAGAGGGCAAATTATACCGGTGGGCACTAAAATTGAATGAAAAAATAGTTGGCAGACGCCTCCAAAAAGTTATAAAGGACCTCGATGTAAAGGATTATATCTATATCAATTCTTATAATGTCGCCTTCCCGACCCTGCACAGGATGTTAAACCCGGTTTTAACCGTTTATCATTGTGTCGATCCGCTGATCGAACCTTACCAAATCAGGCATGGGCTAATTAATGAGGAAATTTTGGTAAAAGGTGTTGATATGGTGATATCAACCAGCAGGGAGCTCACGAATAAAAAAGGGCTTCTTAATAAACGGTCTTTTTTTAGTCCGAACGCCGCCAATATCAGTCACAGTCAAAAAGCTTTGGACCCCCAATTAAAAGTGGCCGATATTTTATCCGGTATTAAAAGGCCGATCATCGGCTATTTCGGCAATATCGAGCGCAGGATAGATTATGACCTGGTAAAAAAACTCATCAGCAAAAACCCGGACAAGAGCTTCGTATTTATAGGTCCGGTCGACCGTTATTATGCCAGCGAAGACGACTATAAATTCCCCAACGTACATTTTAAGGGCCCGGTTCCTTATGAGATGATGCCGGCTGTTTTAAAGGGTTTCGATGTGGCTATCATTCCCTTTAAAAAAGATGAGGTGAGCAATAACATATTTCCGCTTAAGCTTTTTGAATATCTCGGCTCCGGCAAACCTGTAGTTTCAACCGATTTTAACCCCGACTTGAAGGAGTTTACAGGCGACACTGTATTTTACTGTAAAAATTCCGAAGAATTCTCCGGCGCACTTAACGCCGCTTTAAAAGATACCGAAGCGCAAAAACTAAAAAGGCTGGAGGTAGCCGCGGATAATACCTGGGAGCATCGCGCGATGGAAATAAAAGACCTGCTAAAAACCAACCTCGACAGCAAACTAAGCCTGGCTTAGTAGTTTTTTCTAAAATTTTTCAAAATATCCCGATCATTTTTAACCCACCTCCGTATAAGGATTAAGCTTATTATATGGAAGTTATTAAACTTATTTCGGGCTTTATTACAAGTATAATTTTTGTATACCTGGGTGTGTACAGTTTGTACTTGTTCATTTTTTCGGTGTGTGGCCGGTTGGTCCCCGTTAAAACTCCATCCCCAAGTATCAAACTCACAAAATTTGTGATATACATTTGCTCCTATAAGGAGGATGAGATAATTTTAAACTCGGCGGCAAGCGCTGTAACTATTAATTATCCAAAAGATCTTTTCCATGTATGTGTAATTGCCGACTCGTTAAAGCCGGACACCATTGAAAAATTAAAACAAATGCATTTGCAAGTGCTGGAAGTAGTTTTTGAAAGCAGCACCAAGTCAAAAGCCCTTCATAAAGCGATTGAAAACACTGCCGAAGGCTTTGACGCCGCTGTGGTTTTTGATATCGACAATGTTGCCGCGCCCGATTTTTTGCACCGTATAAACAGCTACCTGCAAGCCGGCGAACGGGTTGTACAAGGCCACCGGGTCGCAAAAAATACCAATACACAAATTGCCATATTAGACGCCATCAGCGAAGAGGTGAATAATCATCTTTTCCGCAAATCGCAGCGGGTTTTTAACCTCTCGGCGGCGATTATCGGCTCCGGCATGGCGCTGGAATACCAGCTATTCAAGGAAGTGATGCTGCAGATAGATGCAGTTGGCGGCTTTGATAAAGAAATGGGCCTGCTATTAACGCGCGATAAGATCGGCGTAGCTTATGCAGAAGATGCATTGGTATACGATGAAAAAGTGAGCAACCCCGAAAACTTTAAAAAACAAAGGCGCAGGTGGCTGTCGGCACAGTTCAGCTTGTTCAGGAAATATGGAATGAGTGGATTTGGGCAATTGTTTTTACATGGCAATTTTGACTATTTTAACGAGATATACCAATTATCGGTATTGCCGCGCGTAATGATGCTGGGCTTGATGCCGCTAATGCTGCTGATCTCGATATTCACACCCGGGATAGGCCCGGGATGGCAGTTGTGGCTGGCTGCAACCGCTTGCTGCTACACCGGAATTTTAATTGCGATACCGGCAAGCTTTATAAATGAAAAATTCTGGGGGGCGGTTTTGCGCGTTCCAATGATATTTTTTACGATGTTTTTACTGCTGTTTAAACTCAAAGGGGCCAATAAAAAATTTATTCATACAGCCCATATCCACAGTGCAGATCAAAACGCATAAGTGTAATATTCCTGTTACGCAAAATGATGTGATACCCCTAATTTTTCACAGGAAGCTATTTAAAAATATATACTGAAACGACTAATGAATAGCCAGGTGCATATCGAAGTACAAAACCAATGGAACAATACTTATGCAGATTATCCACGGGAGCACCCCCTGCCCTACTTTTTGAATAATTGCGCAAAGGAGAACCCGGATAAGGTAGCCCTTAAATTTCATGACCGGCAGCTAACTTACGCCGACCTTTATGAAACATCGAACAAACTGGCTAAACTTTTAATACAAAACGGTGTAAAAACCGGCGATGTTGTTGGCCTGGCGCTTGACCGTTCGCCTGAAATGGTGATATCGTTGCTGGCCATTTTAAAGACAGGCGCTGCCTATGTTCCGCTTGACCCGGCGTATCCGAAGGACCGCATCGAGTTTATGCTTGAGGATTCGGCTGCTTCGGTTTTGCTCACCTCAAAAAAATATGCCTGGCATTTTTTATCGGGCGCAAAAGAGATACTAATTGAAGAGGCCTTAAATAAACTTGACGCCTTTAGTCCTGATGAGCCGAAAGTTAGTTTTAGCAGCAAAGAGCTGGCTTATATCCTGTATACTTCGGGGTCGACAGGTAAGCCGAAAGGTGTTCAAATAAGACATTATAACCTGGTCAACTTTCTGCTGAGCATGCAGCAAGAACCCGGCATGAACGCTGAAGACAAAATATTGGCCGTTACTACCATCTCATTCGATATAGCAGGCCTCGAGCTATACCTGCCGCTGATTTGTGGGGCCCAGTTGATAATTTCAAATTCGGAAACTTCAAAAGACGGAAGACTATTGCTCGACCTGGTTAAGGGCGAGAATATCAGCTTTATGCAGGCCACGCCGTATACCTGGCGCATGATGCTGGAAGCTGGCTGGGAAAACAACCTGCCACTAAAAATCCTTTGCGGAGGCGAAGCGCTTCCACGCGACCTTGTAAATAAGCTTACCCGGCGCAGCAGTGCCTTATGGAACATGTACGGCCCAACCGAAACCACCATTTGGTCGACGTTGAAATTAATTTCGAGCGATGACGATATTTCCATCGGGAAGCCGATTGCCAATACCCAGGTTTATATACTTGATGAACAGTTCGACAGCCTGATCGATGGATCTGTTGGCGAAATATTTATTGGCGGTGAAGGTGTCGCCCAGGGCTATCTTAACCGGCCCGATCTGAGTACGGAGCGCTTTATCGACGATCCTTTTTCAAATATCGCCGGGAGCAAAATGTATCGCACAGGCGATCTTGGCCGAATAAACGAAAACGGCGAGATATATTGCCTGGGCCGGATCGACCACCAGGTTAAGGTAAGGGGGTATCGCATCGAACTGGAAGAAATTGAACACGCATTATTAAAACAGGACGATGTAAAAGAGGCGGTAGTGATGGCGCGCGAAGATGTGCCCGGCGATCCGCGCCTGGTGGCATATGTTGTCTTAAAGGCAGGCACTACGCATACCGATCAGCGAACGCTGACCTATAACTGGCAGCAGGCATTGCTGGCCGTGCTGCCTGAATATATGGTGCCCGACAATTTTGTTTTGCTGGAGGCGATACCGATCACGCCAAACGGAAAAACCGACCGGAAATCCCTGCCACGACCTGATAACCTGTTAGTTGGCACAGGCGAATATATTGCGCCCCGTACTGACGTGGAAAAACTGGTTGCCGAGGTTTGGCAGGAAGTAATGGGTATCCCGCAGATCAGTATATTCGATAATTTCTTCTCCATCGGCGGGCGTTCTTTGGCGGCGGTGCAGATCATGGCGCGTATTGAAAAATTAACGGGAAAAAGACTGCCGCTTGCCACGCTTTTTGAATATACGACCATCGAGCAATTGGCGTTGCGACTTAATGTCGACGCAAAGTCAATCACATGGGATTCATTGGTGCCGATAAAGCCGTCGGGTACAAAAATGCCCCTATATATCGTCCATGGCGCGGGTTTGAATGTATTGCTGTTCAATGCGCTGGCCATGAATATGGATCACGATCAACCGGTATTTGGCTTGCAGGCACGCGGCCTCAATGGCGTTGACGAGCCATTGGATGTAATGGAAGATATCGCCGCAAATTATATTGCCGAGATCGTAGCACAAAACCCTGAGGGGCCATATGCGCTTGCAGGGTACTCGCTGGGCGGTACAATCGCTTATGAAATGGCGCGTCAAATGATTGTGATGGGTAAGGACGTAAAACTCCTTGCCGTATTTGATACCTATGCCAAGCAAAGCGACAAATTCGACCCGTTTGTAAAAAAGATATTTAACCGGGTTTCGCTGCTTATCATGCAATTCCTGTACAGCTTTGTTCTGTTCGCCAACGACCCAAAAAGGACCATACAATATAAAAGCACGGTAATTAAGCGAAGGATAATCCGTTTGTTCTGGAAAGTTAAAGGAACCGAAGAAAAACGTGAAGGCTTTTTTGCCTACGACAATGAAATAGATGAAGCCAGTGCAAAAGCTAAACGCAATTATTATCAAAAGCCTTTGAATATTGCTGTTGACCTTTTCCGGGCCAAAAAGAAGACTTTTTATATGGCTGATTTTAAATATTTGGGCTGGAGGAAATTTGCGCTTAAGGGTGTAAACGTTCACGACATACCCGGCGAGCATAATACGATTTTCGCCCCGCCGCATGACAAAGAATTTGCCGTTGAACTGCAAAAATGCCTCGACAGGGTAACATCAACCAAATAATGAAAGTATCAATCGTCACCGTAAATTTTAACCAGCCAAAGGTAACCGAGGAATTATTGGCTACCATCCCGGCTAGCGATGACATCGAAGTTATTGTGGTGGATAACGGCAGCGACATCGACCACACTTTGGCATGGCGCGCCAGCTACCCCGCGATCAAATTTATCCGGTCCGAAAAAAATCTTGGCTTTGCCGGCGGTAATAATCTTGGCATCAATGCAGCTAATGGTGAATATTTATTCCTTGCAAACAACGACACGGAATTTACACCCGGGCTGGTTGAAAAACTGACAACCGTGCTTAGCGGACACCCGAAAGTGGGGATGATCTCGCCTAAAGTCAAATATTTCAATAGTAAAAACCTGATTCAATATGCAGGCTATACGCCGTTGAATTTTTACACCGGCCGCAATAGCTGCATAGGCTTGCGCGAAGAGGATAAAGGCCAGTACGACAATTACACCGGGCCTACGGCCTATTGCCATGGTTCAGCCATGATGGTGCGAAAAGAGGCCATTAAAAAGGCGGGCCTGATGAACGAAAACTTTTTTTTGTATTATGAAGAACTGGACTGGTGCGAGCATATTAAACGAGCAGGCTACCAGGCCTGGGTATGCACTGAAGCGCTCATCTACCATAAGGAATCAGTGTCGGTGGGTAAAAAAAGCCGGCTGAAGGAGTACTTTATGAACCGCAACCGGATACTGTTTATCCGCCGGAACGCGCCGGGGCTGAAGAAAGTGGTTTTTTATATATATTTTTTATTTGTTGTTGTGCCGCGCAACCTGCTTAATTACATAAAAGCAAAAAATTACAATTACATCCCGACGCTTTTTAGCGCCGTTTGGTGGAATTTCACCAATAAGAAAAATAGTAAAAACTTAGGTTACCGCTAATTAAGCCCTATGAAACTCACGTTTTGGTTAAGCCTCGCTATTGTCTTCTACACCTTTGCCGGGTATGGCATCCTGCTGTATTTTATAATAAGGTTAAAAAGGTTAGTCAGAGGCCGGGCAGCTGTAGTTGCTCCGCTTAATAATTTGTTGCCACGCTGCACACTGGTTGTCGCGGCTTATAATGAAGAACAATTTATTGAGGACAAGATCGAAAATTGCCTCGAATTAAACTATCCCGCAGGCAAGCTAAAGTTCTTATTTGTCACCGACGGCTCGACCGATAAAACGCAGGAAATCGTAGCCAGATACCCGCAAATAACCCTCCTGCACCAAAACGGCAGGTCGGGAAAAATTGCTGCCGTGCATCGTGCAATGGACCAGGTGGATACCGACATTGTGGTTTTTACGGATGCTAATACTTTTTTAAATCCCGAAGCTTTGACCAATATCTGCAGGCATTATGTAGATAAAACGGTAGGCGCCGTGGCGGGAGAAAAACGGGTGCAGATTGACGAAAGCGCGGATGCAAGCGCCGCCGGCGAAGGATTCTATTGGAAGTATGAATCAGCGCTAAAAAAATGGGACTCTGAGCTTTACTCGGTTGTAGGCGCAGCGGGCGAACTGTTCAGCGTGCGCCGCTCCTTATACGAGGATGTGCCTGCCGACACCGTTTTGGATGATTTTATGATCTCGATGGTCATCGCTTCAAAAGGTTACCGCATCGTGTACGAACCCCAGGCATACGCCATCGAAACCGGTTCGGAAAATGTAGCCGAAGAACTTAAGCGAAAGATACGGATCGCCGCAGGCGGGATGCAATCCATCCTGCGTTTAAAAAGCCTGTTTAACCCTTTTAAATATCCTATTTTATCCTTTCAATACGTCAGCCACCGGGTACTGCGCTGGACGGTTACGCCTTTCCTGCTCATCCTGGTATTTGCCCTTAACGTAGCATTAGCGTTACAGCCAAGCGAAACATTATTTACGGTCATTCTGCTTGCGCAGGTGTTTTTTTACCTGCTTGCAATAACAGGGATGATCATGGAGAAAAGGCATATCCGCATCAAAGCGCTGTTTGTACCCTACTATTTTTGCGTAATGAATTACGCCGTACTGATGGGTATTATCCGCTATTTCACCACCAAACAAAGCGCCGTTTGGGAACGGGCGCAACGGAAACAGCAGTTGGCGTAACGTTTATTATTTTCCGCTCATAAAATCAGCTCCATACAAATATTCGACCGTTCATAAGGAGATGGCTTGCCGGCTATCCTTTTAAAACCAAGCTTTTGATACAGGTTTATAGCAGGTTTTAAAATCGTATTGCTTTCCAGGTATATCCGTTTTGCGCCCGCTTCCCTGGCTTTTTCAATAGCTGCAATACCGAGCAGGTACCCAATGCCTCTGCCTTTTGCCTCATCCGAAACGGCCATTTTCGCCAGTTCAAAGGTTTGTTCATCTGTTTTGATCAGGGCGCAGGCCCCAACCGGCTTACCGTTATAAGTGGCGAATAATATCTGCCCGTTTTTATCCAGTATGTTTTCCTCAGGATGGTCAAGATATTTGTAGTCGGATTCCTCCATTTTGAAATATTTGGTTATCCATTCCTCGTTGAGTGTTTTGAAGGCCGTTTTATATTCAGGCTGATAATCGATTATAGCGACTGCTTTGCTTTCCCTCAGTTTCTTTTCATCGGCCACTCTTTTTAGCAGGCTTTTTTCGCCCAACAGAAACTCCCATTCTTCGATGGCTTGCCATATGTCGTTATGCGTTTCTGATAATGCCCTTTCAATTGCCGCTTCTACATCCTTATATTGCGCCTGTATGCGATCTCTAATGCGAAAGCCCTTTTCACTAAGTTTTACATAATTTTCCCGCTTGTCGCTTTGGTTGTCGCCTTTTATCACTACTCCCCTCTTTTCCATTTCCCTGACAATGATACTTACCGAAGGATGTGAATGGCCGATCTCCTGCGCGATTTGTGAAATGGTTTTTTCCCCTCCTGACGAAAGCACATAAAACACCGGGAACCATTTGGGCTGTATCTCCACTTCATAAAGTGCGTAAACGTCTGCGGCCTGATCGGTAAGCAATTCGCTCAATCTTCTCAGGCGGCTTCCCAAAGCCATTTTGCCTGTTTTTTGATAAAAATCCATTTATGTAATTAATTACGTAATCAATTACGTAAAATAAGAAAAGATATTTTAGAATTGCAAATCATTTAGAAAATTAAGGGATTAGTGCGTCGATGTCCTTGGCCATTAGCTTGTCCTTGCCGGTAACCTTATCCCCCGCCGAATGGGTGGAAAGCCAAATCTCCAGCCTATTATAGGTGTTGGTCCAGGTAGGATGATGATCATGCTTTTCGGCAAGCAGGGCAACCCGCGTCATAAACGCAAATGCTTGTGAGAAATCCTTAAATTCAAAGGACCTGTAAAGTTTGTTGTCGGTTTCCTGCCACATGATGGTTGTAGTTAAAAAATTAATCTAAAATAAACGCTTTGTATCCACCAGTTGGCGGATAACTCTTAAAAAATCAAATTAATTTTATCCGCCAAATTGGCGGACGCTAAGAAAGCACACCGTGCGCAAAGAAAAAACTAATAAACTATTAAGGCTTTGTGACCTCTGCGTCTTCCCCTTAGTGTCCTTTGCGGTAAAATTTTCAACAGCTATATCCCAACTTAATAAAATTTAACAATAAAAATATAGAAAAGTTTGGAATTCTGATTTTATACTCTACATTTGTAGAGTATATTCTAAACTCATAGAGCAAATGAAACTAACCGAGGCAGAAGAACAGCTGATGGAAATGATCTGGGATCGCGACCGGGTTTTTATGAAGGACCTTATCGAAAGCTATCCCCATCCGAAACCAGCCACTACCACCATCGCTACCTTATTGAAGCGCATGCAAAACAAGGGTTTTGTGGGCTACGATTTAATGGGCAATAGTAGGCAGTACTTTCCCCTGGTAAAAAAGTCGGCCTATTTTTCAAAACAGGTAAAGGGCCTCATCAACAATTTCTTTGGCAGCTCGGCCATGCAATTCGCCTCATTTTTTACGACTGAAACCGATCTGTCGACCAAAGAGCTAGAGGAACTAAAAAAAATTATCGATACCGAAATTAAACGCAAAAACAAATGATCAACTGGCTTATTAACTCAACCCTTTGCTCAGGCATGCTGCTGATGGTGTATCAGCTGCTGCTCAAAAACACGACGCTGTTTAACTTTAACCGGGCATACCTGCTTTTAAGCGTAATACTTTCACTAACCGCACCGCTCGTTGTTATTCATCAAACGGGTACTTCCCTCCCATCGGTCCCGACTTTCGCCGGCGCTCAGACTGCTCCTAACAATTACACCGCACCAATTAGTGATGTGCATACCAATGCACCGGCAATTCCAGTTAAGACGGGCGTTAATTATGCCTGGTATTTTGCAGTTGCTTACGCCCTGGTTGCTTTGTTGCTGCTTGTACGTTTTTTCAGAAACCTGTACACTATCATCAAAGATGTGCGGCCAAGTGAAAAACAGCGATATGGCAAAGCCTGGCTGGTTCTCAGCGACCGCAGCCTGGTTCCCCACACCTTCTTGAACCGAATTTTCATAAACAAACAGGCTTATCAGCAAAATAAAATTGAAAAGAGCGTTCTCGACCATGAAATGGCCCATGCCTTACAATATCATTCGTTCGATGTGCTGTTTATCGGGTTAGTGCAATGTGTTTTCTGGTTCAACCCTTTCTTTATCTTTTTCCGGAAGGCCATCCAGCTAAATCATGAATTTATAGCGGATGCCAAAGCTATTCGCAACTCAGGCAATGTGGTTATTTACCAGGAATTACTGTTGAGTAAAGCCTCGCTGATGTCAAGCTTAAGCATAACCAGCCAGTTTAACTATTCGATAACCAAAAAAAGATTGATCATGATGACTAAAAAAACATCCGCTACAGCCGCCTGGTGCATTCGGCTGACGGTGATCTCGTTGGTCGCCGCCGCATGTCTGCTCTTTAGCAGCAAAACAGAAGCACAGCAACTCGTTGCGGCTAAAAGTGATTCCGTTGCCAAACAGGCAAAATCGCCAGCAACAAAGAAGGTCCATTTTGCCATACCCCAAACGTTGAGTAAACGCCCGTATCCAAGTACAACAGAAGGAATTTCCGCGGCAGAAATGGATGATTATGCTAGCTATGAGAAAAAATATTCAACCCGGCGTTTAGGCTTCGACAAAATTATGAACACAGCCGATGAAAAACATTTGGAGCAATTATACCAGCGTATGAGCCCTGAACAACAAAAAAACAGGGCCATCAGCTTTACCTACCCGCCCGACCCGATGGGGAAAAGTTATGTCACCCGCAGCCAATTAAATATGTTCAAAGATCCTGTACAATATGGAGTTTGGATAGATGGCAAACGCGTTGATAATACTATCCTGAAAGACCTCGATCCAAAAAAATTCTGCGTACTGTTATTTAGCCGTCTAACACCGGTAGCCGTAAAAAACGACCATTTTCACTACCAGATAGAGTTGATGACGTTGCCGTATTACAAAAAATATGTAGAAAATGCCATTGCCAACCGCAATAACAGCATGATCATGTTCCACCTGAAGTCGTGATCTGATTATAGTAAGGCATAATTTTTATTAGGGTTATGCCTTACTTGTCAAAAAATTCACCCAAAATGCGCCCTCATCACCTTCGCATAATCCGCAATAGCGACATCGGAATCTCCAATTTCGGGATGCCACAATTTCTCCCACTCAAAGCTGTAATACCCGGTATATCCCCCGCTCCGCAAAGCGTCTATAGCAGAAAAGATCGGTACTTCGCCCTGCCCTAACAAAACATAATGGGCTTCGCCGTTCACCAATTTTGCATCTTTAATATGCGTGTGCTTAATGTAGGGATGCAATGCTTTGTAAGCTTCCACAGGTGATTCTTTCGTAATCGTCCACATATTCGTCACATCCCAAACCATTCCTGCATTTGGGTGCCTGGCAGCCTTCATCACGGTTTCCAAATCGACTATTTTTACCAGGTCTCCATGCGATTCAACCAACACGCTCACCTGGCTTCCTTTGGCGTGCCCGGCTAATTCAAGCAGCCCTTTTATCATCAGGTCCATGGTGGCGGCTTTATCCTGGTCTTTCGGGAAACTATTGGGAAACACCCTGATAAACGGGCAATCCAGTTGCTGCGCCAGGTCAATAAAACGTCTTCCTTCATCCATGTTCTTTTGACGGTCCACTGGGTCGGCGACGTGCATGTTAGCTGATGAGCCCAGGTCGACAAACCGCAAGCCCTTATCCTTCATAATCCCTAAAGTTTCCTGGCGGGCTTGCGGGGTGCTTAATTCCTTTACCCTGGTTAGCTCCATCTCGCGTTGAATACCACGCAGTTCAATACCATCGTAACCATGTGAAGCAGCAAAATCAATGATTTGCGTAAAAGACCAGTCGGGACAGCCCAGTGTAGAAAAAGATAGCAGCGGTTTATCCTTTTTAGCGGCCATTGATGGTGCAATTAACACCCCGGCTGCAAATAACGATGATGTTTGCAGGAATTGACGGCGTGAGTATGGTTTCATAAGCAATGATTGTCTATCTCTGTTTCAACGAATCGGCCTGTAAATAATTCATATAGGTTTTATGATTAATAAATAAGGCGCTATCCATCGTGGTGCCCACATCATAAAAGTTGGCGTAATTTTTTAACATCTGCCCCGTTTTATCACTTTTAATGTTGTCTATCAGTTTTGAAAAACCAACAGCGCTTATTTTATCCAACTTAAGGTATTTGGGCAAGCTGAGCGAATCGAGCCAAATTGTTTGCGGACTAATTTTTGCGGCCGCCGAAGGCAGCTTAAGGTACCAATTGGTCTCGCTAACCAGGTCGCCGGTTGAAGCGTTAACGGTTGCTACGTCAAACGAAGGATAATTGAGATGATTAGAACAAACTGATGGTACGATACGCAAAAGCGCAACCGGCGCCGGGTATTTAGAATGATCGTAAACCACCTTAAAATCGTTTAAATGCGTGTGGCTTGCAATCATCAGTTTAACGGATGGGGCGGATTTTATGATGTCGTCTACAAATTCATCTCTATAAGCAACATCCCAAAAATTCGTCTTGTTAAAAGCATTAACCCCTGGCGGGATATGCATAATGATCCAAACATTTTTGCCGTTGGAATTTGACAATTTCAACCGCAGCCATTTGAGCATTTCATCCGCCTGTTGTTTATAATTTTTGCCGGCGCACACCGAAGCGCTGTTCAAAACCAAAAACTCCATATTGCCGGCTTCGCAGCTATAGTAGCCGTGTTCCTTTAGGAAGTCTCCGGATGGTTGCGGAAGATTCGGCGACCAGGCATTGGCAAAGTCACGCAGAAATTTTGGGTCCTGCAGATCGTAATCCTGCCCGTAAGTATCATTATTGCCCAGCGCCGGAATGATTAGCGCACCCGGAAAATTCTCTTTAAACAGCCGCGCAATAAATAAAACTGTTTTCTTTTTTAATATTGAATCAGCCGGCGTTGCACCATGCCAGATAAAATCCCCGGCGATAATAATAAAAGCAGGATGAGGAAGTCTTCTCTTCATATTAACAAGCGCGGCCTGCAGCACGGCGTAGTTGGCATCCTGGCCCAGTAAATTTGCATTTAGCGCCATTTGCGGGGCGAAGCCTTCGAAGTAGGCCTTCCATTCGTCGAAATTTGAATGCTGCAGCTTTCTTTTTAAAACGGTATCCGTTACCGATGCGCCGTATAAGGGGCTGAAATGAATGTCGGACACGATAAGGCATTTTTGTGTTGCGCTCACGCTATTTATTGGATCGGAACCCGGTTTAAAGGACAGGAAAAAGGCCGAAAAGGTGATCAGGCCCAGGCAGGCTGTTATTACAGTTGTTTTAATGTTTTTCATATGGGCTTTTGGAAACGATAGCTCAGGAAGTAAATTTCCACATAAAATTCCTCAAAACAACGGTAAATTTTGAAATAAAAGGATTTCTAATACCTAAGCAGGAACAGCCCTTCTTTTAAACTTGACCGCCGCCAGCACGGCGGCTATCAGAACCAAAAAAGCGGCCGCCAGCGCCGTGATATGCAGGGAATGAACAAAACCTTGCCTCGCCAGGTTTGCCAGGGCCGGTTGATGCAATTTGCCGGCTTCGGCCACGGCGCCCCCGATGGTGTTCTTCACCGCGTCGGCATCACGTGTTGATAAGCCCGAGGGCATACTTTTTGAGATAATACCCCTGTAAAGCGCCGTCCACAGGCAGCCAAGCAGGGCCACACCTAGTCCGGCGCCAAAATTGGTACTGGTTTCTGATATCCCCGCCGCCGCTCCCGCTTTATTGGCCGGGACCGAAGCCACCACCATATCGATACCCAGCGTAACGGTTAACCCGCATCCGCCCGAGATTAAAAACATAGCGGTGATAAGCAAGGAGAGCGAATTTTCGGTTAAGCCCAATAGCAAAAGAATGCCGGCCGTCAAAACCGCTAAGCCTGCGGTGATCGCGACGCCCCGGCTGACATATTTTATTGCTCCCGGCGCCAACATGCATAAAATTACACTGCCCAAAGCGCCCGGAAGCATCCACAAACCGGCGGAAAAAGAACTAAGGCCCAAAACAGACTGGAGATATTGCCCCACGAATAAAAAAATCCCCGACCATGCAAACAGTCCGATAAAAAGTGCTGCGAGCGCTACGGAGAATCCATGCTGTTTAAATAGCGAGAGATCGATCAATGGGTCAGGTATAGTCTTTTGGCGCCGTACAAATAATAATGCGATGATCAAGCCGGCCAAAATGCAGGCTATGGGCAAAACGCCCCAGCCATTTTGTGCCGCTTGTTTTATGCCAAAAATTGCCAGAAGAGTTGCGCTGATCAGCAAAGCTGAACTAAAAAGGTCGAGCGATTTTGCGTGATGGTCCTTAAACTCTGGCAGCAGCGCCGGGGCGGCGACCAGCATAATAAGAATAAGTGGGACAGGCATTAAAAAGATGGAACCCCACCAAAAATGGCTTAATAAAAAACCGCCAATAATTGGCCCGAGCATCGTCCCCGACGAAAAACAAGTGGTGTACAAACCCATCGCAAAGGTGCGCTGCCGGTCATCATGAAACATATTCCGGATAAGGGATAGCACCGTGGGCAGCAAAGTTGCCCCGGCAATACCCATTATGGCGCGGGCAGCAATCAGCCAGAATGCTGAAGGTGCAAATGCAGCCAGTACCGATGCCGCCGTAAAAGCGGAAGCTCCTGACAAAAGCAATTTCTTAAGCCCTATCCTATCGCCGAGCGAGCCCATCACAATTAGCAGGCCTGCTTCGAAAAATCCAAATATGTCGGTTATCCACAGCAATTCCGCACTGGTTGGGTGCAAAGCCGCGCTTAAAACCGGAAGCGCCAGGTAGGTGACGGTCATATCCATCGATACGATAAGCGTGGGTAATATCAAAATGGATAGTCCGATCCATTCGCGGCGTGTGGCTTTAATGTTTGCTATAGTGGTCATAAAATTTAATGCCCTTAAATTAACGTAAATATAACTCCGCTGAAAAAACCTTTGAGGGTGTGTTTATGACAAATTGCAGGTGCTAAACCGGACATATAAAATCGATGTACAACGCTTTTATAGTCTAAGACAAATTAGCTACAATTGTAGTCACACACAGATTATCCAATGAAAGCACTGCGCACGATACTTTTTCTGATCATATCCAATACTTTTATGACGTTCGCCTGGTACGGCCACCTCAAATTCAAAGAGTTTTCGTGGGGGAAAGGCCTCGGGCTGTTTGCCATCATCCTGATCAGCTGGGGCCTGGCATTTTTTGAATACCTGTTCCAGGTGCCGGCAAATGAAGGCGGATTTAAGGGAAACGAAGGCCCATTTACGCTGGTGCAATTAAAAACAATCCAGGAGGCTATAACGCTGATCGTGTTTTCCGTCTTCACATTGGTTTTTTTTAAAACAGAAAAGTTAGCGTGGAACCATGCGCTGGGGTTTGCACTGATCGTACTTGCGGTTTTTGTGATCTTTAAGAAATGGTGAAAACTCTTTGGTCATCGTAGGTTGCAGATTGAATAGCTGCAACTATTCTGACGGCTCGCATTTCTGAGAATTTTCTTTACTTTTAGCCTTTCAACCAATTATCCCTAAGATGAGAAAGCTTTTTGCAACCGCTTTAGCCCTTTTTTCAGCATGTTCGCTGTTTGCACAGCAAACTGTACCGGTAACCATTAAACAGATCCCCGCCGGCACCGTGAAATACCAGGGTGGCACAAATACCTGCTGGTCGTTTTCCACCACTTCGATGATAGAGAGCGGGGAAATAAAGAATGATCAAAAGGATATCGACCTGTCCGAGCTGTATACCTCGCGTAACCTTTTTGTCGAAAAGGCAAAACGCTATATCTTATCAAACGGAACCACGCTTTTTGAAGCGGGCGCACTATCGCACGATGCTTTATTCGGTATTGACAAATATGGCGCCATCCCGAATGAATTTTACGTGAGGGATAACGGCGTAAAGTTTTCGGATAATACCAATATCCAACTCGACCAGATACTGAAGAATTACCTCGATTCCGTTTTAAAAACCAAGCCGATCAACCCTAACTGGCTTGCCGGGTTTATTAAAAAACATGATGCCATTGTTGGTGTACCACCAGAAAAATTCAACTGGGAAGGAAAGGAATATACGCCGCTTACTTTTGCCCGGGAGGTGTTGAAATTTAACCCGAACGACTATGTAACCATCACCTCGTTCACCCATCATCCTTTTTATAAGAATTTTGCATTGGAGATACCCGATAATTTTTTAATGGCCGAGCCCTATCTGAATGTACCGTTGGAGGAGTTGATTGGCATTGCAAAAAGCACCATTGAAAAAGGTTATTCGTTAACCGTAGATGCCGACGTAAGCAATAATGGCTGGAATACCAACAGCAGCGGCTATGCGCTTTTTGAAAATAGCAGGTTTAATCATGTGGCAAACCCCGATACAACCGAAATGGCTTACAGCCAGGAGTTGAGGCAGCAGTTATTTGAATCGCTGGTGACACAGGATGACCATTTGATACATGTGGTCGGCATTGCCAAAAGCAAAAACGGCAAATTGTTTTTTATTTTGAAAGACTCGCTGGGGCCTACCCCGTTCAAAGGCTATGACTATATTTCTGTTAATTATTTCGGGATAAACGCCCTGAGCATTACCGTGCCCAAAAAGGCGCTGGATGCAAAGTATCTTTCCCTGGCCCAAAGCCAGCCTGGAAGAAGCTTGTAATTGAAGTTTAATATTTAGCGTCCATTTCGGCCTGCTCCTCATAGGCCAGGTTTAAATCGTCCTGGAGCTTGAATTTTGTAGGCCTGATGATGATAAAATAAAAGATATTGACACCGGCGATCATAAGGTAGTAAACATTGCCGGTTAGGATCATACCTACTATACTCAACATGGAAACGCCTTCACTAAGCGCATACCTGATGATCAGCGCCTTTTGATATGCTTGTAATTTTTCCTTCAAAGAAGGCTTATCGCTGAGTTTTGCCACTTGTTGCTTAAACAAAAAACTGCCAGTAAATATTCCGAATACCAGCATGAACGGCGCAACATAAAACAAAGGATCATTCCCTGGCTTCAGGTTTAACGTGGCATTTTTGCTGATCAATAAGACGACTGCTGCAAACAGTATCTGCCCCATGACCATGGCCAGATGAATAGTAACGTTGAGTTTTACAAAGTTTTGCGGCTTTACAGGCTGGTTTTGGTTGTACATGAGGGCAAGTTTAAATTAATTTTTGATAAAAATAAGTGACGCGTCATAAATTTATTAACTTTGTATATCAAAGTACTTTATGATATCTTTTAAATTTTCCTTCACTTATTCTATACTCGCGATAATCTTTTTTATTACCGAAGTATTCATTGCATTGTATATGCACGATACCGTCATCCGCCCTTACGGAGGCGATTTCCTGGTGGTGATGTTAATTTACTGCTTTGTGAAAAGTTTTATGAATACCCCGGTTATGGCTACCGCAATTGGCGTATTATTATTTGCGTATGCTGTGGAAATATCGCAATATTTTCACCTGGTAAACGTACTCGGTTTGGAAAGATCAAGCCTGGCAAAGGCGTTGATGGGTACTTCATTCTCCTTAATCGACTTGCTGATGTATACCCTGGGCACAATGGCGATATTAATTACCGAGCATTTAAAAACAAGCCTTAAGAATTTTTAAAATGGATGAAGTTTTTGTAGCAAAAGATTCTATTGTAAGGCTGATATGGGGCAAGGCCGACACCGTCCTGTTTATATTTGCAGGAGCAGCAGCCGAATTTGCATTAAATAAGGCGGTGGACTGGCTGTATTTTACCGGCCGTTTGCCTGCCGACCCGCTGGGCAGGCTTTTTTCGACCGTGGCTTACGCCAGGCAAATTATCTTCGCTAAAAATGCCGACGCGGTCAAAGCGATCGACCAAATAACCGCCATTCACCAGGGTGTGGAAAAAAAACGCGGCACAAATATTCCGGATTGGGCCTATCGGGATGTTTTATTTCTATTGATCGACTATTCGATACGCTCATTTGAACTGCTGGAAAGAACGCTGACGACCGCGGAAAAAGAAGAAGTTTTCACTGTATTTTGGCGTGTGGGCAGCCGCATGCACTTGAAGTATCTGCCGGCAGATTTTACCGAATGGGTGGAAATGAGAGACAGCCACCTGCGCGGCGATCTTATAAAAAGCGAATTTACGGATGACCTTTACCGGCAATACAAAAAACACCTCGGTCCCATAAGATATACGATTCTGCTGCAGGTTCAATATAAACTCAGCCCGGTGCAGGTTACCAAACTACTCAATCTTGAACGAAAATTTTGGTTTGATCCGTTGTTGAAATTATACAAATTTTCAAGGCCATTCAGAACGGACCAGGTACTAAAAAATGCCTTACTCCCGAAGGCGTATAAAGCCCAAATTAGGGCCCTGGATGTAATTTAGCCATAAAAATCACTCCCGAGCCGGGCACCAGCATGCTAAAAGATGGTGGTACCTGGCCACGGGGCGTTTAGAATTAAAGGCGCAACGCCTTTAGCTTTTACCTTAACGGCTACCAGCCGGAACCTTTTGTGGCGTTGCCGGCGCTGATGTGCCCTTCGGCGGTAGCCTTGCTCATAATTGCGGCCATTTTGTTACCTGCGCCGTCTGTACCGGTAGCAATGTACCTGCCCGATTTTACATCGATCACCGGGTTGACCATAGGTACGTTCTTAGTTTTTGTTTTTACTGAATAAGCAGTAATTGCATTTGATGTTGCCATGATAAGTTTTTTTGTGTGTTAACCCAATAAGCGGGCAAATTGTTTTAATTATTGTTTTGCTTGTATTAATTTAAGCTACCAAACCATGCCGGAAAGTTATATAATAATGTTTAAGAAACAAGAAGGTTTATTAATTTGTTATTAACATGGTATTAATGATGGCCAAAAATGTAAAATTTGCAACTATTAACAATAAGTATTAGCTTAACCTTCGTAAAAATTATAGACTTAAAAAAATGAGAAACAGAGATTCGAGCATCCTTTACCTTGTATTAGGCATTTATGCCCTTATGATAAACTGGTACCAAAATCACAATCTTATCGATCTATTGCTTGCCTGGATATTTTGGCCGGTATACCTCATTTACGAATTGCTGACCCACCAGCTCGCAAACGGGGCGTGGAAGGACATTCCCATGTCTTATTTTAAATAAAGAGTTTAAATTACCCGTTGGTTAGTCATTCAACACGCCGCTAATTAACGTTTTCGCTACCATGTTTAAGTTTTTAAATGCCCGCAACACGGCGCAATTGTTAAATTGTGTAAAAAATGCGGTACGGGCTATATTTTTTCCCGCTAAAAGTCGTTCTTTTGCCAAACAATCAAATATGAAGAAACTTTCACTAATTATTACTTTGTTGTTAGCAGTGTTACTACTGCAAAATTGTAAAAAGGACACCTACACTGCGGTCGCCACATCAAGCAATACGCTTTTCGCGGTGATTAATGATACTACCTGGAGCGCTGTTGACATACAGGCTTCCTTAACCTATAATTCCGCAAATAAAACTAAAGTATTTACCTGTACCGGAATTGCAACCAACCAAAAAGTAACATTTAATGTTACCGCAACAAACACGGATAACACCGCCAGCTTTCCTTTGGAGAATTTCCAGGATAATGGCAGTACCATTACTTTCGACTATTTGAGGGCCAATAGTTCTGGCACCTACATCGAGCAGGGAACCGTCGGGGCGTTGTCCGGGTCGATCAGTTTCACATCTGTTGATTCCGTTGCCCACAAGTGCTCCGGTACATTTGCCTTTACCGCCAGCCATAACAACTATGATAATAACGGCAACATCATTTCGGTTACCATCAATGAGGTATCTGGCGGTGCATTTAATAGCCTGCCCTATACTTTTACCAGTAATTGATTAAAAAAATACAGGATTGTCCCACAAAAACATTTTATGGGGAGTTCATCGTGTGAACAAAAATGAACGGTTTTTGGCACTTTTCTGTCAAAGTGTTCAGGTGTTCAAAAAATGAACACCCGGTTAAAAGTCATCCTCGTATTTCACTTTTCCATTGCTGAGCTTCACATAATCAACGGACCCGGCGCCCTGGAAGGCAATATCAAAACCGACGATTTTTGACCTGATAATATCTTTATCAACCATATAGACCGGTTTGTCGTTGATATAGATAGTTCCTTTCCCTTTTTTTGATTCCACTTTTACTTTTACAAATGAACTGAAATCAACCCCAAACGCGGAAAGATCCTGCTGGCGGCCTGATGCATAAAACCCGGTGAAAAGCAGGTCGAGGTTGGATACGCAGCCTTTTGCACACAGTGGAATGGCTATAGCCGTACCCTCGCACAATATGTAAATGTTGGTACTCTGGCAAGCGGCAGCTCCTTCGCGGTAATCGTTGCGGACGGAGGTTTCGAAGGTAAAGTCGTTGGTGTATATTTCGCCCAAATCAGTTACGTTGGAGTAAATGACCGTCGGCGGTGAGGGCTGCATTTTGATATTGCGGGATTGAATTTGTTCAGCAGACAGCGAAAGCTTGCCATCCCTGGAAGCGTCCTGACGACTGAAGTAAACGGGCACGGGTTCTTGCAGCACGGCAGCCAGCCATCCGTTGGATTTGATAAGCAGACTGTGCCGGCTCACAATTTTACCCCCAACAATGAGTTTAGCTGTGTAGTACTCCGGCAAATAGTAAATAGAGGTATGCTGATGCTGCCATTTGGAAACCTTTACCTGGAGCCGCGGGTCCCAGGACTGCTGGATGATTACTGAATCCTGCGGCGATTTTGTAGCGTCGAAATTAAAAACCACCGAGTTGGGCACCCCGACGGAAACAACTTTTTTACTGCTGAAGGAATAATCGCTTTTGGCAACATTAGGGCTCCACCATTTGATGTACATGATCAGTGCGGCGACAGCAAATGCCGCGCCGGTTATCAGCAATGGTTTATATCGAATTTTTCTGCTCTTTGCAACCGCCACACGGGGGGGCTCATAATGAATACCATTGCCATTGATAACAATCTCTTTTAGTTTCTCCCTGCCTACGGCTCCGTTCCCATTTTGTGATTTAAACTCCCTCCAGTTAGCATAGCCTAAAAACTGCACCAGGGTATCTAAAGTGTGCGTATTGGGCAGGCTGTCGTATTTAACCTTTCCCCACACCCTTTTTAAAGTCACATGGCTCAGCGCAATGCCGGTACGTTCCTGTATTTGCTCGCTCAGGATCACAAAGTCCTGGTTGGTCCATTCGTCACTATCTCCCCAGCCGGTTTTGTCCTCATACAACCGCTTGGCCTTCTCAATCAAAAAATCGTCTGTCTGCATAACCTAATCAAAAATAAGCTAAAAAACCTTCAGATTTTCACCCTTAACCGTTTGTACCAACTTGTACAAATTTGTACACGCAATGATTCTTTTTTTTTATCGTTCCAAGTTAAATTTGTGTTGATAAGATGATAAGGTTCAGTGCCTTTGCTGCCAATTATAAACCAATATTAAAAATGAGCAGACAGCAATAAGCACAACGAGCAATGCTGTAAAAGATTTCGCGGACGACTGATTTATTAAAGTGCCCTTAATATACCGCCAAAGCCACCCTCCCAACCTTCATAGCGCATCATCATTAGGATTAATTTTATCTTTTTGTTATGCTTTACAAATCCATTTTCCGGTTTCTATTATGGCTGCTGCTTTTGAATTGCTTTTTCGTAACAGCTAATGCTCAATATTTTGACATTACCGGCCACAGGAAAAAAGTCAATATCCCGTTTCGCCTGGTGCGCAACCTGGTGATCGTGCAATTAAAAATCAATAATAGGGGACCTTTTAATTTTATAATGGATACGGGCGCCGGCCTGACCATCATCACCGACCCAACTTTGATTGACTCCGTAAATATCCCAAACAAACGGATTGTAAAACTTACAGGCTGTGGTACCGGTCGTGATTTCGACGCGTATATTACTACGGCATTAAATATCCAGATACCCGGGCTAACCAGCTACAACGTTGAGGCTGCAATATTGAAAGATGATGATTTTGGCCTGTCGAACAATGTGGGCATGCCGATTCATGGGCTGCTTGGATATGATTTTTTTAGCAACCTTGCTGTGAAAGTAGATTTCAGCGACTCAACGATCACTTGTTACCGGCCAAAAGATGAACGTTTATTTAATAAAGGCGAGAAAATACCGATCAGTATCGAAAATCATAAGCCTTACCTGCTGGCCAAAGTACACCTGCCGGATGGAAGCGTGAAAGAGAGCAAAATGGTTATCGACCTGGGAGCCGGACACCCAATGTCGCTGGATAAGTTCGCGAACGCGCACCAACTTACCTGGAATTACATTATGGCCAATTTAGGTATGGGCTTTAATGGCCCGATAAATGGTTACCTGAGCAGGGTAAATGAGATCGATATCGGAAAATATGATATAAAGAACCTGATCTCATCTTTTCCGAAAGACGATTCGGTAAAAATGTTAATGGATGCAAAGCGCGACGGCAACCTTGGGCTCGACTTGCTTAAACGGTTTACAGTTGTTTTTGATTACCCGGGAAATGCCATTTACCTGAAACCCGGCCAAACACTCGAGGACCCATTTGAACATGATATGAGCGGGCTGGAATATTACGCCACCGGCGACGGCTTTAAGCGTGTTATCATCAGCAGGGTTGAGCCCGGGTCGGCCGGGGATGCAGTCGGGCTGGAAAAGGACGACGAAATTGTTTCCATCAACTTAAAGCCCATAGCCAATATGAGCCTTGGAGAAGTCGATGACATCTTCAGGTCAAAAAACGACCGAAGCCTGTTGCTTGAGGTTTATCATGATAAGAAGTATGACAACGTGATTTTGACGTTGAAAAGAAGGATATGAGATTTATTTCGGATTTCGGATGTTCGATTTCGGAATTGTTTAACTCGGAATTCGGAAGGTCGATTGCGGAATGATTTATCGGTAAGTGAAGATACGCAAATCGCAAATCCGAAATCCGAAATTAGTTCACTTCGAGTTGATCCTTCGACGGGAACGCCGGAAATGCCCCATGAGGCTCACTCTGATACCAAAACACTACCGATGCAATATCGTCCTGCAATGGCATATACCGTCCGTCCGAATGCCAGCCCAGGTCTTGGATAGTTACCTTCAAATCCTTGTCGAAGCGTATCGGGTCGGCAATGTGCCAGCGATACAGGCCGAAGCGCTGGGCAATGCCGTAGTGTCCATCTCCCCTGATCACTTGCGGCAGCCCGGTATATGGGCCGCTAAATACGGTGTATTCGCTGGATTCGCTGCCATCCGGCTTTTTCTGCATGCTGTCAAAATCGTAAGCTCCGCAAAAATAGTCCTCCGTGCCCGTGCCGTTTATTGTTGGGAACTGGGTATCGCCGTCCATATAAAATTTAATCTCACCTTCGCCCCACCAGCCATTTTTATTTGAACCGTAGGCCAGGTAGGTACCCACGTATTGCCCCTTACCTTTTATACTGTCTACCAAAACATAATTCTTTTTAAAGGGCAGCGGATTGACGCGGCGGAATTGCGCGTGAAAATAGCCGGCATCCTTGGGTATATCTGTTAATGTATAATCCACCTGGTAATAAAGCACCATATCTTCATTATCGATGTTTTCCATAGTAATACGGCATTTTTTTCTGAAAGGCATCGGCCAGTAGCAATTTAATCCGCTGCCTGGGTTTACAACAACCGCCAGTGATGTCACCGGTGCAAATTTACCCCAGCCCATGCAAAAGAAATCGCCAACGGGCACTTCCACCGATGGGGTAGTTTCATCGTCCCAGTAAAAACGCAATATCGAATAACGCCAGTTGCCCGTTGGTGTCATCCAGATATGTTGTATGGCGCCGGAGCCATCAATTTCTGCAACCGTATAAGTGGTATGCTTTTTTATCACCACGCTTGGGCTAACTTTCCAGGTTTGGCCCAGTTCCTTTGCGGGGCCCTGGCCCGTGCCTGTTGTGGCCATTCCGCCTTTCCCTTTTTCCCCGTTAAAATTTTCGGGACTTATGGAGCGCGTTTGAGCATCCGATAAACGGTAAAGATTACCGAGGTTAACGCCCAGGCCATTAAATTTTTCCTGGGCACGGACTGACAAAGCCACAAACGCTATTACGAAAGTGAATAAGATTGACCTTTTCATATGGTGTACAATTAGTTGGCTATATTATGTTAGCATTCGCAGATTTGACAACCCCGTATGTACGGGGTTGTCAAATCTAATCCAGGTTATAAAACTCCACTGCGTTTTGTCCCCAAAAGCCTGCCTGTTCGTCCGAGGACAACGTTGAAGTATAATTTTTTACAACCGAAAGCATTTGCTGGTACCCACCAGCTACGTTACACACCGGCCAGTCGGAGCCAAACATGACGCGTTTTGGGCCGAATGCTTCAAAGATCACATCCAAATAGGGCTTAAAATCGGACAAAACCCAGTTGTACCAATCAGCTTCGGTTATCATGCCCGATACTTTACAATATACATTGGAGTACTGGGCTATATTACGCATACCCTTTTCCCATTTGTTTATATTTTTGTTTTTAATGTCTGGCTTCGCGATATGATCGATGACCAATTTAGTACCGTCAAATGTTTTTACAAACTGGAAAGTATAGCCCAGTTGGTCTGGAAAAATCAGGATATCATACGTAAAATCGTGACGCTTTAACATTTTTATCCCGTTCATAAACTGGGGGCTTAGCATCAGCGCGCGGTCAGCCTCACCTTGGAGCACATGCCGGAAACCTTTTAGTTTTTTGACACCGAGATAATGTTCTATGTTTTTACCTATATCAGGTGCACTAAGGTCAATCCATCCCACAACGCCCTTTATAAAATCATGCTGATCGGCCAGTGAAAGTAAAAATGCGGTTTCTGCTTCGGATTGATCAGCCTGAACGGATATACATCCGTCAATCCCATGTTTATCCAGTATCGGCTTTAAGTCCTCCGGCATAAAATCACGTTGGATAACCGACATGCTGTCCCCTATCCAGCTGTCCCTCACCGGGTCGAATTTCCAGAAATGCTGGTGGGAGTCTATTTTGAGCATTTTAGTGAGTAGTCAACTGTGAGTAGTGCGTATTTTTTTGCTATGTTACTCAATAAAGGCATAAAACCAAAGAAAACCGCGTAATATCCTATTGACTGAAAACTCCGCTCCCATTCACTACTCACCAATCACTGTCAAGCATTCGCCAGCGCCCTGTCCAAATGGACATAACCACCATCTACATAAATCAGCTGGCCGGTGGTATGACTCGAACGTTCGGACAATAAAAAGGCGGCCATATTGGCTATTTCTTCTGCGGTGGTCATCCGGTTTTCCAATGGAATCTTGGATTGTATTTCTTTCAGCTTAGCTTCAGGGTCCGCCAGGGTTTTTATCCAGTTTTCGTACAGGGGTGTCCAGCATTCAGCTACCACTATTGCGTTTACACGAATGCCGTATTTAAGCAATTCAACCGCCCATTCCCGGGTTAACGCATTTCGTCCGCCATTGGAGGCCGCATAGGCTGAAGTATTCCCCTGGCCGGTATCAGCCGTTTTTGAAGTGATGTTAACGATCGGCCCCTTTGACTTTTTAAGCTCGGGCAAAGCATAATGCGCCATCAGGTAATAATGCACCACATTTTTATGTAACGAGGCCATAAACTGCTCGTACGTTCCATGCTCCAGTCCCACGCCATCGTTTACACCAGCATTATTGACCAGGCCATCAATGCGGCCATATTGCTTTATTACTTCGGCTACAGCTTTTTCACAGGCTTTTGGGTCCGTTAATTCCGCTACGATTTGGCCAACCTGCCCGCCCGTTGCTTTAACCGCATCAGCACATTTTAAATTATCGGCCTCACTCCTCCCAACAATAACAGGTATTGCGCCTTCGTTGGCCAAAACTTTTACTATCCCCTCGCCTATTCCTTTGGCGCCGCCGGTTACGATGATAACTTTGTTTGTAAGTCCTAAATCCATGTTTGCAACGTTAATGTGCCCCTACCATATCCATTTTTTTAACCTTAAGATTCATGTAAGCAAAATAAAAAATATAAGCAAAACAAATAATCGGCACCAGGTACGCAAGATGGATGTTGGATTTATCAAATATCCTGGCCATTATGGGAGGTATGATGGCACCACCAAAAATGGCCATTATTACCAAAGACGACCCGAGTTTAGTACGTGACCCAAGCCCGCGGATACTAAGCGAAAAAATTGTGGGAAACATGATCGACATAAAAAATGAAATGAGGATAAGCGTAAACACAGACACCTTGCCATCGAGAAAAAATACAGCGATCAAAAGTAAAATATTTATCACGGCATAGGTGGCCAGCAGCTTAACCGGATTATAAAACTTCATCAGGTAGCTGCCGCTAAAACGGCCAAGCATAAACGCAAAAGTTGCAGCGGTAAGGTATGCGGCAGCCGTTTTTTCAGGCATGTTTGCAAGTTTATCACAAAAAATAATAAAAAGTCCCCATATACCTGCTTGAGCGCCGACATAAAAAAACTGAGCGAACACACCCGTACGAACTTGCTTGATGCGAAGCAGCGCGAACACTTGCTGTCGCAATGTCTTCGCATGGTCTTCTTTGGCATCCGGTTCGTTTATTTCCGGCAAATCCGTTTTGAAAACCAGGAACGCAACAATTAAAACGACAAGCCCAATTACCAGGTATGGGAGCTGAACGGAAGAAGCTTCTTTATTCAAATAACTGGTCATTTGAAGGCTGGACATTTTTGCTGTCTGCTCCTGGGTCAGGTTAGTGCCGGAAAGAATAACCATTCCTCCAAAAATTGGTGCAATTGCTGCGGCAAGTCCATTAAATGATTGAGAAAAATTTATACGTCGCTCGGCGCCCTCTGGTTCTCCTAAACAAGTTATATACGGATTTGCAGCAGTTTCAAGAAATGCGGCACCTGAAAACAGGATAAAAAGCGCCACGAGAAAAAAAGCAAAGTTACGTACTTCTGCAGCGGGGTAAAAAAGGATAGCGCCAGTTGAAAAAAGCAAAAGACCTAGAAATATTCCTCCTTTGTAACCAAATCGTTTCATAAAACGTGCTGCGGGAATCGCCAAAAGAAAATATGCCGTATAAGAAGCTGAATCAACGAGTGAAGATTGAAAAAGGGTTAATTGGCAGGCTTTTTTAAGGTGCTTAATCAAAATAGGATTAAGGTTTAGCGCGAACCCCCAGATAAAAAACAAGGACGTCACCAACGCTAATGCGACTAAATTTTTATTCTTCGTCATGAAATGGTTTTAAATTGGTTTATTTAAGCATGACAAGCAAGAGACGTTGGAAAACCTTTCCGCTTTCGCCTTTAACCTTTCACCTTAACAGCGTGAAGATAATTATTTAAACGCAGCTTGTATATCCGGCAGCGAAATTCCTAAAACTTTCAGCGCAATCTGGTTCAGCTCCGCTTTATCGCCCGTAAAATGAAAAACGCTATGCGTATGCGACATCCCTTCCCTCGGTTTTAAAAATGCCGCGGGCGATACACTTTCCAGCTCAAAAAATGGGCCCATCTGGGTACCGTTTTGCAAAGGCCCGTCGTTATAGGCGTTAACCGCATCGCCGCTGAAAGGCGGCCGGTCGGTCCGCCATTCCTGGTTAAGGTAAGTACCTGCAGGGTCGATGTCGAACTGAATAATGGTGAGCACATTATTTTGAGCATCATAGCTACCAGCCACATTTTTTGCGCGAAACGGTGGAACGCCGATTTTACCCCGCGATTTACCATCGGCCCGGAATAAAATAACATTGTTGCCGTATTTCAACCGGTCAGGCGGAATCTTGCCAAAATAGTCGGTCGTGGCTTTTTTGCCTGTGCCGGTACTATCGTACGGAACAACGATAACGGCTTTTGGCGAAGGGGTAAACATATCCAAATTCCACAGGCAAGGCGCGCCGATATTTTGGTTCCAGGCAAACTGGCCGGAATTGATAATGGTGTTTTTAGTAGTAAAGGCTACGGTTTTAACCTTGTGATCAAAGTTGATACTCAGCATTTTCTTTTCGGACGCAGGTTCAAGTATTTCAATATCCCGTACCACATCCAACGTGAAAATCACCCCCAAATAATTCAACAACCGGGTTGACCTGGTCAACGACACTTTGTTTTCTGACTTCATCGTCAGCGTCCATGGGTCAAAATCAAAGGCGGTTGGCGTATGCCAGTGCGGAAAGGTCATTTCATTCCTCGGCCGGAAAAAGATGGAAAACTTGCCCCCTTCGGGGCCGAGCCAAAGCCTGTCTTCTCCTCCGTAGGCGTTCATGTGCGGGTCGAGTGATTGCTGCGAAAACGTTTTATAGTTAATCCATCCGAAGCTCCTTCCGTTAACCCCGCTATCGGTGGACGTAAACACCTTGGCCTGGTATTTTGGCGAAACGATCACCTGGCTGCTGCCGTTTTTGGTATTCAACACAACTACGCTGTCATTTTGCCTCAAAAAATCAAGGTCATACCCGAAACTTCCTTTTGGGTATTCACTTTCGAAAGGCTTTTTTGCCTGCGGAGGGTTGTGACAAGCCACAACCAAAATCGCGGCCGACAAGCAAAAAAAGACAATTTTGTTTTTCATATTATTTGTGCTTTGGGTTAAGGGCAATTGTATTTACAAGGGTTCCTATTGCATCGATGCTGATCTCCACCATATCATCTTCAGCCAAAGTGAAATCTGGCGAGGGCACTAAACAGGTGCCGGTCATTAAAAAACAACCAGATGGGAAATCACATTCGCGGTACAAATATTCCGCTAATTCGGTAAATGACCGTTTAATGCGCGAAATAGTGGTTGAGTCTTCGTATACTGATCTTCCGTCGCGTTTAATGTTCATTCTGATAGCTGTACCGGGGTTAAGGGGCGCATTGGTAACATACAAGCAAGGGCCCAGCGCTGCACTTTTTTCATATATCTTGGCCTGGGGCAAATACAGGGCATTTTCGCCTTCTATACTGCGCGAACTCATGTCATTGCCGCAAGTGTAGCCTTGTATGTTGCCGTTTGAATTGATGAACAATGTTAATTCGGGCTCCGGGACATTCCAGGTAGAGTCCTTGCGGATGTAAACATGTTCACCGTGGCCCGAAACGCGCGCGAAGGTAGCTTTAAAAAATAGTTCAGGCCGTTCGGCATCGTATACCCGGTCATATAGGCTGGCAGCGCCCGATCTTTGCGATTCCTCCATCCGGGCGTCGCGGCTCTTCAAATAAGTCACGCCCGCTGCCCATACTTCCTGGTGGCCAATCGGCGGCAGCAGGAAGTCTAACACCAATTTAGCTTCATCAGGACTCAAAGTTTCAACCGTTTTCGCTTTTGCAGATATATAACCATGCAGATGGTCGCGGTTAACCAACTCGTCCCAGGTGTCGTCCATCAGAAAAAAGGAACCGTCGTTCTCCAGCAGGATGCCGTTACTGGTGTTGTATAATTTCATTGCAGATGATTAAACTATTGCCTTTCCGATCCCCAACGATTCCCCTGTTGCACCAAGCAATTCCCTTGCTTCGTGTAAAATATTTAACCGCAATTTACTTTAAGTATTTCTTAGTACCATAATTAAAAAGAAAAATCATGCGAAATGAAAAAAGTCACAAGCTAATTCAGGCCAACCACAACCATGACAACATCGGTCGCCGGGGTTTTCTGCATGGCATAGCATGGACCTGTATCCATTAGCGGCCAGAGTGCTTTTGCAAGGTTTTCCGCCTCACACAGTAATTCCGGGTAATCAATATTGTTTATAACCCCAGCAATCAGTTGCCGGGCAATGGGTTCATCGTCAATTATTACACACTTTAATTTCATAGCAGTTCCAATTCAAGGGATGCTTCGTACAAATTACCTTCGTGCTTTAGCGCCAGGCTGTGTTTGTTTGGATAAAGCAGTTCCAGCCTGCGGCGCAGGTTGATCAGGCCGATCCCGCCGGTTTTAAATGGCGAAGTCAATTCGGCAATAGCCTCGGTAGTGTTATGTACGCCAAACTCAAGCCAGCCTTTTTCGGCTTTCAGGCAGATGCTTATCTTATTTTCCTTACCGGTAAAGCTGCTCACAAATTTAAACGCATTTTCAAGCAATATCACCAGCATCAATGGCGCCACCTGGTAAAGATCCGAGTCGGTGTTTATGCTGACTTCCACTTCCAGGTTTTTTTCCTTGCGGATCTGCTGAAAGGCAATGTAGTTTCGGATATACTCGATCTCTTTATCCAGGCTGATCTTGTCTTCGCTGCAATCGTACAACTGGTACCGCAGCAAACCCGAAAACTTGAGCAAAATGTTGCGGGCGGTTTGGTTTTGCTTGTCTATATGCCCGTATATGGTATTGAGCGAATTGAACAGCGCGTGCGGGTTGATCTGCGCCTTTAAAAATTCAAGCTCCTGTTTTACGCGCTCACGCTCAAGCGCCGCCATTTGTTGCTGGTTATAAATACGGTCGATTAGCATTTTGCCCATTACGATGAGTTCCACCCAGATGAAAATATTTAATAACGAACTTAGATAAAGACCGCCAAATGGTGGCAGCTTGCGTACTTCAAACACGTGCAGATTCATTTGGACCGATACCAGCGCCCTTAGTAAGGCCGAAAATGCTATGAGGGCCGCCGAGTACAACGCAAACCATCCATACCGCCGGCTTTTAAAAAACCGCGGCATCAGGTAGTAAACAATCACGTAATAATCGGCGGTAATAAACAACAGGTAGCAAAACTCAACCGTAATGGAACGGGTGAGCGAAAAGGAATAGTTACGAAAAACAAAAACCCACAGCAAATAAATGCACAACCAAAACAGGCAGTGGTATAGCGGCTTACTCTTCACAACGTGTTTGTTATGCCCAAATATATCCATTAGCGGTATGGTTTCCGCTAATTTTGCTCCATACATCAAAAATGCTTGATGAACTACGGCTATCAGACTTGGGAATATACAAGCGTAACGGCCGGGAAGGTCTTACTCAACCTTCAGCGAAACGGTCTTAACATCTCCGAAAACCACTTTTGCTGCAGGATTTGCCGGATCAGTATCCCATAAACATTCACGCACCGTCAGCATTTGCGTTATGGGATCGAGCGAAATGAGCTGGAAGGATAGCTTGGTTTCGTCCTTCGAAGAGTATTTGCCTTTCATTGGCGAGTCAACCCGAAAAGTATTCAAGGCAACGTCATTGTCAGGGCCCTTGTAAACATAAAATTCATTCCAGTTACTATTGCCGTGAAAATAGGCCTTGATATTGGGGTGCTGTTTTATAAATTTAACCCAGCCGCGCTGCTCGATATCGGTTGCACCATCGTCGCCGGGCGCCACGGGTCCTTCTTTGTAATATTCGGCCACCAGGTTTTCAAATTTGCTTTTGCCATTTATATCGTGGGGCGCTATGGGATTTGTAAAATGTTTGGCTTCGCATGTAGGCTGGTCGTGGCATAACACAATAACCGGGGTTTTGGCCGCTACGGTGTCCAGGTCTTTTTCCATCCATATCCGCTCAGCTGAATCAGGCCAGAGCGTGATAAACATAAAGTGGATGCCATGAATGTTAAGGGAGTAATTGATCTTATCGGTAACGTAGTTATAGTCGCCATTTGTCATTGGTTGCGCCGGATGAAGCATCAGGTTGTAGATTTGCACCATCGCCGTTGGATCTGTTTTTGGGTTCATCGGCTTGTAAAAACCAACGGCGTTGGATATATCATGGTTACCGGGCGCCAATAAAAGCTTTGCCGGCTTGCCGTCGCGGCCGGTCAGGTTTACACTTTGCATGTAATCAACGGTAAATTGCGCCCAGCTGGCCGCCGCGCTTTGGTAAGGCACCTCCATCCTATTGGCAATATCACCGGTTTGTATCAAATAATCCACTGCCTCAACTTTTTGCCCGGAAGCTACGCCACCATCCGGCGGTAACGTAAGCCCCGGTACGGAGTTGATCTGGCGGATCATCGCTGCATTCACCAGGTGTGCATTTACATTAGTATCGCCACGAAATTTTTTGCGCGTAAGGGCATAATGAGCGTCGGAAGTAAAGACCATTTCGACATCGGCCCTGCTGTGGTCCTGGCATACAGCAATCTCCGGCAAAAAGGGAAGAACGAAGACCAGTATAATCCAATATTTTGAATGCATTGTTTTTTTTAGAGCGTTATAAAAAGGAGGGCGCGAATTTTCGCACCCTCCTTTATTTAAACTGATTAATGTTGATTTCCCCGTCCATTAAGCTGGTAACAGCCTAAGTCAGCGCCGGGAGGGGTAACTTCTGACAGGCCGAAAACAGGGTCAAGCGGCACCACAATTAAGGGTTGAAAGCTGGTAAATCCCTTACCGATAAGCGGTGAGCCAGATTGCAAACGGAAGTTATAATTTCCGATTGCCGAATAAAGTGCCAAAGGTATGCCGCCCGAAACCGGCAAAGGAAAGTTTATAAACAAAGGCGGATTTTTTTGCAATACCGGAGTACCGTCAAACACCTCGCCGAGGTTCTGATAATAGTTTGATGGCAAATAGGATGGATTTGGAATATCCGTCGGCTGCGGGATGGTAATGTAGCCAACCGGGTAAAATTGATTTACAACGGACAATGAGTCACCATACATATAGTTATTGCCATATCGCAGGTGGGCGGTATCCGCTATCGGGCTGCCAACCACGCGGTAGCCAAATTTGCAATTCACTGCCACATTGTTGTAATAAAGCCCGCGTGCGCCTTCTTCAAAGTCGATGTCGGCGCCACGGCCGGTTTGCGTTTGACGGTAACCGCCGCTTATAAAAGTACTATTGTACATCACAACATCGGTTTGGGGCGCCCCGCTTGATTGCCCTTTGTTTGAAGCTTTTTGACCATTGGTCGCCGTGCCGATAAACATATTGTACGCCATAGTCCCTACCGTTCCACCTTTAACGTTCAAACAGTCTCCGCCAACCGAGCCGGTTTTTTCGTAGGTATTGCGAAAGAAGGCAATCTTGCCCGCTGAAACGCGCACTTCATCATCAACTCCGCCATACAGCCAGGAGTCTTCCATAATAAAATTCCCGTTGTAATTTGCAAAAAGGATGGTATACTGATTACCAATTGCGGACCCGGATATGGATGCGGTGGTTGCGCTTTCTGAGGCGCCTGCAAATTCAACATGCGTCCACCTCAATACCAGCAAGCTGCAGGCCGGGCCGCCGATGATGCCGCCCCATATGCCTGAATAAGCAGGGTCGGTGGCGGGATTTGCGCCCGGCTGATCGGTCTTTACAATGTTCGGCGGGTGTATCCAATTTGGCTGCGCCTGTGAGCCGTTGCTCACAAAAACACCTAAGGCGATTATTGTTGATAACGACCCCATGTTTAAGGTTACGCCGGGCTGCATTAACAAAGTATCGCCTGCATTGATCACCAAATCGCAACCTGCGCCAACCGAATAAGTTTTGCCCGTAAGCATTGTGCCTTTAACAGAACCACAAAGTGGCGCTGCATCGCTAACGGGATTGGCAGCCGGTGGGCTATAGGTGTAGATATCGCGGTGCTCGGTCGACCATTTTTTACATCCCGAAAAGGAAAATGTAATCGCGATTATTAATAAGGGGAATAAAATCTTTTTCATCTGTTTAATCTTTGATTATTATTAAAATTTGTATCTCAAACCGCCAAGGAAGGATATTTTATACATATCGCTTTGAACACGCGTTTCCGTGGCAATATCCTGCTCACCCAAAAACTCCTGTTCCCTTGGCTCGATGCTGGCATGCGGGTATTTTAAATAAATTTTGGCGATTGAATTAGTCAGGTTGTTTACTTTCCCGTAAAAGGAAAGCCTTTTCACAATGGTTTTTTCGAAAGAAAAATCCAGCTGGCTAAAAGGATGCGAATAATAGTCCAAATTATAATATTGCGAAACCTGGGCAATCGTTTCGCCGGTGTAAACGTAGGCTACTTCCATGTCTAACCCAATCTTTTGATCTTTCAACAGGAAAGAAACATTGCCGATGTTATCAGCCTGCCCCTGCAAAGGCCTTGTTTGCTGCACTACTTTTTGCTGCAGCCCCAGGGTCGGGTCGTTATAATACAAAAGCTTATTGGTTGTTATGCTTGAATGCGTGTAAGTATAGTTACCCGAAATACCAAATATTCCGAAGTATTTGGTTACCTGGGCCTCTAAACCATAGTTAGTGGCGCCGCCAGCAGCATTCTGCGGTTGAATATCCTGTGCGCTTGGCCCACTCTCGCGCACTACGAAGTACTCGATCGGATTTTGGATCTCTTTATAAAAAGTACCCAGTAATACCTGGTCGGCGCCGCCGGGGAACAATTCATAACGAAAATCGTAATTGTCGGCCGTGCTGTGCTTTAAATAGGGGTTACCTGTTTCGGTATAGTACTCGCCGTCTATACGGTAAGGTACAACCTCGCCAAAACCCGGCCTGCTGATCGACTCAAAATACGACAAGCGCAAATTTTGATCATCTGTCAGTTCATATTTAAAATGCACGCTTGGGAGCACATCGGTATATTGAATTACGCCGCTCCGCAGCGAAAAATTATACGGTTCTTCGGTGTTGTAGCTTTGATCCGTATTTTCAACCCTTACGCCGCCTAAAACCTGCAACCGGGGGAATAAGTCAAATTTTGCCTGGATGTATTCCGCATTTATGTTTTCTGTCGCGGTATAATCGTTCGTAAGCGCTGAATTATAACTTCCTATACCGTCTGTCGGGCTTGCGAACACGAATGGTATCGAAGTGAAATTATTGTCGTAAATGCTGTTGCCACCGGTTAAATTATAGGTGATATAGTAAGCGTTCCTGGTTTTATGCCGGAACAAGCCGCCTGCCGAAAATTCAACGTCCCGTTTGGCGATCTTTTGATGATAGATCAGGTTTGCATAGGCCGCAAGGTCCTGGTCGGAGTTGCTTTCCCAATGATGCTGCAATACGGTATTATTGTCAACATCCGAAACCAATTGTCCCGTGCTGTTATAGTTCGGGTTGGAGTCGTAGTCAAACTCCGTTCTGTCCGGCTCGTCTCTTTTGGCCAGTGAATAAACCGCGCTCCAGTTAAATTTCAGCTTGTCGCTAAGCGTATGATCGCCCTGCAAAGTGCTGTTGTAAATATTCTGCTGTATAAAGGTGCTCCTGTTTTCAATGGTCACCTGTTTAGCGGCCGACGTCGAGTTCAAGCCAAGGCCTAAAGTATCTGACGTTAGCCTCGACTCGTATTCGTTGGTGTGCAGGTATAAGTTATATAATGACAGCTTGTTATTTTTATCGATGATAAAGTCGATTTTATTATGAATGCCGACGCGCTGCGATTCGGTGGAATATTGCCGATCGATCGCGTCTGAAAACTGCGGCGAGTTTGGCGATGGAACTACCGTCGGCTGGGCATTGGGGATCAGCGCTTCAGAGTTCGAGCCCCTGAAAATATCCTGGTAACTTGCTGACAGGATAACACCAAGTTTTCCGTTTAAAAAGCGGTCGCCGATGGTAAGGCCCGCGGTTGAACTTAGCGGAGCTGATAACGACTTATCGCTTGTAATTGCTGAGTTGTTAAAATCGGAATAAGTAGCCTGGTATGAATTTCCGTTTATCTGTGCCGGCGACTGGTGGTTGATGCCAGCACTGCTGAATGACGTAAACGGCCTGTTGTTTGAGAACAGTGTTGAAAAACCTGCGGAAACATTGGCATCCAATATAAACCTGTCGGGGGCGCTCTTCATTACCAGGTTCATGGTGCCGCCGGTCGCATCGGCTTCCATGCTCGGGGTCAAAGCCTTTATTACTTCAAGGCGCTCTATCATATCCGAAGGAAATATATCCATCGGCACAAAACGATACCTGTCATCCGGGCTGGGTATTTTTATACCGTTTACCAGTGTGCTGTTATAACGTTGATCCATACCGCGGATGATGGCATAACGCCCTTCGCCAGTATTGGTTCGTTGTACGGTTACGCCGCTTACACGCTGCAGCGCATCGCCCACTGTTACATCCGGCAATAGCTGGATAGTGTTTTGTGATAATATATTTTCGACTGACACTGCCGACTTTTCCAAATTTCGTGCGGATTGGTCACTGGTCTTGCTGCCCTGCGCCGAAATGGCCACCTCTGTAAGCTGGGTGTTTAAATCGACGAGATAAATATTTTGCGTAACAACACCAGTTGCAATGTTTAGCGTGATCTCGAATTCCTGCGATGGCTGATAACCAACATAATTTGCCGTTAATTTATAGACTCCGGTATGGAGTTCTTTAAACAAATAAGAGCCGTCGAGCTTTGCGGTAGTAAATTGTTTAAATTCTCCCTGCTCAATTTTAATCGTTGCCCCGGCCAAAGGCTCGCCGGTTTTTGAATCGAAAATTTTGCCTTTTATGCTTTGGGCATATGACGAAAAGCACCAGCCAGAAAGCATGCATAATAGCAACAGGCGGCGTGTAAGTAGTAGGTAATGTTTCATGAATAAAGGGGGTTTGTGACGTGATTAATTTTCATAGTTGCGCTAAAAAACGCCAATTACCCGACTCAATTCTGGATAAATTCTGAATTTTTTGGCCAAAAATTATTTCTTAACCTAATGTTCTCCGTAAGCTAACAATAGCTGAAAAAATGGGCCTTAAAAGTGAAAATGGGTTACAATTTCTTAATATTTTAGTAAGAATTTTACAATAATATTCATTCGGCAGGCCGCTGACAATTTCTTAAATTCCCAGCCTGCGGTTTGCAAAGCGAATTATTCAAGTATAAAACTTCTGCAAAAGCTAAAGCCTTTCGCCAGATTTGGCTAATTTTGAAGCATGAAAATAAATGTGCTGGCGTTTGGTATTGCGAAGGATATTTTCGGCGGGCCTTCAGCAAGCCTGGAACTGCCTAATGATTCTACCGTTTACAATTTACAATATGCATTGGAGCAGGAATACCCGCGGTTGAAACAACTCCGGTCGTACATGTTAGCGGTGAATAATGAATATGCCCTGCCGGGGGACGGCATTCATGAACGGGATGAGATCGCGGTGATACCACCGGTTAGCGGGGGGTGAAGAAATCTTCCATGTCCGCCATTGTCTGTGTCCCCACAAACAATCCGTAAATTCTGAGCGTAATTAGTTGTCTGTGGGGACACAGACAACGGGAATTAAAAAACTAATACGACCCGTTGATCACCCAAATCAAAATATCCTCCACCCCTTTAAACATCCAATCCTGCATTGATTGGATCCTATCGCCGGAATCAGGCGGGATAGATGTTTTTATTGGTACCGTTCGTAACCAAACCAAGGGCAAGGCTGTTATGCGGCTGGAATTTGAAGCCTATGAGCCGATGGCTTTGTTGGAAATAGAAAAAATATTAGCACAAGTTGCAGAAAAATGGCCGGTACAAAAGGCGCTGGTTCACCATCGGACGGGGCTGCTGGAAATTGGCGAGGTGCCGGTAATTATCGCGGTAGCCGCCGCCCATCGTGCTGCCGCCTTTGAGGCTTGCCGGTTTATTATCGATACCTTAAAAGAAACGGTGCCTATCTGGAAAAAAGAGATTTTTGAGGACGGAGAAGTTTGGGTAGCGGCGCACCCTTAATTTGGATTACACCGATTTTATTTTTGGGGATTTCACCGATTGTTGGTTGATTTCACCGATTTAAAAACGTATCAACTTAATCAACTTTTAAGCCCGCCGGCAAGAGAAAACACATTGGCCCCGGGATACTTTTGTTTAATCATTTTTACCGCCTCGCCGCTTCTTTTGCCGGTTGCACAATAGAAAACGGTTTTCCCTTCGAAATTTAACTCATCCAGATGATTTTCGAGTTCATCTAAAGGAATATGTTTCCCGCCGATGTTAAACTGCCCGCGCTCGGCAAGGGTGCGGACGTCTATAAGCTCAACGGAATCCCCGGCCAGCGCTGTTTTTAACTCTTCGGCAGAAATAGTTGGGATGGTCATCGTTTCAACCAGCCGGGTGATGCGGGTATGGGTAACCTCATTAATTTTAATTACCCGGCTGCGCATGGTTTGCGCGTCGAAGATCAGCACTTTCCCGGCGAGCAGCTCGCCGGTGCCGGTGATGTATTTGATCACCTCATTGGCCTGCATACAGCCGATAATGCCGGCCAGCGTAGGTATCACGCCGCCTTCGGTGCAATTGGGTACCTGCGAGGCATCCACACCCGGAAAAACATCCCGGTAATTGGGCGACCTGGTGCCGTTCTCATTCTTAATGTTCCAAACGGCAACCTGTCCTTCAAACTGGTAAATGGCGCCGTAAACAACTGGTTTGCCAGCCAACACACAGGCATCGTTTACCAGGTACCGGGTCTCAAAGTTATCGGTGCCGTCAACGATGATATGGTATGGCCTGACCAGGTCCATCACGTTTTCCGAGCTAACCAATTGGTGGTGCGGGATAAGCTTTATACCAGGGTTCTGCCGTTGCAGCTGTTCACAAGCCACCAGCGCCTTGTTTTTGCCGGCATCGGTAGGTGTGTACAATATTTGACGGTGCAGGTTGCTGACAGATACGGTATCGAAGTCGGCTATGCCCAGGGTGCCTACACCCGCAGCAGCAAGATATTGAGCGGCAGGGCAGCCAAGCCCCCCGGCGCCTATCACAAGCACCTTGGCATCCTGCAACAGCTGCTGCCCCCGTTCCGAAAAGCCCGGCAGGGCCATCTGGCAGCTATATCGTAAAAGATCAGGTTTCATCCTGCCGAAACGTTTGAATGAAGCATGTTTTTTACTTTTTCGAGATCCTCCGGCGTATTCACATTGGTTAACTCGTCCGGATATGGCGCTGTTAATACGGTAGTATCACTGTTGATCAACACCTTGCGCGGACACGAATAACCCTGCGAAAGGAAGGACAATAAAACGGGGTAACTTTTCGGCTCCCAGATAGTGATGAGGGGCTCGGGGAACTCACTTACGGGGCTTTGGAAGGTAGTGGCGATAGTTGAAACATCCCGGTTTTGCGCCAGGTGTTGCAGTGTTTTCTTACTTAATAAGGGAAGATCACAGGCTACAACCAGCCAGGCATCATCGGGCCTTTCCCTAAAGGCGGACAAAATACCTCCATACGAGCCCAGGCCGGCAAAGCTGTCCGCGAGCCCACGGTACCGGGTATCGATACCGGCTTGCTGATCCGGCCTGCACGAAATAAAAACGTCGTTGCAAAAGCCTTTGAGCATGTCGGCCATGTAGTACCGTTGTTCGATTCCGTGCCAGTCCATGGCGCCCTTATCCAAGCCCATGCGCTCGCTTTTTCCGCCGGCAAGCACCAGGCCGCTTAAAGCAGGCTTTGCCTCCTGCATTTTCGCTTCAAAAAATGTTATAATTTTCGCTAACTCGTCAAGGCGGAAGACCGGCAGACTATCCCATCCGGTTACTTGCTCCTTGACAAAATCAAAAATTCCATCCGATCCCTCGGCCAGCAGGATCATTTGCACATTGGTCAACTGCGCCATGCGCTTTTGCAACGAAGCCTTTTTACTTTCCTGGATGATGACCACCTGGGCCTTAGCCTGGTGGTGATTGCCATTAGCCAGTATCAAATCGGCCTGGTTAAAGGTTTCCTTCAGTTTGAAAGCGTTGAGACCTGCTTTATAATTTAACTGCGTGAAGTTTACCTGGTCGGTATATTCCATACATGCGCCACTTGCGAGGCGACCGGGCAATAAAACAATTTCGTCATTATGCGACGTGTCGACGTACGCGCATTTATATTTAGCGGATAAGGCCTCAATCACCTGCCCGGCCAGCAACTTTATCGTTGTACAGGGGGCACCCACAATTGCCCATTCATTTCTGCCAAAATTGCCTAACGAAGGTCGGCTCAGATCAGCATGTTTTTTGTGCCCCTTATGCTCGTTTGAAATCACGTTTACCTCCTGTTTTAGCCATCAGTTTGGTTTCCTTTATTACGATGTCGTGGCTCATGGCCTTGCACATATCATAAATGGTCAGCGCTGCCATCGAAGCGCCAACCAGGGCCTCCATCTCCACGCCGGTTTTGGCGGTGATGATAGCTGTGCAGTCAATTATGATCTCGTTCTCTTCATTAACGCTTATTTTGATGTCGCAATTGTCCAGCCCCAGCGGATGGCAAAGCGGTATCAAATCGCCGGTCCTTTTTGCGGCCATGATACCTGCAATGATCGCTGTCTGGAACACCGGGCCTTTTTTTGTATACAGATCATCCTGCAACAAATGTTCCATCACCTCGCCCGGAAGTGAAACAATACTCCGGGCGGTAGCTGAACGTCTTGACGCGGGTTTTTCACCCACATCAACCATGGTTGGGTTTCCGGTGGCGTCTATGTGCGTTATCACAGATTTTTAAATGATTAATTTGATTACACTGATTTCCTTGTCGCTTTTTATTGAGTGGTGATGATTTATTTTGATTGCACAGATTTATTTTGGCTACGTCACAAATCTTTTAAACTTCAGACTTTTTTCTCCAAAATTGATCAATAACCCAACTTCTAATTTGTATGCTTTTAAGTAATTCAAAATTTGATTAAATTCAATTTCTGTTAATTCACTTATTGCCTTTAACTCTACCAAAATTAGCCCTTCTACCAGGAAATCAACTTTTCTTGCTCCTATTGGCTGTTTATGCTCTTTATAAAAAATTGGTATTTCAAGTTCCCGCTGAAAATTCATTCCAGCCTTCACCAATTCAATCTCTAAAGCTCGCGATAAACAATTTCCGGAAACCCAAAGCCTAAAAAAGAGTGCACCTCCATCGCACAACCGATAATCTTATGCGTTATGTCTGAATATTTGTAGCCCTCCATTTATTCTCTCAAATCATCATAATCAAAAATCTGTGTAATCAACCTTATCATCCAAAATCTGTGATTAAAAGGGCCATATCCGAAATACCTCTCCCCGCTTAAATTCATTCCTTTCCAGCGGAAGTTCCATAAACGCATCCGTATCCGCTAAGTTAGCAAAATCGCCGGAACCATTGCCTTCAACAGGTGTGGCCATCAGCTGGCAATATTCATTGTAAAACAACTTTACCTGCAAAAAGTATTTTAGCGGGGCATGGAAACTTAAACGGTTATTCAGCACAGCCTTTAGTTGAGGCTTCTCTTTTACACCTAACGAGGCGCTTAACCAGGGCAAAAAATACCGGTGCAGACACATGAAGGTTGCCACCGGGTTACCGGGAAATGCAAACACCAATTGCCCGCCTTCATGCTTGCCAAACCAAAATGGATTGCCGGGCCGTTGCTGTACTTTATGAAACAGCTGGTTGACCTTCAATATTTCTAAAGCCCGGGGAATATGATCAAATTTACCCATCGAAACCCCTCCGGTTAACAATATCACGTCGTAGTTTTCAAGGCAAAAAGATAGTTTTTCCTTAATTACTGTTTCATCGTCCGGTAAATGGAACATATCTGAATTTAGGCCACGCCCCTTCAAAACAGCGCCTATCGTATAATTATTCGACCTCCTGATCTGGAAAGGCCCCGGGTCCTCGTGAACCTCTACAAGTTCGTTACCAGTCGAAATAATAACCACCCGCGGCAACTTTTTAACCCGCAATTCGCTTTCGCCAACAGAGGCAAGTAAACTTATAATTGCCGGCGTTATGAGCTCTCCTACCACAGCCACCACATCGTCCTGCTTTTTGTCCTTCCCCTTATAATGAATGTTTTGTCCCCGCCTGATCGCATTCGTAACCAGCGTTGCCAAACCAGCGCGTACTTCCAAATCTTCATACCTGATCACCGTGTCAGTCGATCCGGGCAGCATTGCCCCCGTCATGATCTCGATACATTCGGCGTGCTCTTCAATATCTACCGGTTCATCACCCGCAGCCTGGCTTGTCTTTATCCTGAACGTGCTTATGCCGCTTTCAATGGCGTCAAAGTTAATAGCTACGCCATCCATTACCACCCGGTTAAAGGGTGGCAGGTCCCGGTCCGCTTTGATGTTTTCGGCTAAAACCCGGCCAAGAGCGTGTTCAAAAGGCACTATCTCTGCCCCATAGTCAGCCGCCTGCTCCAATATTATTTTTTCAGCTTCTTCAACGGTCGTCATCTTCCGGTAAACTAAAATTTAACCTCCTATGGTAGCCATAGACTCATGCACATCCTGGTGTTCCACCCGCAAGCCTTCCGCCTCCCATCCGTCCTTAGCGCGGTGACCCATGGCATTTAGTATTTCTCCTTTTAAATCATTTTCCGCACGTCCCTGCCGTAACAAGTCTTTAATATTCAAAACGCCATTATCATATAAACAGGTTTTCAATTCCCCCACAGGTGTTATCCGTATGCGATTACATGTTCCGCAAAAAGTGCGCGAATAAGCCGCAATTATACCTACGCCGCCTTTGTGCCCGGGTATCCGGTAGTTATATGATGTGGAATATGCGGGATCCTTTGCCTTTTCTATTGCGGGGAATTTGCTTTTTATTTCCTCCAAAATGTGCACATAACCCCATTTCAAACCACTATAGCTATGTCCATTACCATTAAAAGGCATTTCCTCGATAAAACGGACGCTTACCGGCAACTCCCTGGTCAACTCAACCAAAGGAATAATATCGGCGATATTTTTATCCTCCATCACCACGGCATTGACCTTGACCTCTATCCCATGTTTTAACAACTCCTCCATAGTCTGCATAACGTTTGAAAACTCGTCACGCCGGGTGATATTGAAGAACCTGCCTGCATCCAACGTATCGAGACTGAGGTTAACTGATTTTACGCCTATCTTTTTCAAATCAGCAACATAGGGCGCCGTTAATACCCCGTTCGTTGTTATGGTAAGCTCATTAAGACCCCTGACTTTTGAAAGCGCCGAAAGAAATTCCATAATATCTTTACGCACAAATGGCTCCCCGCCTGTTATCCTGATCTTTTCGATCCCCATCCCAACCAGCAATGCGCATATTTGCAGCATTTCTTCATAAGTCATCAATTCCGCGCGCGAAAGCCAGTTCAGCCCATCCTCGGGCATACAATAAAAACATCGCAGGTTGCACCTGTCGGTAACTGCCAGCCGCAGGTAGTTGACTTTTCTTCCGTGATTATCCGTTAACAAGAATTTTCTCTTAATATTTGTTAAGGCAAACCGTCACCGACCCACCCAATAATTGTAAAATTAAATAATACAAGTTAGCAGATTGTTTTTAAAATGTACTTTTTGCATTATAAACATACTTTTTACAATTATACCTTTGTTTGACAAGCCATTTCAGCTAAAACTAACGAATGACAGGTATCATCATACTCGCCGCGGGCTCATCAAGCCGGCTGGGGCAACCCAAGCAAAACATGCTATACAAAGGGAAAACGCTATTGCAAAGAGCAATTGAAACGGCAATGGCATCGATTTGCGAGTCGGTTGTTGTTGTATTGGGCGCAAATGAGGAAGTAATCATGCCAACGATAGTCGGTTATGATGTGACCATTATTCAAAACCCCGACTGGAACGAAGGGATGGCGTCATCCATAAGAACCGGGCTAAAAAGAGTCTTACAAATGGCCCCTGATGTGCAATCAGTGATATTGATGCTCTGCGACCAGCCGCATGTGGACACTTATCTCATCAATATGCTTGTCGCTGCAAAAGCAAACTTTGGAATTTGCGCTAGTGCATATCACGATACAATTGGGCCACCGGTATTATTCGACGCGATCTATTTTAAAGATTTATTATTGCTTGAAGGGAGTGAGGGCGCAAAAACAATAATGCACAAATATTCGGAGAAAGTTAAAGAGATTCCTTTTGCTCAGGGCAACGTAGATATTGATACGATTGGGGATTATGAACGGTTGGCGGGCTGACTTATTTGTCAAAATTTTTCAGCAATTCCTTTGCCGGAACGGGGCCGAAATTACCTTTCCCATCGCCTATTATCAAACTCTCGTCATTCGCCGCTGATTTTTCTATTAATTGGCGGACTGCCTTACGGACACCGAAAATAATTTTCTCCGCGAACTCGCTGGCCTCAACCTTATTTTGTTCAATTATCATCGTTTTGTGCTGAAATTGTATTCCAAATATCGGAATTAATAATTGCATTTTCAAAATTTACAAAACCTTCAGCCACGACTTCCGGGTGATCACCGACATTATTCACAACGAGCCATCTGTCACAAATTGGCATGTAAAGTCCAAACAGATTTTTAATACCTCTATAATACCGACGCTCAATAACATCTACCGGGATATTATGTCCGCCTTTGCTTACTCTTACGGCAACGCGCTGATAAGCCATTTCAGGCGACTCCAGCCAAAAATAAAGCAACGTAACTTCATATCCTTTTGATTGAGCCTCTCCTATAAACGATACAAAAGTTTTTGTCGACAATGTTGTTTCAAAAGCGAAATCAGCACCTTCAAGTAGAAGCTCATCTATGCGTTTTAGCATGATCCTTCCCGCTTCTATAGCGACCCCCTCCTGATTAAAGGGAGAAATTCCGGCCGCAATATTATCTGCGTTTACAAATTCTTTGCAGTTCAAAATTTCCCGCAATATGGTAAAGCTCGCCGTTGTTTTACCTGCGCCATTGCATCCCGCTATGATGTACAAGTTTGGCATGAGCGTTTTTACTTCGCCGAAAACTTGTAAATAGTAACGGTTTTATAAGTATCGCCGGGCTTTAGTTCTGTGGACGGGAATTGCGGCTTGTTCGGCGAATCCGGGTAATGCTGGGTTTCCACCGCAAACCCTGTCCTGTAATCATCCGTGACGCCGCCATGCATGGCGTTTTTGCCACTCATAAAATTGCCGCTGTAAAATTGCAAGCCGGGCTCTGTAGTGAAGATTTGCATTTCTATCCCACTTTTATCGCCGGTAATGGTTGCTATCGGCGTATTAACATCGTGCTGATCTAAAACGAAATTGTGGTCGTAGCCGCTGCCGTTCTTTAACTGTTCATTTTGCTCACCTATCCTGCTGCCTATGGTTGCCGGTTTGGTAAAATCAAAAGGTGTACCTGCTACAGCGTCTATTTTTCCGGTAGTGATGGATGTCGGATCGATGGGCGTATAATTTGCAGCCCGAAATTCAACAAGGTGATTTAAAATTGTTCCGCTGCCTATACCATTCAAGTTAAAATACGAATGGTTGGTAAGGTTTACCACCGTGTTCTTATCTGTAGTTGCTTCATAACTAATCTTTACCGCATTATCCGGGGTCAATTCATAAGTCACCCGGCATTGCAAATTACCGGGGTAACCTTCTTCTCCATCCTTTGAGAGGTAAGAAAAAATAATGGTACTATCAGTAACTTGTTTGGTGTCCCAAACCACATCGTTGAAGCCTTTTTTGCCGCCGTGAAGTGTATTGGGTTTATTATTAATGAACAGATCATACCGGCGACCGTCCAGCACAAAATGCCCTTTTGCTATCCGGTTACCGTAGCGGCCAATGGTAGCGCCATAATACGCAGACAATGTTTTTTTATAATCATCAATCGAATCAAAGCCGATCACCACATCTTTCAGCTTGCTATTTTTATCGGGCACCAATAAACCCAATATATGGGCGCCATAATCGGTAAACGCGGCCTGCATGCCGTTTTTATTTTTCAGGATGTAATAGTGGGTTTGTTTTCCGTCGATTATTTGTTCAAATCCCCTGGCGGGCGGTAAGGTGGCGGTAGTACTGTCTGTCATGAGTGAAGTGCCAGATGTTTTTTTGCCGGCATTGTTGCAGGCAGCCAAAGATAGGATACAAACAGCTAAAAAAGGGCTTAGCCGGCTATTAAATGTAAATTTCATCCTGTGTGTTTTTTAAATTTTACTTTCCGTTCAGTTGTTTTATCAGGTCGGTCTCTTCTTTTTTATAAGGCGTGCCATCCTTCCTGAAAATATCGTGAAACCACAACTTTGGTTCCGACCCATCTGGCATGGGTGTGTCCCAGGCGTAAATGGTGTTTGTTTTGCCGCTCACAAAGCCCCAGTTTATGGCGCCCACGTTTTCTTTTTTCAGCATTGGCATCGTATTTTCAAAGGTGCTGTTGCGGGGCCTTGCCATATATTCGGTGCAAATAAGCGGCCGGCCATTTAATTTTAATTTTTCTACCAGTTGTTGGTGCTTGTCAGGTGTATCATAACAATGGTAGGTAACCACATCCGAGTTTTTGAGCTGAATGTCATTCAAATCTTTTAAATCCATATCCCACAAGCCGGAACTGACAGGTTGATCAGGATTAACGGCGTGCGCCCAGGCAAATACTTTTGTGAGGAGCACCGAGGACTTAAACTTTTTGTTGCTGTTCCCCGGTTCATTGTACAAATCCCAAAGCAATATCCGCTGGTCGTGTTTAAAAGTGGTAAGCATGTCTACGACGTATTTCTTCAATTCAGCATAATCTGCTTCTGTTTTTAGCGGACGCCCCGGATCTTGCATCCACCCGGAATTGTGTATTCCTGGCTTTGGATCGGGTTGTTTGCCGGGCTTTGCATTCGGATTCCAGCAATCGTCAAAAAAAACAAAAATGGTTTGAATATGATGTTTATCGGCGATGGCAAGGTAACGATTAGCCCGTTCTTTAAACCCTTCCGGGTCTTCGCCCCAAACCACGCTGTGCAAAAACACACGCATCGTATTAAAACCAATGCCTTCTGCATAGCTCAACTCCCGATCAATAGTTTTCGGGTCGAAAGTATCCGCCTGCCACATTTCCAACTGATTAATAGCGGTACTGGGTATAAAGTTGGAGCCGTTTATCCATTTGTGCTGTTCATACCAGGCATTGGCCTTTTGCGGCGACCAAATATTAGTTTTCGCCGACTGCGCGAATAAACTTCCCGCCGGGAAAAACAATACGAAGCAAATCAATAAGGATTTTTTAACTAACATCACAAAGTTTATTTTAATAAATGGCTGCTTCAAAGATGGTAAAAATTGGCTTACCTGCAACACAGGCGACTAAAACCCGAAGCCCCCCAGGTCAACCACCGCGCTATCGCAAATATAGGTTGGCATGATACCGGTGGCGGTAATCCGGGTGTCGACATCTTTAGGCAAGGTGTTGCCCGTTAATACCAGCACTGTGTCCAAACCAAATTTGTTGCCGCCAAGTATGTCAGTCTGCAGGGTATCCCCTACCATTACGATCTGCTTCTTGCTGATCGGCCTGTATTCACGGATCAAGTCGAACGCGAACATAAACATCTGCGAATCGGGCTTACCAAACCGGATAAACTGTTTACCAACAACGCTTTCTATCATAGATGCGATACCGCCTATAGCGATGGAAACTTCGTTTACAGACAGCGGATAGGCGCGGTCCGTGTTAGCAACGATCACCGGGATCGTCCTTCTGCGAAGAATGTTTACCGCTTTGTTGAGTTCGGTTTGCCAGTCGAAACCCTCGTCATCCAAAAATATAAGCGCATTGACTTTATCAATGTTTGTGCTGTTGATCTCGCTTACGGGCAATGTATGCAACCCTGAACTATCTATATAATGCTGTGATTCGGGTGTGCCCAAATAAGCTACTATGCCATCCTGAACTTGTAAGTCGAGATATTCTTTAGTAAGCATCCCCGAGGATATGATCCTGTCGGAGGTAATGGCAGTCAACCCATACCGGTGGTAAGCATCTGCCAACTGCACGGGACTTCGCGAGGCATCGTTGGTAACAATGTAATATTCTTTGCCTTGCTGCTGCAGGTATTCAAAGGTCTTCTCAATCCCCGGCACCAACCCCTGGTAAGTTTTGATAACGCCAAAGGCATCGAAAAATATGATGTCGTATTTATCAACGATGGATTTGAAGTTATCGATGCGCTTCATTTTAGTGATTAGAGACTATAGCCCCGATAGCTATCGGGGAGCGATTAGTTTTTACTGAATTTTGCTTGAAACCACCAAACTTCCTACCATGAACTATGAACTATGAACCATGAACCATGAACTATTTAATTCCCAACGCCTCTATGATCTTCTCTGCATCAAAATCACGGTCAACAGAAGGCAGGTATATTTCAAACGCTTCGGCCTGCAGCTTTTTGGCGTATTGCTCATTAAAAAAGTGCTTGCCGTCTTTTATCACGTAATTTAAGATAAAAAATCGATAGGCTTCTTTTAAAAAGCGAATTTCGTCAGCGCTTAGCGGGTTTACCTGGTGGTATTCTTTTAAAAACAGGATAAACCGGTCTTCCATCATGGTGCCGATATAGTAGCTGAACACCGTTCTATCGCCCGCGTCCGAAACTACCCGGCTGAAAAAGTAAAAATCAAGCAGGCGGTAACTCATCCGGAACCAATCATAGTCCCAGCGGGAGTAAAGCTCCAGGCTGGGCGTAACCGAAAAATTGCCAATGTTCCAGTCGATAAAAACCGGGATGATCTCGAACGACTTCATGTTATAACTCGACCTGTTTTTCAAAAACAAGTCGCAGTGATATTTCAAAAAATCGACCTGCATGGCCGAGCCAAATTTCTTTTCATCGGTGATCAGCAGTTGCTGCAGGGCAGCAATATCCGTGCGCAATGTTTTTGACGATCTCGGCAGTACATTTTTAACCCGAGAACAAGCTTTATGAAACTTGCCTACCTGTTGCCCCAGTTTAACAATATGCTCTTCTTCCAGCCGCCGCGGCAGCCGCTCCAGTATCCGGGAGGGATTATAAAACACCACCCAGGCGTCGGTTTTTCCTTGTTTATATCGATAAACATAAACCCGGTTATTTTTCAATAATGATTTAGCCAGCAAATTCTCAAACGGATAAAGCAGATTGTTTGAAAGGGCATGAATAATACGGTGATCTTCCTTAAAATGCTCATAATTGCCGAAATAAGAAAGCTTGGCAATCACCATGTCGCCATCTTCAAAGGTGATGCGAAAAACATGGTTGGTGGATACCATGGCGCTTACATCCTCGATATGCTTTATGGTTTTTGAATCATCATAACCCTCCCAGGCCTTTTTGATGATCGCATCATAATCCACCTGCGTATATACCTTTGATGCACGCACCGGAAACCTGGGCAAAATCGGGTTTATAGCCTGTACGTCCTCATCTTCTATAATCATCTTGAACCGGGATTAAACTGATTTTACGATTTACACGATGCTATTTGTAAATTTTTTATTCAGCAATCGCTTAAATGTAAGCGACTTCCCGCCAAAATTTATCAATAACCCTATTTCCATGTTATAAGCCTCCAAATAATTAATTGCCTGCGCCAAATGTACATCTTCCAACAAAGTAATCGCTTTAAGCTCAACCATAATTTTCCCCTCTACGAAAAAATCCACCCTCCGCGTACCAATTAGCATATTGCGATAATATACTGGCATCTCCTTTTCACGCTCGAAAATTAAACCCTGAAATGCCAATTCGAGCTCTAATGCTCGTTGATAAATCACTTCCTGAAATCCATTACCTAAAGTCGAGTGAACTTGCATTGCACAGCCGATTATCTTTCGCGCAATTTCTTCGTGCTTCAATTGTTCGCCCATATTATTCAAAATATTTTTTTAAATCAGTCAATCCATTAATCCGCTTAATCCCGGTTCCGACTATATTATCTCAAAGTATCTTTTTAGTTCCCAATCGGTAACGCTTTTACCAAACTGGCGCCATTCCCAAAGGCGGGTGTTGGTAAAATGATCTACAAAGGCTTCACCAAATAACTCTTTTGCCAGTGGGGAGTTTTTCATCATCGTTGCTGCTTCCAAAAGATTTGGCGCCAGGCTGCCGTTCCGTTTATCCTGGTAGCCGTTGCCGGTGGTGGCGGTGATTTTCAACTCCAGTTTGTTTTCTATACCATATAAACCTGAAGCCAAAGCCGCAGCCATAGCCAGGTAAGGGTTTGTATCCGAACCGGGTATGCGCGTTTCCAGCCGGGTGTAAGCTTCCGAGGGATGCAGCACGCGTAGGGCTGTTGTCCGGTTATCAACGCCCCAGGTAATGGTCGTTGGCGCCCAGGCGCCTTCAACAAGTCTTTTATAGCTGTTTACCGTTGGCGCATACATGGGCAAAATATGCGGCAGGCAGTACAGCTGACCGGCGAGATACTGCTTGTGCAATTCGCTCATGTCATTTTCATCGGCTGAGTTGTAGAACAAGTTTTTGGTTTGATCCTTATTCCACAAGCTCTGGTGAATATGCCCGCTGCAGCCCGGTAGGTTTTCGTTCCATTTGGCCATAAAAGTGGCCATGATGCCATGTTTGTAGGCTATTTCCTTAACCGCTGTTTTAAATAGCACCGCTTTATCTGCCGCCGCTAAAACATGATCGTGCATAATAGCAGCTTCGTACACCCCGGGGCCTGTTTCAGTATGCAAGCCTTCCAGCGGGACATTGAATTCATACAACAGGTTGAACAGATCGTTATAAAAATCGTCCTCCAGCGAGGTGCGTAAAATGGAATAACCAAACATACCCGGCGTAAGGTTCTCCATATTGGCAAATCCTTTATCCTGCAAACTTTCGGGTGTTTCCCGGAAATTAAACCATTCAAATTCCTGGGCAAATTCGGGATGATAACCCATGGCTTCGCACCGTTTCGCAATCCGCTTTAGCAGGCTGCGACTGCATGCGGGCAGGTCCTCGCCTTCATCATTGCTAAAATCGCCCAAAAAAAAGGGTGTATTTTCATTCCAGGGTATTGTCCTGAACGTGGACAGATCGACCCGGCATGGCCTATCGGGATAACCGGTGTGCCAGCCGGTTAGCTGCACATTATCATAACAGGCATCGCTGCTATCCCAGCCAAACACCACATCGCAAAAGCCGTAGCCCTGTTTTAACCCGTCGATAAATTTTTTATGGTGGATCACTTTCCCACGCAGCACCCCGTCAATATCGGCAAAGGCAAATTTTATTTTGGTTATATCGTTCTCTTTAAGGTAGGTTTTTATCTGATCTTCATTCATAATAATCAGTCATAAATGGCGGCGCAAGTTAAGCAACTTAAAGTTAATGCATAAAATATTAAATTGATACGGGTTGGGCCGATAAAAGTTTAACCTTTATATTTAACTCGGCTGGTGATTCGTTGCAATAGACGGCCGTAATTCCCGGATTTTGCAGGGTTATCCGTACAACCGCGGCTACACCATTTTGTATGTAGCAGCTACGGGCGCTACACCCTGCTATCCCGGACGTCCGGGACTACAGCACTGATGGTCAATAATTTAACTACTGACACGATTTTGTCACTGACAAAACAGTGTCACCACTTTTTACATTTTTTCAACAAAATAAAATAAGACGGAAAGGGTTAAGGCACCAAATTTTTACTTTTGTTTTGACGATGAACGAAAATGACCAGTACTTATTTGTTTACGGCACCCTGCTGGATGACAGCAATCCCTATTGTGCGTTTTTGAAAGAAAACAGCCGTTTTTACCAGGAAGGAAGATTCAGGGGAGCGTTATACAACATTGGCAACTATCCTGGTGCGACAATACATCCTGCTTGCCAAACCTTTGTATACGGCTCAATTTTTACGATGGATGATCCAAAAAGTGTTTTGAAGGAACTTGACGAATACGAAGGTTTTGGTGATGATTTTTCCCAGCCGAATGAGTTCGTCAGGGAGCTCGTTACGATTGAAACAGAAAATGGCCCCATGCCTTGTTGGGCTTACCTTTATAATCTTCCAACAGAGGGTCGTCCGCTTATCCCACCAGGAAAATATTAGACTTCTGTGTAACTAAACCGTGAAGGATTTTACCGCAAAGAACGCGAAAGGGAAGGCGCGGAGGCCACAAAGCTTTAGTAGCTTGTCAATTTATTTTTTTCTCTGTGTTCTCTGCGTCTTCTCAGCGCTCTCTGTGTTTAAAAATGAAGTTTTACTAAACAAGTTCGCCGGGCATACTGCCTTTATTGATGACTAATCCTCCTTTAAACAAAAAATCCCCCAGCTAAAACTGGGGGAAATCACAATCATATTAGTTTAGTCAGGAATTTAAACTTTAGCCGATTTTACGGTTTTGATGATCACGGCAGCAACCTTATACGGATCGGCAGCTGAGTTAGGGCGACGATCTTCCAAATAGCCTTTCCAGCCCTTTTGTACAGTGTACAGCGGAATACGAATAGACGCACCGCGGTCAGATACGCCATAGCTGTAATCATTGATTGAAGCAGTTTCGTGCTTGCCGGTTAAGCGCTTGTCGTTATCGGCGCCATAAACGGCTATACACTCAGCAACAGCCGGACGGAAAGCTTCGCATATCGTAGTGTAAATATCTTTGCTTCCGCAGGTCCTTAAGGTAGTGTTTGAGAAGTTAGCGTGCATGCCCGAACCGTTCCAGTCCAGGTCGCCCAATGGTTTGCAATGCCAGTTTACAGACACGCCATGGCTTTCACCTATTCTTTCTAATAAATAACGGGCCACCCAAATCTGGTCGCCTGCTTCTTTAGCGCCTTTGGCAAATATTTGGAATTCCCACTGTCCGGCCGCAACCTCGCCATTGATGCCTTCAACATTCAAGCCAGCTTCCAAACAGGTATCCAGGTGTTCTTCAACTATTTCCCTGCCGTAAGCTTTAGTGGCGCCTACACCGCAATAATATGGGCCTTGCGGGCCTGGGTAACCACCAGCCGGAAAACCAAGCGGTTTGTTTGTTTCAGGATCCCATAAAAAGTACTCTTGCTCAAATCCAAACCAAAAATCGTTATCATCATCCTGGATTGTTGCACGGCCATTTGACTCGTGTGCTTTACCTGTTGAGTCAAGCACTTCGCACATTACCAGGTAAGCATCTAATCTTCCTGGATCTTTACAAATAAAAACAGGTTTCAGCACACAGTCTGATGAACCGCCCGGCGCTTGCTCAGTTGATGAACCGTCAAAGCTCCAATCGGGACAATCTGTCAGTTGCCCGCTGAAGTCACTTACTATTTTTGTTTTGCTGCGCAGGCTTTGAGTGGGTTTGTAGCCATCAAGCCAGATGTACTCGAGTTTTGCCATTGTTAATGATTTTTATAAATTTTGGTTTAATCCGTGTTTTTTTAACGTGATATACAATTATCGAGGCGAATTTAAATTTTTTTTATAAAATTCATCACAAAATGTGAAAAATATTGGAAAAAATTTTAAAAATGTGAATATCTAATGCCAAAGTGAATGAAAAACAAGCAAAAATTAAAAATTCAATAACTTAAACTTAAATAGCAGTCAAAAAAGGCAAAGTGCATTCAGCAATGGCTGAAAATTAGTGGGAAAAGAAATGGCTTGTCGTTTTTCTCGCCTTCGTTGGTGAAAACAACAATAAAGGCGGGAACGGGAAAAATTTCAGTAAACCCTGAGACGACCAAGGCATCACGGTTTGTTGGTGAAAACACCAACAAAGGCGGAAAAAATTCGAATTCCGAAATCGAAAATCCGACATCCGAAATAATAATAAACAACCGGATAAAACAAATCCGAAATCGTACTTCCGACATCCGAAATAATAATAAATTCCTATCTTCGGCCTGTTTAATTTTCCATCTCCAAAAACAAAATAAAATGAAGATTACTGTTGTTGGCGCCGGTGCCGTTGGCGCTACCTGCGCGGATAATATCGCCAGGAAAGAACTGGCTGAAGAACTGATCCTGTTGGATATCCGTGAAGGTTTTGCCGAAGGCAAGGCCATCGATATTATGCAAACTTCGGCCATCCTGGGCTTTGATACCAAAGTAAAGGGCGTTACCAATGATTATGCAGCTACCGCCGGCTCTTCGGTTGTTGTGATCACATCAGGCATACCCAGGAAACCCGGAATGACCCGCGAAGAACTGATCGGCACTAACGCCGGTATTGTTAAAGCTGTTACCGAAAGTATCCTGGCACACTCGCCGGAAACCATCATCATCGTGGTGGCTAATCCAATGGATACGATGAACTATCTTACCCTTAAAACCTCGGGCCTGCCTAAAAACAAAATACTGGGCATGGGCGGAGCGCTGGACTCATCAAGATTTAAATATTACCTGAGCCAGGAACTGGGCTGCTCCCCTGCCGACCTGAATGCCGTAGTTATCGGTGGCCATGGCGATACTACTATGATCCCGCTGATCAACCACGCTACCTGGAACAGCATCCCGGTTACCCAATTCCTAAGCAAGGAACAACAGGACAAAGTAGTTGCAGCAACCATGGTTGGCGGCGCTACGTTAACAAAACTGATCGGCACCTCGGCATGGTATGCACCCGGCGCCGGAACCATGGCCATGGTGGAAAGCATTGTACGCGATGAAAAGAAACTGATCTCCTGCGGTGTAGCACTCGAAGGTGAATATGGGCAAAGTGATATTTCGCTGGTGGTACCGGTGGTAATAGGAAAAAATGGCTGGGAAAAGATCGTTGAGTTTAACCTAAGCGATGCTGAAAAGGCCGAATTTGATAAGAGCGCGGCGGCGGTTCGGAATATGAACCAGGTGTTGTATGATACCGGGGTGATTTAATAGTAATTTGGGAGCTGTTTAACAACAAGAAGCGCCACACCAATAAAGATATTTTCACCGTAGACGCAATATTTTGCGTCTCGGACCTGAAATTACGGTTTTAGGTCTAAAAAGCCGGCACTCCGTTTCGGAGACGCAAAATATTGCGTCTCTACGATTCTGTTTCCCGGTATAGCTATAAAGGGGGTTGGCGTAATAGCTTAACCCCCTTTTTAATTTCCGAGTGTCTTTCTACGCTCTGCCATACATTATTATTCACAATTTCGCGTTTCATTATCTGCATCCCGCACGTGCGGGACACATCTGGATATTAATATAAATTTTGCACATTTGCATCCCGCACATGCGGGACACATTTGCCCATTACTTTGCACAACATGCATTTTCTGTATCCGCTTTTTCTATTCGCACTGTTAACACTGGCCATACCCCTGCTTATCCATTTGTTTAATTTCCGCAGGTATCAAAAGGTATATTTCAGCAATGTGCAGTTTTTAAAGGAGGTGCAGGAGGAGCAATCATCTCGCCGCAACCTTAAAGAAAGGCTTATCCTGGCCTCGCGTATGCTGGCCCTGCTGTTTTTAGTGCTCGCCTTTGCACGGCCTTATATACCCGGTAAAAATGCGGCAAACTCGGGCAAACAGCAGGCAGTAAGCATTTTTGTAGATAATTCCTATTCGATGGAAACGCTGAACCGTGATGGCTCGCTGCTGGATGAAGCAAAACGCCGCGCCAAAGAAATCGCGGCAGCTTACAGCCTTAACGACCGTTTCCAACTGCTCACACAGGATTTTGAGGGCCGGCACCAGCGCCTGCTAAGCCGGCAGGAGTTTGACGACGCGGTGGATACGCTGAAGATCAGCCCGCAAAGCCGGACGCTGCAGCAAATCATTGATCGCCAGCAGAGCCTGCTGCAAATGCACCGGGAACAGCCGGGCTCTATCTATATCATCTCCGATTTTCAGAAAAATATGTCCGGTGACCGCCCGGTACAAACAGATACAGGCGTAGCCATTAACCTGGTGCAGGTAAAGGCCAACACATTACACAATGTTGCCGTTGATTCCACAGCCATGCTGAGCGCCATCCACCGGCCGGGCGACGGCGAGAAACTGGTGGTAAGGCTGCACAATTATTCTACGGAAGCGGCAGAGAAAATACCGCTTAAATTATTGATCAACGGCGAACAAAAAGCGCTGGGGAGTTATACCATCAACGCGCGGGCGGTTCAATATGATACGCTTTCCTTTTCAGGCCTGCAACCGGGCTGGCAAAGGGCGGAAATTTCGTTACAGGACAACCCGGTTACTTTCGACAACCAGTTTTACTTTACATTCCAGGTGGAGCAGCAAATGCCGGTGCTACTGGTTGACGGCGGTGCGCCCAACCCATACCTGAAAGCAGTTTTTGCGGCCGATCCTTTTTTCAGCGCGCACCGCGTCCCGGATGGCAATGTGGATTATGCATCGCTAAGCAGCTACCCGGTAATCATCCTGAGTGATATCAACGCTATTTCCACAGGTTTATCGCAGCAATTAAAAAGTTATGTCAGCAAAGGCGGCACCCTGCTGGTGTTCCCGGCGGCTGAGTCAGACCTGGCGAGCTATAAAGGCTTTTTACAATCCTTAAATGCAACTTATCCTGAAAAACTGATCACTGCCGATGCCAAGGTGGCTTCGATCAACCTGCATAACCCTGTGTTTAAAAACATATTCGAAAATTTCCCGCAAAATCCTGATCTGCCGTCGGTAAAAAAATATTACCAGTTAAATGCTCACAGCGGAGAGAGCCTGATGGAATTGCCCGGACGCCAGCCTTTCTGGAATGAATATGTGAGCGGCAAGGGGAAAGTATATGTTTCGGCCGTTGCTTTGAACGAGGACTTCAGCAACCTGCCCAGGCATGCCCTGTTTGTACCGGTGATGTTCAGGATCGCGCTTTTAAGCGGGCATGATCAACCACTTGCCTATACCCTGGGCAGAGAGGAAAGCATAGAAGTTCCGCCGGTTCAAACCAACGAAAAACAATTGCTCAAGCTGGTAAAAGGCAGCCTGGGAATCATCCCCGAAACCAAACAAATTGAAGGCAGTACGCTATTGTATATGGCCGACCAACTGCAGCAACCCGGGATTTACGACCTGAAAAAACAGGACAGCACCGTAGCCGTGCTGGCTTTTAACGATAACCGCAGCGAATCGGACCTCACCTATCTCAACGGCGCCGAACTGGCTAAACTGGTACCGGATGCAAAACCAGTTTTGGAGGCCGGGAAAGGCTCCTTAAAGAACGTGCTGGCAGAAACAAATTTCGGCTTACAATTATGGAAACTTTGTATAATTTTGGCATTGATTTTCCTGGCCGCTGAAATTCTGCTGATCCGGTACTTTAGGACTGATATTCAGCAGGTTTCGCAAAGGGCATAAATCGGCAACACCTCCTTAAAATAGCATAAATGAATTTGCTCATTAAGTCCGCAACTATAATCGACCCGAACTCACCCTTTAACAAAAAAATTGCCGACGTTTTAATTGAAAAAGGTATCATCACCCAAATAGCCGGCGAACTTGAGGCGGATGCCGAAGTTTTTGAGGCTGAAGGCGCCTGCCTTTCACCGGGCTTTTTTGACTTGAACTGTAATATCGGCGAGCCTGGGCTTGAAACCAAGGAGGATATTTATACCGGCACAAAAGCAGCGGCATCAGGTGGTTTTACAGGGATAGCCCTAATGCCCAATACAATTCCGCCTGTCCACTCAAAAGCCGAGATCGAGTATATTGTAAACCGGTCGAAGAAAAACCTGGTGGATATTTATCCGATCGGAACAATTTCTCACAAACGTGAAGGCCATGACCTTGCGGAGATGTACGATATGTACCTGAGTGGCGCAAAAGCATTCACTGATGGCAACAGGCCTGTTCAGGACGCCGGCTTAATGGAGCGCGCGCTTTTATACACACAGGCTTTTGATGGTTTGGTATTCAGTTATCCAGAAGACACAGCGATAGCCGGTAAGGCAAAAGTAAACGAAGGCGAAGTGAGTACCTTATTGGGCATGAAAGGAATCCCTTCGCTTGCAGAAGAACTGATGATAGCCCGCGACCTTTACCTGGCGGAATATACAGGGTCGAGGATACATTTCAGCACCATATCCACCACCCGGTCGGTTGAGCTGATCCGTGAGGCAAAACACAAAGGCATCGAGGTAACCTGCGATGTTGCGGCTTACCACCTGGTACTTACCGACGAGGCATTACTGGGCTTTGACAGCCTTTATAAAGTAAAACCTCCCCTGCGCACGCAGGATGATGTGGATGCCCTGCTTGAGGGATTGCGCGATGGAACCATAGACGCCATCGTTTCGCAGCATACGCCGCACGAGGTTGAATTTAAGAACGTCGAATTTGAGGTGGCCGAATTTGGGATGACCGGGCTGCAAACAGCCTTTTCGCTTGCTGTACAAGCGGGCCTGGATATAGAAATGATCGTTCAAAAAATGTCGGTCAACCCGCGGGAAATATTAAATATCGACATCCCCTTCATCGCCGAAGGAAAAGAAGCCAACCTGGTATTGCTTGACCCAAACATGGAATGGGAATACAATAAAAAGAACAACCGGTCAAAATCATATAATTCTCCCTTCATCGGGCACAACCTTACAGGCAAAGTATTGTTAACCTTCAATAACAATCAACTCAGCAAATAACATTAATCATGACTGACCCAAAAGTAACCATCGCCATCGAGGCGGCATTAAATGCTTTTTCGAAATACGGCAATTTTGAAGCTACCGCATTTACGGAGGTATTTAACGAGGTTTTTGCATCCGGCGAGGACTTTATGGCCAAAACCAATATGCTGGATGAGATTTTTGACGACTACCCCGAACTTGAAGCGCTGCGAGAGGTTTTCTTTGACTTGCTGCTGATCAACTTTTTTAGCGCGGATGTAAAAAAACTCGAGGAAGATTACCTGGACTCGCCTGAATGGGAGGAAATTGAGGAACAGACACTGGACAGGGGCACAGAGCTGCTTAACCTGCTGCTTTACTTAAACGAGTGCGACGAAGAGGATATTGAACCGGGCCTGGAAGATTATTTGAAGGAGTTTTTATTGGTTGACGAGGACGAGTTCCAGGATGAGTACCGGATATATGAGCCGGTAATTGCCAACCAGATACTGGTTGACAGCCCGGTTGGAGAGATTGGGAAAGCAGCCGCTCAAGTGCCTGAAGATTCGGAATTGAAAGAGCTTTTTTACCCGATGATGTGCTTTTTCCAGAATACCGCACCCTCGGCCGAAGAAAAAACCGCTATCGCAGACCAGGCCCCCAGCAAGGATTTTGACATGGCGGTGCTTGAAATTTTAACTTCCTTTGCTGAATAAACATCAACCATAGTGCAAACACTTGAACAAAAAATAAAGAAGAGCGGTTTTAAAAATGGGTTGATACTCGGGGTGATCACGACGGCGCTCAACATCTTGTCTTTTTATTTGATCACCTCTCCATCTATATCGCCGCTGCTGTTCATTTTGGCGCCCATTATTTCCAGGGCATTTATTCCCATGCTTGTGGTTATTTTTCTTTGTTTTAACATTCGCAAAAATATCGGCGGACTGTGGACTTTCAAACAGGCAACTACTGGGATATTCATTATGCTGATCGTGGCCTACCTGGTTAACCTGGCAGGGAAAGATATGATCTTTGATAAAGTTATTGAGCCGAATGGGATTCAAAAAACCCAGATGGCGGCAATAAATGCCAAGGCAGCCAATATGAAAGAAAAAGGCGCCGGCCAGGATAAAATAAATGCCTCCATAGCCGATATGAAAAAGGATTTTATTCAGAAAGACACTTTTTCAATCGGCGCCTTTATCACCGGGAACGCGTTTATCGTGTTGTTTTTGTTTGTTTTTGCCCTGATTTTTGCCTCGCTCCTCCGAAATGCTGAATATGTTTCGGTGCCTGGAAAAAAATAGCCGACCCCTGCAATTCTGTAAACCCTTCAACATTCTTAACGCAGGGTTTATATTATTGCTAAAAATAATCTATACCTTTATTTCAAACTAACCAAAAAATCATAATGGAAACCACAAAACCAAACCAGGGCGGCATCGCTTTCAAATGGGCTTTAATTAATGTCATTGCTTCAATCGTAATTACCTACGTCTTTCAGTTATTGGGTACTGACATATCGGCGCCCAGCAGGTATTTAGCATACATACCTTTCATAGCATTTTTATGCCTGGCCCAGATGGAATACCGTGGCAAACTTTCCGGCTTTATGACTTACGGCCAGGGTTTTGTCGAAGGTTTGTTGTACGGTGTCTTCAGCGGACTAATGATGGCTGTATTTATTTATGTATACTATTCCTTTTTATATCCGGCGGCCATTGATCAAATAGTTGCCTCCGCGCGCGATAGTATGGTTGCAAAGGGTACGCCAAGCGATCAAATGGATACAGCATTGGATGTGACAAGAAAATACGGTGCTATTTTTGGCGCAGTCGGCGCTTTATTCGTTACACCCATCTTCGCCATGATAGTGGCATTGATCACCGCTGCGATTTACAAAAAGGAACCAACAATTACCGACATCGAAAATCAGCAAAACGATCCCGCTGTTTAAGGCAATTAGCAGATATCACGTATACCAAAAAAGGCCCTCCAACAGAACCGGCCTTTTTTTATGAATGCTGGCATTACCCTGAGACTTACGAAGTTTAACTCGGAGTTGTTTTTTTTCAAAGGCCTCGTTGAGGGCTTCGCCGTTTAAAAACTTCGTAAGTCTTCCCTGGTCAACCTTTCACCTTCCTCGTCCGCCATAGCTTCAGCGACGGCGGATCACCTTTTAGTGCCCCTTAGTCACCTGCCTCACAATATCATTGCCAAACACAAACACCATCAGGGTGATCAATAACACGAAGCCCACAATTTGCGCGCGTTCGAGGAATTTATCACTTAGCGGTTTGCCCTTTATCATTTCGATGATCAGGAACATGGCGTGACCGCCGTCAAGCGCCGGAATCGGCAGCAGGTTGGTTAAGGCAAGCACCATGGAAAGAAAGCCCACCAGGCTCCAAAATTTCACCCAATCTATCGTCGGGCCAAAAAGTGTTGCTATAGCCACCGGTCCGCTTAAAGCTTTATTTACCTTTACTTCACCCCTGATCATCTTGCCGATGCCTTTGGCGTTGTCGGTAAAATTACCCCACGCCTTAGTGGCGCCAACCGGCAGTGAACCGAAGAAGCTGAATGACAACCGCTTTGGTGCAAACGTATCTACTTTAGCCTTGAACCCCAGCTGACCATCCTTATTGATCGACCCGGAAGCCGCAATAGTATTGTCTCCGCGTTTTATGGTCAGCTGCACTTGCTTGTTTTTGTTTTTCTGCAGCTGGGCCTGCAACTGGTCAAAGAATAAAATGGGAACTGAATTAACCGCAACTATACTGTCGCCCTTTTCCAGGCCAGCCTGTTGTGCTCCCGTTTTCGGGTTCACCTGGTCTACGGCGAACTTAACACGGGGGTACCTGTCAATAAAGGCATCAATTGTCTGGTCCGAAATATCATTTAATATGTTAGCCGGCACTTTTACATGCAAAATTTGAGCGCCGCGCTCAATCGTCAAATCCGTGTTGCCCATTATTACAAGCGGGCTGGTCAATTCGTCAAACTTAACCACTGGCTTACCGTTTATTTCGGTCACCTTGTCGCCCGGCCTCAAGCCTATTTTCATGCCGATCTGCCCCGGAACAATACCATATCTTGCCTCCGAATTGGGAATGTAGGTTTCGCCGTACTTTATCGTCAGTATCCAAAAGATAAAAATGCCCAGGATAATGTTCACCGTAATCCCGCCCAGCATCACGATCAAACGCTGCCAGGCTGGTTTTGAACGAAACTCCCAGGGCTGCGGCGGGCCGGCGAGCTGCGCGGTATCCATCGACTCATCGATCATACCGGCAATTTTTACATAGCCGCCAAGCGGAAGCCAGCCTATGCCATACTCAACACCCTTATAGTTAAACTTAAACAGGCTGATGCCCCAGGCATCAAAAAAAAGATAAAACTTCTCCACCTTTATCCCAAACGCACGTGCCGCTATAAAATGCCCAAACTCGTGCAGGATCACCAAAATCGAAAGGCCCAGTATAAGCTGGCCCACCATTATCACTATATGCATTTAATAAAATTATGTTAAAACAGTAGCGCCTTTTGAGGGCATTTTTTTAATTAAATTTTTCGCAAAGATGCGTGTTTCTTTATCAGTATTCAAATAGTCGTCCAAAACAGGTCGCTCCACAAAGGCAATTTGTTGCATGCATTGTTCAATCACTTCGCTCATGCCTAAAAAGCCCAGTTCATCATTCAAAAACCCCGCTACGGCTATTTCATTTGCCGCGTTGACAATGCAGGCCATATTGCCGCCTGTTTTCAATGCACTAAAGGCCAATGCCAGGTTACGGAATGTTTCTGGATCCGGTTTTTCAAATGTCAATTCGGGATAATTAACGAAGTTGAGCCGCTTAAAATTGCTTTCGATGCGCGCCGGGTGCGACAAAGCATACTGTATCGGCAGTTTCATGTCGGGCAGTCCCATCTGCGCTTTGACGGAGCCATCCCTGAATTGCACCATTGAATGTATGATGGATTGCGGATGAATGATCACTTCAACCTGGTCGGCGTCCACATTAAACAGCCATTTGGCTTCCATCACTTCAAACCCCTTATTCATCAGGGTAGCTGAATCAATGGTAATTTTTGCGCCCATTACCCAGTTGGGATGTTTTAAAGCATCTTCCCGCGTAACATTAGCCAAAAAACCCGGCGTCCTTCCCCTAAACGGACCACCGGAAGCAGTAAGAATTATTTTTTCTATCGCGTTTAAATCTTCGCCCACCAGGCATTGAAAAATTGCCGAATGTTCCGAGTCGACGGGCAGTATTTTTACATTGTGCTTTTGGGCAAGGCCTGTAACCAGCTCGCCGGCAACTACCAGCGTTTCCTTATTTGCCAGCGCGATATCTTTACCCGCCTTTATGGCGGCAATTGTTGGCTCCAAACCGGCAAACCCAACCATTGCGGTAACTACCATGTGAATTTCGGGATGGGTAACCGTTTCGATAATCGCTTCGATACCGGATAAAACTTTTACCAGGGTGCCGGCCAGCGATTCTTTAACGTAATTATATTTGGAAGGGTCGCAAATGACGGCATAAGCGGGATCAAACTCAAGGGACTGTTCGATAAGCAGATCAGCGCTGGACTGAGCCGTGAGCAGAAAAACCCGGAACAGATCGCCATTCTCCCTGATTACATCGAGTGTTTGTGTGCCGACGCTGCCGGTACTGCCTAATATGGCTATGTTTTTTTTTATAGCTGTCAATTTATTATTCGTATATCAATTCGCTTGACTTAAACACCAATTTCCATTCGCTCGAGAAGTCATCCGGCAAACCTCTCCGTTTGATCGCCACGAAATTTATGAACAAGGCCGTTTGCCCCTGGATTACATAATACAACTGCGATTCCGGTTGGGGATCGTTTGAAAACGATGGCGACTCGATCTTAAAGAGTATCCAGGGCGTTTTGTCTTTTTCATGTTTTTCAAAAATAGTCAACTTTGCATCGGGCGCGGTTTTTTGGGCCTGGCTCATCAACGCATCCGGAACCGATGCAATAGGCACATTTACGGTACCTTTAAGCGTTTGCATAGTCACCAATATCGTCCAGTTGTCGATGGATTCATTCGCCGGTACTAATTCCACCAAATGCTGCGAATCGTTTTCCTGGTCCGATGCTACCTTCCAATTATAGTTTTCGGGCCAGCTTATTTTGAGGCCTTCCGTTTTATCCTGGCAAAAGGCAGAAGTAGAAACAGCGGTCAGAATAAGAAGAATGGCAAATGTTCGCTTCATACCGATTCAGGGCTTTAAATAAATGCTAAGACCGTCAGCGATTTTTCTATCATTGGATAGCCTTGGCACCTTATTTTGTCCCCCCAATTTCCCTTCCGACCTCATATAATCTATAAAGGTATCTTTTTTCAGGCTTTGGATGTGCAAAGGCTGCAAAATGTTACCCGCTATTAAGTCAAAATAGTAAATATTTTTCTTTTGCAGCGCTTTATCAACTTTTAAGGCAAATGCCTTCAAATCTGCGGGTGATTTACCGAATTCGATAAACCACTCATGATAAGGCAATTTGCCCTTTGGCGGATTTACCTGCGGGGCAACCGTAAACTCGATCACATCAACGCCTTCTTTATTCGCCACAGTCATTAAGGCGTGTTCCACCTCCTCGCCTATTACATGCTCGCCAAAGGCGGAGATATAATGCTTTATACGGCCGGTGACCACAATTTTGTAAGGATCCCTTGAAATAAATTTCACGGTATCGCCCAGGCTATAGCCCCATAGGCCGGCACTGGTGTTTAATATGAGCGCGTAGTTTTTATTTAATTCGATTTCTTTCAGGCTGATCCTTGCTGGCTTTTCATTAAAAAACTCATCGGCCGCGATAAACTCATAAAATATCCCCGAATCAACCATCAGCAGCAAACCCTTTTCCTTTTGCGAATCCTGGAACGCGATAAAGCCTTCTGATGCCGGGTAAGTTTCAATAGTATCAATCGCAAAACCAATGGTCTCTTCCATCCTGCCCCGGTAAGGCTCGTAGTTGACGCCGCCATGCACGTACAGCTTAAAATTGGGGAAAATATCTTTTATCTTTTTCCCGCCGGATACCACTGAAAGCCGGTCGAAATACATCTGGCACCAGGGCGGTATGCCTGAGATCAGGCGCATATCTTCATTTTTGGTTTCTTCAACAATCGCATCAACCTTTTGCTCCCAATCTTCAATACAGTTTACGGTATAACTGGGCAGGCGGTTTTTTTGCAGGTAAGCAGGCACATGGTGCGCCACAATTCCAGACAAACGTCCGACCGAAATACCCTCCTTTTCCGTCAGCACCGGGCTGCCTTGTAAAAAGATCATCTTTCCGTTTACAAAACCCGCATTACCCGTTTCATAAATATAACTCAGCAAAGCATTCCTCGCCGCTTTAATATGCTCCGGCATGCTTTCTTTGGAGATCGGGATATATTTTACCCCGGAGGTCGTTCCTGAAGTTTTGGCCAGGTAAGCGGGTTTTCCAGGCCACAGCACATCCGATTCGCCTTTGGTTACGCGATCGATATAGGGCCGCAGGTCCTCGTAATCATTGACCGGGATATTTTTTTTAAAGTCTTCGTAGGATTTGATCTCGTTAAACCGATGAGTTTTCCCAAAGGCAGTGTCTTTGGCAGCGGCAATAAGATATTCAAATGTTTTTTGCTGCAGTTCAACCGCATTATGCCTGAGTTTATCTAACCGGCGATTAACAAGGGCCGCAAAGGGTTTGCTTAATGCTGCTTTTAAACCCATAATCAAATGGTTTCTGACACGTCATCTTCAACATCCTGGTGGCTGTAGATTAATTTGCGGTAAGTTACCACCAAAATTATATTAACGAACGGATAGGTTACGATGATAATTAACGACAAAGGCGGAAAATAACGTGATAAATAAGCCGGAACCAAAATAAGCATAAAGATAATGGCAGATATTGCCATTATTTTAAGCACGTAGCCTTTGGTTAGTTTAAAGCTTTGCACGAGCGACTCCATCGGCCCTGAGCGGTCGTCGACAATAAAAGTATTAAAAAACAGTAACCGAAGCATCAGGTAAAATGCGGGAAACAACAAAATAGTTTTAACCGTATCCTGCAAGTTAGGGTAGCCTTCCAGACGGTCTATCCCGAAACCGACAGTTACTACAATGAAAGCCAGAAAAAAAACAGCTACTAAATAGCTATAAAGCATACGAAAACTTGGCAGCACCTGCTTAAATTCAAATTCGTAAAATTCGCTATCTATTACCGTAAAAATCAGCTTATAAAGCCCAAGCGTGGTATATGCCTGCAAAACTGCCTCGATAAGGAAAAGAATCATTTCCTGCGTAAACTCGTCCGGTGTAAAAAATATTTCAATTACGGTAAGGATAACAGCCAGTAAAATGAAGGATATAACGGAAAACACCACAATCACCACAAAATTTGTTTTTAATATATGCCATGAACTTTTGAGGGTTTCGACTATGGAAAAAGGATGATACATATTATGATATTTTCAATATTATCCGCTTGCAAAAGTCCTGCATAAACCCTAAGCCATAGGCAATCAACAGCGTGAAGGAAGCGATGACGCTCAAAAATGCAATTTTTGCCGACTTAGTTTTAAACCATGCATGAAAAAATATCAACAAAATATAAACAACTAATAAAATGTTACATAACTCAACAACGCGCCAGCGGGCAATGTTTGCCAGGAGCGTAAAAAGCAGGAACAGCGTGAATGCCGCCGGGAAAAAATGTACCAGCTTCAATCCTTTTGGAAAAAACTTATAAACGTTAATGCGCGCGCGGCCAAAAAAGTGCAGCTGTTTATAAAACCTGTAAAAATCCGTCCGGCGTTTATGATAAACCTTTGCATCGGGTATTAGCCCGATCTTAAAGCCAAGGGAGTGAATGCGGATGGCATACTCAATATCTTCGCCTAAACGGGTGATGACGTACCCGCCGGCCTTTTCCCACACCTGCCGCGATAAACCCATATTAAAACTACGCGGATGGAACTGACCAATCGCCTTTTTATTGCCGCGCGTACCGCCGGTTGTAAAGGGCGAGGTCATGGCGTAGCTGATGGCTTTTTGAATCGGCGTAAACGATGGATGCGAATCATCAGGCCCGCCGTAAGCATCCAGGTAATTTTTGCCGAGTGAATCGTTAACGATCTGCAAATAATCTTCGGGAATAAGGCAGTCTGAATCAAAGATGACAAAATAATCACCCTTAGCCTTTTCAAAGCCGAAATTGCGCGAAAAGCCCTGGCCGGTATTTGGCTTGACAAAGTATTTCAGGTCCAGCTTATCCGAAAAGCCGGAAAGGATCTCCGCTGCATCTTTAGTCGACCCATCCTCGATCACCAAAACCTCGAATTGCTTATAGGTTTGCTGTACCAGCGTTTCCAGCAATTCTTTGATCTCGTCCGGGCGATTGTATAAGGGTATGATGATGGAGAAGAACATTTTTTGATGTGCGGATGTGCGGATGTGCAGATGTGCGGATTAATGGATGGGATTAAAACATTCTGTATTCGAAACTTGAAAAGTGTTGCAGCTACCCTCTTTCCGCCGAAGGCGAAGAGAGGGTCGACCAGCGAAGCGTAGTCGGGGTAAGTCAACCCCGGCGGACATTAACGTAAGTGCATTAGCGCCAATGTCCGCCGGGGTTGACTTACCCTGCTCCCGTACGTACGGGACTCGGCATCCCCCTCTTCCGCAAGCGGGAAAGAGGGAACGGAATCTTTCGAGCGCGCTTAGTTTCAAACCCATCGCCATCAGGTAATTAAAACGTTATATTTAAAATTGATTTACTCTCTTTAATTATACCGGGGGGCATTTTATTCAATTTCTTATTCTCAACTAAGCAGATCAATTTAATACATCTGCGCATCTGCAAATTAGATGACTTCTTCTACCTGGTACCTGTTCCGATCGTGGGACGTGCGGGACACCAACTCAGCAACAAAACCGGTAAGAAATAACTGGGAACCTATGATTACCAACACAAGCGCTATATAAAACAGGGGCTGTTGCGTTATATCGCGATAATGCGGCACATGTTTTGCAATGGCCTCAAGCTTATCTACAATCAGCCATATGGTTATAATTGTCCCCGCAAGGAAGCTTAACGTACCCATCGTACCGAAAAAATGCATCGGCCGCTTCCCGAATTTACCAACGAAAAATATCGACATCAAATCAAGCAGTCCATTAATGAACCTGCTCATGCCAAATTTGGTTTTGCCGTATTTACGGGGGCGGTGTTCAACCACCTGCTCCCCTATCTTCACAAAGCCGGCCCATTTGGCTATTACCGGGATGTAGCGGTGCATTTCGCCATACACCTCTATGTTTTTTACCACCGCTTTGCGATAGGCTTTTAAACCGCAATTAAAGTCGTGCAGGTTTTTTATGCCGCTCATGCGTCGGGTAGCCGCGTTGTAAACTTTTGTGGGGATGGTTTTGCTGAGCGGGTCGTGCCGTTTGGCTTTCCAGCCCGATACCAGGTCGTATTGCTCCTCGGTGATGCGCCGGTAAAGCTCGGGTATCTCATCCGGGCTATCCTGCAGGTCGGCATCCATGGTGATTACCACATCACCCTGTACCGCTTCAAAGCCCGTGTTGAGCGCCGCTGATTTGCCGTAGTTACGCCTGAATTTGATACCCTTTATAAAAGGATTGTTTTTCTTCAGCTTTTTGATCATCTCCCAGGAGCCGTCGCTGCTGCCGTCGTCAACAAGCACGATCTCGTAGGTAAACTTGTTTTCGTCCATCACGCGGCTGATCCACGACGTAAGCTCGGGTAACGATTCTACTTCATCATAAAGCGGGACTACTACTGATATATCCATTGATGCGCAAAAGTATGAAAAAGTTAATTAGGTTGTTTGGGCTAGCCAGGTTTGTTTAACGTCTAACCATTGGGATTAAACGGATTCAACAAAACGTTCATTTTCGGCCCTGCCGTGAACACAGTAGGGCGCCCCCACTAGCGCCCTTGCCGGGATATTTCAGTCGACGGACACTTCTTTCTCCAGCACAATCAACTCAATCTCCTGCCTGGGAATCCCAAATTTTTTTCCATCATGAAATGCCTGTGTCTCGCCGGTCGCTTCAAAGCCCCTGCGCTCGTACCAACTGATCAGCTCATGCCTGGTGCTGATCACCGTCATTGTTAAAATGGGGCAATCAATTTCCCGGGCAAAATCTTCGGCAGCAAGCAGCAAAGCCCGGCCAATACCACCCGCCTGCAAAACCGGCGACACGCTGAACATGCCCACGTATAGTTTCGGCGGTCGCTTTTCCAGGTAAACACAGCCGGTAATTTGTCCGTCCTCATTTACATTTTTCAGGATGGTGATCTTTGGGTCATCAAAATAACCATTCAACGTCTCCTCGTCGATGCGGATACCATCCAGCAGGTTTGCCTCGGTGGTCCATCCTTTTTTGGAGCTTTCGCCGCGGTAGGCGCTGTTTACAAGAATATTCAGTTCAGCAACGTCGGCGGCTGTAGCTTTTATAATAGGCATAATCAATAATAAAACCGCAAACCTAAACTTTTTGCCCCTTCTAACAAAACCCCACCCAACTCAATCGCGGAGTAGGCCATTAAAATAGTTTTAAGCTTATTGAGGGTGAATTAAAGAAACCCGGGCATTTGCAGCAAGCGTTCCAGCGTTCCACTTTTTCACGCGGAACACCCGGAACATTGTGAAACATGCTCATTATCAATATGTTTCATTTTTAATAAATTGACACATTTTTATAAGTACCTGATAATCAATTATTCCAATGTTTAAATTTTAAATTCATGCCTGTAACGAGCTGATTTTTAACCTGTTTCATTACAATTGGGGAATTTCTTACACAGAGAAAAATGACCGACTGTTAAGACTTTGTGTCTTCTTCTTCCTGGTGTTCTTTGCGGTAAAAAATCTATTCTTTAAATGGATCCCTCTTGCAATTCAACTCAATCAACCCCTGTAACATTTTTAACTCAATCCTAAAACCAATAAACCTTCGCGATAGCTATGAGTTTAACTCATAGTAAACATTATTTCACCATTTAATGCTAAAGTTATGAAGTATTTAAAAGCCCTTTTAGTGGTAGTTATTACAGCGTGCACCTTCGGCAGCGCAATGGCGCAGCCTTCGCATCCTCACCATCATCATCATCACCGTCATCACCATCACAGTGATCGTTGAGAATAAAAGGACCTGCCGATACGGCAGGTCCTTTTATTCAATAAAGAAGAGCGAGTGGATAGCAACAAAGTCGTGTGATAAACGGCGGGATCATTCCCGTCGGCCGAAGCTACAAACACTTTTAAATTTTTTATAAAACCAGCCCGCCGAGAGCCTTGTAATCTTCTCTAACCGGGCTAAAAATATCAATCAGCTTGCAATCCGTAAGCGCTACGCCGCTATGCCATACGTTTGAAGGGATAATGGCAAATACGCCATTCTCCAACACCTGGGGCACATCGTCAACAACCAGTTCAAACCTGCCTTCAATACCGAATGAGCATTGCTGATGCACATGCCGGTGCCGCTGTATCGAACTTCCTTTTTTAACCTCCAGGAAGTTAAGTGTGTTTGTTTCGGTGTGAATTAATTTCGAAAAAAAACCGGGGGCTACTTCTTTCGCCTCGATGTCGTTAAAGTTATAGAAATTGGGTTCTTGCATACGGTAAAGGTATGATTAATCTTATTTTTGAGGAACCGGATAAAACAAAAAATTGCTGTTCCACTTATTAAAGTGACCAAATACATTTTTTGGAATTAAATACATCCTTATTTTTGATGAACAACCAGCTTACGTTTCAGCGTCATTAAAATTGAGTAATTAACCTTAAATTCACCGGATTGGTATACAACTATGGCCTTTATTGATTACTACCAGGTTTTGGGTGTCCCAAAAACAGCTACCGAAAAGGAAGTTAAAGATGCCTACCGCAAACTTGCCCGTAAACATCACCCCGACCTTAATCCAAACGACCCGGAGGCCAACAAAAGGTTTCAGCAATTAAATGAGGCTAACGAAGTGCTGAGCGACCCGGAAAAAAGGAAAAAGTACGATAAATACGGCGAGAACTGGCAGCACGGCGAGGAATACGAAAAATACCAGAAGGAGCAGCAGGCACATCAGCAGTATGAACCGTTTACCGGCGGCCATGCATCAAGTTTTGAAGGGTTCGGCAGCGATGATTTCTCCGATTTTTTTCAATCCATGTTCGGGCAAAGCGGCCGGTCGGCGGGCGGCAGGCAGGCAAAATTCCGCGGGCAGGATTTTAATGCCGAACTGCACCTGGATTTAAAGGGCGTTGCCGAAAGTCACAAACAAACTTTAACCGTTAACGGCAAAAATATTCGGTTAACCATCCCGGCAGGGGTGGAGAACGGGCAAACCATAAAAATAGCCGGGCATGGCGGCCCCGGCGTAAACGGCGGCCCGGGAGGTGATCTGTATATAACCTTCGTCATTGCCGACGACCCCGGTTTTAAACGCAACGGCAGCGACCTTTACGCTACCACCAAACTCGATCTTTATACAGCGGTATTGGGCGGCGAAGTCACCATTAATACGCTTAACGGAAAAGTAAAAATAAAAGTAAAGCCCGAAACCCAGAATGGCACAAAGGTGAAGCTAAAGGGCAAAGGGATGCCCGTTTACAAAAAAGAGAACGTGTTTGGCGATCTGTATGTGACCTACGATATCCAGGTGCCGACCAATCTTACCGATAAGCAAAAGAAACTATTTGAAGAACTTGCAGGAAAAGGTGAAAGGTAAAAGGCGAAAGGTAAAAGGCAAAAGCGGCATCGATACCAGCGAACTAATGAACTAATGAACCAGTGAACTAATGAACAATATGGAAAACTTGATAGCAACCGCCGAAATATGCACCTGGCACGAGGTGGAATATACCTTTATCAGCTCATTAGGCGATGCGGGGCTGCTGGAGTTGCGCGTGGTAAATGAGACCACCTATATCCCCGAAAGCGAGCTGCAAAAGCTGGAAAAGATGATCAGGATGCACAATGAACTGGATATAAACATACCCGGCATCGAAGCTATTACCCATTTATTGGAACGGGTTGAGCAGTTGCAGGAAGAATTGCGGGTGTTGAGGAATAGGGTGCGCTAAAACGGATCAGACTTACGAAGTTTTAGAAACTTCGTAAGTCTTAGGGGAAACCTAATACGAATACTTACGCTTCAATTCCTCACTCACAATATAAGCATCCTCCACAACCGATTCAGGGTAACCTATCGTTTCCAAAATAGCAATGCCATTCTTGTTCTTCAGCACACCGGTCTTCATCTTATAATCAAATACCAGGCGGGTATCATTTACCGATTCTTCAAACGAATACACAGCATAGTCGTTATCCAGCAACTCGGCCAGCTCAAGGTCGTGGGTTGAAACAAACACAAAATTTTTATTATCGGTTAAGTAGGTCAATACCGATTTTGCTGCTGCGATACGCTCGATTGTATTGGTCCCCCTGAAAATCTCATCGATGATCACCAGGCTTTTAACAGGTTCATCACTGCCGCATTGGTTAATGATATCCAGTATAGAAAGCGCCTCGGCCTGGAAATAACTCTTGTTTTCGCCCAGGTCATCTGTGGTGCGTATGCTGGTTTGAATTTTCAACAATGGCGCCCTGTATTCGCGGGCACAGGTGGTATAAATGGTTTCGGCAAGCAATGTATTGATGGCAATAGAGCGAATAAAAGTTGTTTTACCCGACATGTTTGAACCGGTGATCAAAACACCTTCATCGGTTCGGGTATGGATTGAATTTGGTACGCAGTTGTAAATAAGGGGATGGTACATATCCGTGAGGTCCATTTTCAGGCTCTCGGTATAAAATACGGGCTTACTGTAGTGCGGAAGGCCGGCCCGCAGCGACAGCACGGAAATAAGCGTATCGGTTTCGGCCACGAAATTAAATATCACCTCGATGTCGGCCCTGTATTTGTTGACCCGCCGCACCGAGGTAAAGAACATCAACGGCTCAAGCAAAAAAAGCACCTTAAAAAATTTATAGATAGCATAAGCCAGGTTTTCGGGATTACCTGCCAGTTTGCTTTCAAAGTTCACCAGCCGCAATGCCCGGTGCAGGCCTGATAATTTGCTTATGCTTTGTTTAATTTGCTCCTCGCGGTCGGATTTTACTTTTTTCAGCAGCTTCCTTGCCACACTATGAAGGATCATCAACTGCGGCAGCGAGTGCGTATAAGCCGATATTTTGTTCCTGGTGCCATAATGCAGCGCGACGTTGCCGCCAATAAGGGCTATAAGCACAATAAAACTGATCGGGTTGGGCACAACAAACAAGGATATAAGCAGGCCGATAATGGCTATGCCCGATATTCTTACGTAGAGCCCTATCACCGGCGCCAGTACTAACTCATGCTCCCTTAAAAACAGGTCGGCCAGGTAATAAGCATCAGGACTGTTCAATTGGGCGAGGTCCAGCTCCATAAGCTCCAGGTCCGGCAATGGCAAGTTCAGCGCTTCCACCTTTTTATCAAATCTGAGCAGGTTTTCGAAAGATGTTTCGGGTGTAAAAAGCTTTTTATAAAGATATTGCTTACCGGGTTTTGAATTGGTGCGGTCAATAAAGTTAAAAATATTGTTGAGATCGAGGTCATCTGCAATGGCGGTTGAAAGACGCGCCGGATCGTCCAGGCCGTTCAGGTAGGCGGCGATCAGTTTAAAGTTCCTGCGGGCATTTACCGCGCGCCCCCATTTACCGCGTATCCGTTCTAAATTTTTTTCGACCGATTTGCGCTTTTCAAAATAATTAAAGATAGATATCAGGACCAGGGCGCAGACAAAAAACACTAAGGTAAATAACCAATAAAACATGCGTTTAAAATAACAGGGTGCGTTAAAAAATCGTTTAGAAAGTTATCGTAAAGCTATTTAATCTTTAACAATAACCAATAGCCATTTACTTAAATTATTGCAAAATTAATCGGCTTTCCGTTAATCTTTTTCATTTGCGGTATACGTTTTTTTCTGTTCAAAGTTGTTTTATTGCCATGGATTTTGAAAAGAAAATGCAGACTCAGCGCGCCCCTGTGGTCGTTCTGTCATCATCCCCCGGCGCTGCAAAACAAGCATTGCTCATTAATCATGGTTCGAGGCATCTTCGGCCATTTCAATAATGATGTTGTCCAGCCTTTCCAGCTCCGTTTTTATAAATTGCTGAATTTTTGGATTGGAATGATCCATTTCAAGCATTGCAACCAGCCCTTTTAAATTAGCAACGGGGCTGCGTATCAGGTGCGATTGTTTCCAGGCCATTTCCTTTATGCTGTCAATATGATCTTGTACAAGCTTATAGGCGGCTTTCAAACTATCTTCTGCATTTTTTCTTTCCGTAATATCCGACAGGGCCAGCATCAAACCTAATATTTCCTTTTTATCGTTAGTTATCGGGAAGAGCCTTACAAAGAACCACGAAACCGAACCATCGCGCTGCGGGTAATTGATTTCGTAGCTAATGCTCCGGCCCTTTAATACCTCGCCTGCATAGCCTACAAATTCGGAAAACCGCTCTTTTGGAAAATAATCTGTTAAACGGCCGGCCTCGGATGGGAACTGGTGAAACTGATTATTGACAAACTTTACCGCCATCTGGTTATAGGTCATTACCTTCAGTTCTTTATCCAATAGGGCGTACGCCGTATCGGTGGTGTCCATAATGGTTTTAAGGTTTGCTTCCGATTTTTTAAGGGTCTCCTCGGCAATAATCTTTTCCGTAACGTCATTTGTAAACGCAAGCCTGACCGACCTGCCCTCAAATATAATATCATGAGCTATGATCTGCACAAACATCGTTGTGCCGTCCTTTTTCAAGTGCCTGATAACGCGATCGTCATTTATGTCGCGCGCGTCCTTCTCCCAATGATCCATTTGGGCGTCCATATCATCCGGATGCCTCAAACTTGTAGCCTTCATCTTAAGTATCTCATCCCTTGTATAGCCGTACAGCCGCGAGGCAGCATCATTCACCGCTATTACCGACAGGTCGTCCTTGGCTACCATCCACATCGGCAATGGGTTGCTCTCAAACAGCAGTTTGTACTTATGCTCGGATGAACGCAGCTCCTCTTCCGCTTTTTTGCGGGCCGAGATATCTATCGCAATTCCTAACACACATTGCTGGCCTTCATACACAATTGAACTGATGGTTATTAAAAAAGGTATCTTCGCGCCCGCCTTAGTCACCACCCTGGCTTCAACGGTCGCCGCGCCCTCCTTTAACATTTTTTCTACAGCTCCTCTTACCATTCCATGGTCTTCCTCAGCTAACTGCTCTCTTGAGTCTAATTTTCTGATTTCTTCCGGGGAATAACCGGTCACTTTTTCAAAATTTCTGTTCCAGCGCAAAAATGCCCCCTTACTGTCGCGCAGATAAAATACCTCGGGCAAACTATTTATAATCGTTTCCGAAAGGGCTTTTTCTCTCACAATAAGCTCTTCGGCCTTTTTCCGTTCGGTAATATCGAGCATCGTCCCGATTATGGCCGGTTGGCCGTCTATGAGTACCCGGCTGCCAAAAAACTCGACATAGTTAAGTGTTCCATCCTTTCGTTTGCCTCTCACTTCATAATGGGCGTTATCGATTTCGCCGGTGTACCTGGCTTGCACATTTTTATAAACAATTTCCTTATCCTCATCAGCTATTATCAAATCTATCGCGCTTCCCTCCGTATTTTCCAGCTCATGCTGCTCATAACCAAAAATTTCAGCAAACCTTGGATTTACATAGATAAACCGTTGCTGCTGGCTAATATACACGCCCACCATCGATCTCTCAGCCAGTGTCCTGAACCTTAGTTCAGCATCCCGGAGGCTGGCCTCCATTCTTTTCCGGTCGGTAATATCGCGGGCAATTACCAATACCTGGTTATCGGCAATTGTCTTTACGTTAATTTCCACGTCGAACACGCGGCCATCTTTGCGTATCAGTCTCCTTTCCCTGGTAATAGGCGCATCCAGGTCGCCGGGAGGGGCATATCGAACCGGATCAGATTTCAATTGTTCCGGATCGATCAGCGACGTTATGTTCATTTCCAGCAATTCATTTTTCGAATAGCCGGTCATGTCGCACATGCTTTCATTGGCTTCCGTCAGGTTACCCTCAAAATCAAGCAGGTATATGGCGTCTGAAGCCTGCTCAATCAGCGAATGATACTTCCGCTCGCTCTTTTTTAGCTGGTCTTCGGCTATTTTTTGCCCGGTAATATCGCGGGTAACAGTAATAATGGCGCCAAGTTCGGGGTCATCAAGTTTATTGCAAAGCAGGGACTCTATCCATATATAATGCCCGTTTTTATGCAGGATGCGATAAGTAATGTTTACAGATTTGTTTGGATTTTCTAAAACTTCCCGGTGAACCTCTTTTATTCTTTCGATGTCGTCCGGATGGGTCAGTTTAAAATAATTCCGGTTCATCTCCTCATCGGTCCAGCCATTAATCGCCATCATTGACGGGCTGCGATAAATAATGTTGCCGTCGGCATCGTTCAACTTTATGCCGACGAACACGCTCTCGACGATCGTCCTGAAACGGGCATCGATCTTTTTTCGTTCGGTAATGTCCTCTATCTGGTTAACCATATAAACGGGCATATTTTGTTCATCCCGTACGGTCGAGATATTTACGCTTGCCCATATCACCGAGCCATCCTTGCACAGGTAGCGCTTTTCGATACGGTAGGAGTCTCTTTTACCCGCTGATGCCATTTCCGCTGTTCCCACACTTACCACAAGGTCATCGGGATGGGTAATATCCATAAAAGTTTTAGACAGCAGCTCCTCCTCCGAATAGCCAAGCAACTCACATACACGACGGTTTACTTTTAACCACTTCCCTTCAAAAGAAACCAAAGCCATACCTATGCCCGAATGTTCAAAGGCTGCCCTGAATTTTGACTCGCTTTCACGATATTTTTCAAGTAGCTCAAGCAGATCAGAGGTGCGCTCTCCAATCCGCTCTTCCAGTTCCTCGTTCATCGCCGTTATTTCTTCTTCTGCTTCGTAGCGTTTTAAATCTATGCTGTTCAACCAGTTAGCCGTATACCATATCAGCATTAAACTGACGAATAAAAAACAAACAGCGAGAAGCGAAACGCCGGTCTCTGTTGAAAACACGCCAAACCGCTCGGACTGCAACCTCAGTGAACCGAAAACAAGTACCATTAAAACGATCAATATAAAAAGCCGCCTTGCCATTTTATTGCCAACCAGCTGACCCGTGAACAAAGCTGTAATACCGAGAGATGGGTGAAGCAAAGTGGCAATAATTGACATTAAGAAAAAAAGGCAGGCGGTAGGAATAGCCATTGAACCAACAAAGGTGAGTTTGTAAAACAACGACAAACCGTATAAGTAGCCAATAATAGCCACAGCAGAAATTGCTGTTACCAGGTGCAGCAGGTATTGTGATAAAACGTTGATGATGCGGCTTTTGGCGGTAAAACCGGTTAGTGCTAAACCAAAAAGCACAAAACAGAGGGATACGTTAGCCGCCATACGCCCCGGGAACGGATATTTTTCCGCAATTGCATCCTTGTCGACTACAAATAACTGGTCGATGCCGGCGTTGAAGTGAAACATATCCTGCGATAAGGACAATGCCGCGAATACCACCACCAGTGATGTTAAAACCGGGAAAAATAACTTATTGAACCTGTCGCTTTCAAATTGCGTTTTAAGCAGGGCTCCGCCAAGCAAAATAAAACATGCGGCGGTATTGAATTTCATGGAGTCAAACTGCGGGAGCAGTGTATGAAAACCAGGCAAATTAAAGAACCAGCCAATTATTGCCCAGGCGCCCGTAACGACCGCAATCAAGCTGATAACCGTAACTGCTTTGCTTTTAGGAAGATTGTGCATAAGCGTAGACTAAGTCTTTTTCCAGGGCCTGGCCCTATCAAAACGGAGATTTTATTCCTGCTACCTAAGTTATAATAAAAAAGTTGAGAAAATGCAATTAATTTACATCCGAACAGACAATTAAAATCTGGATTTGTTCTCCAAAAACCCTTTTAACGCTGCCTGTGTAAATTCGGACAGGACTAACTCGCCGCTGATAGCCGCGCGATGGCTGAGCAGTTCGTCCCAATCATCAGTTCCTTCCCACAAAATTTCTTTCAGGCCATGAAGAGCCTCCGGGTGGTAGGATGCCAATTTTTGAGCGAGTGCATCTACGGCCAGGTCAAGCGCCTCCATATCTTTATAAATCTCGTTATACAGTCCTTTTTCCATGGCCCATTGGGCGGTTTGAAAATCGCTTGCCCGGATGGTCAATTGTGAAAAGGCCTGCAAACCAATCTTGCGGATAACCGCCGGCGAAATAACAAACGGCCCGATGCCGATAGCCAATTCGCTTAGTTTAACCGAAGCGAATTCAGTCGCCAGGCAATAATCGGCTGCTGCCGCAAGGCCCACGCCGCCGCCTACCGCTTTTCCCTGTATCCTGCCGATAATAATTTTTGGCGATTTGCGGCATGCATTGATCACCTGCGCAAACCCTGAAAAAAATCTGGCGCCCTCTTCCTTATCTTTTATCTGCAGCAATTCATCAAAACTGGCACCAGCACAAAATGTACGGTTACCTTCACTTTTAAGAATGATAACCCGCGTTTGCTTGTTGTTGCCTGCCTTGGTTATCTTTTCTACCAAATCCACCAGCAAGGCCGATGGCAGCGAATTTTGCGCCGGGTGGTAAAAACTAACGGTGGCTATGCCATTTTCGCTTATTGCCAGGTTTACACTTCCGCTATCAGGACTTGCCATAAATTTGATTTGAATTGACGTGTAAAAGTCGCATTTTTAATGTACAAATAACAACTTAATCAACCACCATGTTCTCCTTCCAAAACCTCTACCTCTTTTTCATTGCCTCGCTGCTGTTAAACTTAACACCCGGCAATGACATGCTTTATGTAGCCTCAAGAAGTATCTCGCAGGGCATAAAAGGCGGCGTTGTTTCGGCCCTGGGCGTACTTGCAGGTTGTTTTGTACATATTTCGGCGGCAGTGCTGGGCTTATCTATTATTATCTCCAAATCTGCTTACCTTTTTGAGCTGATCAAATTTGCGGGCGCAGGGTATTTGATATATTTAGGTATTAAAGCGCTCGTCTCAAAACCGGTCGTCAACCAGATGGAGAAAAAACTTGACAAAACCGATTACTGGAAATTATTTAAACAAGGGGCCGTAACCAATGCGCTTAACCCAAAGGTGGCTGTCTTCTTTTTATCCTTCCTGCCTCAATTTATCGATGCCGCCTCACCTTATTTTAAATTACAATTATTTACGCTGGGGCTTTGGTTTGATGCACAGGGAACTTTAGTGCTCATCATCGTAGCCTGCATATTTGGTAAAACCAAGGACTTTTTTAAGCGAAATCCCAAATTTTGGTACATACAAGAGAAAATAACCGACTTGGTTTTGATCGGGCTCGGGATAAAAATCGCGCTCACTACAAAAAAATAAACGTATGGTTGATTTGGAAACCGCCCGGCAAATTGCCCTTGCGCTGCCCGGGGTTGTGGAGCAGGATCATCATGGCCGCCCCTCCTTCCGGGCGAATGATCGGATCTTTGCCACGCTTTGGGAGCCCCAAAACCGGATGATGGTCAAGCTCTCCCCTATCGATCAATCGGTCTTTCATGCCTTTGATGTCACTGTTTTTTATCCCGTACCTAATAAATGGGGCTTAAAGGGTGCAACCTTTGTAGAATTGGCCAAAGTGCGCCGGGACATGCTGGAGGATGCATTGAATATTGCGTACCAGGCGGTGATGCGGAAAAAGAAATAATGCCTAACACCGCATGCCGCTTAGGTTTTGTTTGTTAAAACATAAATAGCTGATTAACAATAATATATGTTTTTTTGTTTGTCTTTAAAACTCTTGAAAGTGTATACCTTATGTAAACCTTTTTTGAAAGTGTATACCTTATGTAAACCTTTTTCCGGTTATGGATGGCTCGCTACAAACTCACGGTAGCAGTGACTGCTGTGGTTTCCGCACAACTCCGGGCGTGTTTTTATTGTAAAAAATAATTAGCTTTGACTATTCATCATGACAAAACCGTTGCTTTGCCTTTTACTCATCGTGCTGGTGCTAACCTCCGGGTTCAGCTACTCGACCGTTAGTTGCGGCCAGGCAAAACAAGCAGTTTCATGTGCTGCCGTTAAAAATATTTGCATGATGGCGAAGCATTCGTGCAAACACGCCCCATGCTCCCATAACAAAAATAAAAAATCCGGCCAAAACTGTGCGTTTTGCATCCTCTGCTGTGCATTTATCATGCCTTTTAAGCCGGCCGCTCAAAGAAATTTTGCAACGGGCAAGGTAGATTACCCCAACTTGCTGCAAAGTAAATTAACCGATTTTAACGCTTCGCCCTGGCGCCCGCCCGCTGCTTAAATTATTATCCCGGAATACCTGTGAACAAACTTTGTTTAGTCATAAGTTGACCCGATAGCTATCGGGTGGGTTGACTCAGTTGATTAAGTTGAATTGTTTTAACTTAACCAACCACTCACCTAATCAACTAAATCAACCAATTCGATAATTTAAGTAAAATTTAAAAATCATGAAAAAGATCATAGTGATGACGCTTGCCGTTATGTTAACCGCAGGTGCATTTGCAAAACCAGGCGATTGCAAAAAATGTACAAAAAAGAAATGTACAACGGAATGCAAAACGACTTGCGGCTGCACAAAAGCTGCTTGCGAGGCAGGCTTATGCAGCTTATGCAAATAAATAATGAACGCCCCCGGCCAAAAACCGGGGGCGTTTTTTAGTTAATCTTATGTGGCATATTTTCCTGTCTGCACATTTGCACATTTGCACATCCTCACATCCGCACATCCTCACATTTGCACATCCGCATCCCGCACGTGCGGGACACATCACCTAACAATCTGCTCCATCACCACATCCCTCAAATATTTACTCACCGGTACCTGGTGTTTTTGAATATACAAAGTATTGCCGTCTATGCTTTCTACTTTATCAATTGCAGCAATGTACGATTTATGCGTTTGCACAAACTGCCCGGCAGGCAACTTTTCAAGCAACGCTTTTATCGTTGTATGGATGATCAGCTTTTTATTGGTCAGGTGCACGGCAGCATAGTTTTCCATACCCTCGATAAATAAAATTTCATCAAAGCTGATCTTTTCCAGCTTGCCATTCGCTTTGGCGAACATATAAGGCACCGGCGCGCTTGTTTTTTCGCCTTTCGATACAAAATAATCATGTGCTTTCCAGGCCGCTTTAAAAAAACGTTCGTAGCTGATGGGTTTCAGCAGGTAGTCCAGCACATCCAGCTCAAAACCCTGCAGGGCATACTGCTCATATGCTGTTGTGAAGATCACTTTCGGCGGATTGGATAGCGCTTTTACAAATTCTATCCCGGTTAAATGCGGCATTTGTATGTCGAGGAAAAGCAAGTCGACCGGTTCCTTCCGCAGCAATTCGCTCAATTGCAGCGCATCCTCGCAAATACCCTTCAAATCCAAAAAGCCGATCTTTTCCACATAGCCTTGCAAACCTTTACGGGCAAAAGGCTCATCATCAGTTATGATGCACGTAATCTTATTCATAATCCAGTTTCAACTCAGCCGTAAATGTATTGTTCTCCTTTTTAATGATGAAGGAGTGTCTTCCGGGATAAAGCAAGTCAAGGCGGCGTCTCAAATTCTCGATACCGATACCACCCTTTTTTTCTGCCGGCGTTTCAAATTCGGGTGTTGAATTTTCAACCTTAAAAGCTATTTGTTTGCCCTCAACTATGGCGTTTATATTAAGCCGGTATTCCCCGCCGATAAACTTAAAAGCGTTCTCCACAAGCGGCAAAAAAAGCAGCGGGTACACCATTTGTCCGTTCAGGTTGTTATCCAGTTCAACTTTCATTTTCAGCTTATCGCTGCTTCGTATTTTTTGCAGGTCGATAAAGCTTTGCAGATATTCTATTTCGTTCGTTACAGGCACCTTTTGTTGTTGGTCGTATAATTGGTAGCGCAGCAGCTCCGAAAATTTCTCGATACTTTTCTTCGCCCCCGGCAAATCCTCGTCCATCTGAAAATAAATGGTATTCAGCGCATTGAACAAAAAATGCGGGTGGTACTGCGATTTTAAAAATTTAAGCTCGGTTTGCAGGTGGTCGTTAGTCACTTTTTCCAGCAATAAACGGTTATCCACGTACGCCATCATATACGTGCGGGTCCGTGCAATTCCATAATAAACAACAGCATACAGTGCAGGGATCATGCAAATATCAGCCAGGTCATCCCAATACAGGCGACCATTGATAAATATCACCCAGGGCGTAAAAATCAGGTTCATCAAAACCAGGTTGGCGCCCACCATTATGGCCAGCTCGCGTACCAAATTCTGATAACAAAATTGCAGCGGCCAGCGGCGGTCGAAATACTTAAACAGCCGTTCAAACATATAAACGCCTACATAGCCCACTATCAGGCTGAATGCAAATTCGGGTACATTTTGTTTCCAGCTCCGTTGCCAAAAGCGAATCCCGAGATCTGTATCGTGCAGCAACCTGACGGTAAAATATACCAACAGACCGTACACGGCAGGAAAAATATATTTTCTGAAAAATTTCATCTTTTAAAATTATTAAATTCTACCCCCTCCGTCTCCTTCGTCGACACCTCCCCCTAAATTAGGGGGAGGAAAATTAAAGGTAAAACCCTTATCCTGATCTTTAGCCCAAACTTACAAAAGGCAATTATTAAATTTATTGTTTTATGCTGAAAGCAACTCAACTTCGCCTATCTTTTCCTGTTCGTGTCCTTTTTCGGGCTTCTGTACCGTTTTCGGTTTCATCCCGAATAAAAACCTTGTGAAAGCGTATGGCTTTACTAACAAATGATAGACACCTACAGTAACAAAAAACGTCATGCCAACGGTGTAAATATATTTCGACAGGATACTTTCGTTTTGGGTTTGTACAATATAATACGCCAGTACAACGATAACGGTTTGATGCAATATGTAGAAAGGGTATACTGCCTGGTTCAAATAATCCAGCGCTTTGGCTTTGCGGTTCAGGTACTTTTTACCATAACCTACCAGCGCTAAAACCCAGGACCATGCAACGGTAGCCTGCAACGCCAGGAACAAACCCGAAAATGACGCGCCTCCAAACGGCCAGAACGGATACCCCGGTTCTATCTTATTCCATCGCATATAATTCAATAACAGCAGGCTCAAAAAGGCAATTCGCAAAGCAAAGCGGCGGTTACGCTCTAAACTATCCATTAATAAGGGCTGAGTGATGCAAATAAACCCGGCCAGCAGGAAGAATAGCCAATACACAAAGTAGCAACCATCGTGCACAAGGTCATTGCTTTCCGGGTGATTCCAGGCGAGCAGGGCGTACCAAACAATGCCGGGCAGCATTATTAAATATATCCATTTTCCCTGCGCAAGCAACGCGAGTTTTTGTTTCAGGGCGATGCTTTTCGGCGAGGCCATCCAGGCGAACAAAGGCGCAAATAAAATGTCATACAAAAACAAATAAGCAATAAACCAAAGATGGTGCCAGCTAAAGCTACCTTTTGGATAGGGCACAAAATTGAACACCGTTTTATAAAAAGTCCAGTAGTTGCCGGTATAGCCGTGACTTAGCCGCTCCATGTAAATCTGAGGTGGGACGATGATCAGCATGCCCACCAGCAACGGAATAAAAAGCCTTCGGAACCTTAAACCGATAAAGCTCCAGCTGCTGCGCCGCTGCATCATATAATAACTTACAGTGCCCGAGATAAAAAACAGCAGCGGCATGCGGAACAAATGCATAAAATGATTCGATTCCATCAGCAGGTTACTGGTTTCGCGATTTTTGATATGCCACCAATCTTCGGCAACATAGGGCATGGCGCTGTGGAAGAACAATACGCCAACGATGGAAAGTATTCTTAGCCAGTCGAGGTAGGTTTGACGTTGCGAGGTTTCCATAATTTCCTTTTTTATGTAAAGGAACTTCAACGGACAATTTTGCGGAAACTATTTTGACTAGTGGACAGTTTTTGGTGACGAGTGGGAAGAAAGCGGAAAGCTGAAAGACCAAAGCTGAAAGCTTTATTTTAAGCTTTTTAGGGGTTTGCTTTGGGCTTTTCGCTTTCTGCTTTTAGCTTTTTGAGGGGGTTGCTTTCGGCTTTTCGCTTTTAGCTTTTAGCTTTTAGCTTTCTGCTTTTAGCTTAACCAAAGGCAGCTCAAAGTAAAACGTGCAGCCATTATCCAATTCGCCCTCAACCCCGATTTCGCCTCCGTGGTTGTGCACTATCTCGGCTGAAATATAGAGGCCCATGCCCAGGCCGCTGGTGAGGAATTTTTTATCCTCAACGCGGTAAAAGCGTTCAAAAATATGTTCCTTCTGGTCTTGGGATAAGCCGATACCAAAGTCGATCACCGAAACTCTGACGCAGTTTGTTTTGCGCTCGCTTTTGATGATCACCTTTTTGCTTTGATGCGAATATTTTACAGCATTGCTAATAAAATTCATTAAAACCTGTTCCAACCGTTCTAAATTACCATTTACCAAAAATTCGTTTCCGTCCTTATTTTCAAAGGTATTTTCGGGGTAAATATGTTCAGCGTTTTCAATACACGCCGTGATCAGGTCGGATATATTAATTACATCAAAAGCGTATTCCAATTTGCCGGCCCTTATTTTGCTCACATCCAGCAGGTCGTTTATTAATGATTGCAGTTTGCCTAAAGCCTTGTTAGCCTTTTCAACATATTGAACTACTTTTGGCGGAACATCGTCTTTTTTTGTGGAGGTTATCAGTTGCAAATAGCCTTTCAAACTGGTTAGCGGCGTTTTTAATTCATGGCTGGCAATACCGATAAACTCGTCCCGTTTTTCCATCTCCTTTTTTTGATCTTCGATATCAGTTGCCGTTCCAACCCAAAAAACGATCTCGCCGTCTTCATTTTTTAAGGGCACCGCCCTGTTAAGGTGCCAGCGGTATGCGCCGTCCGAAGCTCTTTTATAACGGTTTTCCATCTCAAAGGCATCACCTGCTTTTAACGCGGTTAAGTATCGCTCGTTTGTGGCGGCCAGGTCGTCCGGGTGAATAACTTTTTCCCAGCCTCCCGCTTTACTTTCTTCAAAATTCAAGCCCGTATACACGTACCATTGCTGGTTATAATAATCAGGCTCTCCATCGGGCAGGTTTGTCCAGGTCATTTGCGGAATATTGTTGGCGAGGTACTTAAAATGTTCGCGACTTAAATACAGCTCTTTTGTCCGGTCGCGCACGATGTCTTCCAATTGATTGTTAAGCTGCTCAGTAGCCAGGTGCGCTGCAGCCAATTGCAGATTTTTTATCCTGAGCTTATTTTCCGCTTCCTTAAGAATGGAAAGATCGGTAAGAATGAGGCTCAGCGCAAGGCCCTCGTCCAGCTCAAGCGTATTGCATGATAGCAGGCAGTAAAGGCCTTCGCCCTTTGATTTTACCAGCGTCAGTTCTTCTTTGCAATCCCGCTCCCACGCGTTGCCGATCAATTTGTCGAATTTTTCTGCATCCGAAGGATATATAAAGCTATTGAACTCCAGCCCGATCACTTTTTCCAGTGGTAAGCCCACCATGCTGGCGAATGCGGTATTGCAGTAAAGGATCAGTCCCTCTCGGTTCACCGTCACCGCGCCCTCATTCATTTTTTCAATGAAAACGCGGTAGGTTTGGTCGGCAGTCTTCAGGGTGTACAGCTGATGCCCCCCGCCGTTGTTAACCACCAGTGCATCAACCCGCCCGGTTCTTATCGCTTCAATCGCATCTGTGGCTTCTTCCAGTTGTATCCTGAGCTCGTTATTTAGGTTTTGAAGCTCCTCGTATGTTAATTTTGCCTGCTCCATATCATTATCCGGCAGCTAAATCCAACCCTTTAAAAATCTTTTCTTTATCAGACATATCGCCGATCAGCCTCCGCCTGGGCAAGGGCGCCAGCTTTATCAGCATCGGTATAGCAATTAACTGCTCGGCTTCGGCAACTAAGGGCTGCTGGTACACATCAATTATCTCCAGCTCATAGTTATCCTTTAGGTGCATTTCGCAAAACGCCTTCAGGTTAGCAATTGCGCGTGCCGAATTTGGTGTAGCCCCAGTTACATATAAACGCAGCCGGTACCCACAGTCAGCTAAGTTGTCATTATGAATTGGCCAATTTGGTTGCTCCGTCATTATCAATTCTTAATTACGGGCCGTATGTCTAATCCAACCAATACCTTTTCTTCATCTGAAAGGTCGCCTATAATTTTTCGTATGGGCTCGGGCACTTTTCGTACCAAAGTAGGTATTGCAAAAATTTGGTCTCCTTCTGCCAGTTGGGGCTTTATCAGCAAATCGACCACTTCAATAACATACTGTCCTTTTAAATGTTCTTCACAATAACGTTTAAGATTTGAAAGTGCAGTAACCGACTTGGCGGTTTTACCGGCAACATACAACCTTAATTCGTATTTGGCGTCATTCGTTTCCATTATTGTCGCGCATTTCGTTTACCGTACCGGTTCATTCACCCCTGCGTTTTTTTAGTATCTCCAGGCGGTTTTCATCCGTTACTTTCTTTACCAGTTCTTCTTCGGTATAAATTTTGTTTAGTTCGTCCTCCACAGATTCAAACTCACTTCGCAAACCGGCGATCCTCGATTCCAGTACTTGTCGCTTACGGTACAGTTCCCGGTCCTTCATGGTAAGTGCGTTTTTGCGCAGTACCGAATCAGTCAGTTCCTGCAATTTTTGCGCCTCCCTCGCCGAACCTGTTAAAACACCCTGTGGTCCAAGGTAAACGTCAACCAGGTCAATTCCGTTATCCGTTATCACAAACTCCCTTACCTGGTTGGAGTGGTTCATGCCTCTGGATTTCATAATGTACAGGCCGCGGTTGCGTTCGCCGTTGAACTCAATGTCCCGCACCATTATCCACGTATCAACCAATGAGGACACGCCTTCGTCCGTTTGCTCGCTTACAATCGTATTTAACGATAAGGCAGTAAACATCACCGTAATTTGCTCATCCAGTAAAAAGTCTATCAGGCGGGTAAGCATCGATTTTACGTCCCTTACCGAGCCAACCGTGATCAGGTTAGTGATCGGATCAAAAATCACCACTTTCGGCTTAAACTGTTTGATCATTTTGTGCATGGCCACCAGGTGCTGTTCCAGCCCATACAATGACGGCCGGGAGGCATGAAACTTTAACAGGCCTTTATCCACAAATTTTTGAAGATTCATATCGATCGACTTCATGTTGCGGACGATTTGGTTTGGCGATTCTTCAAATGCAAAGTAAAGGCAGCGTTCACCCGTGCGGCATGTTTCGCGGGCAAAGCAGGCCGCAATACTGGTTTTACCTGTACCGGCAGTACCCGATACCAGGATACTGCTGCCCCTGTAAAACCCCTTGCCGCCAAGCATCCTGTCCAGAGCTGGGATACCTGATGATACCCGTTCAGGCGAAGCGTTCTTATTCAGTTTAAGCGCCGTGACAGGCAATACCGAAATACCATCTTCGTCTATCATAAAAGGATACTCATTGGTACCGTGTACAGAACCCCGGTATTTGATGACCCGCAGCCGGCGGGTAGATATTTGATCGGTTACACGATGGTCGAGCAAGATGACGCAATCCGACACATATTCTTCAAGTCCTTGCCGGGTTAAAGCCGGTCCATCGCCCCGCTCACCGGTGATCACCGCGGTCACCCCTTTACTTTTTAGCCATTGAAACAACCTGCGCAATTCCGCCCTCAGAATTGCCTGGTTTGAAAGGCCGGCAAACAGGTTTTCAACCGTATCCAGCACGATCCGTTTAGCGCCGACGCTGTCTATTGCATGGCTGATGCGGATAAATAAACCTTCCAGGTCATATTCGCCTGTTTCCTCAATTTCGGTGCGGTCAATGTGTACGTAATCGATCTTTATCGACTTTTTCTTTTGGAGCTCATCCAGGTCAAAGCCGAGCGAGGCCACATTCGCTGATAACTCTTCGGCCTTTTCCTCAAATGCCATAAAAACACCGGGTTCGTTATATATCAGCGCCCCCCTTACAATAAACTCAATTGCAAACAGCGTTTTACCGCAGCCGGCCTCGCCGCAGATAAGTGTGGGGCGCCCGGCGGGGATTCCGCCAGCGGTCAGCTCATCAAGACCATCTATCCCAGTGCGCGTTTTTGGCAACTGCGTAACATGCGTTTGATTGCTTCCTTTTTTAATTTCCTTACTCATGATCGGATAAAGTCAGTAAGTCGATAAATACAATTATCATAACGATAATTTCAAATCCTAATAATATAAATTAGGGGAAATTGTTTTTCGAGTATGGAAATTTTTCAGGGATTGTAACGAAAAACTTATACAAAATCAGTGAGTTGGCTTAAGGGTTGCCGGCAAAAAGACAAAGGGTCAGGTTAAAAAATTAACTCCGGTTTTAAAAACAAACCGGAGTTAATTCTTTAGTAAACTTATTTAACTGATGTGTGAAAAACCAGCTCAGAATTTATAGGTGAAACCAGCGCCAAAAATTTGCCGTACCTGCAGCACCGAATGGTTGGCTACTACGCCATTGGTCGTAATCGGGATTTGGGCGTTGGGATCATTAACCAGTTCAACGCCGGCGTTCACCGTTACTACCTTGCTTACCTTCATAAAAATATTGGCAGCATAGTCAACGTATATATTTCCCGGTTGCTTCAGGTAATTGGTGAAAACTTTCAGGATATTTTCAAAAGCTATATTCTTGTCCAGGTTTACTTTATAATAAGCATCCAGCGAAGCGCCAAACTCATATAATTCATGATTGCCCGGTGTAACACCGTAAGCGCCGGCATTTGCCAGTGAATCATTCTCGACAATGGTGATACGCGATGCAATCGGCGAAAGGTTGACCCGGAAATTATCCGATTGCTTAAAGGCAAAGCCAGGGCCGAACGTTAGGTATGCCGGTGCAAAAAAAGTTGATAACAATGTTTTGTTGTTATTCGCATCGTACGAATAGCCGTTTGTAAACTGGGTTTGAAAGTTGGCATAAAAGGTATAAAGCCAGTATTTTGCTGCTTTATAACCAAGCAAGCTGTTAAGTATCAGCCGGTCGTCGTTTTTGCGCCAGCCCAGCCCGGTTTGGTCGCTAAGGCCATAGCCAACAATTGCCTTGTTATCCCAGCTCCAGTCACCCTTTTTATAATCAAAATCATAATCGAAAACAACGTTTCCGGCAAAGGCGTTGACCCCGCCCGCGGCCCAGTTTGAAAAGGAGCTCTGAGCAATTAATACGGTATTCTGGCCATGGATGATCCAAATTTTAGTGGTGTCTTTTTTTGCATCGGTTTGCGAAAAGCCCGCCAGCGATAGGCACAAAAGCGGGAGCGTAATAAGTAGTGATCGTTTCATTATCGGTAGTTTTAATAAATAAAGCGGCAAAATTAAGGTTTTTTTGCCTTGTTGCAGTCTCATTCGGGAAAAGCGCAGGGAAATCGCGTTAAAATCAATCGTGTCTCTTCCCCTAACCAGGCCTTCAAACCCCGTACGTACGGGGTTCAAGTGTTCACGTTTTTCACACAAACACCCCTACAAACTACTAACTGAAACATTGGTCTTTAGCGGTTTAAAATTTCACTTGGGCCAAAATCTGCACGTTTTTCAGCAATTTCGTGAACACCTGAGTTCGTGCTGGTCAATAATAACGTGCAAACTTAAACGGTTAAGCCCGAAATGGGCCCTGGCGTGCCAAAAAACCGACAATTGCCCTGTACGGTAACAATAAGGGTGTTCCAACTGGCAGCGCGGTCGTGCCATCCATTGATACGGCGCGAGGCGTATATGCGGAAAGCCTGACCGCCGCTGCCGCCAGCGGCGGGAATGCCTCCAAATATCTTAATGTAAAGCGGTCATTTTTTAACACCAAATGAACCCCCGAAACTTTTTTCGCCCGATACTAACGTACGTATGCACAATCATGCAGTTGGTGTAAATTACTACCGGAATTGTTTTGCATTGGTTACATTTATTACCGAAAGGCAGTAGATTTCCAAAAAACAATTATAAACCTAAATTTCATGGTACGAACCGACTTTTTTAATAAGCAGGCCGAGGTAACTCCCGAAAATCTCGGCGAAGCCATACAACAGGCCATCGAGATAGAAATAGCAACTATCCCGGTTTATCTTTATACCTACTATTCTATCAACCGCTCGCCTGACCAGGACGCGATTAGCGGGTCCATTGTGCAGGAATTGACAAGGGCAGGAAAATCCTTGTCCGAAGCGAGCGCTATAGCGCTGGATCTTTCAGCAGATATTATGGTTTATGCCAACAAGGCCGGCGCCCTGATCATGAGTGTAGCCATCGAGGAGATGCTGCATATGGCCCTTTCATCAAACCTTAAACAGGCACTGGCAGGTTTGCCTCAGCTGGCAGGTAAATCGCCCAGCATATGGCCTGCGTACCTGCCGGGGCATATACCTCCGTTCCCGATAAACAGGGAAAAACTTTCGCAGGACCAGCTGATAACCTTCCTTAAAATTGAAAGCCCCAAGCCGCTTGTCGATCCAAAATTACTTGCGGCGCCAATACCTTATGAAACCATAGGCTTGTTTTATAAAATGATAAAGGATTGTATCGCTGATAATGACCTGGCTTACAATACCCGTTCGCCGCAGCTTTTACCCGGAAAGGGCTATTATGCCCAAAACAATATCGATACGGTTTACTATGACAGGGACCATAAACCACATTTCACAAACGCCGAAGATAGCGGCGACCTGCTTTACGTTCGCGACCGTGATTCGGCGCTTCATGCCATCGACTGTATTGTGGAGCAGGGTGAAGGGTTCCCCGGAGCGCCGGGTTTTGAGAACGGCAAAGTAGACTGCAGCAAAATTGTTCCGGATGATTACGACGATCCCGGAAAAAAAGAGCTTTCGCATTTTGAAAAATTTGCAAGAATTTATTGCCAGCACAACACGCTAACAGAAAAATTCAAAACAAACGGCATCGACACAGATATCACCAGCTATTTTGTTGTTAATGTACAGAAAAACCCATCTACCATAAATTACCCACCCAATATTGCGCCCGTTTCCGACTTGCTTAATGCCGTTTATACTTACCTGTTTGTTATGGTTGAGAATTGCTATATGAAAGCGGGCAGTACACAGTTTGAAATTTTCATGTTCGGCATCCATAAGTCGATGATCTTTATTCTTAATTCTATCTGCGGCGATATTATGAAGCTGACCTATGAATTTGACGGGCAAACCTATGCGGCAGCGCCAACGTTTGAGGACTATGCCTTTGGATTGGTATCCAGCCCTAAAACGCAGCTGATCGAGCTTTTTAATATAGCGGCAGCGGTATATCCAACCATCAACTACCTGGGCCAACGAATAAGTGACCTGCCCGATGTGCCGCTCCAGGTTGAAGGTAAATTCAACAATTCAGCCGGTTATACATCCATTAAGTTAAATACCAGTTCTTGCTAATTATACACTAAAGCCAATGTCAATCATAAACTACAGCCCGAAATTATCATTGTGCGGCGGCCCCGCACCTACCCCAACACCCGCGCCCGTTCCGCCAAGTGCGGCCGCAAGCCCCAATCCTTCATTGGAACTGCATGTTTGCATGGGCTTAAACGCCTGTAAAGGACATGACCGCACCGGCACAAACAATTGCGCGGGTACAGGTGTTTGCGCTACCGCAGAACAGCATAATTGTCAGACTTTAAATAATTGCCGCGGCCAGGGCGGCTGCGGATTATATGGCGATGCCGAACAGCAACTGATGCCCGGCGCCAATGAATGCTCGTGGCAGGGAAGCTGCGCCGTACCCATACAGGCCGAGCGTTTCAGCACGCTTGGTGAAAATGCCGGGAAAAGCGTTTGGCTGCAGGCGCGTAAATTATTTGAAGAGCGGATGAGAAAGGCCAACCGGAATTTTGGCCCGTCGCCCATGAAATGCGGGCCGCCTGAAAATTGGCTCACGTCGGTGTTAGGCTCTTACGATTCATGCGGAAACAGCGGTGATAAGCGTTGTTCATTCGGATTTAACGATCCTGAAAAGCATGCAAAAGCGCTTTGCAACGGAAAAAAGGAATAGTATAACCCAATCAGGAATATCCGTCCGCCAGGAGGCCGGTTAACGATGATTTGATAGTTTAAAGCCAACTAAAATAAGATTTGATAATGCTGTGTGTTGTCAGTTTTAGTATTTCTATCTAAACCTCAGGTTGTGCTGGTATTAAACCCTTTTTGAAGGCAAGCGAAAAGGGGATTACTGAACGCCGTAAATATTTTAGCAATGAACGAGACTAAAGATTCGTACGCCGCCGTTGTCGCTGCGCTGCCAAATCCAGGGTTGGGATTAGGCTTAAGGAGCAAACATTTCAATTATATCCTGGAGCATCAACCCGAAGTTGATTGGTTCGAGGTAATCTCCGAAAATTTCATGGATTCGGGCGGGCGGCCGCGTCATGTTTTAAGGCAAATTGCCGAACGCTACCCGGTGGTAATGCATGGCGTGTCGCTTTCCGTGGGGAGTACTGATGCAATTAACCTGGAGTATCTGCGTAAACTAAGAAGCCTGGCGGAAGAAGTAAACCCGCTTTGGATAAGCGATCATTTGTGCTGGACAGGCGTGAACGGGCTAAATACGCACGACCTGTTACCCGTTGTGCTAAACGAAAAATCGTTAAAACACATTTGCGAGCGCATCAGTATCATCCAGGATATTTTACAGCGGCCTGTAGTGTTCGAAAACCCGAGCACTTACCTCACTTTTAAACAATCTACCATACCCGAATGGGAGTTTTTGCGATACATGACCGAAGAAACGGGCTGCGGTTTGCTGCTTGATGTAAATAACGTGTTCGTTTCGAGCTTTAACAATGATTTTGACCCGATTTTGTATATCCACCAGCTGCCGCACGACCGTATTGTGCAAATGCACATCGCGGGCCACCAGCATTGCGGCGATTACATTATCGATACGCACGACAGGAAAGTGGTGCAAGACGTATGGAAATTGTTCGCGCTGGCCTGGAAAATGACCGGCGGCGTGGCAACCTTATTGGAATGGGACAGCAATATCCCTGATTTTGAGGCCTACCACGCTGAACTGTTAAAGGCAAAGCAATACATGCAAAGCATTCCGCTGTACGGCGATGATGCCGAAGAACCGGAATACGCTGATGCAGCCGTTTCTACCCCGGTAGACTTTTTAGTGAGTAACGTTTGGATGAACAGGTAATACCCCGGTCGATTCGGTTAGAAACAGTTAACTTAGTCAACTTAATCAACCCAAAAGGTGCAACCCGGAGATTTTTCTCTCATCGAACTTCAAAACTGGATGCAAGGCATGCTGGTTCAATACCTGCCTGTAACTGACGGGGATGTAAAACCCGAAGATGTTGTCAACGCCTCGAAAAGATTGAGTGCGGTTCGTCACCTGAACATTTACCGGCACAGCTACATTGCGCGTTTAAGGGCCTGCATGCAAAGCCAATTCAGTGCCTTGGCCTACGCGCTGGGAAACGAACTGTTCGAGTTGTTTGCTGACCAGTATCTTGATTCGACCCCGTCGGAAAGCTATACCTTGAATACCCTCGGCGCAAAATTCCCCGCATTTTTAGAGCAAACGCGGCCTGATGCTTTACAAGAGCAAAAAGAAAACTGGCCCGATTTTATGATCGAACTGGCAGCGTTTGAATATGCCCTTTCCGAAATTTTTGATGAAAAGGCTACGGACCATAACCATAACCCCGATGACGACGCGGCGGATGAATCCTTAAAAACTACTCCCCTGCTCCGGCTTTTTCATCACCGTTTCCCAATCTGCAAATACTATCTTGAATTTACCCGGGATAAAAAACCTGAATTGCCATTCCCCGAAGAAAGTTTTTGTGCTGTTACCCGGCGCGACTATAAGCTAGGGTTGTTTAATATCCGTGAAGCACAGTATCATTTTTTGAAAAGCATGCGGGAAGGTCATTCTGTTTCCGGCGCAAAGAATGAGCTGACAAAAAATTTCCATTTGGACCAGTGCGACCTTGAAGCCGTTTGGCCCAAATGGAAAAGTAATTTTATTGAGTCTGGCTTTTTGAGTATTTGATTTATCGAGATGTTTGAAACAAAGTCTTGTATTGTTATTTTGAAATAGACGAATGACCATTTAGTCATATATTTGAATAATGACTATCTTTCATTTAACGGACTCTAAATTTTATTTTATTGTTTTTGTACAAGTAGCTGGCTTTGCTTTCGTATATATTAAACTTTATGCTAAATCTTACATAGGTGAAAAGGGAAGAAATTTAGCTACCAAAGAAGATATTGGTGAAATAACCGGCATTGTTGAAAGTATAAAAACCTCATTAGCTATAAAAACAGAGGAGCTAAAATCTGATTTATCCTATAAAAATGAGCACCTTATTCATTTGAGGGCATCTGAAAGAACGGCGATAATTAATTATTATAAAGCTAATTTGGTACTTGTTTTAAATTTTACGAGAACGGATTTTATAAAATATGAGATTGATTACTTTGAAGATAAGGAGGGCAAAGTCTCTGATTTAGAACTACGAAGATATATTTCAGAGGCGGAATCAGTTTTAAATAAAATAAAAGAGGAGCTATCCAACTTAAAATATCTTAAAGATATTTCGGAATCGGAATTAATGTTTTTTTACGACGAAACTAAATTAATTTCAATAATAGGCGAACTTGACTTATCGCTGTCAGAATTTGAAAGAAATTTAATCGGTTCTATTAATTCTTTGTTACAAGTTTTTACGGAAGTGAACGTTAAAATTAATGATGGGAAAATGCCAAAAGACATTATTATTGAAGTCAAAAGAAAAAGAAGCGAAATAATAACAAGATGGTACGAAAATAGACGTATTAGTTTATCCAATATTCGTACCTTTAATAACGATTTGAAAAATCTATTGCACAATAGATTAAGGAGTTTAACATCTTAAAATCAACAACATGCCAATTCTAGTTTTATATGCTAAAGTGAAGTTGTTTGACGGCTCATCGGCGACAGGACCTGTTACAACTCAGGATTTTCAGGAATTCCATTTTAAAAATACCGGCTCAGATCTGGATTTGTATTTTCATTTAAAAAAAGATGAGTCAGGGTGGAATTTTTCAGGTGGGCCAAGTATAACCATTCCGCAACAGCTTATCGAACAAGTAGGGCGGCAAATAGACCAGGAACTCGTTGTTAGATAGTATATCGTCATTGCAGTTCATATTGCCGTGTTAACTCGAGGCCATACTACTTTGATGTAAAAATCGAACTGTTTCGAATCTAAGATAAGTCTCGTTTTATCACTTTCCAATCGTAGAAAACATGCAGCAGCGCCGGTACTCGCAATAAAGATGATCCAAAGGACGCCTTTAGATCTCGCTCAGCTAGTAAACATTTGGCTTTGAAAAAAGAACTTTATTGGGTCTGCTTTCTTCAGCGTCTAAAAATTATTTTATTCTGTCCTGAACCTTCTTTGCCATCTCCAGGTGATCCTGTATCCGCGGCAATGTTTCAGCGGCAAATGTCCTGGTATCCCCGTCGCTTAAATTTTTGTACGCGTCTTTATAATCATCAACGGCGCTTTCGTGGTCATCTACAATTGTATTGATGTACTTTTTATCAAAGTCCGGCCCTGTTAGTTTGCGCATATCCAGCATATCCTTTTGATGATCTGCGTTGATAGCGGCCGGCAGCACAAAATTGGCATTTGCAGCTATTGCGCTAATCGATGAGTTGATCGTTTCGTGGGCGGCAACCAACTGAGCAGCAAGCCTTTTCACATCTGCATCAAGCCCATTCGTAGCTGCCAACTGTGATAGCTGGACTTCATACATGCCGGCCTCGTAACTTTTAACCAAAAACTTTGATGCCTCCTCGCTCAGTTTTTTATTTGCGTTTATGGATGAATCGGCATGGCTCGCCTGCGCTTTATTGGCAGAATCAGTTTTGGCGATCCCTTTTTGATTAGCGGAGTCGGCAACCGTAGTGCTATCTTTTGAGCCGGAATGACATCCGGTTATACCTGCTATAACGATAAGGACGGGAAAAGCTAAACGCTTTAAGACTTGTGTTTCCATGATGAATTAAAATATTGATTTATAATTGTTTCCCGTTTATAAACAAATAAATCATCTTTAATGTTTCACCATCCAGGTCAATTGGTACTGTGTTGGGCAGGTAAGGTCACTTTCCAATCGTGAAAAACATGGCAACAGCAGCACCCCCCATCGCAATAAATGTTACCCAAAGTATGCTTTTTGAAAGCCACCGGCTTTTAAATTCACCCATTATTTTTTCGTCGGCCGAGATTTTGAGGATCAAAAATACCAGTGGCACCGCGGCAACGCCATTTAAAACCGCCGCATAAACCAAGGCTTTCACGGGGTTTACGCCGATAAAATTCAACAGCAGCCCAACAACGGTTGCTGCAATGATAATGACATAAAAGCCCTTTGCCTTCCCGAATTTTAAATTAAGGCTGGCTTTCCAACCCAGGGATTCAGATACTGAATATGACGCCGAACCTGATAGTACCGGTATGGCCAATAAACCCAGGCAAATAATGCCAAACGAAAATATAAGTTTTGCAAAAAAACCGGCATGCGGAAAGCTGTGCACCAGCGGCTCCAGCGCCTTTGCCGCATCGGCTGCAGTGTTTATATTGGTTACATGACTGGCATGCAAAACTGTCGCTCCCACTACAATAATACTCCAGGTGGCAAACTCCGAAAATAGCATCCCGAAAGTGTTATCCAAACGCATCTTATGTACGCTCATCCAGCTGATCAATGGTTTCCCTTTTGTTAACAGGTGTTTTTCATCGTCTTCTTCCACTTCCTGTGATGCCTCCCAAAAAAACATATAAGGCGAAATAGTTGTACCCAGCACACCCGTGATGATAAAAAGAAACGCAAATGAAAACTCGAAATGGGGCACTACGGTAGCCCTCAAAATAGTACCCCAGGGCTGTTTAACGATAAATAAAGTAATTGGGTAAGCCATCAGGGTGACGGCAAGCCATTTTAAAATTTTAGAATAAGTTTTGTAATTTGTAAATACTTCGAGCACCAGTATAACACTGGTGAATAATAAGGTCAACAAAATAAACGAAGCGTGTACTAATAATTGAGCTGCCGCTGCCATTGCACCCAAATCTGCGCCAATATTTATGGTATTAGCAACAACAACCAGCCCGACAACGGCATATAAAACACCCTTGCTGTAACGCTCCTTTACAATAGTGGTTATGCCTTTACCGGTAACCAGCCCTATCCTTGCGCAGGCCTCCTGTACACAGGTCATCAGCGGCAGCATCCAAAGGGCGGTCCAAAGCTGCCCATACCCAAACTGCGCGCCGGTTTGCGAATAGGTGGCTATTCCCGACGGATCGTCATCGGCTGCACCGGTAACCAGGCCGGGCCCCAATACCCGCCAAAAACCTTTTATTTTGACCGCGAGCTCCTTCTTTTTATCCATGCGATTGGTTTGGGTTGAAGTTAAGCAGTTTATGACGTTTTTGCACCTAAATAATTTAATGTTTTATGGCAAACAACATGACCCATTTAAAGTTTTGGTGACAGTAATAGATTTTGTAAGTGGCAGGCAAGTAGATTTTATCGTGAGCGCAACTGGCTTTGCAATTACTTCCGGATGTTATGCAACGCAGAACTTGCACGGAATATTTGATATCAGGCTATTTCCAATTTAAATTTATACATTTAACTTAAGCGCAATTTTTAAATACCTATGGGGCCTGTTCAGTTTCCTGGTTTAAACGGCGATATTTTTCAGATCATATTTGAAAAATCACCCGGCTCATTGCTGGTAAAAGCGGACAAACCGCATTTTACCATTCTTGCCGCCAGCGATACCTATCTTGAAATAACATCGAGCAGGAGAGCGGAAATAATTGGCAGGGGTTTTTTTGAGGTTTTCCCCGATGATAAAGATTTCGACGAAGAGACCAACGCCCGTCATGCATTTACCAGGGTAATTGAAACCGGGCAAAAAGTGGAAATACCAACCTACAGGTATGATGTATTTAACCCGGAAACCAAAAGTTTCGGGGTCCGCTACTGGTCCTGCTGCAATACGCCGGTTTCAGATGGCGCAAACGAGGTTGCCTATATTTTAAACACCGTTGTTGATATTACGGGGGAAGTAAAAGCAAAAGAGGCGGCGATAGAAAATGAGAACCGCTTGCGCATGGCCGCCGAAGCCGCAGCCTTTGGCACCTGGGAGTTGGGCATAACCGATCAGCGCTTTGTCTATTCGCCACGGATTGCCGAAATATTTGGGCACCCCCCTGATGCATTGCTCACGCTTGAGGATGTACGTTCGCAGGTTAACGCGGACGATATGCAAAATATCGTTGTAAAGGCATATTACGAAGCTGTTATAACCGGTAAGTATGCTTATGAAGTAAGGATCAGCTGGCCCGATGGTTCACCCCATTGGATCAGGACCCAGGGCGTAGTGATGTATGACGATAAAAAGCAACCGTCGTCGATACTCGGCGCCATGCTCGACATCACCGAAAGTAAACGCGACGAGATCAGGAAAAATGATTTTATAGCAATGGCCAGCCACGAGTTAAAAACCCCGCTTACTTCGCTCAAAGCATATATTCAGCTGCTTTCGAAAAAACTGGGTGGTTCCGGGGATACTTTTGTAGATAATGCGCTTTCAAAAGCGGGCTACCAGGTAAACCGTATGACGGATTTGATCCACGGTTTCCTTGATCTTTCAAAACTCGAGCCGGGTAAGCTCAAATTGACGATTAAGGAATTTGACATCAATAAACTGATTGAAGAAAGCATAGTGGAGCACAGCACCCCCGGCGCATACCATGTGATATCTTTTTCCCCGGAAGACCGGCTAATTGTGGCAGCCGACCGGGAAAAAATAAGCCAGGTAATTGGCAACTTTTTGAGTAACGCTATCAAATATTCCGCAAAAGGCAGCAAAATATTGGTTAGCAGCAAAAAAAGGGGCGCTTTTGTTGAAGTGGCTGTTGTGGACGAGGGGATAGGTATAAAAGCCAAAGACCAGCAAAAACTGTTTCAGCGCTTTTATCGCGTTGAGAGCGAGAAAATGAAAAATATATCAGGCTTTGGCCTTGGCCTTTACCTTTCAAGCGAGATCATCCAAAGGCATAAAGGTAAAATCGGGGTAAAAAGCCAGGAACATAAGGGCTCAACATTCTATTTTTCTCTGCCGCTATCATAGTCAAAACCAACGAATAATACAATATCCATGATCTATTACACCCAGCTAATCTTTGTAAAGTCCGGTCAGGAATCTATATTCCATGCGTTTGAGGACCAGGTGCTACCTTTGTTGAGCGACCACGAAGGAGAGTTGCTTTACCGCATCAGGCCCGCAAAGGAAAGCTTTATTGCAAACTCAGAGGAACTGCCTTACGAAGTGCACCTTGTCAGCTTTAAGAACAAGGCCGGCTTCGAAAGCTATGCGAGGGATCCGCGGCGCCTGGCATGCCTCGATCAGAAAAACGCTTCTGTTGAACGAATCGTCTTAATCGAAGGCACACGCCTATAGTTTTATCTGCCGCTATCTACATCGCCGCCACCGTTGTCCACGCGGTAACCGGCCGGTCGGCAGGATAGCCGTTTTTGGCACGGTAAGCCTTTCTTGCACCGGTAAAATCCCACCAGTTTTTATTGGTATTGCCATGCCGCGCATAGTCAGCCACCAGCCAAAACTGGTCTTCCACACAGGGGTCTGTCCAAAAGCCTTGTTTGAGCTCCAGTTCATTAAAAAGGGCCGGGCCATCTTTGTCTACCAGGTCCCCAAGAGTATAATAGCCCAATGAGATCAGGTCACCGGCAAATTTTGGCCCGATGGACGGTATGGCCTGAAAAGCTATCATTGCGGCAACTTCTTTTGCCCTTTGCACCCGACTTCAACAAAACAGCAAGCTCATCGGCGGCAAATTCATTTAGTCTGCTTTGACTTAATCTGTTTTTCCTGAGCGAAAGTTTTTCGCTTTTGGATAAGTTTAATTTGATAGGTTTCATCACTTAAAATTAATGAAAAAGGAAGACTTACGAAGTCTTAATACAGAGATGCCCTCAACAAGGTCTTTAAAAAATAAATAACTCCGGGTTAAACTTCGCAAGTCTTTGGCAATATTACATCATACTTTGTTCATCCGCACTTGGCCCGTAGCTGCCCGGGATGGGTATGTCCAGCAAGCGCAAAAATACGCCCATCTGCGCCCGGTGATGAACGGTTTGGCAAAAAGCAACCCTTACCAGCTCGTATTTGGTTATCACCTGGTAAATTTGATCGCCATTTCGCAGTGTCCAGCTGGGTAACAGGTCGGCTTCTGTAGCATTTTGCAGCGAGGTCAGGCCATCGGCGTAGCAGCGCTCAAAATAAGCTAACAGCTCGCCGGTATTGTTGATGTCCTCAACTTTATACTCCCCCTTGGCAAAATCAAGTTCAGTAGTAGCAAAGGCCAGCTTAACCCAGTTCGGCAATTCGGCAATATGGGTAGCCAGCCGCTTTATGGTCATACTTTTTTCATGCGGTTTCCAATCATACTTGTCATTGGGTACGCGCTCCAGCATTTTGCGTGTGGTTTGAGCTTCCTGCTCCATTTCTTTTACTAACATTGGGATGATATCCATGGCTTTGTTTTTTTGATTTGTTAGTCAAAGTAAACAACAGCCAGTGACAGCCCTATGTCAGCAGCAAACGCGCAAACGAAAAAAAGATAAAATTTCATCGGGAATACGGAATATACCGCTGAATTTACAGATCAGTTAGTCGGGTATGCACCCTGCGCACATAATTCCGGATATCAAGTACTATCCCGGCAAAAATGTAAAATATCAATGGGAAGCCCACTGCCAGGAACGAGGAGTAAATAAAAAACAGCCTGATCTTGTTGATCGAAATGTTGAACTTTCCACCCAGGTAGGTGCAAACACCAAACGAATAACGCTCAAAAAATGTGATGATCCTTTGCAACATATTATCCCAGCTTTAAAATCTTGTTACCAACGCCGCATTGAAGGCACTTTTTATAATTACAATAGTTATTTTTTAACTCGAGCACAGCCTGCGATTCAAACGCAGTTTTAATTTTTACCCCTAAGTTAGTAAAATCTGTTACAATTTTATTAGTCTCGTGCGGTAAAATTTCAAGCAATTGCAAACTGCGGTTAATATAATGCTGAATTTGATTGTGCTTACCATAACTGAATAAAAATAATGCCAATGTGTTAAGCAGCAAAATATTAACCGAGTCCGGGCCTAAATTCTTTACCGAAGGCGCTGATTCAACGTCAAAGCGGTAATGGTTTTCCCAATAAGGGTTAACTTTTATCTCGGTAAATAAGCCTTGCAGGGCTTTTACGTCTTTTATCTCCAATAGTTTTGAAAACAGATGATTGGAGCGAACAACAAGCGCGGCGAACTGCGCAATCCTGATCGTTGGGAAATTGGCCGGCCTAAGGCGCATAAACTTCCACAAATGATTTTCAATTGGCGTTAGCTGGTATTTTTTTTGCAGAAACCCATATTCTGATTTTAACTTTTGTGGGTATTCATCTGCGAACTCAGCGTTTAAAAATCCCGCCTGCCCGAAAATAAGCGCTTCTATCTGCAGTGGACTGTTTTTGTGCTTTGCGAGTATATTTTGCGGCAGCGACTTCGCCAGCAATTCAAAAGGCAGCGCGTTCGTTTTAAACCCGAAATTTGCGGCCAGGAACTGGTAAAAAGTTTCCTCCCAATCGCCGCGGTTTAAGTCGAGTGCCGAGATAACTGCCGCAGATTTCTTTTCCATTCGTTCGATCAAAACCCGGGTAAGCCAGTTATGCAAGGTAAGGCTATCGACAGAACCTATGCTCGCCTCGCAGGGAATAATAGTTTGGTTGCCAAAGATCAGTTTATGATAACGGCTGTATAATTCGTCGGGAATGCGGTTTTGCAATTCAAGCGTAGGCACTTTGCGGCCATTTGGCAATACCAACGGCAGGTCATCCCGATAAACCACGTGAAGAATGACATTGTCGTATGCATTATCTGTGGTATGGCCATGTTTTTTCCAGTCCGAGGAGGATAGATGCACTTCAACGTTCCCGGCCCAGGTGGTATCCCCGATCCTGACCCTCGCATTCTGAAAATCAGGGCCTGAATCGGAATTATGCATCCCGGCCGAATAAATTTCCAGCTCCTCGCCGGCATTGGTCCTTAGATCAGCGCGATCAAAAAGCCGGAATTTCCATATATAGTGCAGAAAGTCCTCTGGAAAAAGCATAGCCTGTGTTAGTTTAATAAGCTTAGTCGGATAAAACTAACACTTTTCTGCCGAACTTTCTTCACCCTTGTTTTCCGTCAGGGCAGGCGTATTAAAATAATTGAGGGGGCTGGTGCGGACACAAGCCGATTTATATACTTGATTTTTAACCACAAAGCGTACAAAGGTTTTCGCTAAGTTCGCAAAGCCCATCAATTTTTCGTCATGCGCCTTGTTACTACCCGGTGTGGCTGTTCAGTTTACCCATCAAGGCCTCAAAAACTTTCACTGGATCAGTAGGTCAATTAATTTTTCTCTTTGTGGCTTTGCGAAAACCTTCGCGACCTTTGCGGTAAAACTAATGGTATTGAAGAGTTTTTATTAGATCAAGCTGAAAAGAAAGGCATTGAGAAGGGCATCGAGCAAGGCATTGAGCAAGGCATAAGGGAAGCTGCTTTAAAGATGAAGCAAAACGGCTTGGAAATCAGCCTAATCGCCAATATAACAGGTCTGTCGATCAAAGAAATTGAAAAGCTATCTTAGTGCATCCTAATAGCTAAAGTAACACCGTAAGTTCAGCAAAGGTACTTATTGTCGCCAATTGTCCGCTTTCAACTTTGCCAAAACCATAGTCGGCAAAAATAAAAGGCACACCGGCTTTAGTTGCCGAATCGTAGTCACCCATGGTGTCTCCTATGTACACAGGCGCCCTCAATTCGTAATCATTAACAATGTCCTTAATATTTTCAGCTTTCGGGTTGCCTTTTGTGCCGTAACATTGGTGGCCCGAAAAGTAATGCCCAACATTGCTCAATTTTAAAAACACTTCGATATACCCGCTCTGGCAGTTGCTTACGATAAAAAGTTTGTACCTACGGGCAAGGTAACCAAGCGTCTCATCAAGTGAGGGATAAAGCTCCCCACCCTTAGTGTGCAACGTCTCCAGTTCGCTTTTGGCACAAAGCCCCATCAATTCTGCACGTTTTTCTATATCAAGGTGAGAAAATAGTGTGTCGAATATCACATTATAAGCCAGGCCGGTTATCGACCGTATTTTCTCGCGTGTCATTACTTCATCCACATAATCTACCGTCGCAATTGCGTCCTGCCAGGCCACCGCCACGTTACCGGTGCTATCCCAAAGCGTACCGTCGAGATCAAAAATTATACTGTCGAATTTTTCTTTTAATGAACTGCTCATGTGTTTGTATCGCGGCAAAAATAGTGGATTTTTGAAATAACTGGGGCTATTAGCTGCCTTTAATGCTTAAAAAAACAAAATGTAAATTTTAAAAAACCAAAACGATTTAACACTGGTTAATTTAACACGAGAAAAAATACGTAAAACTACGTATCGAAAAATGGTAAAAACGCTATTACCTTTCAGTTACTCTTTATTATATTTGAATAATAATTTTGCTTTAAAAGCATTTTTTACATCCGCCACCTCTAACACGCTACTATGAAACAACTTATACTTTATTTCCTATTTTTCGTATGTGCTGCTCTCGTGCTTATCCAATGCGCCAGGTTTTTTCCAACTGACAATAATTTACCGGCCAATTTGCAAGGCGGAAAGAAAGGTAGCAACAGATTAAACAAAAGTTCATACGCGCCGGGTTCTCATTCAACTGCCGACTGGCTCCGCATTCCGGCGCCAAAAGGGCCGGCTTTCAATATGTATTTCACCGAGCAAGCCTTCCCGTTAAATATGATGAAATACATTAACCAGTATCAATTTTTAAGCTACCAGTATTGGAGCGTCAACGAGAGCAAAATTGACACCTGGCACCTTTTTTATAATCCTTATACCAATTTTGTGTATACAGGATTATTTGGCAAAAGTGACAGCAGTTTAATAGCAAATAATCCTTTTGACTGGAAGAAATAACAAACTTCTTTCCTTTTATCACCGGGCAAGATCGCTCACGGTATGCACGTTGCTCTTCGATTTTTTGGAAACGCGATTATCTTAATATTTGATTGAATGCAGGCCGATCGCAAATATGGCCATCACCGGGATTGCCAGTATTAAAAAAACCCGTCCCATTTGGATGCTATTTGCATTGCCTTCAACGAATACATTGTAAAGATCTGCTTTGAATGTGTTTAGTTTGTGGTACATGACGTTAACTCTTAACTTATCAATAATTTATCAGGAAATATAATTTATCAAATTATGCGGTTTTTTACGGCGGGTTAACCGGCAAGGTTACATTTTAGCGAAAAAATTTTCCTAAAACGTAAAAAAAAACCGGGTGTTAGTTTAATGGCTAACACCCGGCTTAATTAATTTGGACACGTATGACGCTTACATTCAGATAGATATGATTGTCCTATACACAGTGCTAATCCTTTAGGCTCATGTGAATTCCATGGTAGCTGTCGCCGTCCGTTCCGTATGAAAAATTGCCACGGGCAAACCTGGCGTATTTGGTCTTGTATTTTTGATAAACCGAATCCGGTTGTTTTACGCCGTTTACCGTCATCTCATCGGCATTTAAGGTTACCTCGCGCACACTGTTTTCATCCGGTACAATCTTATCGTTTACAAGGTCAGTAAGCATTTCCTTCATCAGCCTTTGATCTTCTTTCGCCAGCGCCTGGTCGCGCCTGGCTTGTTCCTGGTCAAGTTTAGCTTGTTCCTGGTCCTTTTGGGCTTGTTCCCGATCACGGACGGCCTGCTCCTGGTCGCGTTTTGCCTGCTCCTGGTCGCGCCTTGCCTGTATTTGGTCCTGCGAAGCCTGCGCCTGTTCCCGCTTTGCGTCTTCCCGGTCCTTCGCGGCTTGCTCCATATCCCGCCCGGCCTGTACCTGGTCGCGCGATGCTTGCTCCTGGTCTATCTTCGCCTGCGCCTGGTCGCGTTTAGCCTGTATGTGGTCTTTTTTTATCTGTTCCCGTATCGCGGCTATTACTTTACCATATTTGCCCCACTCAGCCGGGGGTATTTTTTCACCTTCAACATAAAGCGCAGTCATTTTGTCGTTAACCAGCTCCATTTTGTACAGCTTGTCATCCCAGTTGGTTTGAATGCGCTCAACTTGTTTCCCGTCGCGGTTGCTTATATGATCATAATTGTTATACCGGTCAGCGTCCATGGCTGATTTTTCAGCGACGCTTGTTTGTGCTTTAGCAGCGGAGATTGCCAGTAACATCACTATTGACGCTAAGCCAGCTTTAATATAATTTGTCTTCATTTTTTTGTTTATTTTACTGGTTATTTATTTTTTTTAACATTCTGATAGCATCCGAATTCTGCGGATCTATGCTTAACGATTTATTAAAACACTCCACGGCCAATTGCCTGTCGCCGTGTTCAAGATAAGCTTCGCCTAAACTTTCACAAGCATTCGATGATCCCGGATATGCTACCGTATTTAGCTTGAAAATTTCAATAGCTTCGCCGATTTTTTTAACCGACCAAAGTTTGTAGCCTAATAAGTTCAATTCCTGCTCGCTGAAATCATAAGCATCCTTATTCCCCAGTTTATTGGAATTGTAAAAGTTTATGGCAGAATCGATTCCGTTTTCGTTTCTAACCCTGTACATTTCTATTGCTATTGAGCTTTTAGGAAGTGTATAAGGCCTGTTCGCCAGGATATTTACAATGGCGTTCCTGATTTCCGTCCTTGGCGAATTTTCATTGTTTGTCAGGATAATAATGCTGTTGCGTGTCTTCAAATCACGCTCGATATACGTGCGGAAGCCCCCTGAACCGCCGGTATGATAAACGACGGGATCGTTATTTTCTGTTTTCAGCATCCAGCCAAATCCATAAGGAACCGTGGTCCCATTATTTAGAACGGCAGGACTAAATGCGTCGCTGAGTGCGGATTGACCGACCAGTTGATTGCCATATAGTGCAGCGTCCCATTTACCCATGTCTTCTACAGTGGAGCAGATGCCGCCGTCTCCGACCGTAAAACCTGGATTATCGTCGATATCCCCGAATTTCCCATAACCAATCGCCCCGAATTTGCTATGTGCTGTTGAGCGGCCAAAAACGAAGGAATCCTTCATGCCAAGCGGCGTAAAAATATTTTCTTCCACAAATTCGGCGTAAGATATTCCGGAAACTTTTTCGATGATGATAGCAAGCAGCACATAGCCTGAATTGCTATATTCGTACTTGTCGCCCGGGGTAAACCGCAGGCTTGTCTCTTTAGCCAGCCGATCATAAACGTCTTTATTGGACAGGCCCGGATGATCGATCCCAAGGCTTTCGTAGTTGACGACCCCCGATGTATGATTCAGCAAATGTCTTATCGTAACATTTTGAGCATATGATGAAAGCTCAGGCAGGTATTTTATAATCGGATCATCATAACTCAATAATTTACGCTCCCGCAATATCATGATGGCCATTGCCGTAAATTGCTTGGATAGGGAAGCCAGGTAGCATGGCGTTGTATCCGTAAAATCGGCGTTTGCTTTTAAATCCGCTTTGCCATAACTGCCTTGGTAAATCTTTTTGCCGCCCACACTAACAAGAATGCTCCCGTTGAATTGTCCGCGTGTATAAAGGGCATGCATCAGGCTGTCTAATCTATCAGCAATCTGCTGTGCCCTTGCGCCAAGGCAAGCCATTAACAACACTACCAGTGCAATATTCGTTTTTATACAATTTATTTTCATGTCGCCCCGCCCCGGGAAGGTTTGATAGAATTTTTAATCATTGCGATAAGAAAAACTACCCTTTGAGAACTGGTTATATTTTTCCTTATATTTCTTAAATACATTATCGGGCTGTTTAACCCCATTTACAATCATTTCATCGCTGTTGAACCTTAGTTCTTTAAGGCTGTTGCCATCAGGTATAATTTTATCGGCCACCAGGTCAGCGATAATTTCTTTTATAAAACGTTCGTTTTCTTTAGCCTGTTCTTCATTTTTTTTGGCCCGGATTTCGTTGAGGCGTGCCTGCTCCTGGTTTCTTACCGCTTGTTCTTTGTTTTTCTCTTCCTGCTCCTGGTTTTTTACCGCTTGTTCTCTGTTTTTCTCTTCCTGCGCTTTGTTCCGCTGAGCCTGTATTTCGTTTAACTTATCCTGCTCCCGGTTGCGGGCCACCTGTTCTTCATTTTTCTTTGCCTGTATTTCGTTTAACCGGGCCTGCTCCCGGTTTTTGCCTGCTTGTATCTCGTTCAACTTCGCCTGCTCTTCATTTTTCTTTGCCTGTATGCGGTTTAGCCTGATTTGCTCCTTGATTGCCGCGATTGCACCGTTGTATTTACTCCAATCGGCAGCGGCGACTTTTTCCCCGTCGACGGACAGCCCGGTTAACTCATCATTCACCAGGGTTGCTTTATATGCTTTATCATTCCAGGTAAACTCCATGTTTTCAACGCGTTTACCTCCTTCGGTCCGAACGTCGTCATAACTGGAAGATATGTTAATTGTGCGGGCACTCCTGCCCGAATCGGCTGTTTGCGCATTTGTTGCCAAGGCAAAAAATAAGTTTATTAACAGCCATATGCTTGTTTTAATGTAATTGGTTTTCATTTGATTTTAAGTTTAAAATTTGAACAATACGATACCACCCTGCCCCCGGGCAGATTTTTAAAAAACATGAAATTTTCGATTTATAATAAAGTCCTGCCTAAGCTGCGGTTGCGCGTACCGCCTGCCTGGTCATGACTGAGTATAGTGCTACGCTTACTGCTGCACGCTCGCATTACTTTGTTTAGCGTCTTCCTGGTTCTTTTTAGCTTGTATTTGATTTAAACGCACCTGTTCCCGGTTCTTGTTTTCCTGCATAGCGTTCAGGCGCGCTTGTTCCTTGTTCCGTGCAGCCTGCGCCTCATTTTTTTTTGATTGTGCCTCATTCTTCTCCTCCTGCTCACGATTTTTGCCTGCCTGTATTTCGTTCAACTTACTTTGTTGGCTATTACGTGCGTCCTGTTCCGCATTTTTTTCCGCTTGCAGCTGGTTTAGCCGCACCTGCTCCTGGTTGCGATTTGCCTGTTCCTGGTCACGGCGCGCCTGCTCCTGATCTTTTAAAGCGTCCTGTCGGTCCTTTACGGCCTGTGCCTGATCGCGCCGGGCTTGTTCCTGGTCTATTACCGCTTGAACCTGGTCTTTTTTAGCCTGTTCGCGGTCACGGTCAGCCTGCAATTTTTCTGCGGCCGGATCTTCCGCCTGTGTTTTACGATCTTGCTGCGCGGCTACCGCCTGTGTTTTTGCACCGGTGGCAGCTATCGGCTGCACACGGTCGGCGCTTTTTTCCGTAGCGACAACCCGCAAGCTATCATTTTCCATAGCCGGGATAGAATCTGTATCGGTACGCTCTAACCTATGGATTATGTGCACTTTTCGGCTGGATGAATTAACAACCGTTTCGGTCTTTTGGCGATTATCCGTTTTAGGGGCAGCCTGGACTGCACTATCATTTGGCCGGTTATTCGCATGCCGCACGTGGCGCGACCCGGTAATTGCGGCAGTGGTTATCATCGTTACGAGGATAAGCAGGCCGGCTACAAACGATGCCTTTTCCGAAAGGCCAAACGCCGGGTTTTTATTGCCGATGATACGGCTTACCCGGTTAAGCAGGTGGTTCTTTTTTCCGGGAAAAGCTACCTGGTAGCTGGCTCCATACAAGGCGTGTTCTTTAAAGCTTATAAGTGCTTGTACAAACTCTTTCTTATTTTTTGTTTGGGCCAATGCAATGTCGTCACAGCAATTCTCGCGTTCATCCCGCAATACTGACGATATCCATAACAAGCCGGGATTGAAACAAAATATAGTTTCAGCAATGGTTTGAACGAGATTAACCACATAATCGTGCCGCCGTATGTGGGCCAGCTCATGCAGTAAAATAGCTTCCACTTGCCCGGCAGGCAATCCGGCAATCAAACCCACTGGTACAAGGATAACGGGTTTTAAATGACCAATCACCATCGGCATCTTCACGTAGCCTGACTCGAACAGCTTCACTGCCCTGTTTAATTGCAGCTTATGGCACAAGCCTTCTACCTTATCAGCCCAATAACCGGATGGCTGATAAATGAAACCGTGCCGGGCGCGATGAAGATAAACCAGGCTGCCCATCAACCGTACAGAGCGGAAGATAAACAGCAACAGCCAAATAAAAACGATTACCGTAGCATTTGCCGAAACCCAGTAAATACAATCTTTCGCAAAATGCCGCAAACCATTTGCACTCAACTCAGAAAAAAACAAACGTGCACCCCGGGCATGCGGAACGGCGCCAATGACACCGGGTATCGGGTTTTTACTCCACTCCCAGGCAAAAGTTAAAACGCAGGCAGTTATAAAAACAAATAGTTGAACCAGCAAAAGATTATAGCGGACTACCGAGCTTGATTTTTTTGTTAATACCAATAAAATCCCGCTAAGCACAGCCAGCAACAGGCCCTGCCAAAGCGAATGGAGCAACATCCAGCTGAACGACTGGATAAAATGCTGCGAAGTGGTGATGGCTGCCGGTTGCAAGTTCATATTCCAGGTTTTACTTGTCCATGTTATTGAGCAGGTCTTTAATCTTCTGCAATTCGCCGGCAGATGTTTTTTCATTCCCCAACAAGGATACGATCAGGTCACTTGGCGAACCATTGTACAGGTTATCGATAAACCGGTCGAGCATACCGCCTTTTACTTTGCCTTCCTGCAGGATTGCGTTATAAACGTGCTTCATATTGGTTTCGTCCCTGTCAAGCATCCCCTTCTCTTTCATCACCTGCATCAGTTTAAGCGTAGAGGTATAGATCACCGCGTCCTTTTGCTCATTCAGCTTATCATGTACAAAACGTACGGTGGAGGGGCCATACTTCCACAAGATCATCAGCACATCCATCTCCGTTTTCGTGGGGATCATCTCACTATCCATATCCTTTGTAAATTGCATAAACCAAAGGTATGTATTGAAAACGTACGTTGCAAATATTATCTGCGTTTTACGGCAAAAAAATCATATCTTATTGATTAACAATAAAATAATTTTAATTAAGGGGAAAGGTGGGAAGAGAAGAAAGCAGCATCTGCTCAAAAACAAGGCTTTGACAAGCTACCAAACATTCGTTGCGCACGATAGCCGGGAGCTCGTCCTCATTTTTAAACCTGAAAATTGCAATGCCGCCTTCAAAATGATACTGGATATGCTGCTGAAGTTGCAGGCAGGGAAATTGATCGTCGTTGTTTTTGCTGAAAGAGCCTGTGTACAAGTTTTCGATCTTACGCAGGCGGGCGGTAAATTTTTCAATTATTTTAAGGCATTCCCTGGCATTATCACCAATGTACAGCACGTTATTGTACGCCAGGTTCTCGGCTAACAGCACCTTTTCCATAATTATCAACAGTTTATGGCAACAAGTTATCCGCCGAAAATGAATTTAGAATGAAAGCACAGTGTCGTTGTATAATTGTTACAATGGGATGAAAATGATGGCAGGCAGATCATACGGCGCTTGTGTCATCGCCGCTTAGCTCAGGGCGGTAATGCAACCCGGGCGTTAGCCAATATAACAATATGATCCTCGAATACCTGAAATTGAACGGCGAAAGTACCACGCCTGTGGATAAAATGACGCCCAGGTATAGCCAGGGATTGCGGCCGCCGCCTGTTAATACACTTATGGCGATACCCAGAGCAACCATCTCCGCAACAAACATGGCATAACTCACTAACATCGCCACATAAAAATAACCCGGCTCACGCTCAAATGTCATTCCGCAATGCGGGCAGGTTTTATTCATTTTTTGGGATTTAAAACCGTACATAGGGGTTGAAAACATCGCACCGCGGCGGCATTGCGGGCACCTGGCATGTACAAAAGCTGGCCATACCGGCAATTTGTTATCCTTATTTTTCACGAGGGTTAAATTATTGATCATGGTGATTTACATTTAATATTTGTTTTCTGAATTCTTCGGGCGTTTTGCCTTCGGATTTTTTAAAAAACTTGGTAAAATAAGAGTTGTCGTTAAAGTTGAGCGCAAAGGCTATTTCGTTAATATTCAACTGTTGGTTGGTCAACAAACGTTTAGCTTCAAGCACCAGCCGGTTGCGGATAACGTCCCCGGCGGCAGCGCCCAGTACATCCTTACACACAGCGTTCAGGTGGTTGGGGGTGATGTACAAAAGTTCGGCATAATCTTTCGGCAGTTTTAAGCGCGTATAGTTTTCGCTGATCAGCTGCTGAAAATTGCGAACCAATGTTTGGTTGTACGATGCCGGGCCCGTCCGGCCGTCATCCTTATTCAACCGGCTGATGATAATGAACAGCTGAAGCATCAGTACCCTTATCATATCCGCGGCTAAAGTACCTTCAATCTTCGTTTCCGCAATAATATCCTCAAAAATGCCCTTAACTTTAGGATGAAGATGCAGCGGGAGGTTTATAACAGATGTTTTTAGATCGCCTTTGAAAAAAGAAAAATCCTGGGGATAGCTTGCATTTAATAAAAAACGCTGAAAAAAAGTGTCCGAAAAATTTATGATATACCCATCGGTAAAGCCCTCAAAACTCCAGGAATGCACCTGGCCAGGCATCATAAAATAAACATGGTACGGTTTGACAGTAAACTGCTCAAAATCGATGGCGTGTGTTCCGGCGCCTTCGGTAAAAAGTACCAGGTGATAAAAAGAATGCCGGTGGGCAGCGCTCAGGTTTTTGTGGTGATCGAGGTATGGCGCAAAGCGGCTTATCAGTATGTCGTCAGAGCCATTATCAGTCAGCGTGCAGATGTCGTATGTTGGCGTTTTTTCCACACCACAAAACTAGGTATCTTAATACCATTACAATGGTGTTTTTACACGGTTTTATGGTACTTTTCAACTATTTATAAAAAAGAGTCAAGATACAAGAGCCAGGAATCAAGATAGGAAAGCAGATGGCGGCCAGTTTACCGCCGACGGTCCAAGTGTTAAATTCTCCTCCCTTTCAATAAATACAAATTATAAATTTTTCTTGACTCTTGATTCTATTATCTATGAAAAAGCCGCTAATTCCTGGGAGGGTTCGTCCTTTGAAGACCATTTACGGATCACCTTTTCCAGGCGTTCAATGGTAAACGGTTTGCTTATAAAATCTTTCATCCCCGCCTCTTTACATTTGCTTTCATCTTCGCTCAGCACATTTGCTGTCATGGCAATTATGGGCGGCGCCGATTTACCATATTTTTTCAGGATATACGATGCCGCTTCCAAACCATCCATTTCGGGCATTTGGATATCCATAAACACAAGGTCGTAGCTTTTTTTCTCCATCATTTCAACCGCCGAGCGCCCGTTATCGGCAATGTCGATGTCATAACCGATCTTGCCAAATATCTTTTTGGCAATCATCTGGTTCATCTTATTGTCCTCGGCCAGCAATATTTCGATGTGCCGATACCGGTAAATTTCGTTGTTCAATTCCTGCTCTTCCTTAACCATACTTTCCGCGCTCATCTGCAGGGGCACGCTAAAGCTGAATACCGAACCTTCGGACTCCTTGCTTTCCACCCATATCCTGCCGCCCATCATTTCAACCAGCTTTTTACAAATTGACAGCCCCAGGCCGGTGCCGCCGTACTTCCGCATTGCCGTATTATTCACCTGCGAGAACGGCTTAAATAACTGCGACAGGGCCTCCTCGCCAATACCAATCCCGGTATCTTTCACGCTAAATGTAACCAGCTGTATCTTATCGCCGGTGTTTGCCGCCGAAACGTGCAGTGCCACAAACCCTTCATCAGTAAACTTGATAGCATTACCTATTAAGTTGACCAGTATTTGCTGGATCCGGCTTTCATCCATTTTTAAATACTCCGCCAGGTTATTGTCGATATTATAGGTAAGGGCGATATTTTTTCCCGGCGCAGCGGCACCGGGCTGGCTTATCTCAAAAACTGTTTTCACACAATTACGAACATTGGCCGGTTTTGGATAAAGGGTGAGTTTATCGGCTTCGATCTTTGACAGGTCGAGGATATCGCTGATGATATTGATCAATAAATTGCTGCTCGATTGAAGGGTTTGCAGCAGTTCGCGCTGCTCGTCTGACAGATCGGACAACGCCAGCAACTGGGCGGTGCCGATAATCCCGTTAAGCGGCGTTCGTATCTCGTGGCTCATGTTGGCCAAAAAATTCGACTTGGCTACGGTCGCCTCTTCGGCCTGGTCTTTGGCGGCCGAAAGTTCAGCCTTTGACGATAAAAGTTCTTCGCTGTTCTTAATCAGCCGCAGCTTATCTTTTTCGTGGCTTCTTTTCAAAAAACTGATCAACAGCCCGGCGAATAAAATATTCGAAACCGCGCCTGAAATCAGGTCCGCCTCCTTTTGATGAACATCTTTAGGCAGTGATGTCCATTGCGGGAATCTTTTCTCTAAAAAATAGCAGCCCACCATTACAACCATCAGGAAACCAATAAAGAACAAATGATGCCGCCTGTTTAGCAATATGATGATGAGCACTACCAGGAAGACGCCTGACAGGGTCGACGATCCTTCAATGCCGCCGTTAAAAAACCATCCCGGAATAAACGAAAGAATACCCAGCGTAATAAACGCCACCGACATATTTTCCTTATAGGCCACATACCTGCTTTTATAAAAAGCAAATACGCAAATACCGATAACAAAGGTTTCGACAAGCATCAGGTATACCGGGAAACCTAATACGATGTTACTTACCAGCCCATTCAACAGGCTAAGCAGCAACAACAAACAAATTGCATTAAAAAGCTTGTTTTCCAGCGAAAGGTCGGGGTTGTCGAATCCCACAAAATGCTTAATCTTTTTTACCAGTTTCATTCTCTCCTCCAAAAAATTCTATTATTTGGCATCATTCACCTCTATCCAAAAACCATCAGGATCCTGCAAATAAATTTGATGAACGCCGTCAGGCCTTGTTTGTACAACTTTAGATTTGCCGTTCCAATCGCCGTATTTTACATTCAATCCATCCAGGTGTTTCATAAACAAGTCAAGGTTTGGAACACTGAAACACAGATGAATGCTGATATCATGAACCGTTTGCGGGCAATTGCCCTGTATAACGTGTAAAGCAAGCCCATCTCCAATCTTAAACCAAACATGCAAAGTGTCATTAAACGGGTGATGTATTTTTTGGAGCTGCAAAACGGTGGCGTAAAAAGCGGCGGTTGTTTTTAGGTCCTTTGCGCACAATGCAGCATGATTGAATACAGGTTGATTGGCGCTGGTTGTATTTTGAGAATAACAAAAACAAGGAAAAGCGATGACTAATATCAAAACTGCCGGCCTAAAGCGGGCTTTATCGACGTAAAAAAGTTGAAGGAAGTGTTTCATTTTTTTGTTTAATTGATTAAACATACAAAATGAGTGTCATAGGAAAAAAAATGTCCTGTTAATGTTACCAAACACAGCTAAATGTTGAATCAAGGGGGTGTTAAACTGCTTTACCAGGCGACCATTGCGCCAAGGTTATAGTCGGTTGAGGAAGACGGTATGGTATTATGCCGGTTCCAGTCTTCAATGTCTATCAGGCCGGGCATAGTTTGATAGTGCCTGTCGTCTTTTGAACATTTGACAATATACCCGATGTCATCAACTAAAGCTATCACCGGGCGCGAGCCGCATTCCTTGCATAACTTACAGTAGATAGACCGTGGAACGTTTACATAACCCCTCATAATTCGTTTTTACGGGGCTGATTAAAAAGAAGTTGCTAAAAATTGAGTTTTTTTATAAAACAACCGCAAAATTGGTCACCTGATTATTGTTATTGAACCGGCAAGTGGTTTTTTGCCGTTTTTTAGGTCGATAACATAATAATACGTTCCGACGGGCAAGTTTTTCCCGTTGTATGTTCCGTCCCAGGGTTTGGGGTAATTGACGGAATTATAGACCAGCGATCCGGCGCGATTATAAATTGAAATGGTACAATTCGGGTATCCTTGCAACGCGGTAATATCCCATAAATCGTTAATCCCATCGCCGTTGGGCGTAAATGTGTTTGGAATTTCAATAATACACTGACTTTGGGGGTTCAGGCTGATCGTTATCGGGTTGGATATAACCACAGGGTTTATCAGGCATTTGCCGGTGCTCGTCACCCCGCAGGTCACTATGTCCCCGTCGTTCAATGTTGTGGTAGTAAAAATTGACTGATTTGTGCCTGTATTTATGCCGTTTACCTGCCATTGATAGGTTGGAAAAACGTCAGGGCTATAAGCCACGGCGGTGAACGTTACCGGCGTTCCTTTACACACCGGCCCCGTGTTTGAAGCCGTGATTTTAACCGAAGTAGCAATCGGTGGATCGACCGTAAATACTGCGGTGTTAGAGGTAACAGTATTGCTGGTGGTACAAATTGCATTGCTGGTGAGGGTACAGGTAACCTGGTCGCCGCTGTTGAGTTGATCGGTCGAAAATTCCGGGCTGTTGCCGCCCGCATTTTGCCCGTTAACTTGCCACTGCAAAGCTGGTTGGTTGCCACCGCCGGTTATTTGGGCAGAAAAAACAATGACCTTTCCCGCGCAGGTGTCCGGCGCAACAGGCGCTATGCTGACAGTTGGCGTTATGGCCGCGGTAACCGTTAAAGTTTGGGAGGCCTGGGATATGCCGTCATTAGCAACGATGGTGGCCGTGCCCGCGCCT